>Ga0153916_10000567_pt1 | contig 25196 bp, 20 predicted proteins | sample Opewatmetagenome_FD_109642 | JGI IMG/M metagenome (GOLD analysis project Ga0153916, IMG submission 109642) | Freshwater wetland microbial communities from Ohio, USA - Open water 3 Core 3 Depth 4 metaG | ecosystem: Environmental > Aquatic > Freshwater > Wetlands | place: USA: Ohio, Lake Erie...
CTTTCCGGACTTCGACCGGGCTGAGCCTTTCTGTTGGCACAAACCGCCAGAAAAACAATAGGCCTGCTAATCGGCCGTCAGGAAACCGGGCCCGCCGGAGTATAGACCTTGGCTCTAGGCAAGCGCGATTCGGCAAAGCCCAAGGCGATGGCTATCTCCCTCATCTTGGCCTGAATGGCGCCCGCGTTCTCCGGTCCCATCCGCAGCAGATGCTTCTTGGCATCGCTCAGACTCTCCAACTCAGGGTCGAGCATCACGTAGTTGAGGACCGCCTTCTCCAGCACGATATCGCCTTCGACGACAGGGGTTTCCAGAAGCTCGACGATAGCCCGCAGAAACGTCTTCTCAAAATCCTCGCCGGGATAGCCGAGATCTCTGTAGGCTTCCTGGCAGAGCGGCTTGAGGGCACGAAAGAGGGAGACGCATTGCTGGATATCCAGAGAGACGAAGACGTCCGTCACGGTGTCATAGCGGCTGTATCCCTTGGGGTCGGCGACATAAGAGCTCCCTCTTTTGATGACCGCGAATTCGCCGGGGGGTTGGAAGAAATCGATATGGGACCTGGGGCTCAGCCCGTTGGCGATATTATCGACCGCCGCCACGAACCGCCGGATCAGGTCCTTGCTCTGCAGCCATTGGGAGATCCGGGGATGAGAGGAAATCTCTTTGGCCAGCTGGCGGACGAAATCATCGCTCTTATCCAGCTCGACCGGCGGCCTTGAGGACTCATCGGAGAGAGCCGGGAGAGGCGACTCCTTATCCAACACGGCCGCTGCCGGAGCCTCGAGCCTTCCCTTGTCTTTATCCCCCTTCTTATAGATCAAGAAGTAATACAGCGCGCCGGCGAGGGCCAGGATCAAGAGGATGACCAATCCCCTGGGCACAGGGCCCTTCCCCGGCTCCCCTTCATCCCCGCCTTCAGGAAGCTGAACAGACATCTCTTTTTCTTCGATCTTTTCTTCCAGCTTGCTCTTGTTCTCTTCGTTCATGGCGTTTCTTCCACCTTTCGAATTCTGATATCTCCTGCGACAGCCGTCAATTCGATCGAACCCCCGCCGTCCCCGAGCTTGGCCGAAACCCTCTTGGCGGGAAGCGGTTGACCCACCTCAAGCTCGCTGAGCACACTTCCCCCCGGGGCGTCGGCGATGAGTTGAGCCGCCGCATCCGGCTCCAGAAACAGAACGATGTCCCCGCGTTCCACCTTGATGCGGACGCTGTCCTGCGGCCTAAGGTCCAGGACCTCGGCCTCCACGAGTCCACTCCCCAGCCGGACGTCCAGGGAACCGGAATAGTTGCTGATCCTGACCTCTCCTTCATCCGCATCCAGGAGCGCCCGGCCATAGATGTCAGAAACGGCGATCCTTCCCTTGCCGTTCCGGATGCTGTCCAGGTTAACCGAGTGAGGGGTTCGCAGGACATAGTGCACAACTCCGCCCTGCTCATCATGCCCTTTCTCCAACGTACTGATCCTTACAGAATCGCCCGTGCTCCGGACCCGAACGTCTGGCGGGGAGAACCGCTGGCCATAAAAATAGAGGCCCGCCGATTTGGGCAATTCCCCGCCCCTCTCAGCGTAAACCTCTAACTTTTCCTCTTTCCAGCCGGAGATCTCAATATTGCCGTCCGCATTCTCCAAAGAAATGGCGGCCCCGGGTTTCAGGTCCAGGTCCTTGCGGAATGTCCCCCCTGGCCAAGCGCGTCCCTGGTAGCGGGGATCCACAAGCGCGACCATACAGGCGCCCGACAAAAGCAGGATTATCAGCGCGGATAGGAGAGGCTTCGTCTTCATTGAAGGCGTCCCTTTTTTATTCTAGCGCCATTCTCTTCCGGATATCAACCTCTATCTGTGTCCCCGCACCGTCCTCTTATGGCCCGAGCCTCTCTAACCAAAGCGCCCCGTTATGTAATCCTCCGTTCGTGAGTCCGCGGGATTGGTAAAGATCCGATCGGTCTCGCCGAACTCGATGAGTTCTCCCAGCAAAAAGTAGCCGGTGGAATCGGAGACGCGGGCAGCCTGCTGCATATTGTGGGTCACGATCACGATCGTGTACCGATTCTTGAGATCGCGCATCAAGTCCTCGATCCGGCCAGTGGCGATGAGGTCGAGCGCTGAACACGGCTCGTCCATGAGCAGGATCTCAGGCTCAATGGCGATCAGCCGCGCTATGCACAGCCTCTGCTGCTGTTCCCCCGAAAGGCGCAGGGCGTTCATCTCGAGCCTGTCCTTCAACTCATTCCACAGATGGACCGATTCCAGGCCCCGCTGGACCCGCTCTTCCGTCGTCTCCCTTTCCCGGATGCCGTGCACCCGAAGCCCATAGGCCAGATTATCGAATACGCTCAGCGGGAAAGGGTTCGGCCGCTGGAACACCATGCCCACCTTCTTGCGCAGTTTCAGCAAGTCGGTCCCCTTCTCGTAGATGTCGACGCCGTCGATCAGGATACGCCCTGCTATATGCACATCTTCGATCAGGTCGTTCATCCGGTTGAGCGAACGCAAGAAAGTCGACTTGCCGCAGCCCGAGGGCCCGATCAAAGCGGTGATCCTTTGGGCCTCGATGTTGAGGGTGATATTCTTCAGCGCCTGAAAGCGGCCATAAAAAAAGTCCAGGTCTTTGACCTCGATGATACTCATGGCGCGTTCTCTAGCCGAATTTCCCGGAGATATAGTCATTCGTGCGCTTGTCTGAGGGAGCGGAAAAGACTTTATCCGTCCTCTCCGCTTCGACGAGCTCCCCGTCGAGGAAGAAGGCCGTCCGGTCGGCCACCCGGGCGGCCTGCTTGGTGTTATTGGTAACCAGGATAATGGTGTACTCAGACCGGAACTTGCGCAGAGTCTCCTCGATCTTCATGGTCGAGATCGGGTCCAGCCCCGAGGTCGGCTCGTCGAGCAGGATGAACTCCGGCTTCAGGGCCAGTATCCTGGCCAGGCAGAGCCTCTGCTGCTGGCCGCCGGAGAGCTTGAGGGCGCTCGAGTCCAGCCGGTCCATGACTTCCTCCCAAAGGGCTGTTTTCTTCAGACAGTCGGCCACCAATTCCGTCAGCCGCCCCCGACTCTTCTCCCCTGCCAGGCGGGCTCCGAAGGCAACATTCTCGAAGATCGACCGCGGCAGCGGAACAGGGGTGGCGAACACCATCCCCAGCCGGCGGCGGAGCTCGACAACACTGATCCCCGGGGCATTGACGTCCCGGCCCCGGATCTCAAGCATCCCCTCCGTCCGTGAACCGGGGATGAGGTCATTGAGCCTGTTCAGAGCGCGGAGGAAGGTGGACTTGCCGCTCCCGGCCGGTCCGATGATCCCGAAGATCTCGTTCTCAAAGATCTCCAGGCTGATTCTCTTCAGGGCCGGAGCCGAGCCGAAGAAATGGCTGAATTCTTTCGCCCGGATGACGGTCTTTTCCATTTCAGCAGTATTTCCTCATGAACCTGTTCATCAGGGTGTAGGCGACGATGTTGATGGCCAGGATGGCGACGATCAGGACTGCCGCCGTGCCATAGGCCTTGGACATCGAGATGCCTTCCCTTGCCAGAATATAGAAATGAACCGACATCGTCCGCGATGACGAGAAGAGCGACGTCGGGATATGAAGAGAGCTGCCCGCGGTGAATATCACGGCCGCCGTCTCGCCGATGCTTCGCCCGATGCCCAGCATGATCCCTGTCGCGATCCCCGGGAGCGCGGACGGCAGGACGACCCGGGTCACGGTCTGCCACCTGGTGCCGCCCAGCGAGAAGCTGACCTCCCTGTAGCAATAAGGGACTGACCTGATGGCCTCTTCACTCGTGCGGATGATCGTCGGCAGGATCATAAAGGCCAGCGTCAGGCCGCCGCTGAGGAGAGACCAGCCCAGCCCGAGCTTGACCACAAAGAAGATGAACCCAAAAAGGCCAAAGATGATCGAGGGGATCCCGGCCAGGCACTCCGAGCCGAAGCGGATCACCCGCGTGACCCAGTTCTCGCGTGTGTACTCAGTAAGATAGATGGCCGACCCTATGCCAAGGGGCGAGGCGATGAGAATGGCCAGGAGCGTCAGGGCTCCCGTGCCGAGGATGGTGGAGAAAATGCCTCCGGCCTTGCCCATTTCCACCGGGTTTTTTGTCAGGAACTCCAAGGAGACGACGGGCAACCCTTTTTTCAGAACGTAAAAGATGATGAAAAAGAGGATGAAAATGGTCACCCCGGTGAGGAGCCAGAGCAGGGCCCTGAAGAACTGTTGCTCGGCCCGGGGGTCGATGCGTACCCTCATGGCGCATTCCTCTTCGAGGTCAAGTTGGCGATCGTATTGAGGACCATGATGATGACAAAGAGGATGACACCGGTGGCGAAAAGGGCCTCGCGATGTTCGCCTGCGGCATATCCCATCTCCAGGGCGATGTTCGAAGTCAGGGTCCGGACCGGGTCGAGGAACGAGCGGGGGATTATGGCCGCATTGCCGGCGACCATGATGACGGCCATCGTCTCCCCTATCGCCCGGCCCATTCCCAGGATGATGCTGGCGATGATGCCCGTTTTCGCCGCAGGGAACATGACCATGCGCGTCGTCTGCCAGCGGGTAGCGCCCAAGGCGATCGACCCCTCCCTGTAGCTCCTGGGCACGGCTTCCAGGGAATCGATCGAAATGCTGATGATGGTGGGCAGGATCATGATCCCGAGTATGATCGAAGCGGCCAGGACAGAGAGCCCCGGCCCTCCCAAGTGATCCCGGATAAACGGGACCAGGATGACTACCCCCATGAACCCGTAAACGACCGAGGGGATGCCGGCCAGGAGCTCGATGACCGGCTTGAGGATTCGCCGCAGACTCTTGGAGGAGAACTCCGTTAGGACGATGGCGCAGGCAAGTCCAAGCGGCACGCCGATGACCAGGGCCCCGGAGGTCACAAAGAGGGAGCCGATGATCATCGGCAACAGCCCATAGCTCTTCTCCAGCGGGTACCAGTCCAGGCCGAAGAGGAACTTCTTGAGCCCGTATTTGAACATGATGGGAGTTCCCTCGCCGAAGATGAAGACGGTGATGACCAGCAAGATGGATACGGCGGAAAAAGCAACGAGTAGCAGGGCCACCCGGATGAGCTTCTCGTTGCGCTCCAGTCGGGTCATGACCGCTGCTTTCTTCTATCCTCGAAAACCGGGATCAGCCCGTCTTGACGGACCACCTCCTGGGTCGACCGAGAGAGCACGAAACTGATGAAATCACGCGCGGCCGCGCTCGGAGGGCCGTTGGTCACAAAAAGGAAGGGCCGGATCAGCTGGTATTTTTTCTGCTCGATGTTCTCGAAGCTGGGTTCGACGCCGTCAATCCGGATGGCTTTAACCGTGTCGTTGACTAGGCCGAGGGAGATGTACCCGACGCTCTGAGGGTCGCTGGCTACGATTTCCCGCACCGTGCCGTTCGAATCCTGAACGATGGCTCCCCGGGAGATCCGGTCTGTCTTCATCACCATTTCCTGGAAGGCTCCGCGGGTCCCAGAGCCCTCCTCCCGGGTCACCACGGTGATATGGCGGCCGGGTCCGCCCACGGGTGCCCAGCTCGTGATGTTCCCGACAAAAATGTTCCGGACCTGATCGAGACTGAGTTCCTCGATCCTATTCTGCGGATGGATGATAACGGCCAGGCCGTCCCAGGCCACGACGACCTCAAGGAGGTCTTTTTCTTCAGGTCTGAGCTCACGGGAAGACATCCCGATATCCGCAGCGCGTTCGCGGGCCGCCTGGATCCCGGCGCTCGAGCCTCCCCCCTGCACATTCACCACCCGGTCCGGGTGTTCAAGCATATATCGCTCGGCCCAGTGGTCGGCGAACGGCTGGACGCTGGTCGAGCCCGCCACGACGAGCCCGCGCTCGGCGGAGCCGCGCCCGCAGCCAACCTGAAAGCCGAAAAAAACAAGGAGCAAAAGCGAAAGGAAACAGAGGCCTTTTTGCTGGAGAGGTCGGCTCACGACTTCTTCGTTTCTTTCCCTGCGTTTATACTATAGGCCTGTTTGTCTTTCAAGCCGGAAAAGCCCCACCGGCTAATCCGTCAAGTCCGCAAGCTCCCGGTCATACGTGCACTTGACCTTGCGGTGTTCCTCGCTCTTCACCTCTAGGTTCTTATAGAGGGCATCGATGTCCTCCTTCAAGCGGTGCATAAGCCTGGAGATCTCGACGATCTCAGGACCCCGCTTTCCCCTGCCCGCTTCAACGATCGCCTTGTTCAGTTCTTCTAGCTCGCGCTCCTTGGTCTCGATCGCCGCTTCAATGCCGGCCATCCTGGTCTCCAGAGGCTTTAGGGCGCGCGCTCTCTCGGTCAGGACGACGCTGCGCTGCCGGCGTTTCGCTTTGGGATTCGGCCTGTCCTGGCCCGGCTCTTCAGATCCCAGCGCCGCCTTTTCTTTGGGGAGGTTCTCCTCTTCGCTCCAGCCGACCCTATCCAGGAAGCGTTGATACCCTCCCTCATAAACGGTGATCCCGTTTCCCTGGAAAATGACCAGCCGTTCGGCGAGGGCGTGGAGGAACATCTCGTTGTGCGTAACCATGACGACAGCGCCCTCGAAATTATCGATGGCCGCGAGCAACGCATCATTCGATTCCATGTCCAGATGATTCGAAGGCTCGTCAAGGAGGAGGAGATTGACGGGCGAGGAGATGATCTTGCCCAGAACGACCCGGCTCTTCTCACCGCCGGAGAGCACGGCGATTTTTTTCAAGGCCTCGTCCTGGGTGAACATCATGGCCCCGCAGATGGCCCTGGCGCGGCGCGGATCGCCCTCGGGGTCGGCCTTGGTGATCTCCTCGAGCACGGTATTGGACTCGTCGAGACCGGCGATATAGGACTGCTCGAAATAGCCGGTGGCCACATTGAGCGGCCGGGCGACTTCTCCCTGCTGCGGCCGGAGGACGCCGACGAAGAGCTTTAACAGGGTCGTCTTTCCCCGGCCATTCTTGCCGACGACGCAAACCCGGTCTCCCGCCCCGATGCTGAGGCTGAAATCCCTTATCAGAGGTCTCCCCGGGTCGTAGGAAAAGGCAAGGTCGCGGGCATTGAGAGCGTATTTGCCGTGGTAAGGCTTATGGGAAAAGGAGAAATCCAGGGCGGCGATCTTCTCGAGCTTCTCACGCTTCTCCATCTTGCCCAGGGTTTTGATCCGGGACTGCACCAATCCGACCAGCTGAGCTTTCGCCCGGAACTTGCTGATGAAGAGCTCTATCTCCTTGCGTTTGCGCTCGTCATTCAGGCGTGTCTTTTCGTAGGTTTCCTCGTCCTGGGCGATCTGGGCATAATACTTGCCCGTATCCCCGGCGATCTTCCGGATTTTCTTCCGGTGGATCCCCAGAATATGGGTGGTCACGGAGTCCATGAAGCTGCGGTCGTGGGTGATCAGCATGAACTCGCCCGGCCAGCCCCGCAGGAACCGGCCCAGCCAGCGGATAGAAGTGATGTCCAGATAGTTGTTCGGCTCATCCAGGAGAAGCATGTCGTAGTCAGCCAGGAGCACTTTGGCCAGGTTGAGCCGGACTTGGTAGCCACCCGAAAGCTCCGCCGGCGGACCCTCGAGGTCCAGGCAGTCAAAACCCAGACCGAAGAGAACCTTCTCCACCTTCCAGAGGCGGTCCCGCTCCACCGGTGGAAGCCCCAGAGCCGCCTCCTGGAGCACCGTGTCGGCGCTGAACGCCGGTTCCTGCTCAACATAGCCGATCCGGTAATTCTTGGGGACGGAGACGGTCCCGGAATCGGCTGAATCAAGTCCGGCGATGATCCGGAAGAGGGTCGTCTTGCCGTGGCCGTTCCGGCCCACCAGACCCACCCGCTCCTTCCGGTTGATTTTGAAGCTGACGCCGTCGAAGAGGAGCTGGGCCCCGAAGCTTTTGGACAGGCTATCGACGGCGATCATGGCGCTGGGACCTCCGGCTCGTCTCCGGGTTCAAACCCTCTTCGTCCTGTCCATGCGGCTAAAAACCCAGCTCCTTGATGATGGCATCGGCCCCTGAGAATTTTGCGGTGACAAAGAGGACATAACGGATATCGACGCTGATGGAACGCTGAAGCTCGGGGATGATGACGTAGTCCCCGATGACACTTTCGTAGGTCATGTCGAAGATGATCCCCACCTGCTCTCCCTTGGCGTTCAGGGTGGGCGAGCCGGAATTGCCCCCGGTGACATTGGTCGTGTTCAGGAAACAGCAGGCCACGTCATCCAGCAGGGGGTCTCTGTAGCGGCCGAAATCCCGAGCCTGGAAAAGGGCTTTGAGTTTATCCGGAACGCGGAAAGGAGGCTCAGCGGCGCTCTTTTCCATTACGCCCTTGAGGGTGGTTACCGGCAGATAACGGACGGCGTCGCGAGGACTATAGCCAGCGACCGGTCCGTAGGTGAACCGGATCGTCCCATTGGCATCCGGGGCGAACTTGCCCTGGCTCTTTTCAAGGAGCGCTTTTTCATAGACCCTCTTGAGCTCGGCGCGCTCCTGGCCCATGGCTTTCCCCTCTTCCCGCAGACTCTTGAGCTCCTTTTCGAGCTCGGCGGCCAAGGCGATCATCGGGTCCTGGAGCTTGGCCAGCTCGGCCGGGTTGAGAAAGAGAAGTTCGAGCCGTTTTTCCGGGCTCGACAGGATGGTTTTATTATAAATGCCGTCCACATACTCATCAATCGCCCCCTCCGACTTCACGGCCAGGAGCGGTTTGAACGCCGCCGGGACCCGGTCTTCGCTAAGGCTAAGCATCTTCTTTAGCTGATGTTTGAGGAAAGACCGGTCGGTGGGGAGGTCGTAGCCGCGCTCGGCCAACTGGATGCTCTGCTTGATATAGGGCAGGTTTCTTTCCTGGTAGGATGGCTCTCTATCCTTGTCCGGCTTCTGCCTTTCCTCAACGGCGCGAAAAATGGTGTAGGCCTGGGAGAGCAGCGTGGACCCTCCGAAGCCGGTCAGCCCGCTTAAGGAGTTGTTTTTCCAAGTGAAAGCGGCAAACCTGCCCATAAAAGCATCGACTTGGCCCAGGATCTCCCCGTACTGCTTCTGCCGCGCCCCATCCTGGCCAACCCAGGACATGAACTCCTGCTCGGCAGCGCTTTTCCGGCCCATAAGGTCGACTTTATCCATCCCCTCGAGCTTCCCTTGCATATTTTTCAGGGAGTTAGAGAGTCCTTTAACCAGGCTCGCGTATTTGATCTCAATCTCGCGGTTTCCTTCTCCCGCCTTCTCATAGAAAGCGATGATGTCTTTGAATTGCTCAAGCCGGCGTCGGAGGGATTCCCGGTCAAATTTGAGCTCGGACAGGGTATAGTTGCGGAACGTCCGGCCCGGATAGCCCATGACAAAAGTGAAATCGCCTTCCTTGAGTCCCTCCAGGGAGATCCGCAGGAAGGATTTGGGCTTGTAGGGGACGTTATCCGGGCTATGGTCGGCCCCCCGTCCGTCTTTGGATACATAAGCCCGAAGAAAAGAGAAATCGCAGGTGTGCCGCGGCCACATCCAGTTGTCCACTTCGCCGCCGAAGTTCCCCAGGTCCTGGGGAGGCGCATAGACCAAACGGACGTCTTTGAGCCTCTGGAAACGAAAGAGGTAGTATTTGTTGCCGCTGTACATGCTGGCGACGGTCGATCGGATGTCCGGACCCTCCTTCTCGGCCTCCGCAACCAGCTCCTTCTGCGCGCTTTCGATGGCATAATAGATCTGGATATAGGTCATTCCCGGTCTGATGTTCTTGATGATCCGGGCTGTCACATCCTCGTAGCCAAGGAGGACATCGGCCGTATAACCTTGGGCAGGGATCTCCTCGGCCTTCGTCCTGGACAGAAACCCCTTTTCAAGATAATCTTTTTCTTTCGTCGAGGCCCGCTGGATGGCTCCGAAAGCGACGTGGTGGTTGGTCAGTATCAGGCCGTCCGCGGAGACGAACTCTCCCGTCCCGCCGCCGAGGTTGACAACTGCGCTCATCAGCCCGGTGCCGTCCCCCTTAAAGAGGCCGTCCGGACTCATCTGCAGGCCGAATTTTATGAGGTCAAGGTCCTTCATCTGATGAGGCATCCACATACCCTCGTCAGCCTGGATGACCACGGCAAGGCCCAAGATCAGGCTGACGCTCAAAATGCGGCGGAACAGTCTCATTTTCGAACTCCTTCGAGAGGCAAATGAAGAGGATTCATTGTGCCGGTTATGTCCGGCCAAGTCAACCTGAGGCTGAGGGCGATTGCCGGGCCCGGGCTCGTCTGTCATAATAAAGCGACACTAAGGAGCTGACGGATGGACCTTCCCGCAGACCGCTGGTATCCAGCGATATTCAAACGCCAATCCCGGAGAGACTATTTGACCGCAGTCCCCCAGGAGCAAGAACTCGCCCTCCTCGACGAGGTCTGCCAAGAGTTCCGGCCCTTTGCCGAAGTCCGCGCTCAACTTGTCCGCCGTTCGCCTGAAACCGTATTCAAAGGCCTGGTCGGCCGCTACGGCCGGGTTAACGGAGCTCCCATGTATGTCGCTTTTATCGGCGACATGAGCTCCCCACGAGTTCAGGAAGCGGCTGGTTACACGGGCGAGGGAGTCATCCTCGAAGCCACAGCCTTGGGACTCGCCACGTGTTGGGTGGGCGGGTTTTTCCGTGCAGGGAGCATCCGCTCGCAGATCGAAATCCGGACAGGGGAAAGAGTTCTAGCGGTTACCCCTGTCGGCTATGCCCCGCCGGGAAAGACACGCCAGGAAAGGATCATGTCCGGCCTAGTGAGGTCCCGGTCGAGGAAACCGCTGTCCGAGCTGGTCGCCGGGAAATCCACCGCCCTCTGGATGGGTAAGGCTCTGGAAGCGGCCCGCCTTGCGCCGTCGGCCCGGAACCGTCAGCCCTGGCGCTTTCGGGTCGAAGAGGAGGCGGTCATCATGGCGGCGGACCGGCCGTTCAGCAACTCTTCGATCTCCAAGAGGCTTGATTGCGGCATCGCTATGCTCCACTTCGAGCTCGGGGCACTGGCCGCCGGGGCCCGGGGACAGTGGGAGATCCTTCCTCCCCCGGAGGTGGCGAGATTCCGCCCTTTGAATATTTCTCGTTTCCGGCTATAATGTTGGGGATTGGCGGGGAGTAGCGCAGCCTGGCTAGCGCACAGCGTTCGGGACGCTGGGGTCGGGGGTTCGAATCCCCCCTCCCCGATCTTTTATTTTTCTCGGGAATAGGGGGTCATCTCAATTCCACGAGCTCATAATCCAAGGATCCCAGCCCGATATCCGCTCCGTGTTTAAGCTGGAGCATCCAGTCGACATCATATCCCGCCCGGAAGACATCCCTCTTCCCGTATCTTATGGCGAGGTCGGCCGATGACTTGTCAATAGCCACCGGATCGGTCGAAGCCAGGATCCCGATGTCTCTGACGATCTCAGGCTGGTCCTTGGCCATGCAGTCACAGTCCTTGGTGATCTTAAAAAGGACGTTCAGGAATCCGATCTTCCCCCGGAAATGGTGGCCGACAGCAAAAGCGTATTCGGCCATCTTCTCCTGAAGTCTCGCGGAATCTTCGCCCCAGCGCATCTTCACGGCGCCGACTTTGCAGACGACCAAGCATTCCCCGCAGCCGATGCACTTGTCGTTCACTATCACTGCGCTGCCGTCCTTCTGGATGATGGCTTCAGCCGGGCAGTAGTCCAGGCAGATCCCGCAGTTCTTGCATGACTTGGCGCTGATGCGGGGGTTGACTTCGGCGTGCTGCTCGAGTTTACCGGCCCGCGAGGCGCAACCCATGCCCAGGTTTTTGATGGCTGCGCCCACTCCCGTCTGCACATGTCCTGTCAGATGGCTCAGACAGATCAAGAAATCGGCATGGATTATGCCGGCCGCGATCTTAGCCGATTTCACCCGCTTGAGGTTGACCGGGACTTCCTCGGAGTCCTCACCGATGAGCCCGTCGGCGATATGGACCGGAAGGCCGGTTTTCTCCAGCGTGAACCCATGATCCCCGGCCAGCTGGGTGTAGTCGATGGCGTTGGAGCGCCGCCCCACGTAAAGGGTATTTGTATCTGTAAAGTAGGCCCGCTCTGTCCGCAGCCGGATCCGGTAGAGCATTCTCCCGAGCCAGCCGGGCCGGATATATCCCGTATTCCCCTTTTCTCCGAAATGAATCTTGAGGGCCACGAAGGCTTCCTTCTCGATCTTGCGATCAAGCCCCAGGGCGAGATAGAGCTTCTCCGTTTTCTCTGACAATGTCTCTGCATCTTCTTTCCGGTCCGCCCTGCTGAAAAAGACCTGGCTTCTCATGGCCTGTTCTCTTCTTCAATTCCCGAGGATGGCCTTGGCGGCCCTCCGTCCGGCGCCCTCTTCAATCGTCCGGCCAATCGTCTTCAAGGTCAACTCCAAGGCGTCCAGGGCGAAATAAACCTGGGATGAGGAAAGATTGCCCATATGCCCCATCCGGAATACCCTTCCCGCTGTCTCCGCCAGCCCGCCCGCGACCACGACCCCGTTTTCATAGTAGAGGTCGCGGAAGCCCTTGTCTTCCAAGCCGGGGGGATAATTGACAACGGAAAGCGTGTCGGCGAGGAATTCCTGGCGCGTAAAAAAGGTGAAACCCAGCGCCTCGAGTCCGGCCCGAAGGGCCCGCGCCGTGCGGTTGTGGCGCCCGAACCTCTGCTCCAGACCCTCTTCAAGCACGATGAGCGTGCTCTCATAAAAGGCCCGGATCTCGTTGACGCAGGGCGTAGAGAAATATCTGGAGGGGTCCTTCATGATGGGGAGCCAGCGCAGGAGGTCGGCATAATAAGCGGGGATCCTTTCCATCTTTTTTCTCTTTTCCAGCGCCCGCTCCGAAAGAACGAGGATGGCCAGTCCCGGCGGCACGCCGAAGCACTTCTGGGCGGCAGTGAGGACGACATCGATCCCCCAGTCATCCATCCGCTCCTCGATCCCCCCCGTGGCGCAGACTCCATCGACGACGAAGATAAGGTCTCGCCTCCTCAGAACTTGGGAATAGTCGCGGATCGGCGCGCAGGCGCCGGTGGCCGTGTCGACATGCGTCGCCACGACCACCTTATAGCCATGGTCGACCAGCTTCTTTTCAAGCGCCTCCGGCAGGACCGCGCTTCCCCAGGAGCTCTCCAGAAGATCACAATCGAGTCCGAAGCTGGAGCCGATCTCAGCCATCCGCTTCCCGAAATACCCCTGAGAAAGGACGAGCGCTCTTTCCCCGGAGGCCAGAGTATTGAGGAGCGCCATCTCCATGGCCAGGGTCCCCGCTCCGGCGACGATAAAAGCCTCGCCTTTTTCACAGAAGACGACCCTTTTGAGGTTGCTCAGGGCTCCCCGCATCTCCTCGACCATCTCCGGCCCGACGTGGGAAACCGTCGGCTGGGCCAGGCTGTGGATGATCCGGGGATGGACAGGGCTCGGCCCCGGTATGAGAAGAAGTTTCTCTCTCAAGCGCCTTCCTCCTCTTTGAAGTCGTCCCCATTCTTATCAAATGACTGTCATAAATCAAGAGGACCGGGGGGACTTTCCGGACATTTGACAAACGCCGCCTGAACTGACATAAAGGGGGCAAAACAAAAGGAAGGAGTTCCTCATGCTTCATTTTGCAGGAAATCCCGCAAGGAAACAGAAAATTTTTCTTGTCCTGATACTCATCTCCCTCCTCGGCATCCTTGTCCCCGCACAAGGCGCTATCAAGAAGCCGGTCCAGGAAGGCCCCTCGATCATTCCCCGTCCCGCCAAGATAGAAGTCGGCAGAGGCTCTTTTCAGATCGGACAAGAGACCATCATCCTTCTTGCCTCCCAATCTGCAGATATCCAGGAGGTCGCCGAGTTCCTGGCTGCCAAGCTCCGGCGCCCCACCGGGTTCCCGCTCGAAATCCGTCCCGCGTCCCGAGAGGTCCCCGGGCAGGCTATCCTCCTGCGGACCGCAGACCGCCTGTCCAAGCTGGGTGACGAAGGCTACCAGCTCTCCTCCTCCAAAAACGGGGTGAAGATCGAGGCGGCGACCCCTGCCGGTCTCTTTCACGGCGTCCAGACGCTCTTCCAGCTTCTCCCGGCTGAGGTGGAAGGCAGCGGCCACCCGGAAGGGATCACCTGGTCGGTTCCCTTCGTCAAAATCGAGGACCTACCTCGGTTCGTCTGGCGCGGCGTTCACCTCGATGTCGGCCGCCATTTCTTTTCCAAGGAGTTCGTCAAGAGGTACATCGACCTCCTGGCCATGTACAAGATGAATACGTTCCACTGGCACCTGACCGAAGACCAGGGCTGGCGGGTTGAGATCAAGAAATATCCCAGGTTGACCGAAATCGGCGCCTGGCGCCGGGAGTCGATGGACGACGGCATTCCGCACGGAGGCTTTTATACCCAGGAGGATGTCCGCGAAGTCGTCGCCTACGCAAAAACACGGTTTATCACGGTCGTTCCTGAGATCGAAATGCCGGGACACTGCCAGGCTGCCCTGGCCGCCTACCCGGATTTGTCCTGCTCGGGCGGACCGTTCAAAGTGGGCACGGAATGGGGCGTCATTTACGACGTCTATTGTGCCGGAAATGAAAAAACCTTTGAGTTCCTTCAGGACGTGCTGACCGAAATCATCGACCTGTTTCCGGGCGATTTTGTTCACATCGGAGGGGACGAAGTCCCCAAGCTGCGGTGGCAGAACTGCTTCCAGTGCCAGGAGCGGATCAAAGCCGAGGGCTTGAACAGCGAGGATGAGCTGCAAAGCTATTTCATTAAGAGGATCGAAAAGTTCCTGTCCGCGAAAGGCAAGAGACTCGTCGGCTGGGATGAAATCCTGGAAGGCGGGCTTGCGCCCAACGCCACGGTCATGTCCTGGCGCGGTACCGCCGGGGGAATCGAGGCCGCCAAGTCGGGCCATGACGTCGTCATGTCGCCGACATCCCACTGTTATTTCGATTATTATCAAGGTCTTTTCGCCGAGCCGAGGAGCATCGGCGGTTATCTCCCGATAGACAAAGTCTATGCGTACGAACCCGTGCCCGCAGAGCTGCCTGCCGAACAGGCCCGTCACGTTCTGGGCGCCCAGGCCAACCTTTGGACTGAGTACTTGGCAGAGGCGTCACAAGTGGAATACATGCTCTTGCCGCGTCTTTTGGCGCTCAGCGAAGTGGTCTGGTCAGAAAAGAATCTGCGGAGCTGGGCCGATTTCTCCCGCCGCATTGTCCCGCATTATGACCGCCTGGCCGCCGCGGGCCTGAATTTCCGGCTTCCCCCGCCGGACGGACTGGGAGGGAAGAAGCTGATCTCCGGCCCGGTCCAGGTCCCGATATATCCCCCGTTCCCGGGAGCGGAAGTTCGAGTCACCACGGACGGGACAGACCCGACCCACGATTCTCCCCTCCTGACAGGTGCTCCACTCGAAGTGAACGAAAGCCAAGTCGTCAAGGCCAGGACCATCCTCCGCGGAGGCCGGATGAGCCGGGTCATCAGCACTTCATTAAGCCTTATCGATCCCGAAAAGAACGGCTTGGACTATGCCTACTTCGAAGGGAGCTGGCTGAGACTCCCGAACCTGGAGGAATTGACACCCCTGAAGACGGGCCAGGTTTTTGACCTTTCCTTCGAGCCTGCGGGCCAAAGGCAGGACGACTTCGCCCTCCTTTTTAAGGGATACTTGGACATCGAGAAGCCGGGCGACTACACCTTCACGATGATCGCCGACGACGGTGCGCTCCTGCTCATCGACGGAAAAGAAGTCATCCGGCACGATGGCTTGTTCTGGATTCTTGAGCTCAGCGGCCGGGTCCTCCTCCAAGCGGGCAGACATCCGATCCAAATCTCTTATTTCCAGAAGACGGGAGACCGCCAGCTGGACATTTATTGCGAGGGCCCCGGACTGGAAAAACGCCTCCTCCTCCCCCACCTGCTATTCCGGAAGTAGCGGATCCGCCTCAAGAGCCGCAACGGGGCGTAGAGCGGCCGGATTTGGCGCGCAGGGGACGGATGCAGTCCTCCATCGCTGTCTCCAGCCTCTCCATGGACTGAACAAGGGCGAATTGGGCCCGTGCACGGTCCAAGTTATGTCCGGGTCGGTGGACGCGAAAATAGACGTCCCCTTCGAGGAAATCCGTGAGAAAGCGAAGTCCTATAGTGAGGGTGATGAGCCTTCCGGAAAATACCAGGAGGTCCAGTTCCTGGGGAGTCAGAAAACCTCGGGCTTCCTCCAGATAACCGGCGGCAAGGGCCCGGAACATCTCCAACTCGAGCTTGACCTTGCCCAGGTCTTTCTCATCCTCAGCCGCAAAACTCGTGGTGGTCCTGACCATGTCGCCAAAATCATAGAGAGAGGAGCCCGGCATCGTCGTGTCGAGGTCGATGATGCAGATGGCCTTGCCTGTCCGGTCGTCAAAGAGCACATTGTTGATCTTGGTGTCATTATGAGTGATGCGAAGCGGAAGGCGGCCGGAGGCAAGGGCATCGGTTATGACAGGGGCCATCCGCTCGCGCTCCAAAACGAAGGTAACGGCATCCCGGGCCTCCCCGGCCCGGCCTTGAGAATCGTCTTCCAGGACCTCCCTGAAGCGGGCAAAACGGCGCGGGGTGTGGTGGAAGAATGGGATAGTCTCATGGAGCGAGGAGGCATCCAGGTCGGAAAGGAGCGTTTGGAAACAGCCGAAGGCCCGGCCCGCTTCGAACGCCTCCTCCGGCCGCGTGGCGACGTTGATAATGTGGGCGCCTCCAACAAACCGGTAAGCCCGCCAGTATTCCCCGCCCGGGGAAACATGGAAGCACCCGCCTGACCGGGCAGAGATCAAGTTGAGAGTCTCCCTGTCGGGGTTTCGGCCCGGGATCTTCTCCAGCTTGGACCGGATATAACGGGTGATCTTCTCGAAGTTGGCCATCAGGCGCTCCGGATCTCGGAAGACGAAGTGGTTGATGCGCTGGAAGATGAACTGATCCCGGTTCCCTTTCCGGTCGGAATCGACGAGATAGGTGTCATTGATGTGCCCGACCTTGAGGAGATGCGCGCCGGCAAAATCGCCTGGGATGGAGAACTGCGAAAAGATCTGACTCAGATCGTGTTCCGTCAAAGGGACGTTCCTTCAACCCGAATCTTCTCTGGATAGAAGCCTGCCTTGATGAGTTCCCGAATATGGGCCCGAACGAGGGGCAGATCCTGGGGGTAAGTCAGGCCGAACCAGCGGTCCCCCGTCGGGATATGTCTCACCCGAATTTTCCCTGCACGAAGGAGCTCATTGACGGCAAGAGGGATAAAATACTCGGCCTCGGCGTCCCCGCCTGAACGCTCCAGAAAATTGGCAAACCCCCTTTCCAGGTGCCCGAATATCGAGGGCGTGAACCCCCAGAAATTCATGGAGACGACCTCGTCTCCGCTCAATGGAATCCAACGGCCCGCCTCATCCAGAGCCCGGGCGCCCTCACCTTGCTTCTCGATCGTCAACCTCTCCACGACCTCGGTCAGGAATCCGTGGGCATCGATCCGGCAAACACCCCGGGAAACATGGCCGTGCTCGGAGAGAGTATTGCGCAGGAGGTAGCCTATGAAGCAGTACTCATCGGGCGGGGCTCCGTCGGGCGGTCTTTCGCGGAGCCATCTTGCCATTTCGGAGAATCCCTTGGGCCCGTAGAAATCGTCGGCATTGACCACTGAGAACGCGGTATCGATGGCCGACCGGCTGATCAGAACAGCATGTCCTGTCCCCCAGGGCTTTTTTCGTGCCGGAAGGGCCGGAAACCCGGAAGGGAGTCCCGCTTCGATCGCCTGAAATACATAGCTGACGTCTAAATGCTTTTCCCAGTACTGGCCGACCGATTCCCGAAAGACATTCTCGATATCCCGGCGAATTATAAAAGCCACCCGCTCGAAACCCGCCCGGCGCGCTCCATACAGGGAATAATCAAGGAGGGTTTCTCCCGCCGGCCCGATGGCGTCAATCTGCTTGAGACCCCTGTAGCGTCTGCCGACTCCTGCAGCCAGGACGAGGAGACTGAGAACAGGCATTCCTTTTCCTTCGAAGTGACGGGCCTTTCTTATAGCATAGCGGCTGAAGCCAAGTCAAAAGTCAGCTGCCTTCTTTGACTCGCCCGACCTCAAAGAGGGGTTCACCTTTGCTCGTCGGTGGTGTGTTGATGATATAAAGGAGGATGCCGCTAAAAGGAGCCCGGAGTTCTTCTATAACCCGGCCGAGGAAGTCCGTTACATAGCCGACCTTCTGCCCTTTGGCCAGATAATGGCCCATCTCTGCCTGCGGATAGAAGAGCCCGTCGCTCTGGCTGTAGACGACCTCATAGCGGTCGATCCAGACCGGGTCGCTCACAAGATCCGCCCTCCCCTCGATCATCTGGAAAAGCCGCATGACTCCCAAGATCCCGTCCAAATTCCGGCGGATGGAGATTTCATCTGTCCTCCCCAGGAGACCGGATTCAGTGGTGATGGCAGGCTTTCCCAGGAGCACGGCGGTATTTCCCAGGTACTTGGAGTCTTTTATGTCCTTGGACCTGCTCTCGTCGATGACGATATGGGGAATACCGAAAGCCAGGGCCATCGTCCGGGTGAGGTCGTCCAATCCCTTTTCTCCGCTGATCATCCAATACGTATAAGGGATCAGGGCCTCGTTCCCATCCCCGCAATGGAGGTCGATGAGGAAGTCGCACTTCTTGACCACCTCTTCCATCAGGACAGAGGCTATGCGCTGGCTGAGCGACCCGGACGTGTCCCCCGGGAAAACTCGGTTCAGGTTCTTCCAATCATAAGGGTTATAGTAGATCGTCCGCTTCTGGAAAGAAGGCAAGTTGGCGATGTGGACGAGGACGATTGTCCCCGTCAGCTCAGCTGGATCGATCATGGCCTTCAAGCGGTAGAGAGCCAGGATGGGTGGGTACTCGTACCCGTGTATCCCCGCCACGAGCGCCAGCGTTTTGCCTTTTTTAACTCCATGGATAACCGTCACCGGGATGGCTGTTCCGGGGCCCTCTTTGGCAGAGACTTCGAGGGATCCGGATAGGGCCTGTCCGGGAGGGACCTTGAGCGGCCCGATGATAAAGTCGTCCTGGCTCGAAGGGGCCTGAACGCCGCCCAATAAGGCGGCCGCGCTCAGGACAAAAAAGGCGCAGACCAACGGCTGTCTTCGAAGCTGGAAGCGCATGGGACCTCCTCGTTTAAACGCAGTTCGGGATCTAATCTATTCAAAAGGTGCCGGCGATGCAAAATAAATCTTTCCTGGACAAAAACTATTGCTTCGGCAAAAGACTTCTGATATAATCCGGCCCGAAAAAAGAGGAGGTATCCATATGGGTAAGTATTTGGCAATCATCGCGGGTCTCGTCGCCATAGTCGCTGGGATTTGGCTGGTTATCGTTTGGTGGCGACCGTTCTATGAACTCGTCCTCGGGTGCGTTCCCCCCATCCTCTTTTTTGGCGGGCTGATCGCTCTCATCGCCGGGATCAGCAGCATTAAGGATGCGGCAAGGACCAAGAAGCTCGAAGAAGAGGCCAAGGCAGAAGAAAAAAAGGCCTGAAGACCGGCCGTCTTCGACGCGCTCTTCCTTACCGTTCTTGTGATTGTTTAGCCAATACTCCTCTAGATCCTCCGATTTCCTTTCGAGTCAGCTTGATGCTCCGGATACGCCTGCGTCGTAGCGCCCTTGCGCGCGGCAAAATTTCTGTGATAGCATGGTGCAAGTGTCATCTATCGGAGTTTTTCCGCTTCTCCTGACTCTTTCCCTTCTGTCTCAGACGACACGGAGCATCGAAAAGGCTTTCTTCCAGGACGACCCCCGGCTGCTGTATTCTCTTCTTACGACTCAGGGGCATGTATATATATCCCTCCCCGAGCCGATTTCCTTTTCGGATCAAATGTCGCCCCAGCAAGCCTTTTTTTTCTTCCGTCGGGTCACCGCGGCTTATTCCACCTTCGAATTCTATGCCGACAGTGAGCTCCCGATCCTGGCCAAGGCCAAGAGCTTTATATTCAAGGCCCGCTGGTCATTCAAGAACAAGAGGAACGATAACCAGCACGTCTTCCAGGTCTTTTTCCATCTGAGCAGGGAGAGACCGCCGACCGGCGGCGACCACCCGCTCCCCTGGAGGATAACAGAGATCAAAGCCGAGCCCCTATGAGCACGGTCCTGCCTCTCCTTCGCCGGCGCGCCCTCAGGAGCGGGTTCGTCATCGGGCTGGTATTCGCCCTCTTTTTTCTCGGCTTATCCGTGCTCCTGCCCCGCCTGCTCACGGCTCGCTCCTTTCAAAAAAGCCTCGGGGGGCTGCGTCTGCAGGCCGAGTCAATCAAGAAGGAATATGCCCTTGTCGAGGCCAGCTTACGGGCCAGGCAAAAGGCGCTGGCGGTCTCGTCCTTTCCTTACGACAGGGATAAGATCTTCGCCCTCTTCAAAGGCCAGAATATCGAGCCGGAGCTGGAGGGCCTCTCCTACTACGATGAAGATGGGGCCCTGGCGGTCTGGCTGGGGAATGTCATCGAATTCAGGCCCCCTTCGCCCGACAAGCCCCTGCTTGTCCGGAGCCGAGCTTCCGCCTATCTCGTCCTATCGGCCCGGGTCCGTGAATCCGATCAAGTCGTCCTTTTCCGGCTGCTGGCCTTCCGACCCCAGCTGAGGGCACCTTATCTCTCAGAATATCACTTCCTCAAAGATGACTTATGGAAAGGCGGGCACGTCGACTACTGGGATTTCCGCGATGACGTCTCTGGATTCGAACAGATCTTCGCCCGTCATCAGGATGAATATCGAGGCGAGCCCCGGCTCGACAGCGAAGCCCAGCAGATCTTCTTCCCGGTTCGTAACGAGCAAGCGGAGATCGTCGCCACCGTCAACCTGACCTCCCCTTCCTTTCGCTCCATCCATTCCCGGCTCCGCGAGAATATGATCCTCCTCGCCATTCTTGTCCTGGTGCTTTCCCTCATCCTTCTCGTTGTCGATCTCATCCAAGCCTATTTTTCCTCACAACGGAAGAGAGCCGGCACGGTGATTCTTCTCGTCCTTGCCTTGGCGAGCCTGCGTGTCGCTTTTGTTCCGCTCAGCCGGCTGGAGAAGGTTCAATCTTTTCGCGTTTTCTCGCCCGCTCAATCCGCCTTTTTCTCGATCGGACGGCTCACCCAATCTCCCGCCGATCTGCTCCTGAGCACGCTCTTTCTCTTCCTGATCATCGGGACCCTTACGGTATTCGCCTGGGACCGCTGCCGGGACAGCCTCCGGCGCCTGCCCCTGGCCGCCGTCTGGACATTCGATACGCTCCTGGTGGGCGCCGTATTTTCCATGGCCGTCTTGTACAACGCTTTCGTTTCCCGGCTGGTGGCCAACTCAAACCTGAACCTCAGGCGTTTTTCCGGCGACCCCTCTTTTCTCTTTCTCCACTTGGGGCTCATCTTCTTCCTGCTGAGCTGCGGCTGCGGTTTTTTCCTGTGCGCGCGGGCCGTCCGGAGCATATCCCCTCGGGTGTGGGTCGTCGGGCCTCCGTTGATCTGGACAGCGGCGGCCTTTGTGCTCCTGGCCGGGCGCAGCTCCGGCATCCTTCTCCCGACGGCGGTGGCCGCCTGTCTCTTCCTCGGTTATCTCCTCGCCGTCCCGCGCTTTTCCTCCAAAAGGCGCTGGCCCCTATTCGCTCTGATCTTCCTGGCGGCACTTATCAATTCCGCCGAACTCCACATCCACTCCTCGGCGCGGCTCGCCTCCCTGGTCCAGAATTTCTTGCGCAGCACCATCGTGGCTCAGGAGGATTGGGCCGACTTCATCATCCAGCAATCCCTCCCCGAGATCGAAAAGAGAAGACCGTTCATCATTTCTTTCCTGGAGAATCCCGATCCATCTCCCCTCGCCCAGTCCCTCTGGGAAAGCACCTTAGCGGCCAAGTTCAACTGGTATTCGATCCTCGAGGTCCTGGACGCCGAAGGCGGGGTTCTCTCCCGTTTTTCCCTCAACATCTCTCAGCTTTATCAGCCGGAGATCGACCTGCCGCTGAGCCCGACCTGGAAGGTCTCCCGGGTGAACGTGCCTTCCCTGGGCAAGGAAAGGGAATTCGTCCTGGCTTACAAGGACTGGTACTCCGAGGATCAGTATCTCGGCCGGACGACTTTTTCCCTGGCCATCGACCCGGAGATGTTGCCGTTCCTCTATTCCGCCAACCCCTATTTTGAGCTGCTCAAAGTCAGCCTTCTCCCCTCGCTCAATCAGCAGGAATTCGGGTTCGCCATCTTTGACGGCAAGGGAAAGATTCTTTTCAATCCGAACCGGGTCTCTTCGGGAATTGCGGTCAACACCTTGGAGCAGATCGAGCATTCTCCGGATGGGCTCTGGTCGTCATTCGGGGACAAGGGGCGGCTGTTCAAATCCTTTTACTTTCGCTTCCAGAACAGGGTCTATGCATTTCTCATCCCCCAAAAAAGCATTTTCGGCCTTACGGCTGAGTTCCTGAAGCTGGCCATCTTCTATCTCGGATTGGCCTTTCTCTTCTTCGTGCTGATCCCGGCCCTGATGGGCAGGAAAAAGCTGGCCAGCTACCTGTGGTCATTTTCCAGTCGGGTCAATGCGGCCTTCATCACCATCACGGTGATCTCCCTCCTCCTCTTCACCCTCTTTTCCCACGGCTTCTTCACCCGGACCTTCAACCAGCGGTTCCTGGAAAAAGCCGAGGTCCACGCCAATTTCGCCCGGAACATCATGCAGGATTTCGTCACCCTTCAGCAAGAGGAGAAGGCCACCCTCATCGCCCCGACCGATGACCTCGTCCTTTGGATCAGCTCGGCCGTCTCAACCGACATCAACCTCTATGGGGAGGGCCGATTGATCTCGTCCAGCCGTCGCGAGTTTTTTGACTGGGGATTCCTGCCCGAGCTCATCGACGGCGAAGCCTATTACAGGATCCGGTATGAGAACAAGCCGTTCTATCTCCAGAGACAGAAGATCGGCGGGTATTCCTACCAGAGCCTGACCATTCCCTATACCATCCGCCGGGCCCAGTACTTGATCTCTCTCCCCTTTCCCTTCGAAGCACAAGAGATCGCCGGCGCTACCGAGGAGCTGGTCGAGTTCCTTGTCTTTATCTCGGCTTTCCTCATCCTCTTTGTCCTCCTCTTCGCCCGGGGAATCGGAAGGATGATCATTTCTCCCGTGAAAAAGCTGCTGGCGGGGACAAGGGAGGTCGGACTCGGCAACCTGGAGATCGCCGTCGAACACCGCTCCCACGACGAGATGAAAACCCTGGTGGACGGGTTTAACGCCATGATCAAGGACCTGAAGAGACACCAGCAGGAAATCGCCGACCTGAGCAAGAAGGTCGCCTGGGCGGAGATGGCCCAGAGGGTGGCTCACGAGATCAAGAATCCGTTGACGCCCATCCAGCTCTCTGCCGAACACATCCTCCGCGTCTACGAAGACAAGAGCGGGGATTTCGAGAAGGCGCTCCGCGAATCCGCCTCCTATATCATCAGCGAGGTCGACAACCTGCGCCGGATCGCCCAGGAGTTCCTGGAGCTTTCCCGGGTCACCAGCCTCAACAAGGAGGTGTTTGACCTGAAGGAGGCCATTGGAGAAGTCGTTTCCCCCTACCGGAAGGTCATCTCCGAGCGGATCCGGTTCCGGGAAATCTTTGAGGGTAAGGAATTCCGGCTCGAAGCGGACAAATCCAAGATCAAGATCGCCTTCCGGAATATCTTCATCAACGCCATCGAAGCCATCCGCGGTCGGGGCGAAGTCGAGATCCGCCTGCGGGCCGAAGACGCAGACCTCGTCCTCATCCTGAAGGACTCGGGGATCGGGATGGCCAAAGACCTGGTGGAGCGGATTTTTGATCCCTATTTTTCCACCAAAGACGTGGGGACCGGACTCGGACTTCCGATCGCCAAGAAGATCGTCGAGGACCATGGCGGAACCATCCGGGTGGAAAGCGAGGTCCAGAAAGGGACGATCATCACGATCCGCCTTCCCAGGAAAAAGTAAGACTGGCATTTTTCCGCTCAGTATGGAAAAATGGCGCCATGTCCAACATCCTAGTCACGTATTACAGCCTCACGGGGAATACGAAAAAGATCGCCCAAGCCATCACCGAGGCGCTGCCCGAATCAAAGACCATCAAGCCCATATCCGAGGTCCAGAGCGTGGATAAGTACGACCTGGTCTTTGTCGGCTTTCCCGTCGAATCGCACAACGTGCCCTACAAGGTAGAGAAATTCCTCCGGAGCATTCCCAAGGGAAAGAAGATCGCCCTCTTCTCGACGCACGGCTCTGTAACCGGAAGCCGCCTTTCCCGGGAAGCGATCGAGCACGCTGCCGTAATCTCTTCCCACACCAAGCTGATCTCCACGTTTTCCTGCCGGGGCAAGGTCTCACCCCAGGCGCTTGAAGCCATGAGCCACTCTCCTGAGCACGAAGCCTGGGTGGATATGGCGGCTTCGGCCAGCTCCCACCCGACCGCGCACGACCTTGCGGACGCCGGGGCTTTCGCCCGCTGGGCGCTCACGCTCAGCCGACAGCGGGATTAGCCGTCCAGACTTCGGATTCTCAGCCCTGCCGGATTTCTACGAGCACCCCGTTCAAGCATCTCGGGTGTATAAAGGCGACCGGGACTCCCCTGGAGCCGGCCTGGGGGGTATCGGACACAAACTGGAGGCCGGCCTGGCGGAGTTCGGCCATGGCCGCTTGAAGATCATCCACTTCAATAGTGAAATGCTGGACACCCTCCCCCCGGGCATCCAGGAACTTGGCGACTGGAGAATCAGCGCCGAGCGGGGCGACAAGTTCAATCTCCGGCCCCTCGGCGAAGCGGAGGTGAGCCAGCCGCACGCCTCTTGCCGGGAGCTCCTCGATGGGACTTCGTTCGACGCCAAAAAGGGCCGGCCATCGGCTCAGCGCCTCTTCCAGGTCGCGCACGGCGATCCCGATATGGTGGATCCCTCTGACCTTCATCCCTTCTCCTTCAGGCGGGCGATGAGTTTGTCGGCCACAGAATAGGGATCGCTCCGGCAATGGTAGATCTCGTCCACGTACTCCTCGAAAACAGAATCGGGGATGTCCCGGCTGATCAGTCGGTCGATCTTCTCCCGGGTTACGTCCTTCAACATCCAGGCAAGGAGCCGTTTGCGGCGGGTCTCTTGGGCCCGCCTGTCCCGTTTTCCCAGCACGCGGTCGACCTCGCAGATCAGGGTATCAAGCCCTTTGCCTTTGGTGGCCACGGTCCTGATGACAGCCGGCTTGTCTTTATCTGAGAGACCCAGGTCCAGCATCGCCCGCAGTTGGCGCTCCATCCTTTCGGCGCCGGGATGGTCGGCCTTGTTGATGACGAAGATGTC
>Ga0153916_10000568_pt1 | contig 25196 bp, 27 predicted proteins | sample Opewatmetagenome_FD_109642 | JGI IMG/M metagenome (GOLD analysis project Ga0153916, IMG submission 109642) | Freshwater wetland microbial communities from Ohio, USA - Open water 3 Core 3 Depth 4 metaG | ecosystem: Environmental > Aquatic > Freshwater > Wetlands | place: USA: Ohio, Lake Erie...
AGACCGTTCATTAAGAAGAACTTGTCAGAAGAGAAATCTGCCCAGAAATGCGTCTTCACCCCTTCGACGAAGCCACCATTCATCATCGTTTCGTCAAGAAGATTGATTATGAATGAGTAGAGAATAGCCCAGAACATGTATCTCAATGGAATTCTGCTAATCTCACTCACCAACGCATTCCCGTAAGCCCTTCCCCTGCGAACTACATAAGGGTGCTGTCAGAGTGCGACTTGCACCGTCTCACTCGATTGGCGAATCATTGGATAGAGTTTGGACCGGCAGGCAGCTCAGCTGCAGTATTCTACATGAATGCTCATGCTGACCAAGTCGCGGCGTTGCTTGCACCATCCCGCTATGGTTATTAGATGGTTTAATCATATGTGCAACGTTTGATTCGATTTCGGTGGAGGATGGAAATGTCAAGCAGTACGAAAATCTACTGCCTGTTCTTGCCACTAATCCTAGTTTCTTTGGCAGGTCTTGCCTTTGCGACCTTGCTGTTGGGTAATTTCATATATGTCACACTCACGGGTCATGGGTACTATGGATTGGAGGCCTACGTCGTCGTTGCCGTCATGTATCTCGCTTCCGTTCCGGTCCTTTTCTTCACTTGGAGAAAGTATCGGCTTGAGATATCGAGAGTCAAGATCATCGGAATAGCCAGAGGCTATGACAGAGTGACCTTAGACGAGATGAGCCGAATGAGCAGCAGGCCTGCGTCCCTCGTTAACGATGTTCTATACGCGGCGATAGCATCTGGAGACTTGGCAGGCACCATTCAGGGTAACACTTTCATGAGGGCAGCACCCACCAAAGGAGGCGTCGCTGTAGAGCGGGAGGTGATGGTCACCAGGAAGGCGCCTGAGAAATGCTACAAGTGTGGTGCGAGCATCAATCCGAAAGAGATGGAATGGGTCGGACCCGACTCGGTCCGATGCCCTCATTGTGGAGCAACTCTAGCCGTAAAGACCGAGAGGATATAGGCCCTGCATTGGCCACGCCTCGGGAGAAAGACGATGTCGTCGGACAACAAAGGGCAACGGTCTTCATCGTCTTCGAGTACCACTCAGTCGGTTATCCTAGACAGCAACGTTCTTAATGTGCCACCCGGCGAAACTGGGACTAAGTGATGCAGGGTGGTTAAGGAAGTAAACCCGGAGACCCTTGAGGATGAAATACAGGAATCGAAACTCCTCTTTGTCGATTCTTGGGCACCTTGGTGCGGCCCGTGCGTTGCCTTGGCGCCAATACTTGAAGGACTCGCCGAGAAGTATGCGGACAACCCGGATGTGAAATTCGTCAAGATTAACACTCAAGACTATCCCCAGTTCGCCATGAAACATGGCATTAATGCGATACCCTGCGTGCTTGTCTATTTCGAGGGCAAACCTGCTCGGTTCGAGTCACCGGGGCCGAAAGGCAAGAAAGCAATCATGATGGACAGGCTGATAGGACTTCGGCCCGCTGGGCACTACGAAGAAGTGATTCGCGCTCTCCTCGGATAACACTAAACCGTCTGACAACCTGAGCTTTGTTTATTAGAATCTTGAACCTCACTTGGGCAGAATAAACGAGGTGAGGTTATGCCCATCCTTCCTTCTGGAGATCGCCTCCCGAAAATCGACTCAACAGCTTTTGTGAGCCATCAAGCTACCATCGTAGGAAATGTGGAGATAGGAGCACGGGCAAGCGTCTGGCCTGGCGCTGTCATCCGTGGTGATCAGGCTTCGGTCAGAATAGGGGAGAGCACTTGTGTTCAAGACAGCGTCGTAATCCATGCTCACACGAAAGACAATCCGACCATAATCGGCAACTTCACCATCATCGGCACTGCGTCAGTAGTCCACGGTGTGTACATCGGGGACAATACAAACATCGGAGATGGCTGCGTTATCTTCGATGGAGCTACTCTAGGAGAAGGAGTCATGCTTGCTCCTGGAAGCATCGTACCAGCACACGTGGTAATTCCCCCGCGAAGTATGAACTCTGGTGCCCCGGCCGCTCAGATACGAGAGGTTTCAAGGGAGGAAGTAAGCAAGCACACAACGAGAGCAGAGACTATCGCTCAAGTATTTCAGAAACTCAGAAAGTGGCAGGTAGGACCCTGAACTAAAGCGTCTCCTTTGAAATCGTAGTCAGGCTCTCGCAGCCTTCGCCGGTGATCATGAGAACGTCTGCAATCTTCGCGCACCCTGCTTCCGGTTCGTATATCGTGGGGTGAACCGAGAACACCATACCCTCCCGGAAAGTGGACTTACTCTCTTGGTATATGTAAGGTGGCTCCCTTATGTCAAGACCTATTGAACTGCCCAATGGCTGTATGACTCCGCGAACGGGCGACCCATTTCCAGCAATCTTGAGCGCTTGGGTAGCCGCTTCGGATATCTTGGTCTCCGGCGCCATCACGCTTTGCAGAGCGTCATTTGTGGCCAATACTGAGCCGAATAGCTTCCGCTGAACTGTCGACGGACTTCCGGCATGCACGGTTCGAGCCACCTCGGCCAAGTATCCGGAATGGCTTACGGTGACATCAACCAAAACTAGCTCACTGTTGCTAACCCTAGCGGTCGTTGGCTGTGCAAACGGAAAGCGTGCGTGACCGCCTGCCAAAACAGCAGCCCTGATTCCTCTAAGCTCCCCGCCTGCGCCTCTCATCGCAGCCTCAATATCTACCGAGCATTGAGCTTCTGTCTTGCCTGCCTTTACTGTCTCAAGCGCAGTCCTGACACCTATTTCTGCGATTTTCACTGCTTGTCTTATAGCATCAATCTCCGCCGCGTCCTTAATCTGCCTGAGACGCCATAGGGCCCTTGAGAAGTCTTTGAAACCAGCATCAGGAAAAGCAGACTTGAGGGATTCGAATTCTCTTATTGAGAGGCAGTCGTGCTGTAGCCCGATCATCCCCCTGTGAACCCCTGCTTCACGCAGAATATCGTCAATACAATCCCAGAAGCCCGGCCCATGATTAGGATACCAGTGTTCAGAGGGCGCGTCAGCGAAAGAACGCAACTTTGCCATGGTCGAATCTTGGCCCATGGCTTCACGTTGAAGTTCGGGCATGATCAGGTATGGAAGCTGGCCTTCGACAATCACGGATCCTACAGGAAGACTCTCTGAGACGCTTTCATAGCCAGTGAGGTAGTGTACATCAGTTCTTCGCGTTACAAGTATTGCGTCGACACCTTCCCGCTGCATAGTACGATGAATCCTTTCGATTCTCTGTGATGTGGACTGCATAGGATGTTTCACCAGAAGCGGGTCAGTAAGGCGGACGCATATGGGACAGGACCTGTCAGGGGTCTTTTCTCACCTTTTAGCTGTGCTCCATTTAAGCTTCTCGAAAAGACAATGGTCCCATTGGTGACGAGATGGCGGGCGCGGTCGGATTTCTCGGCCATGAGCTGCAACTCGGCTCATGAGAACCGACGACATCCAACTCCGCAGGCTGGTGCCTTGTCCAAGCTAGACTACGCGCCCCAAAGACAGTCGGGATGAGTCTGACTTATAGACTCTTCGTAGTAGATAGTGGATGAGTTTAGCATGACTACCTGCAATCTATGAGAATTCGCGTGAACTGAGAAGGTCTACCACTGCACGACCCCTGCTCTTGGTCACCTTGAATGTATGATTAGACGTCTGCAGCAAGAAGCTTTCACCCTCATTCAAAGCTTGCAGAACTGCCTTGCCCATCGGCCCATTTAGATATCGTGTGAATCTCCTGACCAGCACTTCATCAGGATTGAGGGTTTCTTGAACTGCACTCATAGTCAATACCTCTCAGTTCAAGATAATGTCAGCCTTTGTATGCAATATAAAGTCCGAGAGAAAAGAGCAGTGACTCGCCGACAAGGAGACATGGCGGGCGCGGTCGGATTCGAACCGACGACATCCAACTCCGGAGGCTGGTGCCTTGTCCAAGCTAGACTACGCGCCCGTTGAGGACCGGGATTGATTCTGTTCCTTAAGGACTTTTATTCCTCTCCCCTGCGAATGACGAGCACCTCTTTGACACTATACATCTCGGACCTGGACTAGCTTTTCTGAATGGATTATCCACCAGGCGCCGCGCTTCCCCTTCACCAGCCCTCTCTCATGCTCCAGTATGCGTACACCAAGGATGGTGCGAGCCCGCTGATTCAGCTTGTCTATCCTACCGAGAATCGTCCGGCGCTTTCCATTGCTACTCAAGAGTGACTGGGCAAGTTCTGGTGTGGTGGCTCCTTCGTGCTGGAGAAGATACGCCAGCAGCTTTCTATCAAGATCATCACGACAAACCTTACTCTTGACTTCATCACTGAGCTTGCCAAGGTAATAGCTTGTGGATTGGATTCTCTCAAGATGGGCGACTCGCGCCTTCAGACCGTCGATGTCATCGATCATCTCAAGCATGACAGGTGGGATATCCTCGTCAAGCCTTGACACGACAGCATCTCTGATGAACTTCTGGCGTCCATTGCTGCCCACGAGCACGTCAATCCGTTCGAGAATCTCCTTTCCTAGGCGGACCCGGATGCTGACCTCCTCCAGTTTTCCAGTCTTGTTCATGTATCAATTGGCACCTCGAGTCTCGTATCCAAAGGGGAATCTCTGCTCTGACTACGAGGTCTCAGAGAAAAAGGCTTGCCCCCCAGCTGTCACCCTGAAATCTCCGACATAGTTATAACAGGTGACCCCAGCCGCATCGCAGATAATGACGACGGTGACGAGGTCATGGTAAACAAGCTGAAAGCCGTGAAACGCGACATGTCTCGGCTCAGGAAGACACAGAACCCACAGCAAGCCGATATGAGACGTAAGCGGAAGCTTCGCGATGCTAAGACAGAGTTCTGGGCGATGAAGAGAAAGACCGTCGCTGCCGCGGCAGAGGCTCCACAGGAAGATGCGAAGCAGAAGCCCAAGAGGGCTGAGAAGCCAGAACCCGAAGAGCTCGAAGAAGAGACAGAGCAGGAAGAGGAATCTTAGAGAAAGGAATTGGAGTGCGTCCCTCTGACCCAGCTTGCTATACCTAGTCTTCTCAAGGACAGCTAGTACGCCTCAGGGCGAATTCCTTATCATTTGGTTATTCATCCCTTAACGGCCGAAGGGTATCGTAGATGATCAAAATCGGAGTCCCTATCGTCGTTTTGTTTCTGGTATCATCGCTGAGTCTTTGGCCGGTTACGCCATTGGGTATTCCCTCATCATGTGGGGCACCGCAGGCAGCAAACCAAGTCGCTGTCGACTTCGCGAGTGCGAAAGTGCTCTGTGATGAGTCTCACATTGACCGCGGCTCTGATATGTGGACTCCGGGCAATGCATCCATGTTCGGTTGGATTCTAGCAGAGTATGGATACAATGTGACTACGAACTGGGATTACTCGCTCGATAGCGGCATTCTGCTCAATTATCAAGTTCTTTGCTTGGTCTTCCCAATGATAGCTCTAACGGAAGGTGAAGTGACCGCAGTTCACAATTTCGTGGACAGCGGCGGCGGACTCCTCCTAGTGGGTATTGAATACACAACCTCCGGCTGGAAGTATACGCCCGCGAATCTAAACCCGGTCTCCCAAGCCTACAACATCACCTTCAACCTAAACAGGGTGGTGGGAAGAGCATACCGTAGTAGCGGTCAAATCCTAGACCACCCGGTGACAGAGGATGTCCAGTCATTTCACTCCAAATGTGATGAAGTCTGGGGTTGCTCTCTCACTGTGACTAGCCCCGCAACTACTATAGGCATCATAAACGGTGCGAGCGCTTTGGCAGTGGCGCAGTCCGGCAGCGGAAAGGTGGTCGCCGTAGGCTCTCCTGCACCAGTCGTCCAATATCGCCACGATGGCGGTTGGCAGCTGAACCCGAATGATCATTTCCAGCTCACTCTGAATATGATCGATTGGCTAGTGGGCAACCCACACAGAATCGTAGAGCCACCTGAGATAGCCATATTCAGAATCGGCTCAGGACCTTCCATGAATAGCTCGGAGCTGAGCAATTACACTCTATTCAACGGGGCAATTCACGAACATACTACTTACAGCGATGGCGGAGACACTCCAGACGCCATGACTGTGGCTGCCCTGCGCACCAGCCTCGACTATTTTGTTCTGACCGATCATAGCCACATGGTCGTAGGCTACGAGGGCACACTCGGCGCTCTTGCAGCCAGAAGTTATGCTCAGACATATGAATTGGATTGCCCGATTATTATCGGTGCGGAACTATCCAGCATCTTGCACACGATAGGCTTTCCTCTAACCGAAGACATCTACACAACTGACCAGCAGACGGGAGTCAATGCGATTCATGCGCAAGGAGGAATCGCAGGACTGTCACATCCCACGATGGACTCCGCGTACATACCCGTGTGGCTAGCATTCGATACGTACGGATATGACGCCTTCGAGGTCACCAATGATGGATACTTCCAGGCATCCGGGGAGTACTGTTATTTCAGGTCTTTCTATGGAGCTTCAGATAGCCATTCTGCGAATGGAGTGGGATATATCAGAGACGTCGTGTTCGTCCAGAATCCAACTGGACCGAATGGCACCGTATCTGGCGCAGATGTGGCTGATGCACTAGTCAACCGGAGAATAGTGGTACTCGACCTACGTAACAACATGATATTCGGACAAGGAGTCTGGGTCGACAGATTCCTTGACATTTGGGACCAAGCGGAAACCGCAATCACCGACACTCGAAACCAAATCGAGTCGCTTGAAAGCGGAGGCTTGAAACTCGGGCTTTCAAGGATGTATCTGCAGAAAGCAGAGTCGGCGATGGACTGGTGGAACCCGTCAGCTGCACTCGAAGCAACACACGATGCTCTATTGCCGTCGGTAACAGGGCTCGACCTCAACACAACAGCGCCTAACTTGGGTGTCATGACTCCTAGCAGCAGCGTTGCACTTTCAATTAAGCTTGAGAATAGGCTCGGTTATGGTGTGGAGCTGAATGCGACCCCCTTTGTAAACACCGCCCTCGCATTTGACGATCCATCAACCGAAGTCATAGCAGGTCCGAATTCAACACATGTTACTGATCTGACGGGTACTGCTTCCTCTTTCGGATACACCAAAGTGATGTTGAACCTCCATGATTTCAACACAACAGAAAAGCCGAACCCTGTGGTCATCCAAATGGGCGGCATTATCTCAAGCATGACAGTACAGGCTATCAACAGCACCGAAGGATCAGCTCTTGCCATCAAGCTGTTGGTTCGTTCTAGAGACAACCTAATGATCGCTAGCGCCAAGATCAGCTATAACAACGGCACGGCGCATACAGCAAACCTTGCCTACGATGGTGAGGGATACGGCATAACGCTCGGTCCGTATTCGCCGGGTGTCAATGTGACCTTCCAAATCCTGCTGAACGACGTGCTCGGGAATTCCTTCGTAATCAATGGGGGAACCTACCACATCGTAAGTAATGCGATTACATCCACCACGCCAGCTGACTCATGGCCATTGATTCTTGGAATTGCAGGGGCCGGAGCGATTCTTGCAGTCTTGGTTGTCTTTGTATTCCTCAGAAAGAGAACATGAACGGCGAGCCACCACTTGTTCGAGTCTCCTAGAGCACCGGTCCAGCCATATTCAATCAACAAAAAAGCATAAGATAGACTTCGATGGATGGCTCGCGTACAGATTTCACAGGCACAGGTTGAATGCCAAGGCTCGGCCTGGACGCAATCCCTTCATGCGAGATAGTGCATCATGACGACTCTTCATGACATAACCAAGTTCCTTCAGAGTATCGCCCCACGCGAACTGTCGGTTAGAGACATTGAAGCGCGGGTCGAAATCGGTCCGCAAACAGAAAGTGAGCAGGCAAAGACAACAGTCAACCGGATACTCGTGGCGACATACCCGTCAGCGAGGGCAGTGACAAAGGCATCCCAAGATAAGGCCAACCTTCTCATCACATACCGGCCGATTTTTCCATTTGCTCTTGATAGATTGTATGGTTTCGACCTCATTCGTGTGAGACTCCTGACAAAGAACTACATCTCTGCATACACAATTGGCAGTGCATGGGCAAGCGCCAACGGCGGACTTACTGATGCCTTAGTCGAAACATTGGGATTGAAAGCGCTCAAGGAATTCAGAACTCTCGGCACGTATTCGGAAACGGTTCCACTGGGCAGAATATGTGAGCCACCCGGAGTCATGAACCATTCCGGCTTTGCCAACTATGTTGCTGGCAAGATGGGACTCGAAGGGGTTGAATTCGGGGGAGAACTGGACGACGAACTGGGTCCAATCTTGGTCATCGCAGGCGACTTGACTGATCTACTGGAAATATCCGAAGCGAAGAAGCAAGATATAGAAACAATCGTCACTGGGGAGCTGCTCCCCGAAACAAGAACAATCGCCGTCGAAGAAGGAATCAACACCGTCGAGCTCGGGGCATTCTTCAGCGAGGAGCCGGGTATGAAGCGTCTCAAGTATCAACTAAGCCTCGAGTTTGCCGAACTCAAATTGGATTTCATCGACTCCCCTCCCCTCTCTAAGACTCTCAGACCGTACTCACAGGATATGGCCTAGTAAAGCTCGGAGTACCTATGCATGCTCGGGTCGTCTGAGCAGTACCACATTCTTGTTGCGTGGCACGCCGATGTGATCAGCAACAGGGCTGCATTTAGTCCGCAATATGTGAACCACGGGACAAGGAAGTTTGAGCTCAGTGATGGATTCGTAATGACCCATGCCCTTGGCGACAATGAGTTGGGAGGAGAAGAGGACCTGCTTGAACTCCTCCGATGCCCGGTTCAGAATGATACCGATTGTTGGAGCACCCATGTCCATCACCTGGTCTGCGATACTATTAAGACCGACCTCTTTGGCGTCTTCGAGTGTTGCATCGTTCAGGATCGGCCCCTTTTTCACAACTGCAGTCACACGAGGACCCAAGCGCTTGATTTGAGAAATCAGTATGGTATCAAGTGCGACTTCTCCCGCGTTATCAACCAAATACGTTACATTACGGACTTGTTTGCAGAGACGTCGGAATGGCTCGATATCGTCTACTACCAAGTCGGATTCTACACGGTCCACTATCTCTTTGAAGTCGGCAAGGCAAAAGTCTCGGCCTGCAACATCGAATTCAATGGCGTTGGCTGCAGCCGCTATCAGCGCTGCCCTCCTGAACTTCTGGACCGGGCTTCTCATCATATCTATTGACATCTGGAGTTCGGGCAGAATGCGGAGGGCCATCTCATTCGATCTTGCTTTTAGATCCTTGTACGGATCCACTCCTGTCATCCTTTGTACGAGCAGGTCCCGGTCCGTTCCAATGTAGCATGGTACAGAGTCGACTGTAAACTCTCTCTCAAGAAGCTCCATCATGGAGGCGACTACCCTTGACTGGAGATCCTTATCGGTTGTCGCCAAATGGACTTGCTTTACTGCCCGTTCCAGCAAGCACTGGGCACAAATGGGAGTGACTTTCAACTTGGATTGCCGTCTTGTCGCCTTGTTCCTGCTCTGAAAAGATAAACGGAAGCTGCTATTTTCTCAGGGGACCTACAAGGTTTCTTAGCGCGGTCTCGGGTTTGTCCGACTTGGCAACAGCTGAAGCTAGCAAGACCCCTTGCGAGCCGAGCTTGATGGCGGCACTCACATCTTCGCCAGTTGTGATACCGGCCCCGCAGAGAATTGCCACTTCCCGGTTGACAGCCCGTATCTTTTCAACTGTACCCGTGATAATCTCGGGCTGAGCTTTAGAAACTGAAATACCTGAAGATATCAACTCGGGGGGTTCAACGGCTATCGCAGAAGGACGGACGGATGCGGCAGCAACGCTGACAAAGGGATTATTCGTGCATACAATCGTGTAGAGCTTAAGCTTCTCTGCAATTCTCACCGCCTCTTCGATATCAGCCAGCTGCATCCTATTCTCAGAGTGGTTCAACAATGTGCCCTTGCATCCGGAAGCGACAAGAGCTTCGCCTAGGGTATGCCCTGTGTATCGGCCCGGTTCTCCGGGATCCATATGTTGGGAAAAGACGGGTATTGTGACGACTGTGGTCACCCTGTAGAGGTCCGCAATCTGAGGTGCGACGACCATCGATACATTGTATTCTCGTGCAACCTTCTCACATATCTTGGCTAAGCTCACTGCCTTGTCACCTGTAGCCTGAGGATAGGTCTTGAAATTCACTACAACTACTGGCATTCGTAGTTCAGTCATCACATACTCTCCTCGGTGATTCAGCCACCCACAAAGCCTGCACGTGAGTAGTCACCTATTAACATGGCGCTCCAAATTGCCTGCGATACGGGGCAGAGAACACGACTCGAAAACAGGTGCCGATTCTCTTCTAGCGTGCAGTTCCAATCAGAAGTTTGAGAATGGGGACTCTGGCGAATCCTCGCTTGTTCAGGGAACTAATGTCTTCGCGGAGCTCAATCTTGACGAACTTCCCCGGTCCTGCATTTCTGTAGTAATGCATGTACACATCTGAAAACTCTTTGAATGAGGCCGCAGAAAGAAGCTCGGCAACAGCCTCGTTAGAGACTCGGATGAAAGCATCCTCCTCATGCGTCATTCCGGGCTCCACTTTGATGGGCCCCATCGGTTCCTTTTCGACCTTGAATCTGTCGCCCATGGCTAAGAAACCGAGTGTGAACGAGTCTGTGCTTTCCAGTCCTTTGACTGCAGATTGGTCGTCAGAGAAATACTTCAGACGGTCCGGCAACGAATTATGGTAAGGGACGGTTCCTCCTCGTTCAGAGGACTTTGATTCCTTTGCACCAACTGTCGGCAACTTGTCAACTGACAACTTCTCAGCTACACTTGGAGCAACTTCGATGGGAGTGTTTGGAGATGGGGGTGTGTAGGGTGCTTCTATCTCTCGAGGGCCCAACTGCTCTTCTATGGACTCCTCTTCTTCCTCTTTTTCCTCTTTGGTGTCTTTCTTGCCGCGCCCGAATATCTTACGCACCATGTTCGGCGTTCTCCGCCTCTAGATATCAGGTGGTGATAGGCGAATCTCTCCAAGAAAAAGGTAATTGAGTTGTACAGACTATCGATATTGTTCGACGGGGGATATCCGGTCCAGTGGAACTGGAGAAGTCCGCTCGGCGGCTGTGGGAATCGGACGCAAACCAGTCGGGCTTTTCTCACTCCAGAGCTCTGCAATCAAGAGGTCCCTTATGGCAATACGGATTACCTCTGATCGGCTTGGGTACATGTCCTTCTTTATCAGGGCGTCCATGCCTTCAACATAGGACTCCGGCAAGCATATGGTTACTACTCTCATTCTGCACCGATTAATAGTTGACATGTAGGTCCTAAAGAACCGGTGTCATTCCCTGATGCGCATCTGCGTAATATCCACCTGATTGCTTACAACGCTATGTGGTAGTCTGTCGTACGGTCTCGAAAGGAATACTCTAATAACCAAGTCCCATTGCTCCTGCGGTAGATGACATGGAACCCGGGTATGCATCACGGTGATGCCAAGCGCGCCCTGGTAACATGGACTTTCGAGTTGAGGTGAATACCTGTGAGCAAAAGCACTGCAGGAAAAGTGAAAGCTAGCCATATCTTGGTTGAGAAACAGAGCCAAGCATTGGATATAATCAGAAAGATCAATGAGGGCGCTAGCTTTGCAGATATGGCCAAACAGTTTAGCACGTGTCCGTCGAAGAACAAGGGCGGAGACTTGGGTTGGTTTGGGAGAGGAAAGATGATCCCCGAGTTCGAGCAAGCTGCATTTGCTTTGAATCCTGGTCAGATGACCACTGAGCCAGTCAAGACTAAGTTCGGATATCATATAATCAAGCGAACAGGCTGAGCAAATCCCCCGGAGTCACCGGAACTGAGATTTTGCTCAGCTACTCTCTTTTCGAACACGACATTCGGTTGCAAAATGGCGGCTTGTGCCTGCAATGCACATTTCATTTGGTGAGATATCACTCGGCAGAATCTGCGCGAAGCTTCTTTGCACTCTTGGAGCTTGCGGATTTCCCGACCGAGCCATCATCCTCAGTGAAACGACCCTCAAGCCTAGTCATCACACTAGGCAGGGTTGTGTATTCCATGTCATGCTCATTGAGTCTGTGTGGCATAAAGGGTCCGTGCCTTCTTAGGTAATCAGCGACTTCCATTCCTCTGCGTCTGGTAATGTCAAAGGCCACGTCCTCGAACAGATCCACCATTCCTACAAGCATGCCGTTGCTGACCTGTAGACCAAGTGCGATTATCCGCGGAGGGCCGTCAAACCTGGTACACCTCGAGTCTTTCAGACCGACTGGCAGCAGCGGTCCTGTATGAGAACCGCGCATCCATCCTGCTACTAGGTGCGGAAGAGTAAAGGCCTCCAAAACCTCGCCCATTGCTGGCAGACCAGAGTGTGCTCTTACGATTGCGACAGGGTCGTCTTTCCCGACATACTTCCCTGCAATATGCGACAGTTTGTCGGTGCTGACTGAGGCCGTTACCATGCCGTCACGTCTGAAGATTCTCTTAATCACGTAACGACCAGTGCTCCCAATCAGAGCCAGCAGGTCGTACATCTCTTCTGGACATTGCAGTTCCACATAGGAGGGAACTTGCTTCTCTATGTCTTGCACGACGAACTTGAAACCATCGTGAAGATTAGGATCAATTACCAAGCCCGCCGTGTTGAAAGGATCTGCATATATCTTGAACAGAGGCAGGTTGTAAGCACCTGGTTCGGTCTTGTCGGCACAGAACACTGCAAAGGGCTCTGACTTTCTCTCCTCTACAGTCATCTCAGCAGTCCCAGGTCCCATCCCCTTCACGTTGCCACTGAACGTGTCAGAAAGCATGTCCTGACCGGCAGCGTAGATCTTCATTTCACGCGCTTTCTCAGTGCACTTCATGAAAGTGTCCCAAGCGAGCTTGTGCACTTCTTCGGCGCCCTCCCCGCGATGGTGAGTCATAATCAGCTCGAGATCGTCGCCCGCATTCACTACTCGAAAGTCTTTGATGATTTTCTTATCCACGCCATCTTTCATACACTTCCGAGCAAGCTCCATTACGAAATCGGGTACTATCACATGGCCAGCCAAAGAACCGACATCTGCTTTGATGACGCTAAGAGTAGTTTCAACCATCGCTCTTCCTCCTTTTTCTCTATGGGCTCAATTCCTTGCATTCTACACAGCGGAGGAACGACCTCCATTGCACTTTGTATTAATTCTTTCGAGCCCGCAAAGAGAGTTAGGCCTCGTTTTTTGAGAAAACGCGCGCCCATATGAGTTTTATGGACGTATAATAGTGTAGACCTTGTTTCAGACTCGTCTTGGCGGTTCAAGGACCAGGTTTGTTAGCTCGCACCAAGGTATCCCAAAAACAAGAATAGGGCGTTTCAGTAATGCCTTCAAGTGGATGAAGAAAGATGCCCTCAGCTAAGGTGTCAGCACGCAGACCGGAAACACCAGACCGCAAGCAGTACCACATAGAAGTTCGAGAGGGTGACGTGGCTCGAACCGTCATTCTGCCAGGTGACCCGCAACGAGTGGAGAAAATAAGTTCCCGATGGGAATCTGTCAGGAAGATAGGGACGCATAGGCAGTTCGTGACACATACGGGTACCTACAAGGGAGCATCTCTGTCAGCCTGCTCAACCGGAATCGGAGGACCGGGGACTGCAATCGTGATCGAGGAACTGGCCAATGTAGGTGCTCGGGACTTCATTCGAGTTGGTTCCTGTGCTACTCTCAAGAAGGAAATTGAGATTGGAGACCTCATCATTTCAACTGGCGCAGTAAGACTTGAGGGCACAAGCAAGCAGTACATCAGGCCAGAGTATCCAGCAATGCCGTCTTACGAGGTATTGCTGGCACTAGTTGAGGCTGCAGAGGGCCTGGGCGCGAGATACCATCTCGGGATTTCGGCATCAACTGACTCGTTCTATCTTGGCCAATCCAGACCCGGGTTCGGTGGATATGAACAAAGCTGGACCACCGGCCTAATCGAGGAACTGCAGAGAGCGAACGTTACAAACTTCGAGATGGAGGCTGCCACGTTGTTCACTCTCGCGAATATATACGGATTCAGAGCCGGAGCAGTCTGTGCCGTCTACGCGAATAGAGTGCGAGACGAATTCGCAGTGAAGGGCGAAGATGCTGCGATTGACTGCGGCAATGAAGCAGCCAAGATTCTTGCAGAAATGGATACCGAAAAGGGGAGCAAAGGCAAGAGGTTCTGGTCAAGGGCAGTTACACGATAGCCGTGGTCAAGTTCCACTACATCTTACCAACATAGTAGTATTCGCCCATGGCTTTCTGTTGCGAATCAAGCTGAGATCCATCCTTATTTACCCTCGGACGCCCTGTCTGTGGATCGCGCCTGAACGTCACTCCCATCTGCTTCAGGAACATATTCATTCCTACTCTTAATGTGGTGACTGGCGATGCCCGTCCGGATTTCCCGGGAATCCCATCAAACACGACGAGACTGTCACTCAGATAGTCAGCCATGAGAAGGGAATGTTCGACGACAAAGGCAGTCTTCATTTTAGTCTGCATCATTCTGCGAATGGCACGCGAACCTGCCAATCGCTGTTCAATATCGAGGAACGCTGATGGCTCGTCTAGAAGATAGATGTCTGCTTCTCGTGCGAGACAGGCAGCAATTGCCGCACGCTGTAGTTCGCCACCACTTAACTCGGAGACCGCATGATCCATGAGATGCTCTAGTTCGAGCTTCTTTACGACTGTTGTCTTGTATTCGGCTGTCTCGACAAAGTCGTGTCCGGCTTCACGAAGATACAGACGGACAGAACCATCGAAATTGGCACTAATGTACTGAGGCTTGTAGCTCACCTTCAAATCCGCGCCCAAAATTGTCTTCTTTGGTGCTTCTCCCTCGTCCGGTTCAAGCTCACCGGCGAGCAGACGCACAAACGTCGTCTTTCCGATACCATTGGGTCCAAGAATGCCGATTACCTGCGCCTTTGCAACACGACCTCCGGCAACTCGGAGCTCGAAATCCTCAAACTTCTTGGTCATGTCACCATATTCCAAAAGCGTCTCTGCACCGGCCCACTGTTCGTCCTGCGTGGTTTGTCCCTTGAACGAAATCTCAGTATCCCGGAATCGCATGTTTTCGTCCGGAATATACCCGTCCAAGAATATGTTTACACCGACTCTGGTTCCATGTGGATGCGACACGATACCGTATACCCCGGGGCTTCCGTAGAATAGACAAACTAAGTCGGATACATAATCGAGTATCGAAAGGTCATGCTCGACAACGACCACCGTCTTCCCATTATCTGAGAGATGTCTTATCGCACGAGCAACGCGCAGACGCTCTCTCACGTCAAGGTAGGCAGTAGGCTCGTCGAAAAAGTATACGTCTCCATCACGCACTATCGCAGCACTAATTGCCACGCGCTGAAGTTCTCCTCCACTGAGAAACTTGATTGGACGATTCCAGATACCTGTCAAGCTCAAATCCTCCTTGAGCTCTTTGAGCCGACCAGATGTATCTGCGCTCTCAAGCAGTTCACTCACGGGACGCTCAGCGTATGACTTGACCTTTGGTAGGTCAGTGATGTTCTGAGGCTTGAGAATCGCCTTGATTGAACCAGCACGCATCCTCTCGAAGAACGGCTGGAGTTCAGAACCCCTGTATTGGAGAATGATCTCATCCCACGTGGGCGGGGACTCGATACGGCCAAGGTTGGGCTGTAACTCACCCGACAGTATCCGGACTGCTGTGGTCTTTCCCACTCCGTTGGGACCGATAAGCCCCAGAACCTTCCCCTCCTTAGGGATTGGCAGACGGAATAGCTTGAATGCGTTGACTCCGTACCTGTGACTTGTATCAGTCTCGAGTTCCTCAGGTAGGTTGACGATGCTGATGACGTGATAGGGGCACTTCTTTACGCAGATTGCCTCTCCCGAACAGAGAGACTCAACGATCACAGGCGGTTTGTCGAGCCCGTCAGGAAAAACAACGGTCTCGTCGCCGGTCCTGACCCTCGGACAGAACCTCTGGCATTCGTGGGTACAATCCTTGGGCCTGCAGCGGTCCCTATCTAGTACGGCGACACGCATATTGGTTTATCAACACCTGCAGAGAAACTAGGAGTGCGACTCTTGACACAGTATTTAGCACTTTGGCTGTGTGAGATGCCAGCTTGCAAAGGCTTTTGTGCGTAGCAAAGGAATTACACTTGAGGCGAGGAAGATGAGAATAATCGACAGGCTGGTTGATACTTTCACGGGAGCACGCAGAATCAGGACAGAGGCCGCAATGCAGCCGAGCGACCTAATGCATTTTGTGAATGCCGTTCGTGCAAGAGCGTTTCTGGCGATAACTGGAAGACAACTCATGACTGAGACCAGCCACATTGGACGCAGCTCCCTTGACTTGACCGATGACGATTCGACGAGAATGTCACCTCTGAGACGCTTGGCAAGGAAGGACTGACATTAAGAAACGCATTTGGATTACGGTCTTCAAGGATGCTCCATGAGCTTAGCAGATATCCTTAGTCTCGGATTGTGGAGCTGGCATCCATGCAGCGCATAGTCCCCACCTGAAGGAGGACATTGAATATTGACACCTTTTGTCTGCAACCATGCAGGAGACTGTGACACTGCTCGGGCATGCTGCATCGACACCGAGATGACGCTTACAGAATCCGATATGGATCGGATAGATGCCGCAGGTCACGCAAGGGATGAATATGTGGTCAGGACAAAGGATAGTTTCTGCCAGATTAGGAATCTGGATGGTCATTGCTACTTCTATGACTCCGAAAAGAAGATCTGCGGGATTTATGACCTGAGACCAGATGGCTGCAGATTCTATCCAATCATATATGACATCAGGCGGCACAAGTGCGTCGTAGACAAGGACTGTCCATCAAGAAAAACCGTCACTAGCGAAGAGATTAACAGATTGTGCAGTGATGTCAGAAGACTCGTCGAAGGACTGATGGCAGAGGCAAAGAACCGTGAGAGCTCTGGCTGACCTGCACCTTCACTCCAGTGTGTCGGACGGAACGAATTCACCCGCACAACTCGTCGAGATGGCTGTGGAGAAGGAACTCGGAGCCATTGCGCTAACGGACCATGATACTTTGGATGGCATCGGGAGATTCATGGCGGCCAATGCACCAGATTGGCTGATCCGCATACCTGGAGTCGAGATTAGCACCCTCTACAACGGGCACGAAACCCATGTGCTCGGGTATTTTGTGCCTAGCAATGTCACCAGACTAAGAGAGCGTCTTGCATATCTCGAGAAGAAAAGGCAGGAACGCTTCCCAAAGATGGTTCGCAAGCTGAATGACTTGGGAATCAAGATAACCAAAAGAGAGCTCAAACAAGTGCTTGTTGGTGTAGCATCTCCGGGGCGGCCGCACTTGGCTCGCCTTCTCGTCATGAAGGGCATTGTCAGAGACGAAGTGGAAGCTTTCGAGGTGTACCTGGGCGAGACAAAACCAGCGTACGTTGCAAAGGAGATGATTGATGCCAGAGAGGCCATCGCACTCCTTAGAACCGAGAAGGTAGTTCCGGTGCTAGCTCATCCCCTCACTATCGGCTCAACTAATCTGAGAAGGGACCTCAAGGAACTGCAACAAGCCGGGCTATTGGGCGTAGAAGTCAACTACTCATATGAGCACATGTATACACATGTGACTCCGGGCCAAGTCTCCGAAGCAGCTGACGGTCTGGGTTTGATAGAGACCGGCGGCAGTGATCATCATGGTGATGATTCTCGGAGCTTGATGGGCGAGGTCACTGTGTCACTAGCAGTGGTTGACTCTCTTAGAGAAGCGTCAGGCGCTCTAAGAACAAAGGACGTAGACTAGTGACGGCATTTGCGGTTTGCCGACGAGAGCCTCGACTGCGGCCTTACTGACGCACAATTCATATCAGCCCGTGATTAGACACGACAAGGTCGTGATTCCCCTTGAGAGTCATCGATGCTCATGTTCACACTTGGTCGCAATCCATTCTCAGCGAAACCGATATCGAGGCTCGGCGGATAGCCGCCGCGAAGACAGGTATTGAGCCTCAGCTTGATTTCCCTGTTAGCAAGCTTAAGGCTGCAATGAAGAGTGCAGGGATTGAGAGAGCAGTAATCCTGCCAATTGACAGCGGACTGAACCAAGTGATGCCTCTCTCATTAAGAGAGAAGACCGACTGGCACGTCAACGAGATAAAGGATGACCCGTCTCTAGTCACCTTCGTTGGTCTAGATCCAAGGAGAGGAGAGGAAGGACTAGCTGAACTTGAGAGAGCTGTGAAGAACAGAGGATGCCGCGGCTTGAAGCTCTATCCGCCTAATGGCTTCTATCCAGACGAAGATAGGTTCTATCCGTACTACGAACTTTGTATTGAACTGAAGATTCCAGTAGTCATTCATCAAGGTTTCACGTCAAGGTTCAAACATGTGAAATATGCAAGACCTGTCTTCGTTGACAAGATCGCAACCGACTTCCCCGATCTGAACATAGTGCTTGCTCACGTGGGGACGCCTTGGGTTGATGAGGCGCTCATGGTTGCTTACAAGAATCCGAATGTCTTTGTCGACGTCTCCGGATGGCAGGCTTTCGCTGGTCGGGTCCCGATTAAGGTATACCAGATGATCGCCGATGCGAAACTCCTGCGTGTGTTCCCGAGCAGGCTACTGTGGGCCAGTGACTTTCCCCTCTTCGAGTACGCAATGCCTCTCAGAGAGTGGGTCAGATTCTTCTCAAGTCTCAGATTGCCCAACAGCCTTGTCGAGCTCGGCTATCGGCAGGTCACTGACGATGAAATCCAACAGTGTATGTGGAAGAATGCGGCGCGGCTATTTTTCGGTGAACGTCCATGACAAGCTTTGTGGTCGATGGAATGCTGGGTAAGGTTGCACTTTGGCTTAGGTTGCTAGGCTACGACACCATCTACTCGCCCAAGGACGATGATGACCACTTGCTCAGGATAGCTCAATCGGAGAATCGTGTTCTGTTGACATCAGATGCGCGGCTACATGAAAGAGCAGAGGGTGCAGGAATCTCGTCGGTCCTAGTCAGAGGAGGGGTCGATGACGAGATTGCAGTGCTCTTCCGCCGGTTCGATATAGAGCCCAACGTTGATCCCTCGAAGTCTCGTTGCTCCAAGTGCAATGGGCCCCTCGTTGAGATAAGCAAAGACGAGAAAGAACAGGTAAAGGGGCTTGTCTTCGAGCAGACCTACAACTACTACGACAAGTTCTGGCTTTGCACAAACTGCAAGAGCGTCTATTTTCAGGGAGGGCATTGGAAGAACATCAGACAGTATATGAATCACATCAAATCCCTGATGGAGGCACAGCCACCCTAAAGAGAACCCTATTCGCTCCTCTGCCACTTCCGCTCTCTGGTTGTTGTTGGCTCAGTGACAGTTATGTCATATTTGATAGGCACACAATCCTTGAGCGAGCGTCCTAGGTGACAGTATTCCTTCATCAGCTCCAAGCAGCGCCGACCCGTTCGGAGTTCACCCGCCCCTACAACAATCGCCCCTGAGACGCTAATCTCGACGACTCTGTAGCCCGTACCATCAAAGCTCACGCGTGCTTCTCCATCCAAGTGCATCGAGACCAGAGTCATCTCAAATCGACGCTGGAAATCCAAGAACGTGTTATTCAGACAAGCCAGTATCGACAAGAGAAAGACCTCGTCAGGACAGACCCCGTGGCCTCGTCCACCATATGCTGCCGGCGTGTCAAAAGCGATTTGTTGACCGCCGCTTGTCAAGGCAGTGCCGCCTGTTGCACCATCCCATGTAGTGGAAGCTCTGTACTCGCTAGATTCGGGATAACGGGGTTTTGTTCTCAAAGCCAGCACCTACGAGAGACTCAGCATTTGGCAATTCGTTAAATCTTCCGATACCGCTCTCGCAAAAGGAGAGATGCTCCAAGTTCACGATTCTTCGCGGCATATCACTTATGTACTGCCAGACATCGAACAGAAGCATGATTCGGCTTCTAGAGGAGATTCTCGTATGAGCAGAAGGAAGGAAGGAACGCTATCCCAGAAGGTTCAGGAGTATAAGAACAGACGAGAGAGCAAAGCTGACAAGAATCTCACAGACGATGAAATGAATCTAATCGAGTTGCTCATGGGCCTTGACCGGAAGTACGAGAAACCCCTCATCATCGTAGAAGGAAGGCAAGACGAGCGCGCACTGAGACACTTCGGAATAAAGTCGCGAATAATGAGAACACAGACAGGACTGAGTAGAGCCGAACTTGTAGACCAGATTGCTAGCATTGCAGGTAGAAGAGAGCAGGTATTGATATTGACTGACTTCGATCGAGAAGGAAGTGATGTATGTGGATTCCTTCAGAAAGAACTGGAACTGCACAAAGTGAAGGTGCTGAAAGGGCTGAGAAGGAGGATTCGCACTCTGATGGGTGACAGGAGATGCGTCGAAGACCTCGGAGCTCTGTTCCACAAGAAAGACTCGCTCGAAATGGCAACCTGAGACGAGCGGATAGTACTCAGAATATCACTGTCGCGAAACATGGGTTGGAACTACACTGTACTGCCGCAGTTTGGACAGATGAATTTCCCTGCAGGTATTTCGGCCCCACATACACGACAGGTGCGGGCTCTCTGCATTCTTATTGCATCAACAACACCGCCCTTCTGGGGTACTAAGACGAACTTCCCATCTTCGTAGCTGATCTTGAACTCCGATGGGTTGCCTGCCTTCTGGAGCAGGTCGAAGGGCATGGGCAAACGCAGATTGTTGTCGAGTCTTACGATCCTAGTGTTGTCCAGAGTATCAAGATCTATGCCTGTCTGATGGAATCCGGATATTATCCCATCACGAATCTCGACTGTAATGTCAGCCTTCGATGCTACCTGCTGGCTGTGCGTCACGATAAAGAAGGAGGTACTGAGCGTCTCATTTAGTTCTTGAAACAGGTCAAGAATCCTTTCAGCGGTCTCAGGATCCAAGTCACCAGTAGGTTCATCGCATAGGACAAGACCCTTACCCTGAGTATCAATCAGGTTCACCAAGGCACTTGCGATGGCGACCCTTGCGCGTTCTCCTCCGCTAAGAGTCGTGGCCCTGCTTCGCTTGCGCTCCTCAAGTCCGACGAGCTTGACTAGTCGGTCCACGCGTTCACGCCGTATCTGTCGTGGAACACCTGCGATACGAGCAGCCAATTCGACGTTCTGCTCCGCATTCAGGTGCGGGAGCAGATTGTTCACCTGAAAGACGAACCCAATGAAGCTTCGTCTAGCCTCCGTGAGCACTCTTTCGCCAAGTTTCGTGATATCCGTACGGAGGTTAGCCCAGTAGACCTTGCCGACCGTGGCCTTCGTTATTCCCCCAATGATGTTGGTGAGTGTTGTCTTGCCGGACCCACTAGGTCCTACCACACACATCATCTTGCCTTCTAGGATTTGGAGTGACACACCACTCAGGGCTACGACCTCGAGTTCATTCGTCTTGTAGATCTTGTAGCAGTTCTCAACGCTGACCACAACATCATCTGGATACTGACTGTAGAGGTCTAGCTGCTCCTCACTAGTCGCAGCAGTCATTGGAGGCACACTGGACTCGCCCTAGTGGAACTCTGATAAGTCTATTGGGCAAAGCATTGTCCGCGCGGTCGCACGCTATGTGTTTTCGTCCTTACAGAACCTGTGCCCAGTCACTCTACAGATTCCTCAACACAGTAGCGGGGTCAACAGCACCGGCCCTACTTGCTGGCAAGTAGCAGCTCGCAAGCATTGCGACACCATTGAGGGATAGCACCAACAGCATCATGGCGATTGGAAAGCTCAGCACTTCTCCTATGACTGGAGAGAACGGGGAAATGCCGAATGTGAGGATGGTCATGCTATAACCGAAGATGACACCAAGGACGAGGCTAATGCCAATCGCTGCGACGACAGAACCCGCGAATTCCCCGAAGACCATCGATATCACCTGTGACTTCGTGCCTCCAATCGCTCTGAATATGGCATATTCCCAGTCGCGCTCCTTTACTGCTGAGCCAAGAAACAGCGCGAGTGCAGACAGCCCCATCATTGCGCAGAGGAGGAAAGCAATGACAGTAAGACCCTGCATTCCCGACAGAAAGAGATTGGTTGAGGAGGAACCCAAAGCAGAGTCTTGAGGAGTATAGACGTTCACATTCCTTTCAGATGAGAGCGCATCAATCATCAAAGTCGTGTTAGAGTAGCTCACGGTATCGACGAGGAATAAATCGGTCGTATCGATGTAGGATAGCGTTGATAGAGACTGCAGATTCACGAAAGCGAAGCCACCACGACCCACTTGGAATCCAAACTGAGATCCGAGAGAAGCCCCCACGAGATCATGAGTGGCTGCCATCCCAAAGCCCGGGGCACTTCTCATCAATCCGACTATTTCGAAATAGATGACACGGGTTCCGTTGATTGATTCAAAATAGACGAGGATGCTGTCACCTGCTGTCTTGTTCCATAGCTCAGCGTAGTATTCACTGATTACGATGCCATCATTCTTTCCGCTTAACTTGGTGAGGACGGAACCGGCGTCCTCTCCTACGAAAGATTCAGTTGAAAAATAACCAATACGCCCATAGTTCTCGGCATCGATGCCCTCCAAGAAGAAAGACTCACTCCCGACCTCTGCCCAAGTCTCAATGACTGGAGTGACAGCAGTGACACCAGGATAGCCCAAAAGCGTCTCGTTGTAGCTTAGAGGCTTCTGATCACACTGTATTCGAATATCACAACCTATCGCATAATGCTTCTCATTTTCCGATGTTGCTTCAAAACTACTGGCCTGTATGAGCATCATTGTTGTGGTCGTGAGTGTCAGTGTCAAAATCACGAGAAGCGGGATGAACTGTCCCTTGCGTCTTCTAAGGCTCTGAGTCAGATAGAGGCTCCTTTCTCCTATTAGAAACCTCGTACCACTCGACAGTCTCGCAGTCACCAGTCGCATCACTCTTGAACCAAGATACGAAGATATGAAGAGGAGAAGAGTGGCGCCGAGTATCTCCCCAATTGCAACAAGGCCTTGAGGTGCTGCAATCGTCGGCATTAATAGGAGCATAACAAGAATCCACGTCAAAGCCAATGCGTACTTCCGTGCACTGGTTTGCTCTGCGTCCTCGGCAGTTGGTCCTGTCATGGGTTGACCCACCTCTGAGACATCGATTCTTCTAGCTACGTGCAGCAGGTAGGAGCCCGGAAGGTATAGCGATATGACTCCAGCAATGACCAATGCAAGAGGAGGAAGACTGAGGTTCTCGATGAACCGCACATACACATTGACATCGAAAACTAAGAGACTGACAGATGCACCCAATAACGGAGCCATCAAGAATGACAGACCAATCCCGATGACGAATCCGAGTATGGCCAACAAGACGGACTCCCACATGAACGTGGCGAAAACCTGATTGAATGATGCGCCCTTAGCTCTTAGGGCACTAATCTCACCCTTCCGTCGAGCGATTGATGTCTCCGAGGTGAATATGCTCAACATAAGACTCATGATCAGTACAGGGAACGCAATGACCGTCAGGACTTGGCTCTGAAGGTAGGTCTGCACTTCAGCGTCAAGGCGCGAAATCTCCTGCAGGCCAGAGACGTAAACGCCGGGGTATTGCTCCTCAATACGAGTCTTCAATGTTAGAAGGTTGTTACCAGCGTTCGCCGCTCCTGCCCCTAGAAGCGCGCTTGCAGATGCTCTCACCAATGATACAGGCGGGAAGAAACCGTTGTTTGCTACCTGGTCCGCGACGAACTCTCCGACATCTCTCGCCAGAATCATCACTGAGTCACCAATCCCCAGCACAGACTCCCGGTAGGGGCTCTCCGGGTCCCAGTTCCTGCGATTTATGGAAGGAAACCACTGGCGAAGAGGTGACAACGGGGAATCGACTTGGTAGACTCCTACTACGGTGAGATTGCTCAATGCGAGCCTGCCAAAATCAAGTGGAGTACCCACGGGTCTTCTACCTGTATGTGCGAGCAAGTCCACATTTATGACGCTGCCCACATCAATGGTTATGTTATGGACTTGGTATGTATATTGGACAAAACCCTCAGAGACCAGAATCTGGCCTTCCGATAGAGAGAAGACACCGCGCCATTTGAACTCTTGCGACCAATTCCTCAGAAGGCCGTGTGTCACTAGAAAGACACGCGTGTCTTTGAAACCAAGCGCGTAGTTGGTTGCAGTCATTGAGTACAAGCTCCAACTAGGGAAGAATGTGCCAATGAGTATGCCCACGGAAGAAGGAACCAGTTGTGCAGATTCTGTGAACGGACTGGCCTGAGCGGCAGCTTGAGCATAGAGAAGCCCGGACGATTGCAGACTCTCACCCGAAGCAGGTGTGAGCGCCATCTGGAATGTGTTAGCTGCGAGATAATCCTCCAATACCAGATGCGTACCGGTGCTGGTCCATACGAACACGGTTGTAGGTAAGGCAACCCCGATGGCAAGAACTAGAGCAATACCTGCATTGCGGGATTTGCTGTTCCTCAGAGATGAGAATGCGTAGCGCATTGCCCACCAAGGGTTTCCGCGTGCTTTGGTTGACGCATCCTTCATCTTCCCAGTCCTCTATAGATTCCTAAGTACGATTGCAGGATCAGTTCTGGCAGCTTCACGAGCTGGCAGATACGACCCGGCGGACATAGCAAGGAACTCACCCAATAGCACTACCGTCAAGAAACCAATAGGAAATGTCAGTACTGCAGGTAAGACCCTCGTGAAGGGGCTGGCAGAGAAGACCAAGAGACTCATGACGTATCCAAAAACGGCGCCTAGGACAAGACTGAATGCAACTGAAGCCAAGACAATTCCCGTGAACTCTGAAAACACTGTCTTCATTATCTGACTCTTCGAGCCACCCACTGCACGCAGAATGGCATAATCACGTCTTCGTTCTCTAACGACTGAACCCAAGAAGAGCGTCACCGTGAATATGCTTAGTAAGAGCGACATTACAAAGCCTATTGAGAACAAGCCTTCAACCGTGCTTAGGAATAAGGCTGCTGCGAAAGATGATTGACCCAGGTCGAACTTCTCCGGGGTGACCGCGGAGACTCCCGGTATGTTTTGTAGCGCACTCAATAGATAGTCTTGGTTACTAGTGCATACAAGATCGCCCAAGAACAGCCCTGTTGTGAGCTTGTCCGTGATTGCTGTTATGAAAGCCAAGTTTGCTATTCCGAATCCTGAGAGACCAGCTTGATAGCCCAAGCCGGCACCCAGTATCGAGCCCGATATATACGA
>Ga0153916_10000569_pt1 | contig 25177 bp, 24 predicted proteins | sample Opewatmetagenome_FD_109642 | JGI IMG/M metagenome (GOLD analysis project Ga0153916, IMG submission 109642) | Freshwater wetland microbial communities from Ohio, USA - Open water 3 Core 3 Depth 4 metaG | ecosystem: Environmental > Aquatic > Freshwater > Wetlands | place: USA: Ohio, Lake Erie...
CGCAGTGCATTTCGGCCACGCCCTGAAGAACACGCTGGTGCCCGTCATCACGATCACCGGGCTGCAGCTCGGCGCGATCATCGCCTTTGCGATCATCACCGAGACGGTGTTCCAGTGGCCCGGTATGGGCCTGCTGTTCATCCAGTCTGTCGCCTTTGCCGACATCCCCGTGATGGCCGCCTACCTGTGCCTGATCGCCCTGTTCTTCGTCGTCATCAACCTGGCTGTCGACCTGCTCTACTACGCCGTCGATCCGCGCCTGCGTATCGAGCGTCCGGCAACCGCCCACTGAGGTACCCGATGAGCTCACCCGTAGACAAGATCCGCAAGTACCACGCGGAACTGCGCGAGATCCGGCACGACATCCACTCGCACCCGGAGCTCGCCTTCGAGGAGAAGCGCACCTCCGAGATCGTCGCCGGCAAGCTCGCCGCCTGGGGCGTCGAGGTGCACCAGGGGATCGCCAGGACCGGCGTCGTGGGGGTCGTGCGCGGCAGGCGCAGCGACAGCGGCCGGGGGATCGGCCTGCGCGCCGACATGGACTGCCTGCCGCTCCACGAGACCGGCGACGTGCCCTACCGGTCGCGCCACGACGGACGCATGCACGCCTGCGGCCACGACGGCCACACCACGATGCTGCTCGGCACGGCGCGCTACCTCGCCGAGACGCGGCATTTCGACGGCACCGCGTACCTGATCTTCCAGCCCGCGGAAGAAGGCGGCGGCGGCGGCCAGGTGATGGTGCAGGAAGGGCTGTTCGAGCGCTTCCCGGCCGACGAGGTCTACGCGCTGCACAACTGGCCCGGCCTGCCGCCGGGCAAGATCGCGGTGCGCGCCGGCGCGATGATGGCGGCGACCGACGAGATCCAGATCACGCTGCGCGGCACGGGCGGCCATGCGGCCATGCCGCACCTCACGGTCGACCCGGTACTGGTCTCGGCGCACGTCATCACCGCGCTGCAATCGGTCGCCAGCCGCAACATCAATCCCGTGGACGCCCTGGTGATCAGCGTGTGCTCGATGCAGACCAGCCAGGTGGGCGCTTTCAACATCATTCCCGACTCGGTCAAGCTCGTCGGCACGGTGCGCAGCTTCCGGCCCGAAACGCGCGACCTCGCCGAGCAGCGCATCAAGGAGATCGTGACCGGCGTGGCGGGCTCGCTCGGCGCCAGCGCCGAGATCGAGTACCGGCGCGGCTACCCGCCGACCATCAACACGGCGCGCGAGGCCGAGTTCGCGGCGAGCGTCGGCGACCGGATTTTCGGCAAGGAGAACGTGGTGCGCGACGCCGAGCCGACCATGGGCGGCGAGGACTTCTCCTACATGCTGCTCGCGCGCCCGGGCGCCTACGTGTGGCTCGGCCAGGGCGGCGGCCCGAGCGGCTGCTTCCTGCACAACCCGGGCTACGATTTCAATGACGACGTGATTCCCCTCGGCGCCGGCTACCTCGCGGCGCTGGTCGAGCACGCGTTACCGCTGAAATAACACATCCGGAGGAGCACATCATGCGCATCACACGCATCGTCACCGCCGCCGCGCTTGCCCTCGCGCTCGCCGCGGGCGCGCAGGCGAAGACTTTCAGGTACGCGGACCAGGGCGACTCGCTTTCCATGGATCCGTACATGCTGAACGAGTCGCTGCTGCTCAACTTCACCGGCAACATGTACGAGCCGCTGGTCGACCGGGGCAAGAAGCTCGAACTGGTGCCCGGCCTCGCGACCAGCTGGAAGCAGACCTCGCCGACCGTCTGGCGCTTCGAGCTGCGCAAAGGCGTCCAGTTCCACGACGGCACGCCGTTCACGGCGGATGACGTGATCTTCTCCTACGAGCGCGCCCGGGGCGAAGGCTCGGACCTCAAGTCGTACGTCGGATCGTTCAAGGAGGTGCGCAAAATCGACGACCACACGGTCGAGATCGAGACCAGCGCGCCGTTTCCCATCCTGCCCGACGTCATCAGCCAGTGGCGCATGATGTCGAAAGCGTGGTGCGAGCAGCACAAGGCCATGACCCCCGTGGACGTGCGCAAGGGCACCGAGAACTATGCATCGAACCACGCCAACGGCACCGGCCCGTTCATGCTCAAGGAACGCCAGCCCGGCGTGAAGACGGTGCTGGTGCCGAACCCGAACTGGTGGGGCAAGCCCGAGCACAACCTCACCGAGGCGGTATTCACGCCGATCGCAAACAGCGCGACGCGCGTCGCGGCGCTCATCTCGGGCGAGATCGACATGATGGAGCCGGTGCCGCTGCAGGACGTGGCGCGCATCGCGGCCAGTTCGAACCTCAAGGTGCTGCAGGGCCCCGAGCTGCGCACCATCTTCCTCGGCATGGACCAGAAGCGCGACGAGCTGCTGTTTTCCGACGTCAAGGGCAAGAATCCGTTCAAGGACCTGCGTGTCAGGAAGGCCTTCTACCAGGCGATCGACATCGAGGCGATCAAGTCGCGCGTCATGCGCGGCGCCGCGACCCCGACCGCGCTGATGGTCGCGCCCGGCATCAAGGGCTTCGACCCGTCGCTCAACACGCGCTATCCCTACGATCCGAACGCATCGAAGAAGCTGCTCGCCGAGGCCGGCTACCCCAATGGCTTCGGGGTGGGGATGAACTGCCCAAACGACCGTTACGTGAACGACGGCGAGATCTGCCAGGCGGTGGCCGCCATGCTGGCCAAGGTCGGCGTCAAGGTGAACCTGATGGTCGAGACGAAGGCCACCTATTTTCCGAAGATCCTGAGCCGCAATACCTCGTTCTACCTGCTCGGCTGGACGCCGGGCACCTACGACTCCCACAACCCGCTGTTCGCGCTGATGGCGACGCCAGGCGACGGCGGCCAGGGCCAGTTCAACCTCGGCTCGTACTCCAACAAGCGCGTCGACGAGCTGACCGCGGCGATCGCCTCGGAGACCGACCAGAAAAAGCGCCAGGACATGATCTCTGAGGCGTTCCGCATCCACAAGGAGGAATTCGGCCACATTCCGCTGCATCAGCAGGCGCTCGCCTGGGGCATGAAGAAGAACGTCGAGCTGGTGCAGCTGCCCGACAACTTCAACTACCTGCGCTGGGTCAGGATCAAGTAACCCGCGATGCGCGCAGCGCTCGCTCGCGCCTGGGACTCCGATCTCGCGTACAGCTTCCGCAGATCGCCCGTCACCGTCGCCGCCGCGCTCCTGACGCTGATGTGCGTCGGGGGCGCGCTCGGCGCGCCCTGGCTCGCGCCGCACAACCCCTTCGACCTCGCCTCGCTCAACCTGCTCGACGCGTTCACGCCGCCGGCCTGGTCCCCCAAGGGCAGCGCGACGTTCCTGCTGGGCACCGACGAGCAGGGTCGCGACGTGCTCTCGACCATCATGTACGGGGCGCGCATCTCGCTCGGCGTCGGCGCCGCCGCGGTGCTGTTCTCGATGCTGGTCGGCGTGACGCTGGGGCTCGTCTCGGGCTACCTGGGCGGACGGCTGGACGCCTTCATCATGCGCGTGGCCGACGTGCAGCTGTCGTTCCCCGCGATCCTGATCGCGCTGCTGATCGACGGCGTGGCGCGCGTCGCACTGCCGCGCGAAGCGCACGACGTCATCGCGGTGCCGGTGCTGATCCTGGCGATCGGCGTCTCCGGCTGGGTGCAGTACGCGCGCACCGTGCGCGGCTCGACGCTGGTCGAGAAGAACAAGGAGTACGTGCAGGCCGCGCGCGTCATTGGCCGCCGGCCCGCGGCGATCATGCTCGCCCACGTGCTGCCGAACGTCGCCGGCCCGGTGCTGGTGATCGCCACCATCCACATCGCGACCGCGATCATCACCGAGGCGACGCTTTCGTTTCTCGGCGTCGGTGTGCCGCCGACGCGGCCGTCGCTCGGCACCCTGATCCGGGTCGGCAACGACTACCTGTTCTCGGGCGAGTGGTGGATCACCGTGTTTCCCGGCCTCGCGCTCGTGACGCTGGTGCTGTCGGTCAACCTGCTGGGCGACTGGCTGCGCGATGCGCTCAACCCCAAGCTGCGATGAGCGCCGCGCTGCTTGAGGTGAGCGACCTGAAAGTCGAGTTCCCGACCAGGCGCGGCACGCTGGTCGCGGTCGACGGCATCTCGTTCTCGATCGCGCCGGGCGAGGTGCTCGGCGTGGTAGGCGAATCGGGCGCCGGCAAGTCGCTCACCGGCATGGCGATCATCGGCCTGCTCGAGCCTCCGGGCCGCGTCGCCGCGGGCGAGATCCGGCTCGAGGGCGAGCGCATCGACCGCCTGCCGCCCGAGCGCATGCGGCGCGTCCGCGGACGGCGCATCGGCGCGATCTTCCAGGATCCGCTCACTTCGCTGAATCCGCTCTATACGATCGGCGCACAACTCGTGGAGACGATCCTCACGCATCTGGATCTCGGCCGGGCCGCCGCGCGCCGGCGCGCGATAGAACTGCTCGGCGAGGTGGGCATTCCGGCGCCCGAGGCGCGCCTGGACCACTATCCGCACCAGTTCTCCGGCGGCATGCGGCAGCGCGTGGTGATCGCGCTCGCGCTCGCCGCCGGGCCGCGCCTGGTGATCGCCGACGAGCCCACCACGGCGCTCGACGTCTCGATCCAGGCGCAGATCATCGCGCTGCTCAAGCGCCTGGCGCGCGAGCACGGCACGGCGGTGATGCTGATCACCCACGACATGGGCGTGATCGCGGAGACCGCCGACCGCGTCGCCGTCATGTACGCCGGGCGCATCGCCGAGATCGGGCCGGTGCGCGCGGTGATTCACGCGCCGCGCCACCCTTATACCGCCGGCCTGATGGGGTCGATTCCGCGCATCGCCGCGGGGGCGGGCACACTACGCGGGCGCCTGGCGCAGATCGAGGGCTCGATGCCGCGCCTCAACGCCATCCCGCGCGGCTGCGCGTTCAACCCGCGCTGCCCGCGGCGCTTCGATCGCTGCCTCGCCGAGCGTCCCGAGCCGCTGCGCTTCGAGGCCGGCCAGGTCGCCTGCTGGCTGTACGCCGATGAGCGGCAATGACCGGGCTCTGGTCCGGGTGGTCGCGGTCGGACGGGACTTCGACGTCTCGCGGCCGTGGCTCAATCGTGTGCTCGAGGGCGCGCCGCGCCAGCTGCTGCGCGCCGTGGACGAGGTCTCATTCGAGGTAACACGCGGCGAGACGCTGGCGCTGGTCGGCGAGTCCGGCTGCGGCAAGTCCACCATCGCGCGCCTGATCGTCGGCCTGTACGCACCCTCGCGCGGCACCATCGAGTTCGACGGCCTGGACCTGACCGATCCGGCGCGCGCCGCGGAGGCGCAGCGCGCGCGCCGGCGCATGCAGATGATCTTCCAGGATCCCTACGCGAGCCTCAATCCGCGCTGGCGGGTGCGCAACATCGTCGCCGAGCCGATCCGCGCGCTCGGGCTGGCGGCGACGCGCGCCGAGGTGCACGCGCGCGTCGGCGAGCTGCTCGACCAGGTGGGGCTCGCGCCCGAGGACGGCGACAAATTTCCGCACGAGTTCTCGGGCGGGCAGCGCCAGCGCATCTCGATCGCGCGTGCGCTCTCGGGCAACCCGGAGTTCCTCGTGTGCGACGAGCCCACGTCGGCGCTCGACGTCTCGGTGCAGGCGCAGATCCTCAACCTGATGACCGAGCTGCAGCGGCGTCTCGGCCTGACCTATCTTTTCATTTCCCACAACCTGGCCGTGGTGTCGCACGTGGCGGACCGCGTGGGCGTCATGTATCTCGGGCGCCTGGTCGAGCTCGCCGACGCCGGCGAGATGTTCGCCCGTCCGCGGCACCCGTACACGCGCATGCTGCTCGACGCGGTTCCTGACCTGGATATGACGGGCCGCAGTCGCACGCCGGTCGCGGGCGAAGTCCCGAATCCGCTTGCGCCGCCCGCAGGCTGCGCGTTCCACCCGCGCTGCCCGCATGCCGACGCGCGCTGCGTCGCCGAGCGTCCGCCGCTCGCGCGCGCGGGGCACGCGCTGGTCGCCTGCCACGCCGTCGCCGAGGGCCGCATCACGCCCTGAAACCTGCAATTTGCGCTTGCCCGGAAGGGCGCCGCTGCGCAGAATGCCGATTGCCCAATGCTGAAAAAACAGCTTTCGGTCGACGAGTTGCGCTACGGGATGTACGTCTCGGAGCTCGATCGTCCGTGGACCGACACGCCATTCGTGTTCCAGGGGTTTCTGCTGCGCACGCCCACGCAGCTCGAGGCGCTGCGCAGGTACTGCAAGCACGTGTTCGTGGATGTCGAGCGCGGCGTCGAACCCGACGACAAGCGTCTGGCCGGCGCGAGCCCGATTCCCGGCGCGCACGAACAAGCGCGCGGCAGCACCGGTTACCCGGAGCTCGCGGGGGTCGAATCCGAGTTCGGGCGTGCGCGCGATGTCTACGCCGAGAGCCTCGCCCTGGTCGAGGACATCATCCGCAGCGCGCACACCGGCGAGGTGCTCGACTCGCGCCGCGTGCGCGAGGCGGTCGCGCGCATCACCGAGACCATCGTGCGCAACCCCGACGCGCTGATGCTGGTATCGAAGCTGCGCGAAAAGGGCCCGTTGACGCTGACGCGCGCGCTCGACGTTTCGATCTACATGGTTGTCTTCGGCCGCTTCCTGCAGCTGCCGCGCGACGATCTCGAACTGCTCGGCATGCTCGGCCTGCTGCAGGATGTCGGCAAGGTCCGGCTGCCGAGCGCCTTGCTCGAGAAGAAGGGCCGCCTGACACCCGAGGAGACGGCGCTGGCGCGTAGGCACGTCGAGTATTCGGTGGACATGCTGCGCGACACCCCGGGCTTGCCGCCGCGACTCATCGAGCTGGTGCCGCTGCATCACGAGCGCCACGACGGCAGCGGCTACCCGCGCGGGCTCAAATGGCCCGACATCGGCCTGTACGGGTCGCTCGCCGGCATCGTCGACACGTTCGACGCGCTGACCACGATGCGGCCCTACGCCGAGCAGATGTCCCCGTCCAACGCGCTCGGCCTGCTCTACAAGGAGCGCGGCAGCAATTTCCATCCGGCGCTGGTCGAGCAGTTCATCCAGTGCATCGGCATCTTCCCGGTAGGCAGCGTGGTCGAGCTGAACACCGGCGAGGTGGGAATCGTGATCGCGCAGAACCTGGTGCGGCGCCTGAAACCGCGCGTGATGGTGGTGCTCGACGCCGACGGCCGGCCGATGCGGCCGCACAAGATCCTCGACCTCGTCAAGGAGCCCAAGGCGAGCGCCGACGAGGCTTACCACATCCGTCGTACCCTGGAGCACAGCAAGGTGCAGCTCGACCCACGTGAATTCTTCCTCTGATCCCGCAGCACTGAGCGCGTCGGACGCGCCCCAGGCGCGCCTGCACATGCGCGACGAGGCGCTGGTCGGCGACGCCGCGGCGCGGCTGATGCGCGAGTACGGCGTCGACGACGAGCGTATCGCGGAGCTCGCCGAGCTCGGCCGCGCGGTTTGCGAGTCGGCACCCGAGCTCGCATCCCTCGCGCGGCGCGAGGCGCTGCTGTCGCACGCGGTGGACACGTTCCAGCGGCCCCTGGTAAGCGCCGGCATGTCCGAGCCGCAGCGGCTGCTGCTCGACGCGCTGCTGCGCGGCGAGCTGGACCGCGATCGGCTGAAGACGCTGCTCGCGCGCTGGGCCGCGAGCGTCAACCCGGAGGAGCTGATCGATCGCGTGCGGCTCGATTGCATGCGGCTGCACGAGTTGCTGCGCGTGGGCGCCCTGCGCGTGTACGGCGCCGATCCCTGGCGCTGCGAGATGGCGCTCGAGGCCCTCGAGCGCCTCGCCTTCCTGCAGCTTGCGACGCTCACCTGGATCGCCGATGCCGAGGGACGCAATCCCGCGCCGCAAACGCTTCCCGATTACACGCCGTTCATGGAGAAGCTGGGCGAGCAGCTCGCCGCGCGCCATGCCGACGGGCACGGCCTCGCGGTACTGACGGTCGACTGCGGCGTGATCTCGCGCCTGGACGGTCTGTGGGGCTTCCACGTCGGCGACGCGGCGCGCACGCGCATCGTGCAGCGCCTGCGCATGGGCGTGCTGCGCGCGCGCGACGTTCTCGGCGAGATCGGGCGGGACGAGTTCGCGTGCGTGCTGTCGACGATTTCCGGGCCGGGGGTCGCGCTGCTGGCGGCGCAGAAGATCCTGCGCATGCTGGCCGCGCCGGTAATGGTGGGCGAGACCGAGATCTTCGCGCGGCCCGCAGTCGGGGTGGCGATCTATCCGGACAACGGCGCAGACGCCGCGTCGCTGCTGCTGCGCTCCAAGATCGCGTGCCACGCGGCGCGCGAAAGCGCCGACCGGGTGGTCGTTTACCGCGAGAAGCAGGAAAGCCCCCGCCTGCAGCTGCTGCTGTACGAGAGCAAGCTGCGCGCGGCGATCGACGAGGGACGCCTGGAGCTCGTCTACCAGCCGCAGTTCGAGCCGCGCGGCCTGCGCCTGCACGGCGTCGAGGCGCTGCTGCGCTGGGAGGACAGCGAGTTCGGCGCGATCTCGACGCACGAGGCGATCGCGGTAGCCGAATCCGCGGGACTGATCAACGAGATCACCTGGTGGGTGCTGAACAATGCGCTGCGCCAGTGCGCGGAGTTTCGCGCGCGCGGCCTCGAGGTGTCCGTCAGCGTCAACCTTTCTCCCAACAACCTGCGCGAGCCGGACCTTCCGGATTTCATCGACCGCGGGCTGCGCACCTGGGACGTGCCGCCGCAAGCGCTGGTGATCGAGATCACCGAAACCGCGGTGCTGGCGGCGCCCGAGCTGGTGTCGGAGACGCTCCTGCGGCTGAAGAGCCTCGGCGTGCGCCTGTCGATCGACGACTTCGGCACCGGCTACTCGTCGATGTACTACCTGGCGAGCATGCCGCTCGACGAGATGAAGATCGACCTCTCGTTCGTGCGGGACATGCTGAAGGTGCCGCAGCACCAGCGCATCGTGCACTCGATGATCGAGCTGGGGCACAGCCTGGGGCTCACGGTGGTGGCCGAGGGTGTCGAGGGGCAGGACGTCGTGGAGCGGCTTGCCGAGCTCGGATGCGACCGGGTCCAGGGATACTTCACCAGCCCGCCGCTCGCGCCCACCGAGCTGCTGCGGCGCTACGCGCCGCCGCGTGACGGCGACGCCGCCTAGCGGCGGAACAGCCCGCGCAGCTTGTCCTCGACGCCGCCGCCGCCCTTGCCGCCGAGCTGCTCCTCCAGCTTCTTGGCCGCCTGAGACTTGACCGCCTCGGTGGCCACCGCGCCGTAGTCGACCTCGTACTTCAGCGCGTCGAACGGCCCGGTGATCCTTACCGGCACGGTGATGCCGCGCAGCTCGGAGCGCTCCCTGCCGCCCTGCCCCTTGGAGGTGCCGACCACGGCGGCTTTCGCGCGGTACTCGATGCGCGAATTGCCGATGTCGATGTCGCCCGCGCCGCTCAGGCGGAACAGCGGCGCCTTCGCGCTCAGGTCGTCGTTGTGCGCCACGCCGTTGCGGATCACGAAGCTGGCGGTCATCTCGCTGAAGTCGGTCTGCTGCGACTGATCGGCGGCCTGGCTCTGCGGCGCCGCCTTCCCCGTCAGCGACTCCGCCTTGCGCAGCGCCTCGCCGAGGTTGAAGCCTTTGATCGCGCCGTCCCGCAGCGCCACCTGCGCGTTGCCGGCGAGCGACTTCTTCATGGCGTTGACGCTCGCACCGGCAGCCTGCACGTCGAGCGCGACGTTGCCGCGCCCTTCCATCGCATCGCGCTGCGCCAGATCCTTGATCAGCGGCCCGATCGAGACGTTGGTCAACTTGTCCTTGAGCGCAACGCGGTTGGCGTTGGCGTCGAGCGTCAGCGCGCCGGTGAGCGCTCCCTGGTACAGGTTTGCCGAGTGCGGGCTCAGCTCGGCGCGGCCGTGCGCCGCCCGCACCTCCGTTTTGACCTCCGCGAGCTTGAGGCCTTGCACCTGCAACTGGCCGACGTGCAGCCGCCCGCGCGCGTTCACCTCCTTGAGCCCTGAAAGATCGACCGGCGTATCGGCAGCGCCGCCGCGCGCAGCGCCCCCACCCGAACCGCTCTTGGACGCCGTTTCGGGCGGCAGGTAACGGTCGACATCCAGACGATCGATGTCGACGTCGAAGCTGTACGATGCGGGCGTTCCACCGTCCAGGCCGAGCTTCGCGCGGATGTTCGAATCGTCCAGCTTGGCGGCGAGGTCGGCGTGCACCGTGCCCTTGCCGAGGTCTGCCTGCGCCGAGCCCGTAATCGGGACCGTCAGCGTCTTCTGCGGCAGCGCCTGGCTGCTCACCGTGATGCGGCTCGCCAGGCCGGTCAGCTCGGCGGTCTTGCGCGCCGCGTCGAAGCGATAGCCGGTCGAGAGGTCGAATTTGCCGTCGATCGAGGGCTTGCTTCCCTTGATCACCGCAGAGAACTCGAGCTTGCCCGGCACGCCGCTGGCGATGCGCCCGGTGCGCAGCCGCAGGTCGCTGACGGCGATCTGCTGGCCGCTCTTCAGGTCGCGGTACGACACGCTCGAGCGCTCGATGCGCACCCCGGAGATGTCGAACACCACCGGGGCTCCGCCGCCTGCCTCGCGCCCCGCCGGCTTGCCCGCGGGACGTTCCGCCCCGGCGCCCAGCAGGTCGTCGAAGTTGAACTTGCCGTTCGCGCCCTTGACGAGGTTCACCTTCAGGCCCGAGAGCTCCACCTGGTCGACGAGGGTCTCGCCGCGCAGCAGCGGCCAGAGCGCCACGGCCACATGCGCCGAGTCGATCGACGCGAACGTCGCCGCGCTCGTGCGCTCCGAAAGGCTCGCCCGGCCCATCGAGGCGCCGATGCTCGGCCAAAACGCGAGGCGCAGATCGCCCTCAAGCTTCAGCGTACGCCCGGTTTCCTGCTTGACCACGCGCTCGATCTCGCCCTTCAGCTTGTTGGCGTCGAACAGCACCGCGACCGCGATCGCGACGATGACGGCCAGCGCGAGCAGCGCGCCCACGACATAGAGCAGGTACTTGAGTGCTTTCATGATGCGTTCCGTGCGATGTTCGCGATGCCGAAAGGCACGTGACCGGTCGCCACGTGCCTGCGCGCGGATTCGACATGGCCGCGCTGGTCGTCGAAGAAGAAGTCGGGCTCGAATGCCCGCAGGAACTCGCTCTTGTCCAGGCCGCCCAGAAACATCGCCTCGTCGACGCCGATATTCCACTGCATCAGCGTGCGCACCGCGCGCTCGTGCGCCGGCGCGCTGCGCGCCGTGACCAACGCGGTACGCAGCCGCATCGGCACATCGGTTCCGGCCGCCTGCTGCAGGCGGTGCAGCGCCTCGAGCAGCGGCTTGAACGGCCCCGGCGGCAGCGGTCGCGCCGCGTGCTCGGTCTCGTGGCGCGTGAACGCGTCCAGCCCGTCGGACTGGAACACCCGCTCGGCCTCGTCGGAGAACAGCACCGCGTCGCCGTCGAAAGCAATGCGCACCTCGTCGGCGTGGCGCTCGGCCGCCTGCGCCGAATCCGGGTAAACGCGCGCCGCCGGCACCTTCGACTCGAGCGCGCTCCTCACGTCGGCCTCATTCGCCGAAAGGAACAGGTTCGCCTTGAGCGCGTCGAGATAGCGATACGGTGTTCTGCCGCGCGTGAACACGCCGCGCTCGAGCTGCAGCCCGGCACGGCTCGCGGAGCGGAATACCCGAAGGCCGCTCACCGGATCGTTCTTGGACAGGATCACCACCTCGACGCGCTGCGCTCCGGGCGTGTTGAACGCGAGCAGCTTGTTGACCAGCGGAAAGGCGACGCCCTCCTTCGCCGGCACGTCCAGGCGCGAGAGCTGCAAGTCGACGTACTCGCGCTCGCCGCGGCCCTCGAACACCGCGTTCTCTTCCTCGAAGTCGAACAGCGCCCGCGAGGATATCGCCACGACCAGCTTGCCATCGAAGGAGACGGGCATTGAGATTGAATTTTAGGCGCGCCGCGCCCTCCGGGCAATTCGCGCCTGGTCGAACCTTGCGCATCGTGCGAGACTCGCCTTCCCGGGAGATGGACAGAGCATGAGCGCGATCCGGAAAATCTCGATGGCTCCCTTCCTTGCGGCCTGCGCCGCGCTGATGGCGCATGCGCCCGCCTCCGCGGCCGGGCACCATCACGTCGATATCGTTTATCTGGCGCCGAAGGACCCGGGGCACCGCCGGATCTACGAGACGCTGAAGAAACGACACCTGCTCGAGGATTTCCGCGAGGTCCTGAGCCCCTTCGACCTGCCGCAGCGGCTGACGCTCAAGTTGAAGGGCTGCGATGGGACCGAGAACGCCTGGTACGACGACGAGGACCATTCGGTGACGGTGTGCTACGAGTATCTCGCGCGCGTGGCGCGCGACGTACCGCGCGAAACCACGCCCGCGGGCGTGACGCCCGAGGACGCCATCGTCGGCCCGACCGCGGAGGTGTTCCTGCATGAATTCGCGCACGCGCTGTTCGACCTCCTGAAAATCCCGGTGCTCGGGCGCGAGGAGGACGCCGCCGACATGGTCGCCGCCTACACGCTGCTGCAGTTCGGGCCAACGTTCGCGCGCAGCGCGATCGGCGGCGTGGCCTACATGTACGCAATGCAGGCGAACGACAAGCCGCTGACCGTCGAGCGTGCGGCCGAGGTGCACCCGCTTACCCAGCAGCGCTTCTACAACCTCCTGTGCCTTGCCTACGGCGCCGACCCCAAGAACTTCGGCGATGTCGTGGAAAAGGGCTACCTGCCCGAGGACCGGGCCGAGAACTGCGTCTACGAGTACCGGCAGATCGATTACGCGGTGAAGAGGCTGCTCCAGCCGCACATGGACATGGCACAGCGCGATAGAGTCCGCGCCAGGATCATGCGCAAGCGTCCGGGGAGCAACGCGAGCCCGTCGCCCAATTAAGCTCGACAGCAGGTGCAATCGGCCCCGCGACGCTAGGGCCAGTCTCGTTTCTGTACCAGCGCAGAGTTCCTGCTGCTCTGCCTGGGTGCTTGCTGCGACGTTGACGCCGACTGGAGCGGATTCGATGAAATCGATCGACAAGGCGGACATCGCCGGCCTGGCGGCCAGCTTCCAGGGCCAGCTGATCCAGCCCGGCGATCCGAAATACGACGATGTGCGCCAGATCTGGAACGGCCACATCCAGCGCCGGCCGGCGCTCATCGCACGCTGTTCGGGCGTGGCCGACGTGATCGCCGCGGTGCGATTCGGCCGTGAGCACGCGCTCACCCCGTCGGTACGTGGCGGGGGGCACGCGGTCGCCGGCCATGCCATGTGCGACGACGGCCTGGTGATCGACTTGTCGATGATGACGGGATCGAGGGTCGACTCGGTGGCGCGGACCGTCCAGCTCGAGGGCGGCTGCCTGAACGCGCACCTGGACAGAGAGAGCCAGGCGTTCGGGCTCGCTGCCACGGGTGGCATCGTGAGCCACACCGGCGTCGCCGGCCTGACACTCGGCGGCGGGATCGGTCATCTGATGCGCAAGTTCGGGTTGTCGATCGATGCGCTGCGTTCGTGCGACGTCGTCACCGCGCAGGGCGACTTCGTCGTGGCGAACGAACGGGACAACCCCGACCTGTTCTGGGGCCTGCGCGGCGGTGGCGGCAACTTCGGCATCGTCACGAATTTCACGTTCGCGCTCCAGCCGCTCGGACCCTCGCTGCTCGCGGGCATGGTCGCGTGGCCGATGAAGGACGCGCCGCTGGTGCTCCGCTTCCTCCGCGAGTTCGTCGCCGACGCGCCCGACGAGGTCGGAATCATGGCCAACCTGCGGCTTGCGCCACCGCTCCCCCTGATACCTGCCGAGCTTCACGGCAAGCCCGTCGTGGCCCTCGTCGCCACCTACGCCGGGCCGATCGACGAAGGGGAAGCGATCCTCCGACCGATCCGCCGGATCGCGACCCCTGCGGTGAACGCGATCGTGCCGAAGCCCTACGTCACGCATCAGAAGATGTTCGACGCCGCGCTCCCGCATGGGCGCCACTACTACTGGAAGTCGCACAAGCTGGGGCCTCTCACCGACGGGATCATCGACGTGCTCGTCGAGCATTGCGAGCAGATCACCTCGCCGATGTCGACCGTGCCTATCTTCTCTTTCGGGGGTGCCGTCGCACGAGTGCCGGACGACGCCACCGCCTTCCCCTACCGTGACGCCGCTCACGACATCAACATCGTCGCGTCGTGGCTTCCCGAAAATATCGGCGACGCCGGGCGGCACATCGACTGGGTACGGAAGTTCTTCGGCGCGCTCGAGCCGCACAGTCGAGGCGTGTACGTCAACTTCACCAGCGATGACGCCGCCGATCGAGTTCGCGCCGCCTACTCGGACCAGCAGTGGCTCCGGCTCACCGCGCTCAAGGCGAAGTACGACCCGACCAACTACTTTCGGATGAACGCGAACATCCCGCCGCACGCAAGCTGATCGTTCCGCCGAACAACGCGTTCGCCGCTCAGGGAGCATGGAGCGGGTGAAGGGAATCGAACCCTCGTATGCAGCTTGGGAAGCTGCCGTTCTACCATTGAACTACACCCGCGTGCCCCAATTCTAATGAATTCGCGCCACCCGGAGAAACACCATGAGCAAGTACGTTTTCGGCAAGACGGTCGCGCTCGACCCCGGCGCCGCGGCGCAGAAGGTCACCGAGGCGCTTTCCAAGGAGGGCTTTGGCGTGCTCACCGAGATCGACGTCTCGGCGACCCTGAAGAAGAAGCTCGGCCTCGAGCTGCCGCCCTACAAGATTCTCGGCGCCTGCAACCCCCATCTCGCCAGCCAGGCGATCGCCGCCGAGCCTGCGATCGGCGCGCTCCTGCCGTGCAACGTCGTGGTGCGCCAGGACGCCGAAGGCCATACCCGCGTCGAGTTCATGGACCCGTACGCGGTACTGCAGCTGGTCGATCGGCCCGAGGTGAGCATCCTGGCCGCCGAGGTGCGCAGCAGGCTCGAGCGCGTGATGGCGGCGCTCTGAGCGCCGCCGGCGCCTTGGGCCCGTTGTAGAATTTCAGTCGTGATCCAGGTAACCGTGAACGGCACATCGCACCGCTTCGAGCAGCCGCTCGACGTGGCGGAGCTGGTCGCGCGGCTGCAGCTGGCGGGCAAGAAGATCGCGGTGGAGCGTAACGGCGAGATCGTGCCGCGAAGCGCGCACACCGCCACGCAGCTCGCCGACGGCGACGCGCTGGAGATCGTCGTCGCGGTGGGCGGAGGCTGAGCATGGCAAAGCAAGACGAGCTGGTCGTCGCGGGACGGACCTATTCCTCCCGCCTGCTGGTCGGCACCGGCAAGTACAAGGATTTCGCCGAGACGCGCGCCGCGATCGAGACTTCGGGCGCGCAGATCGTCACGGTCGCGATCCGGCGCACCAATATCGGCCAGACCATGGGGGAGCCCTCGCTGCTCGAGTTCCTGCCGCCGTCGAGGTTCACCTACCTGCCGAATACCGCCGGCTGCTACAACGCGCAGGACGCGATCCGGACGCTGCGCCTGGCGCGCGAGCTGCTCGACGGCCACCGGCTGGTGAAGCTCGAGGTGCTCGGCGACCCGCACTCGCTGTACCCGAACATGCCCGAGACCCTGGAAGCCGCAAAGCAGCTGGTGAAGGAAGGCTTCGAGGTAATGGTTTACTGCTCGGACGACCCGATCCAGGCGAAGATGCTCGAAGACATCGGCTGCGTCGCGGTGATGCCGCTCGCCTCGCTGATCGGCTCCGGGATGGGGATTCTCAACCCCTGGAACCTGCAACTGGTGATCGAGCGCGTCGGCGTGCCGGTGCTGGTGGACGCTGGGGTGGGTACGGCCTCGGATGCCGCGATCGCGATGGAGCTCGGCTGTGACGGCGTGCTGATGAACACGGCGATCGCCGCCGCGAAGGATCCGGTGCTGATGGCGCGGGCGATGAAGAAGGCGGTCGAGGCGGGAAGGGAAGCGTTCCTCGCCGGCCGCATGCCGAAGAAGCTCTACTCCGCGACGCCGTCCTCCCCAACCGCAGGAACCATCACGCCCTCGCAGCCCAAAGCTGCGTGACGCGACCGATCCGCAGCTACGTGCTGCGCCAGGGCAGGATCTCGCCCGCCCAGCGGCGCGCGCTCGAGGAGCTGTCCGCGCGCTACGGCATCGAATTTCGCGATGCGCTGCTCGACCCCGAAAAGGTCTTCCGCCGCAAGGCACCGCTGGTCCTGGAGATCGGCTCCGGCATGGGGGAGACCACCGCGGCGATCGCGCAGGCGCACCCGGGCACGGATTTCATCGCCCTCGAAGTGCATGCGCCCGGGGTGGGAAGCCTGCTGCGCAGGATCGAAGCGCTCGGGCTGGGCAACCTGCGGGTCGTGCGCCACGATGCGGTCGAGGTGCTGCGGCACATGATCGCGGACGGCGCGCTCGCGGGTATTCACCTGTTCTTTCCCGATCCCTGGCCGAAGAAGCGCCACCACAAGCGAAGGCTGGTACAGCCCGAGTTCGTCGCGCTCGCAGCGCGCAAGCTCGCGCCGGGCGGCATCCTGCACGCGGTGACCGACTGGCCCGATTACGCCGGACGGATGCTCGAGGTGCTCTCGGCCGAGCCGCTGCTCGCGAACACGGCGGCCGGCTACGCCGCGCGGCCTGCGCACCGGCCGCTGACCAAGTTCGAGCAGCGCGGCCTGGCGCTCGGCCACCCGGTGCGCGACCTGGTATTCCGGCGCCGCGCGCCCTAGGGCAGGAAAAGGCCGACCACCTCGTTCAGGAAGCGCTGCCCGCGCTCGGTGGGCCGGACCCGCTGCCAGTCGCGCTCGACGTAGCCCCGCTCCTCGGCGCGCGACAGCGCGGGCTCGAGCGCTGCGGGCGGCAGGCCGGTGCGCTCGCGAAACAGCGCCAGCGGAAAGCCCCCGGTCAGCCTGAGCGCGTTCAGCATGAACTCGAACGGCAGCTCGGCCGCGGGCACCACCTTCTCCTGCGCGATCGAGCAGCCCTTCGTCTGCAGGTATTCGCGCGGCTGCTTGATGCGCTCATGGCGGGTGATGCGGTCGCCGAAGCTCAGCTTGCCGTGCGCGCCGGCGCCCAGGCCGAGGTAGTCGCCGAACTCCCAGTAGTTGAGGTTGTGGCGCGAGCGCCGGTCCGGCACCGCGAACGCCGAGGTCTCGTAATGCTCGTAGCCGCGCGCGGCAAGCGCCGCTTCGGCCGCGAGCTGCATGTCGGCACACGCGTCGTGCGCGGGCAGCCGCGGGCGCTTGCTCCAGAACACCGTGTTCGGCTCGATCATCAGCTGGTAGGCCGACACGTGCTGCACGCCGAAGGAGACGACCTCTTCGATGTCGGCGCGCGCCTGCTCCGGCGACTGGCCCGGCAGTCCGTACATCAGGTCGACGTTGACGTTGCCGAACTGCTCGAGCGCCCATGCCACCGCGCGGCGCGCCTCGTCGGCGGAGTGGATGCGCCCCAGCGCCGCGAGCATGCGATCGTCCAGGCTTTGCACGCCGAGCGACAGGCGATTGACGCCCGCCTCGCGATAGCTGCGAAAGCGCGCCGCCTCGGCGGTGCCCGGGTTCGCCTCGAGCGTGATCTCGGCGTCGGGCTCCAGCGGCAGGCGCGCGCGCAATTCCGACAGCAGGCGGTCGATGGCCTCGGGCGAGAACAGGCTCGGCGTGCCGCCGCCGATGAACACGCTTGCCGTGCGCCGCCCCCACACGGACGGCAGCAGGCCCTCGAGGTCCGCCACCAGGGCGTCGACATACTCCCGCTCGGGCAGCTCGCCCGCCCGCTCGTGCGAGTTGAAGTCGCAGTAGGGGCACTTGCGCACGCACCACGGGATGTGCGCGTAGACGGCGAGCGGCGGTAGCGTCTCCAGCCGCACCGCGTCGCTGCGCTCAAGCTCGATCTTCATCGCGCAGGCGGGCAACGAGCGCCGCGAGCGCCCGCCCGCGGTGGCTGATGCGGTTCTTCTCGGCCGCGTCGAGCTCGGCCGAGGTGCAGCCGTGCCCGGGGACCAGGAACAAGGGGTCGTAGCCGAAGCCGCCGCCGCCGCGCGGCAGGCGCGCAATCTCTCCGTGCCACACGCCTTCGGCGACGATCGGCCGCGGGTCGTCGGAGCGCCTCAGCAATACGAGCACGCAGCAGTAGTGCGCGCGCCGGTCGGCAGCGCTCTCGAGCGCATCGAGCAGCTTGGCGTTGTTGCGCGCGTCGCGCTCGTCGCGGCTCCCTTCCTTGCCCGCGTAGTACGCGGAATGCACGCCCGGCTCGCCGCCGAGCGCCTCGACGCAGATGCCCGAATCGTCCGCGAGCGCGGGCAGGCCCGACGCCGCGCTCGCGTGCCGCGCCTTGGCGAGCGCGTTCTCGAGGAAGGTCTGGTGCGGCTCCTCGGCCTCGCCGATGCCCAGCTCGGACTGCGCGATCACCTCGATCGCGAGCGGCGCGAGCAGCGCCCGGATCTCCTTGAGCTTGCCCGGGTTGTTGGAGGCGAGGACGAGCCTGTTCACAGCCCCAGCGCGGCGCGCTGGCGCGCCACCAGCTCGGCGATGCCGCGCTCGGCGAGCGCGAGCAGCGCGTCCACCTCGGCGCGCGAGCAGGGCGCGCCCTCGGCGGTGCCCTGCACCTCGACGAAGCCGCCCGCGCCGGTCATCACCACGTTCATGTCGGTGTCGCAGGCGGAGTCCTCGGCGTAATCGAGGTCGAGCACCGCCATGCCCTGGTACACGCCGACCGAGACCGCCGCCACGAAGTCCTTAACCGGCAGCGCGGCGAGCATGCCGCGCGCCTTCATCCAGCCGAGCGCGTCGTGCACCGCGACGAAGGCTCCGGTGATGGACGCGGTGCGCGTGCCACCGTCGGCCTGCAGCACGTCGCAATCGACCTGGATGGTGCGCTCGCCGAGCGCTCCCAGGTCGACGACCGCGCGCAATGCCCGTCCGATCAGGCGCTGTATCTCGAGCGTGCGCCCGGACTGCTTGCCGCGCGCCGCCTCGCGCTCCGAGCGCGTGTTGGTCGCGCGCGGCAGCATGCCGTACTCGGCGCTGAGCCAGCCACGGCCCTTGTCGCGCAAGAAAGGCGGTACCCGCTCCTCGACGCTCGCGGTGCACAGCACGCGGGTTTCGCCGAACTCGACCAGCACCGAGCCTTCGGCGTGGCGCGTCCAGCCACGCGCAATGCGCACGGCGCGCAGCTCCTCCGGCTTCCTGCCGCTCGGCCTCATCGCGTGCCCGAGTGCTTGCGCAGGGCGCTGCGAATCTCGGCGATCGCGCGCTCGATGTCCTCGTCGGTCATCTTCATGAAGTCGGAATCGATTGCGGCAAGGTCCTGCACGTCGGTCGGCAGCTCGTGGAACGGAAGCGTGTGCGGCTCGTCGGCGGGCGCGAGCTCGCCCTCGCCCCACGACATCGCCACCGCGGAGACATTATCGCACTGCGGGCCGGCGCGGGTCTCGGCGAGGGCCACCAGTTCCGCGATCGCCGGCTCGAGGTCCTTCGCGATCAGCGAATGCAGCAGCTGGCGCTGCGTGAGCGGACCCCACAGGCCGTCGGAGCACAGCAGCACGATGTCCCCCTTCACCAGGCGCGCGCTGGACGCGGGCTCGAGCCTCGGCGGCTTGTCGCCGCCGAGGCATTGCAGGACCTTGTTGCGGTCCGGATGCGTGGCGACCGCCTCCTCGCGGATGCGCCCGCGGTCGAGCAGCTGCTGCAGCCGCGTGTGGTCCTTGGTGCGCGTCAGCACGCGGCCCTTGCGCACCAGATACAGGCGCGAGTCGCCGATGTGCGACCAGTACGCATAGCCGTCCTGCACCACGCAGGCCACGATCACCGTGCGCGGCGTCTCGGGCAGCCCGAGCCTGCGCGCCTGCTGCTGCAGCAGCAGGTGTATGCGCCCGACGCTGCGGAACAGGAACAGGTCCGGATTGACGAGCTTGGGCTTCGCGTCGCGCTTGAACGACTCGGCGAGGTGCTCGAGCGCAATCTGGGCCGCCATCTCGCCGTTCCGGTGTCCGCCCATGCCGTCGGCGACCATCATCAGCAGCGAGGCTTGCGTCGACCAGTAGCCGACGCGATCCTGGTTGTACGGGCGCGCGCCGACGCGGCTATCCTGGACGATCGAGTACTTCATGTCCCCCGTGCGCCGTCATGCCCGACGCCTCCCCAGCCTCAGAAGCGCCCCCTTGAGCTGAGCGAGCGCCGCCACTCCCGCCTTGGGCGTCGGCTCCGCCTTCCCGAGGAGCGCCTTCTGCAGCGCGAATCCGCTCTGCGGCCGCTGCAGATGATCGAGCCGCAGGCACCAGTCGACGATGTCGAGCAGCTCATTGGAGTATTTCCCGGCCCAGCCCTTGCGCGCCGACAGCAGCCGGTCCTTCTGCAGGCGCTGATCGGCCGGCTGCGGCGCGCTCGCGCCGAGGCAGGCGTAGATGCTCGCGCCCACCGAGTAGATGTCGCTCCACGGGCCGAGGTGGTCGCGCTTGCCGTGATGCTCGGGCGAGGCGAAGCCCGGCGTGAACATCGGCGGCAGCTTGGTGCCTTCCTCGGACAGCGTCTGGCGCGCTGCGCCGAAATCGAGCAGCAGCGGCGTGCCGTCATTGCGCACGTAGACGTTGCCTGGCTTGATGTCGAGATGCAGCAGCTTGTTCGAGTGCACCTCGCGCAGCCCGTTCAGCAATTGGGCGAATGTGCGCCGTACCCACGATTCGCGCAGCGCGCCGCGGTGCGCGTGGATGTGCTCCTGCAGCGTACGGCCGCGCTCGTAGCGCATCACCATGTAGACCGTTTCGTTGGCGCGAAAAAAATTGAGCACGCGCACCACGTTCGGATGGCTCAGCTTGGCAAGCGCCTTGCCTTCCTCGAAGAAGCACCGCATGCCGTAGCGGAACGCGGCGAGATGCGACTCCGAAACCTCCGGCAAAGGATCCTGGCCGACGCGCAGCGCGAGCGTCGAGGGAAGGAACTCCTTGATCGCTACCGGCGCCTCGTTCTCGTCGTGCGCAAGGTAGACGAACGAGAAGCCGCCCGACGCCAGCACCCTGAGCAAACGGTAATTCAGCAGCTGGTAACCTTCCGGCAGCGGCTGGTTGGCTTGCGATGGCATCCACCTTATGATACGCGCTCCCCTAGACGAACCGCGGCGCGACGTGGGCAGTTTTTCACGCCTGGCGCCGCGCCCATGCCAGACATGATTCACAGCATGACCGGGTACGCGGCCGCAACGGCCGACACGCCGCGCGGCGCACTCGCCCTCGAGCTGCGCGCCGTGAATTCCCGCTATCTCGACCTGCAGTTCCGCGTGGCCTACGAGCTGCGCGGCCTCGAGCCGATGCTGCGCGAGCTGCTTGCCGCGCGCCTGTCGCGCGGCAAGGTCGACTGCCGCCTGTTCTTCGCCGCCGGGGCCGCGCGCCCGGAGGGACAGTCGCTCAACCCGAGCGCACTGCAGGACCTGCGGCGGCTCGCGCAGGAAGCCGAGCGCGCGTTTCCCAGCGCCGCGCCCCTCAGGCTGGTGGACGTGCTGCGCTGGCCCGGCGTGCTCGCCGAGCGCGCGCTCGACGAGGAGCGCACGCGGGCCACGGTCGAGGAGCTGTGCCGCAGGGCGCTCGAGGAGTTCCTCGCCACGCGCGCGCGCGAGGGCGCGAAGCTGGCACAGAGCGTCGGCGAGCGCATCGCCCAGATGCGCCGCAGGCTGGAGGAGGTTCGACCTTTGGTGCCCGCGGCGCTCGCCGCTTACCAGGACAAGCTCGCCGCCAGACTGCGCGAGGCGATCGGCTCGGCCGACGAAGAGCGCGTCCGCGCCGAGCTCGCGGTGTTCGCGATGAAGACGGACGTCGACGAGGAGCTCACTCGACTGGAGACCCATTTCGACGAGGTCGAGCGCACTCTCGCCAAGGGCGGAGCGGTCGGCAAACGGCTCGATTTCCTCGCGCAGGAGCTCAACCGCGAGGCCAACACGCTCGCCTCGAAGGCGGCAACGCAGAAGGTTTCGGACTGCGCGCTCGAGATCAAGCTGCTCGTCGAGCAGATGCGCGAGCAGGTCCAGAACATGGAGTAGCAACCGGCGTGAACGGCCTTCTATTCGTGATCACCGCGCCCTCGGGCGCGGGCAAGAGCTCGCTCATCAATGCGGCCCTGGCCGAGGACGCGCGCGCCCGGCTGTCGATCTCGTACACTACGCGGGCGCCGCGACCCGCCGAGCAGAACGGGCGCGAGTACCACTTCGTCGACGATGCGACCTTCATGGCGATGCTCGAGCGCGGCGAGTTCCTCGAGAGCGCCCTGGTGCACGCTCACCGGTACGGCACGTCGCACAAGGCGATCGCCGCGGCGCTCGCGGGCGGCTACGACCTGGTGCTGGAAATCGACTGGCAGGGCGCGCAGCAGGTGCGCCGCCTGCTTCCCGAGTGCGTCGGGATCTTCATCCTGCCGCCCTCGCTCGACGAGCTCGAGCGGCGCATGCGCGCGCGGGGGCAGGACTCCGAGGAGGTCATCGCACGCCGCATGGCGAACGCACGCGAGGAACTCTCGCACGCGCCCGAGTCGGATTATGTTATTATTAACAAAGACTTCGATACCGCCAAGCGCGATCTGCTGGCGATCATGCGCGCTTCGCGCCTGGTTACCCGCCGGCAACTGGCGCGCCACCCTGAACTGTTCTGAACGGAAACGCACCCCATGGCCCGAATTACCGTAGACGATTGCCTGAAGAGAATCCCCAACCGCTTCCAGCTGACCCTGGCTGCGACCTACCGCGCGCGCCAGCTTACGGCCGGCGCCTCGCCACTGCTCGAGCCGAACAGGGACAAGCCGACCGTGATCGCGTTGCGCGAGATTGCGGTTGGCAAGGTCGGCATCGAGGTGCTGAAGCGCAACCCCACCCCCTCCGGCCCTGGCGCAGTCTGATCGGCTGAGCAGCTCGCCGCCCGGGGACGGGGCCCGGGGAGGTGTTCGCAACGCCCGCCTCATCGGGTACGCTCCGCGGATGGCCGCCGTACCCACACTCGACGAGGCCCACTTCGCCTACCTGAAGCCGGCGGACGTGGCGCGCCTGGCCGACGCCTACCGCTTCTCGGAGGCCGCGCACGCCGGGCAGAAGCGCCAGTCGGGCGACCCCTACATCTCGCACCCGCTCGCGGTCGCCGACATCCTGGCCGGCTGGCGCCTGGACAGCCAGACGCTGATGGCGGCGCTGCTGCACGACACGCTGGAGGACGCCTCGGTGACCAAGACCGAGATTTCCGACACTTTCGGCAAGCCGGTCGCCGAGCTCGTCGACGGCGTGTCCAAGCTCGACAAGATCGAGTTCCAGTCGGCCCAGGACGCGCAGGCCGAGAACTTCCGCAAGATGCTGCTGGCGATGGCGCGCGACGTGCGCGTCATCCTGATCAAGCTCGCCGACCGGCTGCACAACATGCGCACGCTCGGCGCGGTGCCGCCGGCCAAGCGCCGCCGCATCGCGCGCGAGACGATGGAGATCTACGCCCCGATCGCCAACCGCCTCGGCTTGAACGCGCTGTACCACGAGCTGGAAGAGCTCGCCTTTTCGCACCTCTATCCGCTGCGCTACAAGGTGGTATCGCTCGCGACCAAGGCCGCGCGCGGCAACCGGCGCGAGGTGATCGGCAAGACCGAAGCCGCGATCAAGGCGAAGCTCGCCGAAGCCGGCATCCAGGCGACGGTCACGGGGCGCGAAAAGCACGTCTACTCGACCTACAAGAAGATGCTCGAGAAGCACCTGTCTTTCTCCGAGGTGCACGACATCTACGGCTTTCGCGTGATCGTCAAGGACGTGCCCGACTGCTACCTGGCGCTCGGCGCGCTGCACGCGCTGTACAAGCCGATCCCGGGCAAGTTCAAGGACTACATCGCGATCCCCAAGGCGAACGGCTACCGGTCGCTGCATACGGCGCTGATCGACCCCTACGGCCTGCCGGTCGAGGTGCAGATCCGCACCGAGCACATGCACCACGTGGCCGAATCGGGGGTCGCCTCGCACTGGATGTACAAGGACGAGGAAAGCTCGCTGTCGGACCTGCAGAAGCAAACCCACCTGTGGCTGCAGTCGCTGCTGGAGATCCAGAACCAGTCGGGCGATTCGGCGGAGTTCCTGGAGAACGTCAAGGTCGACCTGTTCCCCGACCAGGTGTACGTCTTCACCCCGAAGGGCAAGATCCTGTCGCTGCCGCGCGGGGCGACGGCGGTGGATTTCGCCTACGCGGTGCACACCGACATCGGCAACCGCTGCGTGGCCGCGAAGGTCAACGGCGAGCTGGTGCCGCTGCGCAGCGAGCTGAAGAACGGCGACCGCGTGGAGATCATCACCGCGAGCCACGCCAAGCCCAATCCGGCGTGGCTGCAGTACGTGCGCACCGGCAAGGCGCGCTCGAACATCCGGCACTTCCTCAAGACCATGCGCTATGAGGAGTCGGCGAGCCTCGGCGAGCGCCTGCTCGAGCAGGCGTTGAAGGCCCTGGGCACGGCGCTCGCGGAGATCGACGACGCGAGCTGGGAGCGCGTGATCCGCGACAGCGTCGGCAACACCCGCCAGGAGCTGCTCGCCGACATCGGCCTGGGCAAGCAGCTGCCCGCGGTGATCGCGCGGCGGCTGCTGCTGCACGCGGGCGCCGTGCGCGAAGACGCCAAGGCGGCCGCCATGTCCGGCGCCGTCATGATTCGCGGCACGGAGGGGATGGCGGTGCAGCTCGCCAGCTGCTGCCGGCCGATTCCGGGCGACGCGATCGCAGGGTCAATTAAGAAAGGCCAGGGGCTCGTGGTGCACGCCGCGGACTGCTCGCAGATCGCGCGCTCGCGCCGCAACGAGCCCGAGCAATGGATCGACGTGGAGTGGGATCCCGCCGCCACGCGGCTGTTCCTCACGGCGATCAAGGTCATGGTCGCCAACCAGCGAGGCGTGCTCGCCAAGGTCGCCTCGGAGATCGCCGATGCCGGATCGAACATCGACTCGATCAGCATGGAGGAGGACCGCGCCGTCTACGCCAACATGCTGTTCGTGCTCGAGGTCGCCAATCGCCAGCACCTCGCGCGGCTGATGCGCGCGCTGCGCCGCGTGCCGGAGGTCAAGAAGATCACCCGCGTGCGCGAGTAGCGCGCCGGGCGCTAAATGCGGCTCGCCACCCTGCGGAAATGGTGGCCGAGGATCCACAGCTCCATTGCCGCCCGAAACTTGCGCGGCCGCGCGAGCAGCGTCGTCCAGAGCAGGGCCCAGTAATGGCGCCGGCCCGCGCTTCGCAGCCCGAGCACCCAGAGCGATCTCAGGAACGCCTTCACGTCCGCGAGGGACAGGCGCGACGTCGGCCCGCGCGGCTCGTAGGTGGCGAGGAAAG
>Ga0153916_10000570_pt1 | contig 25158 bp, 21 predicted proteins | sample Opewatmetagenome_FD_109642 | JGI IMG/M metagenome (GOLD analysis project Ga0153916, IMG submission 109642) | Freshwater wetland microbial communities from Ohio, USA - Open water 3 Core 3 Depth 4 metaG | ecosystem: Environmental > Aquatic > Freshwater > Wetlands | place: USA: Ohio, Lake Erie...
GTTATCATCGTGGTGGCGTGGGCGAGGAATCGTGGAACTAGTGGTAATACTCAGCCCTTTTCGTGGTTGGATGTGGCGCAAGGAGGGGGAAGAGATCTTGTTATCCCGGCTATCGGAGTATTTCTGATGATCGTTGTGGGCTGCATTCTCATGCCCGGAAAGATCTCGATCGAGTCATTGGAAGGAGATGCCACAGAAGTACATGGTTTTGCGGCAAGCCTCTTTCACGGAGGACTCCCGCAATGGGATCTTGAAGTCGGCGTTTGGGGTTTCTACCCCACATTCATGTTCGTTTCCTACCCAGTGTTTTTCTCTCTGGCACTGGGTGGGATCTCCGAAGCCGCCCTGCGCCTACCGGCTCTTCTCTTCCTTGGTATTCTGGTTCTCGCGATGGCGGACCTTGCAGGACGGAAAGAGGGAAAGGAGACCAGTGCCGCTCTGGGCCTACTTCTGCCGGTCCTCGTGACGGCCTATCTCTCGCTGCAAGTGGGAGCGTACTACGCGAATTATGACCCATTGCACGGTGATCTTGCGGCTGCGCCGATAGTCGAATGGCTCGTAACCGCGCTGGCGATGAGCGCAGTAGTGCTGATCAGAGACGGAGCGCCTGGACTCGGTGCAGTCGCAGCGTTTCTGTCGATCATTTCGTTTGCGAGCGGATTAATGCTGGTGGGCCTCCTCGGCGTTGCAGGCTTTTTGATCGGCACGACCAACGAGCGCAAAGTATTAATGAAGTGGGGACTCGTATTGACAGGTCTGGTCGCGGGATACGCTGTATTTGTCGCAGCTTATACTTCGGCGCAAGGTACGCTCGAGCCGACAATAAACGAGTGGTTGTCGAAATACTTTACCCACCGGGTCGCCGTCGGAGCGGAGAGCCCCCTAACGATGCTGCGCGCTCTGGGGTGGTACGTCCTCCTTGCCGGCGGCCTCCCGGTGGTAGGCTACATCATGGCGTTTTTATCCAGGGACCGAATGGCTAAGTGGCTGGCACTTACCGGGCTTCTTTGGGTTGGGTTTTTCATTTTCATGTCGCCCATTAAAAATATTCATTACCTGATGCCTGCCGCGCTGATTCCCGTGGTGCTAGCGACCCGGGCGGGACCGGGGCGAAAAATGGGATATGTGAGTGGAGCGCAAGCCGGGTGGGCAAAAGCAATTCGATCAGCAAAGATCGCGGAATGGCGAGCGCCGGCGTGGGCTAGCCTGATTACTCTTTCCGGGCTTGTTGTCATTTTCCTGAGCTGGCCAAAACCCATACCACCGTACACAGCCGACCGGGAGTTCGGGCGGACCACGGTCTTTCTTGCCTCGATCGAGCGAGAAGCCGTGGAGAATTCTGCTGTACTCTACAATATCGTGAAGCCTCTCTCGAAATGGAAAGCAGGGGATCCTTGGACGACCGGACATCACACCTGGGTGCGCTATGCCGACCGAACGCTCCAGCCGTCAAGGCAGTATGATTTCTACGTTGGTCGGGCACAGCCTCCGGTGGACGGCCTAGAAGAAATGAGCCGCGTAACATTCGATGGCGGAGGTTATGCCGTTCTATGGGCACGAGACGGGCGGGCTAGGCTACGCGAGTGGGAGACAAAGTTCTTTCCGCTCAAAAAAGAGCTAAGTCGTTTCAATTTTGACTTGGACCCATCGCGGTGGGATTAGCGCTCTCCCTGATCCTTAGGCTAATATTTTGATGAAAGACTTCGGATGACGGAAAACCGCAAAGACAGGCGTGTTCGTGCCGCCTTGTTAGGTCTAATAGTCGCGGTTGCGTTCACGTCCCGCCTGTACATGGCCATTTCTACACCGCTCGTCTATGATGAATACCAGTGGATAGCTCTCGCTGACTCCGTGGACCTACGGCCGAGTCACTTCAATCTCCCGCTCCACGGTGACCAGCACCCTCCTGGACAAGTGTACTGGGCTGCCCTCGGGACTTTGACCTTTGGTCAAAACCTTCTTGGCTACCGTGCTCCATCGGTTATCCTCGGAACCATCGCCGTCGTATTAGTATATTTCCTCGGAAAGCTTCTTTCGGGGCCTACGAGCGGCTTGCTCGCTGCATTTCTTCTGGCCACCAATGAGTACCATATTGGTATCTCGAGGCTGTGCACCGAAAAGAACTATCTGACCTTTGCATTGATGGGACTACTTCTATTTGAGTACGCTCTTCGTAACCCCTCGACGCGACGGTTCCTCGCTCTGGGGGCTGCAATGGGATTAGGAATCTTGACTAAACAAGCCCTTGTTCTCTGGGTTCCGGTTTTTGGCTTCGAGATACTCCGGCGTCGGGAAACCCGGTCGTTGTGGCGGCATCCTGCTCCCTGGTGTGCTGTGCTGGTTCTTCTCCTAATAGTGTCCCCGGATCTCTTGTGGAATGTGAAAGCTTCATCTTTCGGTGACTCCTCGGGGAGTCTTGGTTTGGCGTACCAGCTCTCGAGATTAACTCTCGGTGCGTGGAGCTGGGGTCCATTCGCGCTCTACCTTCGGCCGCTCTACTTTCTTGGCGTCGAGAGCGCTATATCTGAATATGCCAGTATGACCTCCATCTCGGGAACTATTATTCTAATGGGCACCGCAGCGAGCGTTTACCTGTTTCGTACACCTCTGGCCCGGTTTCTCCAAATAGTCGGATTTGGGAGTTTCCTTTTCTTTTGCATCTTTACCAAGCCTGCTGGAGAGTTTTGGTGGGCTGATCTCACGATCCTCCCATTCATTGTCCTCACGGCAGCTGTTCTTGGAAAACTTAGCGGAGCCTGGAATGCAATTGGGGTTGTTGTGCTCGGGGCGATGCTGGTTTGCTCCTGGAATCTTGTTCGGACTCGCGATAATTATTTTCCGATCGAGTGGGGATCCCCTCCAAAATACGTCATCCAGGCATACAAGAATTACCAACGATCGCTCGTGGTAACATTTCGGGAGCGAGACCACTTAAAGCTTTGCACGTCTGGAACTTTCGAATTGCCAGCTTGTGATTTTTATGAAACAAGTCTCAATTTCTATGAGAAATATCTAGTCTCCATCGAGAGTCGTGGAACCGTAAGCGGGGTGCAAGACGAAGGTTGGCCGCAAATTTCGTTACCGATGCTGCCAAAGGAGAAAGCGTGGGTTCAGACCCAGCTGGAGAGATTTCGCGGTTTCCTTTCAAAAGGGGGAAGTCCCCTCTCTCAAACAAAAACTGCAGAAAGGGTCTAACGACCGAGCCCCTGCAAACGTCTGCTGAGACTACTCAGCGGCGCAAGGTATTGATCAGGTCGCGTATCCAAGAGGTGAGCCGTGGTATGCTACTCGCTACCATCAACGCGAGGCAACCCATTAGGGAAATTCCCGAAATCCAAGCTCCCCTGAAAAACCCGCTCGGGATAAAGTAAAATTCAACTTCATGATCACCCCGGCGGACCTCGATCGAAACCAGGCCTAAGCCGTTGCTTTTGGCGGGTTGCTCCCGTGAACCAGTCGATCCATGAAGGCTCGCTCGCCAGCCAGGAAAATAATTTTGGTTCAATACCAACCGATCCGGTTTGCTAACTTGAAAAGCAATTCTTACTCGCGCCATGGTCCACCCTCGAATGGAAACAGCGTCCACTGAGGTTTCCAGGTAGGCTTCACCCCGGTAATTAAGGTCATCGACGGTTCGTACCTCTCCTCGTTGCACCTGGATGTTCTCGTAACCTTCCAAGACACCCGAGTTAGCACCTAAGAGCGGATAAAGGTAACTGTACATGGTGGGGAAATAGGTGTTGATTTGGGTATAACGCGTAGCGAAATGTTGGTTATAGGGTAACGGAATGGGGGTGCAGATAAAAATGTCTCCGAATAGTTTCCAGCCGAGGACGGCGAGCTCGAGGTAGATCGCCAGCGGTAAGCTGTAGCGAATCAATACCAAGAGCGACCGGTTATTGGTGCGAGCAGTGCGCACGCAGAGCCATCCCATGCCATGCCCACCGGCCACGGCCAAGGCAAAAACAACAGCGGCCAGAAAGCGTGAAGGGACTTGCAACGAGCCGTACAAAGGCAACTGCTGGAGCAACGCCCATAGATCGATCGGAGAACCGCTTCCCAGCACGGTCATGGTCGCCAGAAACCCCGCGGCATAAAGAGACCACTGGGCGCGCCATGACACAAATACTCCACATGCGGCCAGTGCAAGTCCTAGGTAAGTAATATAGCCGCCGTACTCATGCCACTGGTGATCGACCCCGACTTTTCGTAATGGAGCATCGATCGTTCTCGAGATGTTGTCGGGTAGTGATTTTGGAATCTCGTTCGACACGCCGCGATCGCGCATTTGCACAACAGACTCAACATCACGCGTCGCTTGGTATAATAAAACTTGTTGCGGGTCAAGGAAAACAGGCACTAGACCGGCGGGAGAGAGGCCCACGCTCTCCATTGGCCGAGGATTGGCATTGACGAACTCAAATTGCGGTATAAGCTTAATGGCTGATAGAAAGACCATCAGAAAAACTGTGGCCCCCCAACCCAGGGCAAGACGCCAGGATCGAGTGCGGACACTCTCCAACGCTGCCCATATTGATAGGAATGGCATGTAGACGGCCATGATGTATACCGATCCAAAAGTTAAGATCGAAGCAAGCAGTAAGGCCGCTGAGATGACGAAGCGCAGGTCGGTGCCGAACCGAAGCAGACAGAGCATCACCCAGGGCATCAGCCCCAGAACACACCATTCGAGGTGACCCTCGGCGATGTGAAGCGCGAAATGCGCGCTCATTATGAAAATGACACCGCCGACGAAACAGCCCGGCGCCGGAATATTCCAACGGCGAAGCAGCGCAGCCATGCCGGTTGCTCCCAGTGCCATGAAAAGAACGACTTGGACCCTTAGCCCCAACGGCGCTCCTAGCGCCAAGACCAGCAGGTACCAGGGAGAAGGGAAGGGAGAGTCAGGATGAGCTAAAAGGACCGTGCCGCCGTTTACGTAGGGGTTCCACAGCGGAAGCTGGTGATCGCGCAATAGCGCTACGCGAGGTGTTTCGTAGCGAAAGGTAAACTGATCCCAGTCATGTCTTCCGTAACGATCAAGGCCGGTGAACAGAAGCGGGCAATATAAGAGCGAAGCGATGATCAGGGCGATATACACGCGTCGACCCTGTGGCTTCGAGCCGGAGCGTCCCTTAATGAGCTTCCCAAACAATGTTGCCATCGAGATTCATCCCCGGTTCCTAAATTCGCTCAAACGTTTATAGTCAACCGCCTGATGACGGTAGCAATTTACGACCCCTTTTTTTTGAGCATTTTTCTCGAAAAGGACATATAATATACCAAATAATGTGGCAACATCCCCAAAGCGCTCATTATCGAAAACTATCATCCCGAATCCCTCGCTTTAAGGTTAGCCGATGAATCTGATCTCGACAAAAACTTCCCGACAATTGATCCACATACGAGATTTGCTGTTCGTGCTGGTCGCTCGAGATATGAAGTTGCGCTACAAGCGATCGATCCTGGGCATCGCGTGGTCGCTTCTGACTCCGCTAGCGCAGTTGGTGGTCTATTATCTGGTTTTCACGGTTCTCTTACCACTCAATGTGCCGAACTACTTATCGTTCTTGTTCAGTGGCGTTTTGGTATGGAGCTGGTTTCAAATGTCGTTGTTCCAAGCCACTAGCGCGATCGTCGATAACCGTGAACTTATCAAGCGCACAGGTTTCCCGGCGGCCATTCTCCCAATGGTGACGGTGACGACCCATTTGATTCATTTTCTTGTGGCGCTTCCTATTCTCTTCGTGTTGCTGGTATTGGGCGGCAGCCCTATAACCAGCGCGATTTTGGCTCTGCCACTGGTGATCGCGCTTCAATTCATCTTGACCTTGAGCCTGGCCTACTTCACGGCCACTTTCTATGTTGCTTTCCGCGACACGCAGTATCTACTCGGTGTGCTGCTGAACCTGCTTTTTTTTCTCACGCCAATTTTCTACAAGGCGAGCGACCTTCCCCAGGCATACCAGAAGCTTTATCACCTGAACCCGATTGTGCACATAGTCGAGTTCTACAGGGCGATCCTCTTGTCCGGCAAGCTGCCCGAGATTAGCTCGTTGCTGTTTTTGACGATTCCTATAACCGGGATGCTTTTTCTTGGATATCATGTCTTTACCAAGGCGAGCTCCCATTTCGTCGATGAGTTGTAAATGAATTACGCGGTTGTCGTTAAAGGCTTGGCTAAGCATTTCTACCGGTCTCATCCTGATCGGCCGCGGACTTTACATGAGGCGTTGGTCAAAGGACTGCGCGGTTTGCAATATTCCGAGCGGTTTTGGGCGTTGCAGGACGTCAGCTTCAGTGTTCAGTCCGGCAGTACGCTCGGGGTGATTGGCTCGAACGGATCAGGGAAATCGACATTACTGCGGCTCATTGGCGGCGTGGGGAGACCTGATAGTGGGTCGGTGGCGGTGCAAGGGCGCATCGGCGGGCTATTGGACTTCGGGGCTGGTTTCCACCCAGACCTGACCGGGCGGGAAAATGTTATCGTTGGCGGAATCATTGCCGGTCTCACACGGAAGGAGGCACTGAAGCGATTTGATTCCATCGTTGCTTTTGCGGAACTCGAATCTTTCATCGATAACCCCTTACGGACCTACAGCACGGGAATGCAGATGCGCCTGGGTTTTGCTGTGGCGGTCCATACTGAAGCGGAGGTTTTGCTGATAGATGAAGTTCTGGCAGTGGGGGACCATGCCTTTCAGCGCAAGTGTTTCGATCGGATCGCGCACTTCAAGGCTGAAGGCTGTACCATCATTATTGTCTCCCATGAGGCCGAGGTCGTTCGCGGATTTTGCGACGAAGTTCTCTGGCTGAATACCGGGCGCTTGGTCGCGCATGGTTGTCCGGAGGAAGTGGTGGGCCGATATATTACCGCCGCGGATGCTGCGATCGATCAACCTGCCGCCGTGAACGTTATTGACGGAGCCGACCCTTCCACCCAAGTCCCATAACGAGCATTAGATTCTAACCAGGTGATTGTTTCACAAAACGAATCTAAGCAATTTATCGCGCCAAGCACGCTAAGCTCGCAAAGGCCCCGCACACGCCCCGTGTATTATCAAATCATATCTTGGCGCCCTTTGCGCCTTTGCGCGAGACCTGTTTCCCCGATCTCTCCGTCATCCGAACATTTTAAACATTTTTGGTTAGTTTGATTCCCTGAACTTCACCTGGCCGTCAACTAACCTCTTTAAAAATAGCTATGATCGGAATTTCTTTTAGTCCAATCGTTTCCGAACGCGTACTCAGGCGAAGGGATTACCCGGTTTTTGTTTTGTTGAGCATGCTCAGCTTCCTGGCGATGGCCTTTTTTCTTTTACATTGGTTTTCTTACCAGGACTGGTTGACCTATCCTTTCAGCTTTTCCCTGATGACGCTCATATTGACTATTACCTTGCTCAACAATCAGGGCCGTTGGTTTCTGCTGCCTTACATGAGGAAGCCAAGACCGGTTGCGCCGAGAGCCGGCTGGAAGGTGGCTGTCGCGACGACCTTTGTGCCTGGCGCGGAGCCGCTGGAAATGTTGGAGCAAACCGTCAGGGCCCTAGTGAACCAGGATTATCCGCACGACACCTGGGTGTTGGATGAGGGGGACGACGAGTGTGCGAGGGCACTTTGCTTGAGGCTCGGCGCCAAACATTTTAGCAGGAAGAATTTTCCCGCGTATCTGACCGACGACGGAATCTTCCAACGTGGGACCAAGCACGGCAATTACAATGCATGGTTCCACAAAATTGGTTTTGACGCTTACGAGATCCTTGCGACCTTTGATCCGGACCACATTCCCGCTTCCAATTTTCTTACCTCGGTAATCGGATATTTCGATGATCCGAAAGTGGCATATGTGCAAGTCGCCCCATCCTACTACAATCGGAACTCGAGTTTTATCGCCCGAGGTGCCGCTGAGGAAACCTACGAGTACTATTCCGTGGTTCAAATGGCCAGTTACCGTATGGGCTACCCGATAATTGTCGGCTCGCACAATACGCACCGAGTAGCGGCATTAAAACGGCTCGGGGGCTTCCCGGCTCACGATGCGGAAGATCTGCTGCTCACGCTTCGATACCGAGCCTCTGGTTGGCAGGGGGTTTATATCCCAAAAATTTTGGCAAAAGGCTTAACACCTGTGGATTGGGTCGGATATCTTCGCCAACAACGTCGCTGGGCTCGCTCGGTTTTGGATATAAAAGTTCGCCGTTATTTCGAGTTTTCCCGGAATCTCTCGGCGAAAAGCAGATTGATGAGCGCCTTGCATGGTCTGAACTTCTTGCACAAGAGTCTGCTGATTTTTTTGGGGCTTATCGCTACGATTTTCATGCTCGCGGCCGGAAGAACTCCACGTGTGGTTTCCTACCCGACCATGCAAATGCTGGTGGTTCTTTGGCTGGTGCTGCAGGGGTGTGAATTTTATCGGCAGCGATTTTATCTTGATCCGCCTAAGGAATGGGGTATCCATTGGCGAGTAGCGCTTTTGCAGTACGCGAAGTGGCCCTGGTTTCTTCTGGCCTTATTGGACATTCTTCTCGGCCGCCGGATGTCGTACGTTTTGACCCCCAAGGTAAAATCTAAATCGCGAAATCACTTACTGCTCTTGCCAAACCTGCTCGTCGTTATTTTGCTGTGCAGTGCTTGGCTTGTCGGTCGAAGTTTGGGGAGCGCCGTTCATCCTGTGGTCTATATATGTGCCTTACTCTTCGTGATCGCATCGCTGGTCTTGATCTGGACGGACTTTTGGGACTTCCCGTCGCCATTTCAGAAGCCACTCCCAATTTCTGCCGGATCGAACGAGACTGTCGTTTAAGCGGCTGAGCGGCCAGAATCGCCTTCTCCGTTTGCCGAGGAAAAGATCGCGGTGAAGGTGGGGATAAGTTTTCCTCCGTTACCTGACGTGAAGAAAGAGTGATCAAATCATAGGCCATGAATTCGGAGTTTGCAGGGTCTCTGCCAGTGCAGTCGTAGCAAACGGGAGGAATTGGAACATGAAATTAAGACCCTTTACTATCTTTGGACTGGCGATCGCCATGCTAGGCGGGGTTTTATACTTTGGAATACGTTCGGACCCGCAGGCAAAGACAGGTCGAAATCTAAAAAGCGCTTCGCAAGATATCAGTCAAAGCGAATCCAGCGAAGCGCGTGCCTATGTCGATGCCGGCCTTCTCGATCTGCAAAGGAACGACTCCAAAGCAGCAGAAGATGCCTTTAGAAAGGCCCTCGAAATCGATCCCAACTACAATCGGGCCAGGGCGGCCCTCGCCAAACTCTACTTTGCAATGGGAAATCAGGAAAAGGGTGAGCAGGAGTTTATCCTCGCTGCGAGGTCTAACCCCGAAAATGAAGAACTGCTGCACATTTTAGGAGCTTACGACTTCGAGACGCGCCGGCTGGATGACTATGAGAATCTCTATAGGGATTTTCTCAGGAAAAAACCAGATTCGCTGGCGATCAAAAAGAAGTTAATGGAACTTTTTATATTGAAGGGCGAGTTTGACGAGGCGAGGAGGTATGGAGGCCAGCTTTGGCAATCGCACCCTGGTGATATTGATGTCATTTATCTACATGGACGTATTTACTTGGCCGAAAAAAATTACGTCCAGGCCAAGGAGAAACTATTTACGGTTTCCCGGGAGTCCCCCCGTTTTGCTTTCGCACATTACTTCTTGGGGCTGGCTCGGCTCGGCATGAATGATACCCGAGAAGCCAGGATAGCGTTCATCGAAGCCAAAGAATTATTTCCCGTCTGGATCAAACCCCGTATGACCCTCGCGCGAAGTTATCTCACCACCGGAGATTACGATTTGGCTTTGGCAGAGAGCCAACCGATCTTGCAGGTCCAGCCGGACAATGTTGAAATCCTAATGGTGGCCGGGGTTGCCCAGTTAAAAAAAGGTAAGATCGAACAATCTCTGGATCTTCTTCACAAGGCAAAGAGTCTGGCCCCTGCCGACGCGAATCCCCATATCAACATTGGCGAAGCCTATGCGGTTCAGAAGAAATATGGTCAAGCTCTGGCAGAATATGAAGAAGCTCTGAAGCTTGATCCAGAGAGGATCGACGCCTTAGCTTTGATCGCTCAGGTTCTCGCCGTGCAAGAAAACCACAGAGCGGTAATTGCGAGGGTTGAGCAACATTTAGCCAAAACGAAAAATAAAGCCGAGGTTTACGAGTTGCTTGGTCAGTTGAGCGTGAATCAGCAACAATATGAGACGGCTCTCAGCTATCTGGAGAAGGCGGAGTCTTTAAATCCTGATCTGTTATCCGCCTCTCTTTTCACTGCCCGTACCTACATCGCTCAAAAGAAATTCGACCAGGCGATCGGGCAGCTGGAAAAAATTATTCAGAAAAATCCAAGAGCACCCCAGGCTTATCTGCTTTTGGGATCTCTCCATGACATGAAACAAAAATACGATCAGGCGAATCAATACTATCAGAAGGTGCTGGACCTTGATAAGAATTCCGCCGTCGCAGCCAATAGTCTCGCGTGGAACTATACGCAATATGGAGGAAACCTTGATGTTGCGTTAACCTTAGCGCAAAACGCTATTCAGATGAGTCCGGACGATGAGAACATTACCCATACCCTGGGTAGGATTTATTACAAAAAAGGGGCCTATTTGACGGCCATTGGTCTTCTCAAGGAAAGTTCGAAGAAGTTTAAAGATCGCAATCCCACTGTGCTCTATCATCTCGGCTTGGCCTACAGGAAAAACGGCGATAACACTCTTGCTATAGAATCTCTTTCAAAGGCTTTAAGGCTCAATCAGAATTTTCGGGAAGTGGAAGAGGCGAAACAAGCTTTGGACGAAATTGCAACTAAAACGGGCGAGCAGTTGGGAAAGTCTTGAGAAGGAGGGCTATTCCCAGCCTTTCATCCTCGTCTTGCTCCTTCGTATCTTCCCAATACTGCCCATATATCCCCCCTTGCGATTGATCTGAATTCCTTCCCTGCGTAACAACGTCTACGGTTTGCGGAACTCAAATCACCGCCCGTTTTCTGCCCGGCCTTAAGCTGCTCTCGACCCCCTCCTTGAGCCTCTTCAAGCTTTAATCTCTGACCATTTCCTCCATCTGCCTTAGCTTCCCCTCAACCCCTACGTACTTCTCCCCCCTGCGATAAGCCCTCTGCTCCATTTCAGTGCATTTTTGTGCAAACCGAAAAGTTCTTTCGAGAACTTTTGCGCCGATGCCGGTCAGGAATAGCCATTGCCGATGGGGTAGGGCCGTCACGGCCGGAGGCATAATTGTTGCTGTCTATGGTTTCCATAGACGGTGATCCCTTATGGCTGAAGAAGTCAGGAAAACCGTGCTGATTATCGAGAAACAACCCGACTATGCTCAACTATTGGCGCGGCAGATCAGATTCGCCGGCCTGATCCCGCTGGTCGCCGTGACCGGCGCGGGAGGGCTGAGGAAAGTCGAGGAGCGCCGTCCCGATCTCATTTTATTGGAGTTGGAACTGACCGATATGGACGGCCTTGATTTTGTTTTGACCCTGCGGCAAAAACCCGAAGCCGACGGCATCCCCATCGTCGCTATGAGCGCGCTCCCCCATATGAAGGCGAAAGCGCTCGAGAGCGGCTGCAGCGATTTTCTTTTAAAACCGATCATGATGATCGATCTGATGGCCCATGTGAAAAAATTCCTGCGCCGGGAAGTCGTCGTCGGCGGGGTTTAAAGCCGTCAACGGCTGAGGCGATGCTTGATAGAGTTTGAGGGGTTTGGGGAAAGTTGGGAGGTCTGTCGCGGTCTTGCCGCGGAATTCAATGATCGCGCGGCGCATTGAGCTGACTTTCCAGCCAGCGCTCCAGGACGGTGCGTTTGAAGCGCCATTGCGAACCCACCTTGATGCCCGGCAATTTCTTTTGGGTTACCAGGCGGTAGACCGTATATTGATTGACCCGCAGATAGCGGGCAACTTCCTTAATGGTTAGAAACTCTCTTGGCGGCATTTCTTTTCCAGTCGTGAGTTGGGTTTCGTTCAAATCCCCGTTACCGCGCTATATACCCTTTTGCGGCGAAAGAAAATAGGCGCGACCAAAGGATATTCGCGCGGTCCGGCGCGCCTCTTTTTTCTACCTTGCCGGATACCGTTTCGCCATCTCGCTGAAAAATCCCTCTTTCTCCAGTTCCTGAAGAAAACTCAAATCGACGAACTGTTCCGGTCTGGCGTTCTTCGCTTGCGGCATCTGCGGCGCCAGGGCATCGAGGAGAAACTGTAAGCCTTTGAGCGTCGGGTAGGGTTTTCTCGCCGTCGTCTTGAGGTAAACTTGATAGGATTGTTCGAGGACTTCGGCGTCGTTGGTGCGCATGTATCTGGCGAATACTTTCTGAGTCGCCGGCTTGTTCTGAAAAATGTAGTAAATGCCCTCGACGTACCCCTTGAGCGCCGCTTTGACGATTTCACGGCCGGTTTTGATATAGCCGCGGGTGGTTGCCATTCCGTTGCCCTGCACCTCGACGCCAAGGTCCGGCAAGTAGACCAGCTCGGTGAAGCCCATGCGCTTGGCGATGGGAACCGAGGAGGAGTTGAAGACCGAGGCGTCGATTTTGCCCGAGGACAGGGCCGCGATGCGCTCGGCGTCGGGTCCCCCGGGGACCAGTGTCAGGTCCTTGTTCGGGTCGAGGTTCAAATGCTTCGCGACGATCAGCGCGGCGAAGTGCGTCGCGGCGCCGTAGCCGCTGATGCCCAATCGTTTTCCCTTCAGCTGCTCGAGCCGGGTCACATTGCCGCGGCCGAAGATCGTCGAGTCGTAATAGCTTTCCACGCCGGCGACCAGCGCCAAGTCGAAGCCGGCGAGGTTCGCTTGCACCACTTGACCGATGCTCATGATCGGCGGATCGCCAGCGGCCAGAGCCTGAATAGCCAGTTGCCCGCCGCGCAAAAAAATCGGTTCGACGTCAAGTCCATACTTTTTGAATAGCCCTTCATCTTTAGCGACCCAGATATGGCCCTGCCGGAAGCCGAGGGATGGATAGCCGAACCTGACTCTTTTCAACTCCTGAGCCGCGGCGGAAGAATATATAAGGGCGGAAGTCAGAAGGATGAAGGATAAGGTTTGGATGCCCTTGCAGAACTGCGCTAATGCGTGCTTCTCCATGACACTCTCCATTTTTAGGCAGCGCTCACCACGAAATCAGCTTGAGTTTGTTCTTGGCGCTTTTGCCGATTTTATTGCGCGGAAACTTGGCGGCGACATGTTCCAGGAGATCTTTGCCCAGGCTGCGCTCGCCGCCATGCCGCTCGACCAGACAGAAGCCGAGATTGAACAGATCGTCGGCATCGAGGGCGCGCTCTTTCTTGAGCGTCTCAAAAAGCGGATAGGCCGAGTGGCGATGGAGATCGGCGATCAGTTCCACGGTCGGATGTTGCCGGTTGGTCGATAGCGTATGGGCGTGCAGCTTGAGTTGCGCCAAGGCGAGGCGGAACTTGTCCTCGGGCTTGAAGTCCGAAAATTCTTTGAGCGGCGCGAGAAAGGCAGCCGCTTCCTTGAACTTTTTCGCTTTGGCGAGCCGGGCGGCCTCGGCGGCAAGCTGCTCGTAGGCATAATGCGGGTCCGCCTGTTTGAGCACATGCAGGAAGGCGGTTTGAATTCGCTCCTCGGCGCCGATGGCGGCGTGCAGCCGCTTCCATAACATGTCCAGCATCTCCCGGCGCCATTTGCCTTCGAAGGAGGGCAGCAGCTCGGCGATGCTCCAGGCCTTGCTGGGGTCTGCGCAGGCGGCGAGTTCTTTGAGCAGCGCCGCGCGCGCCTCGGGAATCTTGCGCAGCGAGCTCGCCGCCACGTCGCGCTTGCGGTAATCCGGATCGCCCAACTGTTCGATCAGCGTGCGCACGGTCGCCGGCGTGCTGAAATCGGCCATTTTCCGCAGCGCAAACTTCTGGACCTCCGGGTGCAGGCTCTCCAGCAGATGGGACAGCAGATGGCGCGAATCATCGGGCAGCTCGTGGGCGTCGAGCAGATCGATGGCCAGGCGCGCGACTTCCGAGAATTCCGCTTCTTCGAGCAGGGGAAAGAGTTTGGCGTATTCTTCCTTGCGCAGATCGTGATCGCGCAGGCAGCGCAGCAGGGCGACCAGCGCATGGGCGCGCAGCGTTTGGTGATGCTCCGGCGTGACGAACTTGAACAGCCAGCGGCGCGCCTCGGCGCGGCCGAGCTGCCCCATCAAACGCAGCGCGGAAACCAGCGCCGGGCGCTGCGTTTTGGCGTCGAGCCTGGAGGCGAAGGCTTCGATCTCGGCGTAAAGCGGTTCCTGCTCCTTAGCGTCCAGCGCGCGTAGCGCCGGCGTCATCAAATCGCAGATGGTTTTATTGAACTCGTCGGTGCCGGCGACGAGCATCGGCAAGAGGCCCTTGAAAACGGCCTTGCCGCGTAACTCGCAGAGCACGCGCGCGGCGTTGACTTGACCGGCCCGCGACGCGCCAGCGGCGAATTGCAGCACAATCGGAACCGCGGCCTGTCCCGTCTGGCTCAAGAGTCGCACGGCGCGCTCGTGAGTCTCTTTGTCCGGGTCGTCGAGCAGGCGCGCCAGCAGAGCCAAGGCGCTCTTCGGCTGCACCTCTTCAAAATAGCGCAGGGCATAATCCTTAACCACCGGATTGGCTTGATCGAGCGCCGCGCCGACGCTCTTGACGACCTGAGCGTTGTCGATTTTAAGCGCGCCCAGGACCAACAGCGCCGCGCAGCGCTGTTCCACCGTGCCTTTCTCGACCAGATTCAGAAACTGCTGGAGCAGGGGAGGCATAAACCACTTACCAACGTGATCCGCCGGGGAAAGTCAAGCGAGTCATTTCAGCTCGACTCCCCTGGTTGGCAATGCGGCGCAACTTTTATTCCACGTCCACATAGGCGCGTACCCAGTCGTGCGGCGTCGCGGTGTGTCCCTGTCCGCTCAGGTCTTCAGCGAGAAAAACATCGCCGGGGCCAAAGTTCATGCTGGTTCCATCGCCGAGACCGATGTCGACGTTGCCCGCCAGCGTAATCACCCAGCGGCGGCGCGGCGCGCGGTGGAAGTTGACGATGTGCGGCGCAGAGTCGTTGCGGAACATCAGTCCGCTGGCCGGACCGGTGAAGTTGAAAAACTTCGACGCTTTGCTTGCATCCAACGGCTCGAAGTGGGATTGCCCGTCGTTGCCCGCGTACAATCGATAGAACTTCATCCCCGCCTCCTACGGCCGGCCGCCCGGCGTTGAGGTTTCCTGCCGCCGCCTTTCGAGGCGCAGTTTGAAGCCGTCCCTTTCAATGTAAATCTGCCGGGAGTCCTTGCGCCGGGTGAGGCTTTCGATCAGCGAAAGGAGCGCCGTTGTGCCGCTCGGATGGGCGCGCACCGGTCCCGCCGCTTGCATCGCCCGCACCGCGTCGTCGCCGGCGAAGAAGCGCAGAATCCTCTCGTCGTCGGTAACGCCGGTCCCGCCGAATTTCTCGCGAAACTCTTGCAACGATATCTCCGGCGCTCGCCATCGAGCTAACTCCTTGGCCCGCGGGCGGCTGAGCAGGCGGTCCTTTAAGTTGGGTTCGATGGATTGCGCTTCCTCCTCGCCCCAGAAGCCCAGCGCGTAGAGAAAAACCTCGTCGGTGATTTCCTTGTAGCGCTCGCCGATGATCACGTTGATCGCCGCCTGCACGCCGACGAATTGGGAGTAGGGCGTGACCATGATCGGGTAGCCGAATTCCGCCCGCACCCGCGCCACTTCTTCGAGCACCGCGCCGAGCTGATCGAGTTTGCCAAGATTGGCGAGCTGGAAACGAAAATTGGAAATCATGCCCCCCGGCACCTGATGCAGCGGATGAAACGCGTCGTACTCCAAGGGCTTTCCCACCGGCAAATGTTCTTGCCTGGCGATCGCCGTGAAATGATGCGCCACCGGCCGCAGCACGGCTTCGTCGATCATCGGCTGGTAGCCCAGCGCGCGGGCGTTCATGGCGACGTTGAAAATCGACGGATTCGATGAGGCGTCGGCCAAGGGCGGAATCGCGGTGTTGATCGTCTTGACGCCCAGCTTGATGGCTTCGAGGCAGCAGAGCGCGCCGAGCCCGGTGGTGCAGTGGGTGTGCAGCTCGACGGGCTTGTTTCCGGCTTCGCGCAAGATTAACGGCACCAGCCGGCGTGTGGCTGCCGGCGTCAGCAAGCCCCCGGGATCTTTAAAACAGATTCGATAAACGTCCAGCTTGGCCGCCGCGCGAGTTCTCTGGACGAAGTATTCGTCGGTGTGTTTCGGGGAAACGGAATAGATGATGTTGATGATCGTCCTGAGTCCGGCGCGCTTGGCGGCGCGCACCGCCTCGGCCCAATAGGAGGGCGTATTCGAGGGATCCGAGGTGCGGGCCTCGCTGATGCCGTTGGCCGCCAACCGTTCGAGCCATAGTTCGGTGACGGCGGGCGAAGAAATCTGAAACGCCAGCATGGAGCGGCTGCGGATGGTGCGCAGCGGGGTTTCCTTGATGCGCTGGGAAACCAGCCGCAGCCGCTCCCAGGGATCGTCCTTCAAGTCGCGCACGCATTTTTTGTAGAACGCCGACGACATGATCTCGACGGCCTCGAAGCCGGCGCGGTCGATTTGCTCGGCGGCGGGAAGCATCATATCCGTGCGCATGTTGGAGGCCCATAGGCTCAATTGCCCGTCGCGCAGGGTGGTATCGACGAATCTGATTTCATTCATACTTGAAAACCGAATTTCATCACCCTAGTAAGATCCGAGTGCGGTTGGCCGCATTTAAAAACGAAACAACGGATTTCACCACGAAGGCACGAAGATCATGAAGTTTAAAATCATGGTTATCCAAACCCTTCGTGTCCTTCGTGAGCTTCGTGGTGAGAAAACATCTTGTCGCATGGGGCAGGATAGCCATCGGCCATGAGAAAAATCGCACAAGCCGCAAAAGATTGCAATTAGAGTAGTATGGAGCGGCTTACGATTTATCCAAGCCACGTGTTGCGGATTATGGGAGTTGGTTGCGCCCTGTGGTTTACGCGGCCGGCGGCTTGACGCCCACCGCGCAGTGAAAGGGGCGGGCGATAAACAGCGTTTCGCGCGCCGCGGGCGATTCGGCGGCGGCCCGCCATTGAGCCGCTTCCTCGGCGCTCAGCGCGGCGAGGATAGAGGTCTCCATCCGCAGGTAGTGAGGTTCGCCGGACTTAAACGGCGCCAGTTGCGGGAACATTTTGAGCGAGAGCAGCCCGGCGTCGCGAAAGCGGCGGTAGAGGCTGCCGTCGGCGCAGCCTTTTTCGGCGACGTTGCCGCGCGGCAGCTCGGCCTTCGCCTTGAGAGCCGGCTCCAGCGGAATATTGATCCACGAGTTGATATCTTCGGCGCGCACGATCGCGCCGACCCGCCCGCCCGGTTTGGTGACGCGGATCATCTCGCCGAGCATCAGATCGGTGTCGACCTCTTCCATGACCGTGGTGGCAACGCAGGCGTCGAAGGCGCCCTCGTCGAAGGGCAGCGCTTCGGCGCTCGCTTGACGAAATTCGATGGCATTTTCGCAGCCCGTTTTCTTTGCCAGCGCCGCCGCTTCGTTGAGAAAGTAGCGGTTGATGTCGACGGCGACTATGGGATTTTGCCCAGCCGTAGTCTGGGCGACGAGGCGGGTGAACACCCCGGAACCGCAGCCGACTTCAAGGACGCGCTCCCCCGGCCGGAGCTCGACCTCGGCGAGAAAACGCTCGAGCAGGCGCCGGTGTCCCGGCGATCGGCCGCGCCCTTCCAGTTGGCGCATGCCGCCGAGTTCCGGACCGCCGAGCAGGATGGTGCAGTAACGTTCGCTGAGGCGCGCCAGGAGCGGCTCCCATTGCGAAGGGGAGAGGGCCAAGGGCAGCAGCACCAGAGGCGGCCCCGAACCTAAAATCCGATAGTGAATGCCGGCGGCTTCGCCTTCACCCGGCGCGAGCGGCGCGCTCCGCAGCCCCGCCTGGAGGTCCATGCGGGCGAGAAAATCGACCAGGATGTTGCCGATGAACTCCGTCCGGTCGGCGATCACGTCGGCCCAGAGGAGATCGGGGTAATCCTCCAGCCGCAGCGTCGTCGCCAGCGGCAGCGACGCCAGCGACCGGCGCATGATCTCGGCGTTGTCTCCCTTGCCGCCGTAAAAGCAGAGCAGCCGGGTGCCCAGCGGGCGCAGCGTTTCGGGGTTGAGCGTGCGCGGCGGCAGCACCAGCGTGAGCGAAGCGATGACGGCGCGATGGGCGCGCACCAGGCCGTCAAACTCGAGAAACTCGCGCGCGGCGAAGTGGGCCTGTTCGAGCCCCAGATGGCGCATCAGCTGGACGACGCGCTCTTCGGTGGAGATATCTGTTTCCATTTCCATAACCTTGACGTGCTTTTCGCCATCAGCGCTAAAAAAAACAGCGCCGCGTCCTGATCGGCCGCGCATTTTTATTGCATTGTTGCCTCACGCCTTACTCCTCGATGCTCACAGAGGCGTTGTGCTTGCTGGCGGTTTACGATGGCGCGTCGCCTGCTCGTAGGCGTAGGCGAGCTTGATCATGGCGCCGTCGTCGTAGGGACGGCCCAGGAACGTGATCCCGGCGGGTAGGTTGTCGCGGGTGAATCCGGCCGGCACGACGATGGATGGAACGAAGACCAGATAGGTATTGATATGCGGCGCGCCCTTTTGATCGACGAAGGGCGGGTTGACGCCGTCTTTGATCAGCGTCGGTTGGTGCTCGACGGCCTTATGGACGATGGCGTCGAGCTTGTGGTCCGCCATGACCTTGAGCAGATTGGTCATCAGCTCCTCGCGCGCCTTGAGGTATTCGTAGTGCGAGCTGTTGTCGGGCGCTCGCTTCCAGCGCTCCTGCGAGTGCTTGACGACCTTGGCGAAGTTCGGCGACGCGGCGGCTTCGGCGCGGGATTTATACGGCGGCTTGGCGCTCCTGCTGAAATAGCGGTTGAAGGACTCTTCTTCGTCGGTGAAACTGCCGGACCGTTTGGCGAGCAGCGCTTTGAGATCGGGAATCACGACCGGATCGACGATTTCGGCGCCGGCGGCTTTGAGTTCGGCGACCGCTTTATTGAACACCTCGTCGATTTTTTTGAAGTCGTCCGAATCCGGCTCGGACCCCAGTCCCATGGATTCGCGCAGAATGCCGAGGCGCGCGCCCTTCAAGCCGTTTTTATCGAGAAACTTGGTATAACTTTCCGGCGCGTGGCCGACGCCCCGCGCGGTGATCGGATCCTCGGGGTCGTAGCCGACCATGACGTCCAAAAGCTTCGCCAGGTCGGTGACCGTGCGCGCCATTGGGCCGAGCGAGCCGTTGATCGACGGCCAGCCGGCAAAAACGCCGCCGCGGCTGACCAGTCCGGCGGTGGGGCGCATGCCGGCGATGGAGTTCCAGGTGGAGGGACGGCGGATCGATGCCAAACCCTCTTGCCCAACCGCCACGGTGGAAAAGTTCGCCGCCACGCAGGCTGCCGAACCGCCCGACGAGCCGCCGACGGTCCGTTCCGGGTCGTAGGGATTGCGCGTCGAGCCGAACAGCGAGCCGTGGGTGTCGCCGCCGCCGAGCTCGCCGAGAGTCGCTTTTCCCAGGATGATCGCGCCGGCTTGCTTCAATTTCTCGACGACGAAGCAGTCCCGCGCCGGATAGTAATCTTTGAACAGGAGCGAGCCCATGGTCGTCGGCATGCCGGCGGCGTCGGCTTGGTCCTTAACGACCACGGGAATGCCGTGGAGCGGACCGACCAAGCCGGCGGATTTAAAGGCGGCGTCGAGCCGGTCGGCTTCCTTAAGGGCGTCGGGATTGAGGGTGATGATCGCGTTGATCGCCGGCCCTTTCTTGTCATAGGCTTCGATGCGGTCGAGATACATTTGCGCCAGCTGGCGGCAGGTGAGTTGGCCTGACTTGTAGGCGGCCTGGATTTCGTCGATGGTGGTTTCGAGAACGCCGAAGCTCATGGATCTGTCTCCTTTGCTCTATCTATAAGGATGAAGGAAGAGGGATGAAGGATGAAATGAAATCCGATTCCCGATTATAGATCCGATATTCTCCTTCATCCTTCCGCCCTCATAATTCATCCTTGTCGCGTCATCGCCTCAATACTTCAGCCAGGGCTAAATGTCCAGCTTGCGGCGCACGCCCTTGAGTGCGGTAAGGCCGCAACCAAAGACGAGAAAGCAAATTTTACCACGAAGGTCACGAAGAGCACGAAGTTGAGAAGTTTAAAAATATCAATGTCCGAAACCTTCGTGGCCTTCGTGTGCTTCGTGGTGAGATAGCATTTTCACCCCGGCGCATGAGGCACACAGGTTTTCAATCATAGCGGTACGAAAGGCTAAGACTTCTCGGCATCGGTCGCCATAAACTGTTTTTCGATTTTTTGCCAATCGTCGAGGCCGACGACCCGGTCGCGCTCCTTGAAAGTAGTCAGGGCCTCATCGATCGACTCCGTGGTGCCGTCGCGCTTCAGTATGGCGAGCGCCGTTTTCATGGCATGGATCGCCGCCCGCTGGGTTTCCGACGGATAGATGGCGATGCGGTAGCCCATTTTTTCCAAGCGTTCCATCGGTAGCATGGGCGTCTTGCCACCTTTGAAAACATTGACCAACAAGGGCACGTCCGTAATCTGCCGAGGAATTTCCGCCAACTCGGACTCCGACTGCGGCGCTTCGACGAAGACGGCGTCGACGCCGAGCTTGGCGAAGGCGCGGGCTCTTTTGATGGCGTCGTCAAAGCCATGCACGCCGCGCGCGTCGGTGCGGGCGATGATGCAGAAGTCCGGATCGCTGCGCGTGGCGAGCGCGGCCGCCAATTTCTTTTCCATCTCGGCGAGCGGTATGACCTCTTTGCCGTCGAGATGGCCGCAGCGCTTGGGGGTGATCTGGTCTTCGATGTGAATCGCCGCGACCCCGGTTCGTTCATATTCGCGCACGGTGCGAACGAGGTTCACGGCGTTGCCGTAACCTGTGTCCGCATCGGCAATGACCGGAATTTTCACCGCCGAAACGACTTGCATGGCGCGCTCGATGGTTTCGGACATGGTCACGAGACCGATGTCCGGTATGCCCATGCTGCGGGCCACGGCCCCGCCGCTCAGATAAGCCGCCTCGAACCCCGCTTCTTCGACGAGACGAGCCGAGAGTCCGTCGAAACAGCCGGGGGCGACGAGAAGTTTGTCGCGCTTGAGCAATTGTTTGAGAACTTGTCGTGGAGTCATAGGTTTCCTCGGTTTCTAAACGCGAAATCGTCTCGTTACTCACTGTGAGAAATGTCTCTGCACTTACGGGTGTCATTCCGAGGAGCCGGAGGCGACGAGGAATCTAACTCGAGGATTAATATCCCTCACTTCGTTCAGGATGACAAATGATTGCGCACGTTAGCGCCATCGTTTCAAGGGAACGAAAACCGTCACACTACACGCCTTTCACGACGAACATGTCCATGAACTTGTCGACGGCGGTCGCTTGCAGCTCCTTCGGGTCGTTACAAAGATTCAAGATCTCGCGACATGGCTCCGGGGCTAGTCGCGACGCCAGATTCGCTTCGAACTTTTTAACCAGCAGCGGCATGCCCTCGGCGCGCCGGCGGCGATGGCCGACGGGATATTCCACGACGACCTTGTCCGTCGCCGAGTGGTCTTTGAAGAAAACTTGCACCGCGTTGGCGATGGAGCGCTTGGTCGGGTCCAAGTAATCGCGGGAGTAGCGCGCGTCCTCGATCACGATCATTTTCCCTCGCAGCGCGTCGACGCGCGAGTCCTTGGCGACTTCGTCTTCGTAATGATCCGCGGTCAGCTCGCCAAAGATCAGCCCGATGGCGGTCATATATTGAATGCAATGGTCGCGGTCCGCCGGATTGTGCAACGGGCCGGTCTTGTCGATAATGCGCACCGCGGATTCCTGCGTGGTAAGCACCACTCGCTCCACTTCATCCAGTCGATCCTTGACCTCGGGATAAAGTTGCAACGCGCACTCGACCGCCGTCTGGGCGTGAAACTCCGCCGGGAAGGAAATTTTAAACAAGACGTTTTCCATCACGTAGGAGCCGAAGGGACGCCGCACCGCAAAACGTTTGCCGCGATAGAGCGCGTCGTAAAAGCCCCAACCCTTGGCGGAGAGCGCGGACGGATAGCCCATTTCCCCCTGCATGGCCATCAGCGCCAGGCGCACGCCGCGGCTGGTGGCGTCGCCGGCGGCCCAGGATTTGCGCGGCCCGGTATTGGGCGCGTGGCGGTAGAGGCGCAAGGCGCCGCCGTCGGTCCATGCATTGGAGAGCGCGCTGATGATCTGCTCCCGGCTGCCGCCGAGCATCGCGGTCGCGACCGCAGCGGTCGCGACGCGCACGAGCAGGACGTGATCCAAGCCGACTCGATTGAAGCTGTTCTCGATCGCGAGCACGCCCTGGATCTCGTGGGCCTTGATCATGGCATTCAGCACCTCTCCGATCGGGAGCGCCTTTTGCTTTGTTCGGCTCAAATAATCCGCCAGGGCAAGAATGCCGCCGAGGTTATCCGAAGGGTGGCCCCATTCGGCTGCAAGCCAAGTGTCGTTGAAGTCGAGCCAGCGGTTCATCGCGCCGATATTGAATGCAGCGTGAACCGGGTCTAGCTGCCAGTCGGTGCCGGGAACCCGCGCGCCGTTTACCAAAGCCGCGCCTGGAACAACCGGCCCCAGGAGCTTGCGACACTCCGGATAGCGCAGCGCCAGCAGCCCGCAGCCGATGGTGTCGATGAAACAGTAGCGCGCGGTCTCGATCGCTTCTCGGCTGCTCGGCGCGTAGTTGAGCGCGTAATCGGCGATGTCGACGAGAAGCTGGTCCGGCGCAGGGCGGATGTTGGAGCTTGCGCTGCTCATGAGATTATCGGCTCGCCATCGGCGCAAAAGGGCGCGGATCGGGCCCGATATAGTCCGCGTTGGGCCGTATCAGCCGGTTGTCGGCGCGTTGCTCGATGATATGAGCGGCCCAGCCGGTGATGCGCGCGACGACGAAGAGCGACGTGAATATCGCGGTTGGAATGCCGCAGAAGTGATAAGCGCTGGCGCTGTAAAAATCGAGATTGGGAAATAGTTTCTTCTCGCGCCGCATGGCCTCTTCAATGCGTTCCGATACGAGATAGAGCCGCTTGTCGCCCTGCGCCTCGGCGAGCTTCCGGGACCACGCCTTGATCACGTCGGAGCGCGGATCGGAAATTTTATAGACGCGGTGGCCGAAACCCATAATCAGCCTCTTCGCCGCAATCATTTCGAGAATTCCCCTTTCGGCCTCATCGGGCGTGGCGTATTTTTCAATCAGCTCCATCGCCGCTTCGTTGGCGCCGCCGTGCAGCGGCCCGCGCAGCGCGCCGATGGCGCCCGTGACCGCCGAGTAGAAGTCGGGCAACGTGGATGCGATCGTGCGCGCGGTGAACGTGGACGCGTTGTATTCATGCTCGGCGTAAAGGATCAGGGACACGTCGATGGCGCGCCGGTGCAGTTCCTCGGGCTTTTTGCCGTGCAGCAGATGGAGGAAGTGGCCGGCGGTGCTGTCGTCGTCGGTTTCCGTGTCGATGCGCTTGCCGCTTGTATGAAACTGGTGCCAGTAGAGCAGCATCGCGCTGAAACAGGCGGTCAGCCGATTCGCCACGGCGATTTGGTCACGGCCGGGGCCCTCGGGCTCCAGCGTGCCGAGCATCGAACAGCCGGTGCGCATGACGTCCATCGGATGCGCGCTGCGCGGGATTTGTTCGAGCACGCTTTTGAGAGAAGCCGGTAGTCCGCGCAGACCGCGCAGCTTGGTCCGATATTCGTCCAGCTCGGCTCGCTTGGGCAGACGCCCGTAGATCAACAGGTAGGCGACCTCTTCGAAGTTCGAATGCTCCGCGAGATCATAGATGGAGTAACCCCGGTAGGTAAGCCCTTTGCCTTCTTTGCCGACCGTGGCGATCGATGTCTCTCCGGCGGTGACTCCCGCAAGGCCGGCGGTCTTGTCCGTTGTCATGAGTTTTTCTCCTGCTCCGATTCTGCAACGATTGCGTCATCTAATGCAAGCCGTCCCAAAAGGGCCTACAGCCATCCGCCATTCACAACCACCCCTTGACAATTCGGGCATGGAACATGTACTCGCATGAGATAAAGGAATTCGCGAAAAACTAGGAGTGACGCATATGGCTTTACCGCAGAGTTTTAAGGCGATGGTTGTTTCCGAGACGGCGGAAAAAACTTTCGTCCGTGAGATCAAACAACGGGAGTTGAGCGAGTTACCCGCCGGCGAGTTGATCGTCGAGGTCAAATACTCGTCGCTCAACTACAAAGACGCTTTGTCGGCGTCGGGAAACAAGGGCGTAACCCGAAAGTATCCGCACACGCCCGGCATCGACGCCGCCGGCGTGGTGGCCGACAGCACGACGAGGACGTTCAGCGTCGGCGATCAAGTCATCCTGACCGGATTCGACCTGGGCATGAACACGTCCGGCGGCTTCGGACAGTATATCAGCGTTCCTGCCGGTTGGGCGGTGAAGCTGCCTCAAGGTTTGTCCTTGCGCGACAGCATGGCCTATGGCACCGCCGGTTTTACCGCCGCGCTGTGCGTGATGCGCTTGTTGGCCTATGGGCTCAATAAAGATCAGGGCGAAGTGCTCGTCACCGGCGCCACCGGCGGCGTGGGCAGCATCGCCGTCGGCATTCTCGCCAAATTGGGCTACGAAGTCGTCGCCGCCACCGGCAAGGCCGGCGAAAAAGATTTTCTTACCCGGCTCGGCGCCAAAGCGATCATCACGCGCGAGGAAGCCAACGATACCTCCGGCAGGCCGCTGCAAAAGGACGCTGGGCCGGCGTGGTGGATGCCGTCGGCGGAAACATTCTCGCCACGGCGCTCAAGAGCACCAAGGACAACGGCCTGGTCGCCGCCTGCGGCAACGCGATGTCCGCCGATCTGGTCACGAGCGTTTTTCCATTTATTCTCAGAGGCGTAAGTCTCTTAGGCGTCAACTCCGTTGATGTTCCCATGCGCCCGCGCACAATGGCCTGGCAAAAACTCGCCAGCGATTGGAAGGTCGATCTCTCCGGCGATCTCATCACGGAGTGCTCGTTGGAAGAGTTGAGCCCGAAAATCGAACTGATTCTCAAAGGCGGCATCAGAGGCAGAGTCGTGGTTGATCTAAGCAAGTGATCGTCGAACAAAAAATTTGACCACAATAAACCCAACGCGGTAAAGCCGCAACCAAAAGGGGACAGTCCCCTTTCCGGA
>Ga0153916_10000571_pt1 | contig 25157 bp, 15 predicted proteins | sample Opewatmetagenome_FD_109642 | JGI IMG/M metagenome (GOLD analysis project Ga0153916, IMG submission 109642) | Freshwater wetland microbial communities from Ohio, USA - Open water 3 Core 3 Depth 4 metaG | ecosystem: Environmental > Aquatic > Freshwater > Wetlands | place: USA: Ohio, Lake Erie...
GTGAATTGGCGATCCGAAGCCGCCAGGAAGAAAGGCCGTAACCTAGCTAGGGAGCCATGAAATTCTACGTCGGCGTCACGGATAATCAATGGTTCGATGTCGTCTCGCTTACCCTGGAACAGCCCTTTTTCTTTGAGCAATCCGCCTCGCTGCCGGTCCCTCTTGATTGGAAACCGTCTATTCAACAGGGAAAGCATTATGATACTGAAGAACATACCTTGCCTGCGCTCGAGGCGGCTCATATAAAGCCTGTTGAGGAAAAAGGCCCGAACGCTGTCTATAATGGATTATTACTGCGTTCCGACGTCCATAGGCTGTTTGATAGGGGATATATTACCGTAACCCCTGAATTGAGAATTGAAGTCAGCCGCCGCATCCGAGAGGAATTCGAAAACGGCATGTATTATTATCCATTTCATGGCCACAAGATCCATCATCTTCCAACAAACCAGGATAACTATCCTGCCAGAGATCAGCTGATCCGGCACAACGAGAACATATATAGAGAATGAAAAGTAGTTCTACCCGTTTCAATTCTTATCCTAATGAAAGGATTCAACTGAACCGCTCCCAGCAAGCGATAATTGATCATGTTTTTGGCCCGGTTTTAGTCCTTGCCCCTGTCGGGACAGGCAAAACGCTGGTCCTCGCCGAGAGAGTCGCCAAAGCCATTGAAAAAGGCTTTAATCCCAAAAGAATCCTGTGTCTTACCTTTACAAACCGAGCAGCAGATGAGATGAGGGAAAGAGTCAGAAAGTATTTTCCCGATTTCATCAGGGATCTAACCATCAAGACTTTTCACGCGCTGTGTGCCTATATGCTTAGAGTTGAAGCACGGAATGTTGGGCTCCCTCAGGATTTTGTGATCTATGACGAGATGGACAGCCTGGAGCTAATCCAAGATTGTTTTGAACTTCGGAGCGAAAATGATGCAAGAGATATCCTTCAGAGAATATCTGAATGCAAGACCAATGCACAAGGTGAAAGATTGTCGTTGGATTGCCCGCTCGAAAAATTGTTTGGACCCTTACATAGTATTTCCTTGCCCAAGATTTGCCTTTATCAAGAAACACTTAGAGATAGACATGCTCTTGATTTTGCAGATCTTGTGTTTTTTGCTCGAGTCATGCTAAACGGTGACGTTCGAATTAGGGGACGTTGGGAAGAAAGATTTGATTTTGCCCAAGTCGATGAGATTCAAGATACACACATGTCCGAGTACGATATTGTTCAGTTTCTTGTTCGCAGGCATAAGAACGTGGCGATGATTGGTGATATCGATCAGACTATCTACGAGTGGAGAGGCTCAGATCCCTTTGCGGTACTCGGTCGGTTTGAAGAGGAGTTTAATCCGCATAAATATGACCTTTTCGAAAATTATCGCGCTACTAAAGCCCTGCTTGAAGCTTGTTCTTCGTTTGCTGAGTCCTTTTATGAAAGGCACACCAAAATAATTCCCTCAGAGAAATGTGAACATGGCGAGCCTATCTACGTCCATTCTGCTTATGACGAAGAAAGCGAAGGAGATTGGATCGCTCAACAGATTAGAAATCTGTCTCAAAGCATACCGGATTTTCCGTTAAATAAGACTGCGATTTTGGCCCGGACCAATAAAAGAGCCCAGGGCGTCTCTGAAAGATTGGAACTCCGAGAAATCCCCTGCTTTACGGTTGAACAATATGAATTTTTCCGACGACAGGAAATTAAGGACGCCTTGGCCCAATTGCGAATATTGCTCTATCCGGTCGACACTGGCTCGATGCAGAGGTTGCTACTTCGACCTCCTCGCGGGATTGGGGAGGTCGCCATCAAGGAGATAATGGATGAGGGGCAAAACTGTGGTATAAAGCTTGGCGATATGGTTGCTATGTCAGCAATTCAATATGGAGATCCATACGGACTTCTATTGGACAGATTTTACTCGGGCAACTTGGTCGTCTTAGACGTCGAAACAACAGGTATTTCAATTGAAGAAGACGAGGTTATCGAGATTGCAGCAACTCGTCTTCATAAGGGCGAACCAGCCGTCCAATTTAATGCTCTGATTTTAAATAAAAAGCCTGTTGGAGAGTCAGAAAAAATTCATGGGCTCAGCGATGATTATCTTAGGAAAAACGGAATACCTTCAAGGGAGGCTTTTAACCACTTTTTTGATTTCGTTGGAGACTCTCTCCTTACGGGATACAACGTATCTTTTGACGTAAGGATTATTTTGTCTCATGCAAAAAGGGCTGGCATAGCGACTCCACAGTTACGTTTTGATGACATCTGGCCGATTGCAAAAAGATTTATTTATAGGCTCGAGAACTATAAATTGGAAACGGTGGCAAAGGCCCTGGGGGTTGCCGAACATCCTGCGCACAGGGCAACTGACGATGTTCATACTACGATTGAAGTATTAAAAAAGCTTGTTCCTCGCTTAGCCCAAACGGCATTGAGGCGACAACAGCTCGTTAGCAAACACTTTTCGAGCTTCAAGCCGCTGTGTTTAAAAATAGATTCCTGGAAGACCTTCGCAAAAAATCTCAGGCCCGTGGACATGTTGCGGTTAATATTGGACGAATCCGGTCTTAAAGATTATTATCTAAAAAGAAACGAGCCGAAACGGCTCGACCATTTAACGCAATTGGAGCGAATCTTTCAAGCAAGAGACGATCCAAAAAAGTCCCCAGAGGAAGCACTGTCTTCCTTAGTAGAGTATGTATCTTTAGCGAAGAACGTTGACTATTTTTCCAGGGATGAAAATAAGGTACCGATTATTACCATTCATCAAGCGAAAGGTTTGGAGTTTGAGACAGTTTTCGTTGCCGGCGTATGCCAAAATGAAATCCCACATTACTTTAGCATCAGAGATGGCAATGAAGAAGAAGAAAAAAGGCTGTTCTATGTGGCTCTTACGCGCGCAAAGAAGCGATTATTTATTTCTATGTCTTCATATGATCAAAGCGGGCGTTCAAGAGAAAGGAGCTCCTTCATTTCGTTTATTAATCGAGCGTATCTGAAAGAGGTATAATCGATTTGTGATTCATAAGGAAAACACAGATGAGCGTTTCGACAAAAAACAAGTGGAGGCTTAATATGATTTCAAAACGAGATTCCAAAATAGACGGCTCCATGACTAACAGTGGGTCCCCTCTTGGTTTCGAAAATAGGCCCTGGACCTCGGCCATGCGCTGCGGAGTAGCAAGGACGCGGATGAGTATAAGCACGTCAACCTCGCCATCTATGCCGATAAGAAGATTATGCCATTCACCCCAAATTTCATATAAAAAGGTTATTGAATTGCTTTCCCTTCTCCCGATAATATTGTTACGCTAAAACAAATGCGGAGGATTTATTATAAAGGAGGGGATTCAATGGACACTCATAAATTATGGGTGCTTTTAGGAAATGATCTTATCGACAGCAAATATTAGCAAATGGAAAACAAAAAAATATGAAGGTTTCTGTTCCTTTTGAACCGTTGTGGAAGGAAAGCTTATTTGCTGTAAAAAATTCAATAAGATACGAGATTTTTGAAAACTTCAGGTGTTTTCTGTATCAAAATCTCCCCCAGAATTCTGAAAGGACAAGATATAAAAATGGAAATGCTATTTTATATAGATTTTTCCCAGGTAGGACTCTGGATCAGCTTTCGCCAAAAATTTGGAGAGCCTATGGCGATGAAATCCTCCTGCAAGAAATAATGCGTTTCGAATTTCTAAATAGAGAGAAACTTCCGTCGTTATTTGTTCAGAAAGAATTATACAGTCTTCCAGCAGGTACTCAGATACCGAAGAAAATTTTTGAGCAGTATCTGGTTGACCAATATGGTGAAGCTAAACCAAAAATAGTTTCCCGCCTTGTTCAGATTTTACACGCCTTGGAATATTTGACGTATAAAGATAGAGCTGATTTTGTGCCTCCATCAAATCCAAATAGGACTGCATTTCTTGTTCTCCTTCATTATCTCTTTTCGCAAACACCTCAGACGATATCCTTGAATGATATTGTATCGGATCCTTTCTGGAAATATCTAAGAATTATGAATGTTCAAGCTATCAGACAAATTCTGAGAGAGGCTACTGCTGGTGCTATTATTAGCAAATACGTAGTAGCAGATCAGCTCGAACAAATTACCACAAAATACCCTTTCTGTGAGTTTATCGAGAGGAAGATAATATTGTGAAATCCGAAGATCTTGCCCATATCGTTCAAAGCATGATTGGTCGCCCAAAACCGGGGCGAAAATTATTTGTCTGGCTTGGCACCATTTATGAACTCCGGCAAATTACACCTCGAGAAATTACCGTCGAAATTGATTTGTTAGACTTAGTGCCTGAAGAACAGAACATCAGTCAAAAAGAAATACAAAACAAGCTGCGCAAATCGCTCGAACAAAAACTGGATAGCCTGCTTCAGGGGGTAAAAAACTCGCAAGTTTTGATCATATCGAATGGGATCTTGTTAGTTCGGTATAATTTGTCATTTAATACTTTCTACTCGCGGTATCTTGTTGACAGGACGATGGCAATAATCCAAATGCCGGCATTAATAGGCACTGATAAACTTCCCTCTTATGTTGGTTTTCATCCTGAAAAAATCAAAGAAAGAATTATCCAAATGTTGCCTGAGGAGAATAGAGAAAACATGGTTGTTGGAGGAAAAAATGGCAATCGTTCCGCTAAATAGGTTAGTAAAAAGATTGGAAAAAAAGCCGGAAACAACGATTATGTTGCACAACGCAATAAAAAATGCCGATGAAACTTTGGGGACTTTTTATTTTACTCCTTCAATCGAAAAATATTTCGACGTAATCTTAGAACGTGTCGCCAGCGGAAAGGGAGGGGGATTCTGGATTCAGGCAGAATATGGTGCAGGAAAAACCCATTTTCTTTCTGCTTTGGGGGCATTGCTAACCACAAAAAAGGAGCAAATATGGCAAGCAGCAAAAAGCGAATCCGTCCAGCAGTTCTCGAGCAGATTCAGATCTAAAAACCTATTTCCCTTGGTTATTAATCTAAAAGGCGAAGCTGATTTCTGGGATAAAGATAACCTGCTCGGAATTATTGAAAGATATATTAATGAGGAAATCTCGAGAAGAGGATTAGCTAGCAAAGTGCATGTAACGCAAGATGATGAACTAATTGATTGGTATGAAAAGAATAAGCTTAAAGAACAAATCGATTCATATATAAAGAATAAGTCTGGGAAGACGAGAAACGAGATTAATAAAGAAGGTTTAGCTAAATATATTAGGCAATATTGTGAGGATCATTCTACGATTCCAAAGCTATCCACGACTACCAAAGAAAGAATTGCCTATGTCTACCATCAGCTCATGCAACATGAATTTACAGGATTGCTCATAATCATAGATGAATATGCGGCTTGGCAGGATCGACATCCCGTTGGAACTCCCGAATATGCCCTTGATGAAGAAGTACTTGAGACTTTGGCCTGGGAGCTTCCAAAAGGAAGGGGACTTGAAATTTATACGATCGTTGCTTCCCAGAAACCTGCTCCAGCGAAACTTCGAGGGGAGAGATTTAATAATTTTCTCCTTCTGGGTGGGAAAGACGAGAAGGATTACGACATTATTGTTTCTTTCCGGATTAGAGACCTCATCCGGGAGCGGATGCCGGAAATCGAAGAGTATTATGAACACTATTATAGATATTTTAAATTTATGAAAGAAATCACAAAGGAATATTTCATAATGATTTTCCCTTTTCAACCACGTTTTTTCGAAGTTATCCGCAAGATCACTTCTCGAGAACTGCCCACAGCAAGGCACGCGATTAGCGTCGCCTGGGATACCCTATGCGATTCCACGTTAGCTCGAAAAGCGTTGGTGATAGCAAGCGACCTAATGATCTCGCAGGATTTAGTGGAAGATTTTAATTACCCCGCCTATAAAGCTGCTTTTGAGGCCTATAGCGATGCCATGAAGAGTATTGATAATATTGGACTGGATTCACAGGATAAAGAACTTGCTGAGAATGTTATAAAAACTCTATTTCTTTGGCATATCGCCTTTCTTGAGACACCCAGGCCACTTTCTGAGATTGATTTATCCGAAGCTACGCTAACAGAAGGCGATATTATCAAAGGCGAAGATGAGATAAGGCTTTTATTGAACCATCTCCGCGAGGATATTCCACATATTGAATATACGAAGGAAAAAGGCGCGTCCTTTAAAATAGAACAAGAGGGCAAGGCTGCGAAAACGATATTCGGTGAAATCAAGAGACCGATGAGTGATGACGGTCAAATACAGCGATATTGGGAGGAAGCACTAAAATTTAGTTTGATGGAGACAGGAGGAGAGGAAAGCCTTTTTGCAGGCCTTGAATTTGGCGTGACAAAATCATTCGCGGTAGATTTTAGGAAAATTGAATACACAGGGGAAGCAATAATCACGCGCGATTGGCGCTCTGAATTCGGTGAGAGAATACAAATTGGATCTCATTTCAGGATAGTCTTTTTAACAAGACCGAAAAAAATTGAAATTTCTGAAATAAAGGACAATCGAATTGCCGTGATTGTTGCCTCAGAGCTTTCTGGTTCCGCCAAAGAAGAAGCTAGAAACTTATGGGCATATTATGAGACAAAAAAGTTATATGAAGATAAAACAGGGAGCGAGGCTGAGAAGATAAACGAGTGGCTGCCGGGAGAAAAAAAGAGGATTATCAGAAGTATGATATCCAAACAATCAGGCTATTTTAGGGACGGCGATATTGTGACTCAGACAGGAATCGGCATCGACATGAAAAGGGTCTTTTCGGCAACAAAAGAAAAAGCCCAGAGGGCAGTGGAAGAGGTAGCTTCAAAATTGCTCGCCAGCGCATATTCGGAAAAAATCATTGACTCCGAAGGATTTAGAACAAAATTCAAGGCTGGTTATGCTAGAAATATATTCGAGGGACTTTTAAACGGGAACACTGCCGCAAGTGCAACGAGCGCTTGTCGGAATTTTGCTCCTGCTCTGGGCTTATCGCAGCCGAGTTTGCCCACAAAATTCCGGCCGCAAGAAAATAAAGTTTTTTCCATTATTGAAGACAAATTTGTCGAAAGCGATCAATCTCTTTCTTTATGGAAGGTATATGAATCACTTGAACAAGGATTTGGCCTAACCAGAGAATTAATTTCTTTGTTTTTGCTCTGTTTTGTCGCGCGAGGAAAGCCGGCTTCAGAAATTATCTTAAGACCTGGAAACCGATTGGCAATTAAAGGAAATAGACTTTCTGCGTCTAACATTAAAGACGTCGAATGGAGGTCGCGTATCGAGGAAGATTTTGATCTTCTTACAAAATCAGAGCCCGGGGAAATTTGGAATAATGTAGTAGAATTTGGCCGGATACTAAATACAAATCTTAAAGCAGTAACGGCCTTGGACGAAATTGAAGAACAAGAAGCCGCATTGGTCCAATCATTGGATCAACTCGGAACTGACATAAAGAGGGTTGCGGAGGCGCTGATTTCTTTGGCTTCGACCATTGGAGAAGAAATCCCTGAAAACAGCAACGAGATTATCGCTTTTTTTAAAGAATTGTCCGGCTCCTCCAATTATTCGGAATTCTATCAGAGGATTAAGGACAAAGAGCTAGGACTTCAGGATTTCAAAAATTCGTATGAAGGATATCTCAAAATAAGAAAAGTAGCTGACCTGGGTACTGATCTTGTCGTAATAAGAAGCTTTTTATCTGAAGTCTTCATTCCAGAAAATAGCGATCTGTATATTAGGAAGAATCTGATTAATAGCCAAATTCAGCTAAAAACCTTCCTTGAGAATCCAGAGATGATCGAGTCAATCAAAGGTCAGTTCGAATTGTTTCGAGACGCCTATAAGAAACAATATCAGATTAAACATAGAGATTTCAATAAAAGCGTAAGAGAATTGAAACTAACTCTGGAAGACATTGAACCGAAGATTGAAGCTATAATAAATCTTAAGAAGATACCTGAACTCGGAATTGGAGACATCGGAAATATCCCTAAGGATTACCAAAGTTTTACTGACGCGATGAGACCATGTCCCGCATTAGATCCTGTCCAAATTGGAAACACCCCGTTTTGCAGGGATTGCCCTACCAGAGTGAGCTTGGATATGGAAACTCCAAAGCTACAAGTGGAAGATTTTGTAAGGCACGTAGAGCGCACTCTTGCCTCAGCTAACAAACGACTCGTGCGGTTAATTTCAAAAAGGATTCTAATAGAAGATAAAGAAAACAAATTGGATAGACTCATCAAGGCAATTCAAGCTTCCGATATTGAGGCCTTTGTCTTGAATCTGACCGATGAACTTGTAGAGTATCTGAAAGTTTGCATGGCGAAAGCTGAAATCGTCACAGAGGTCGTGCCGTTTTTTTCTAAAGTCATTGAACGGTTTTCTGTAGTTGATGAAGAGAGTATAGAGGAATTCATAAATACGGTTCGGACTGAACTTAAAAAGGCTCTCGAGGACACCCAAAAGAAGAATCCAGGAAAGAAGGTGAGGCTTAGCTTAAGGTCATAAGAGGGATAGTCATGGATGAGCTGTCAAAATTTATAGATAAATTTGGCAAACCATACAAGTTAGAAGATGATGACTATGAAGTTGAACCTTTCCAAGAAAATATAGACGACGCGTCAAAATCATCCGCTATCTATAACATGCATATGTACTGGACGAAACAAGATCCCTACGTTGTGAAAAAATATATCGAACACTATACGAAACAAGGCGACATTGTTCTAGATGCTTTTGCCGGGACTGGCATGACCGGCGTTGCTGCAATGATGTGCGGTCGTCATGCAATCCTCGGAGAAATATCGCCAGCATGTATCCATATTGCGCGCAACTATACTACTCCTATAGAAGCGCGAGTGCTTCAGGGAGCTTATTTAGAGCTAAAGGATAAAGTGGAAGCTGAGATTAGCCCTTTTTATAGGACGAAATGCCATAATTGCGGATATCCTGAGGCAAAAATTGCGAATATTGTTCTCTCAGATGTATATCGCTGTCCCCGGTGTAGTGGAGATGTTTTGTTTGCAGGTGACGGACGATGGGAGCGTATGAAGGTTGGCGAAAAAGTGGCGAAAATTCGCTGCTCATATTGTGGGAATGAATTTGCTAAAGCTACTGCTGAATTTGTACGAATTGAACCTATAGAGCTACGTGTTGATTGCCCAAAGTGCGGGATTAAAGGTGAGGCAAAGACAAAACGTCTAGATGAGGAAGATTGGGAGCTTTACATAAACATAGAAGGAGGGCCTACAAAGGTCATCCATGAAGGCGAGGACGAATGGTCTGGGTATAAATTTGAACCAGTAAGAAATTTTGCTAATGAGCTTGGCAATCAGGTCTATCGGGAAATGTTAAAAAATGGGAATCACAATTATATAGGCCCAAAAGAAGTTCCTTATTGGTATCCAAAAGAAGTGAGGTTCCCCAGAGGGTATAACACAAGACAACCCTTAAAACGTGGCATCACGTTTCCTTATCAGATGTTTTCACGGAGAAACCTAATAGGACTTTCTATTTTATGGCACTATATAAACCAAAACGAAAATACTGAAATAAAGGAGAAATTGAGATTTGCTTTAACGGGGATTCTCTTTTCAGCAACTCTTATGTGTCAGTGGCAGAAGGGAAAAAACCGGGGAGGCAGCATTAATTTCAGGACAGGGACTTTATATATACCATCTGTAATAAAAGAGTTTCACCCGATTAAATTAATATTTAACAAAATTGAATTTTTAATACAAACGCGTCAGTTAAATATCTCGAATAGCAAAATTATAGTTTATTTGGGATCCGCGACAAACTTGCCTAATATTCCAGAAAATTCAATAGACTATCTTTATTTTGATCCCCCTTATGGCTCTAATATTAACTATAGCGAACTAAATCTGATGTGGGAAACTTGGCTAGGTCAGAAAACGGATACAAAGTTCGAAATTATCGAAAATGAGTCGCAGGGCAAAGGCCGTTTTGAGTATCAGACGATGATGACAGAAGCTTTAAGTGAAGCTTATCGAGTGCTTAAGCCGGGAAGATGGCTAAGTATTGTCTACAGTTACGCCGATCCTTCGATGTATCGGACAGTTCAAAAAATGGCCGATGATGCTGGGTTTGTCGATGAAGGTGATGTCCTTCACGTCAATTCTAAGAGAAAGACAAAAGCGCAAATTGATTCAGATAAAACACAGCAGCGATTTCTAGTTATTAATTTTAAAAAACTTAAAACTCCAGAGAAGAAGAAAATAAGCAAATCTGAAGATATAGAATTAGATGTTATTCGAGTTATCAGCGAATTCCTTTCTAAACACCACGGCCAAACGAGAGATTATATTTACGACCAGGTTATCAAGAAACTTTTTAAATCAGTCGAAATCGATAAGTTTGATCTGGATGAAATACTAAAAAATTTCTTTAAAAAAGTCGGTGACGAGTGGTACTCACCTGGGACCCTGATAAAGAAAAAAGTCGCCGAAGGGCAAGGCGATCTATTTGAAAAAACGATTAATGAAAGTTCTGAAAAAGAGGTCATTTTCCGTCTTCAAGAATTCCTAAAAAAATACAAAAGGGTACCGTATTCTGAACTTAGAGAATATTTTCTCAGGAAAATTAAGATTCCCCTGGACAAGAGTTTTGATGAAATAGTCCAGGATAATTTCATTAATGAGCAAGGGAAAATCCGTTTGCCGAGCCCTCGTGAGCAAGAAGTCCTGCAGAATTTATCATTTCAATATACCAAGGGAACCATAAAGAGATTTTTGGATAGCGCTCTCAGGAGGACGCCATCCATTAATGAAAAAAGTGATTGGATCGAATTCTGTTATAAAAACGGTGAGCTTGACAAAGGTCTCTACAAAAATGGATGGTTACTTTTCCAAACTCTTGATGAATCGGAAACGTCCGGAGATCGGTTTAAAACATTAAAAAAAATAGCGGAAATCTGTAAGATCAAATCAGAATGAGCATATTATGAAGTGTTAGGATTAAGAATGAAATTTCAACTAGATAGATATACGAGAGAACTGATAATTGAAGCCATGAGCGCAGAAGAAGAGCAAAAAATAAGAAACCTTGTCGAGAATTTTCAATATCAAGATGCTCAGGCTCCTACTATGGCGGCTGCCTTATTAAAAGATTTGAATAAGGGGAGGATCGGCCAAAAAACCCTTAGCAGGTTTTCAAAGTGGTGTCACACCTCACAAAGGTATGAGAAAGCTCAGGACTACGTATGCGATATTAGCCGGATAATGTTTGGGTTCGTACTCCCTAGGTTGTGGAACAAACAAAATAGACTTGATGAGAAAGCAATGGTTTTTTTCTTTGATCAGCTCAGACAAAGAGGCACGCTTCAGAATGGACATGACAAGTCCTTGTTCAAAATCGAGAACACCAAGCCAGGTGCGCAGATAAGCGAAGCCAGACTGGCTTTTAATTATCAACATAGGATTTCTCATGCCCAGATTGCGGGAGATGCTGATAAAAATTTCCTATTTATACTGAAATCAGAGATTCGCTCCATTAGAAATTTTGTCAAAGATAAGAATACGCCCACTTTAAGTCTTGATAGGGCATTTTTTTGGCTTTGGCTATGTTATATCTTGGGTCTTTTTTACGAAGGGGCGCTCCTTTTCAGGAGGATCGACTTTGATAGAGTTCCTTTCGAGCTAAAAAACACACTTAGGAAAATAGGCTATATATGCGAAGAAAAGAAAGAAAGAAAGTTTTAAGATTATTAACAATGAATGAGAGACATAACCCATAGAGTCGACTTTATATGAAATATATATTGTCCGGTCGAGATCTAGATATAGTTGGGGGAGAAAATGATGAAGTTGACGAACTGAGAAAGCTTGTCTATAACTTTATGTACCAAACACCCAAGACAATTGATCTCGGTATGAGTGTTCTTGTTAGTTTAACTTTGCGCAAGATTAAGTTTGATACCTTAAAAAAAATCTCACAAGCATGCCTTGTGAATGAAGGTGATCTAAAATTGCGCGAATTCGGACGAAGGATAAGTGTTTATCTTTTTGGTGTTATTGTTACCAAATTCAGTGATCAGCTTAATAATATCGAGTTTCCTCACTTAGAGAATTGGACCAATTTTGTTTATAAACTTAAAAGCAGAGGACTTCTAATTGAAGAGCCTAAACCTCAGCCCAATCGAGATCGGATTCCTAAATTGGAAGAAATTGATAAGATAAAGCCTGCAAGGCGAAAACAGCTTGGGAAAAAATATCCTAAAGATGTCGAAGAAAATATGCGAGGCGATAAAAAGCTGCAAGAGGCTTATTATAGTAATGATATATCTGAGAATGATTTAAACATGTTTCAAATATTGAAAGACGAAATTAGGAGGATTCGGAGTTTTTTGGGGGATAAAATGGAATTGGAATCGTGCTTGGATAAAGCATATTTCTGGATCTGGTTTTGTTATAAATTTCGACTTTATTCAGAAGGCTCTCTTTTAATTAGGAGAATTAATTTTGAAAAAGTCCCTATCGATCTGAAAAACACATTAAGAAAAATCGGAGAAATATTTGAAGAAAAATCGCGGGGCGATCTTGATATTACATAATAGATCCTATCCGTTTCGCCAGTTTCTAGATGGAATTTTTGAGAAGCTTGAGGGAACCAGACTAGCTCTTATTATTGACCCACTAAAAATATTTCCACGTGATAATCTATTCATAGATCCAACGGGACGGGATTGGCGAGTTTTTCGGTATTATGGAAACGATATATCTTTTAGAAAAGAATATCAAAATAAGCCAAATGACCCAAATTTCCGTCATATTGTTTTAGTTATTCCCGAGGAAGACGCTAGACAACGCGTTATTGAGCTAAGTTATTTACCCGATATCGTGGGTCAAGCGGACGAAATTATAGATTTGAGTCTATCCAGCATACTAAAGGTATTGTTCCCTAATGAAATATTTCCTTCGGAAGGTTCGTATTTCCCATACGCAAATAAAATCGTTGAAAACTTATACGATTTCGCCGTCAAGATTAAAGAAATAAGAAACTCACTGGGACCGACGACCCCTTTTAGCAGGAAGCATATTATTATTGCATTATTGGCTTCAAAGAATCCCCTGATTCCCGTTCAAAAAATGCTGTTTGAAAAACAAACTTTGGAACAAAAAATTGCCTTTTTCATTTCTATTTTGCTGGGCTATGATGTCTCCGATGAAGATGCCGAAATATTAAGAGAAATTATTATTGAGCCAGATATCTCGGAACCAATGAAATGGTTTGACGCTCCAATCGCTGACTTGGCTCAAACCATCGTACTTTATGATTTATTCTTGGATAATAATATTCCTAATCCGGGATTTCAGATTAAGGGATTAGGAATTCTTAGCTTTGATCCTGAAGAACTCAGCGAGGATATATCCAAGATTATTAAGAGCCTAAAAGGCCAAGCGCAGATTTGGCAGAAAGCTATCAAGGTTTCAGAAGAAACGTTTCCAGAAACATCGATCGAAAAAATCATTAAGATACTTAACGTAAAGGATATCAAATATCTTTTAAGAATCCTAGTTGATCAGACATCCCCATTTATGATTTATGGGCTTTTGCTTGAGATACTAAAGCAAGCCATTAAAGAAAAAAATAATCAAGTTTGGTGCGCTTTTAAGAATTATGATTTTGATAAGCTATTTCTCGTTTTAGAGAAGATGGAAACGAAATTCTCGGAGGACGCTAGGGCACTCTTATTTATTGTCCATAACATAATTTATTTGCAGAGGGCCTTGGCCATACCCGTACCAGAACACAAGCAACTGGCAACATTAATTAGTTGGTATGTAAAGAACGAAATCTTTAAACTTCAGATAATTTTAGCAAAGACTCTACGTTATGTAACATCAATAGCCGATAGCGAACTGAGGAAGGATCTTGTCAATTATTTAATTAAAGAGATAAAAGATAATATCGATAGCTACCTTGAAAAGCTTGATCAACAATTGTTTTTGATAATATCAAACCATTTTAATGATTATATTGATTTCCCGAGATTATCCGTCAACATAGTCCGAGATATGATCCTCGCTAAGGGAATTCGCTTTTCTGATAATCGACGATTATGGTTATTAATTTTTGACGGCATGCGCCTTGATACATGGAGGGAGGTCGTCAGGCCTTTGCTGGAGAAGAAGTTTTATATTAAGGATGAAGAGGCATACATCTGTCCCTTGCCGTCAGTGACTGATATAGCGCGCATATCTTTGCTTGCTGGAGCTCTTCCTACAAATTGGGAAAACTACCATGGCGATTTTACCTCGGATCAAGAGATTCTTGCGTCTCGCCTTTTTGGACTTTCCAAAGAAGAGAGAAAGAATAAACTGCGTATTGTCTTTGCCAGTGAAACCGACTTTGGGAAGAGAAGACTAGATTTTGATGTCAAAGATTATAATATTCTAGTTTACAATTTAAGTGACGATTGGATTCATACATTCCGAGGAGATATTGAACAACTTAACGATACTATCCGAGTTATCTTAGAAAGAGACGTTATCCCAGATATATTAGGGAGATTAAGAGATAAAGATATCATCCTAATTACGAGCGATCATGGATTTATTGAGCTAAATAAAGAGAATAACGTAGAGATTAAGAACAAAGAACAGTCTCTAATTCAATATAGATATTTGAAAAGATTAAGCGATCAAAGCGGATATCAAATCAAGTGGAATGAAAACTTACAGTTCAGTGTGGCGAAAGGAAGGACCTGGTTCAGCAGAGAAACGGGCGGATTTCACAGGTATTCACATGGAGGGATTTCTCTTGATGAGATGATAATACCTGCTGTTCTTTTAGAAAAAACCACTCAAGCTGAAATAGAGATATATATTGCAGAGAGGCCTGATTTTATAGAAGCGATTGAAGATAAAGAAATCCAAGTCGAAATATTGGTAAAGAGCGCCGGCAATACAGCAGGAGAATTTAATCTTAGTGCAAAGCTTGATACCGGATATGGATATCAACTGGGAGGGAAAATTGGCGTCTATGAAGAGTATCCACTTAAGTTTAAGCTTGCGCCTGAACGTCGCTCTCGATCCATCGATCTTGTATTGGTGTATAAAGATGCTTCAGGCAAAGAGATAAAGAAGATGGAGACGGTTGGTATCCAAGTTATTGAGAGAAAAGAGAAGGTTGAGATCGACTTCAGCGCTCTCGATAAATTCGATAAGGTCATTAAAGATAAGGATTGAATCTACTAAGGAGATAAATGTGGACCTCAATGAGAAAATATTAAATCTTCTCTCAGATAGAGTGATATTGAAGCCATTGACCCGTTGGAACGAAGCTTATAAGGAATTTCCTAGATATGTATTAGAATATCTTGTCGCAAAATATGTAAATCCTCAAGATCCCGTTTCCGGCCAAAAAAAAATTGATATGATATTAACAGAGCACTACGTTGAGAGCGGAGCAAAAGAGCTTGTCAAAAGCAAAATCAAAGAAGAGGGGGAATATACTTTGCTTGGACAGCTCCAGGTACGTCTTGATGCAAGTCGTGATCATTATTGGGCAGAAGTACCTGTGTTGGGGGACAATTTTGTTAGGATAAGCATGAAAGTCTTAAGAGATTACGGAGATGCGTTGCTAGCTGGAGGAGCGTGGGGGACCCTGACAATCGAGTACGATCCACTCTATGAGCTTAAGGGAAAATTGTATCCTTTCTATATACGTGAGTTTACCCCATTTCAGATAACAAGGTTGTCCCTCGACGATTATTTAGAAAAAAGAAAACTATTTACGGACGATGAATGGATCGACCTATTAATTTCGAGTATTGGTTTTAATCCCTGGAATTTCACTCGCAGAGAGAAGATATTAATGCTTCATCGACTTATACCGTTCGTGGAATCGAACTATAATCTTATTGAATTGGGACCGCGTGAGACTGGAAAAACCTACACCTATAGAAATACATCGAATAGGTCATTCGTTATTTCTGGAGGGAAAGCGACTCCAGCTACCCTATTTTATAACGTGGCGTCGAGAAAGATTGGAATATTGGGTCAAAAGGATGTGGTTTTTTTTGATGAGATTGCGAATACAAATTTCACTGACCCAGAAGCAACCGTGAGCATACTTAAAGATTACATGCAGACCGGAAAATATTCTCGAGGTCCCCAAGAGTTTCATGCCTCAGCTGGCATTGTATTGGCAGGAAATATCGATACTGATATAGAGAAGAAGAAACCTGCGGATCACTACTTACATCTCTTTATGACCCTGCCGCCGGAGCTTGGTGACGATTCCGCTTTTCTAGACAGACTGCATGCTTTCCTTCCTGGATGGGAAATGCCAAAGATAAAGCCAGAGAACTATGCTGTAGGTTATGGTTTTGTCACTGATTATCTAGCTGAAATATTTTCTCGCTTGAGAAGAAAGAATTATCAGACGGTGATTAATGCGCATGTGGATTTTGGCGGAATGACAGGGAGAAATCAGGATGCTATTAAGAAAACTTGCGCAGGACTTTTAAAACTAATTTTCCCGTACAAAAACCCGGATACAATTGAGCAGGAAGAACTAAAAATATGCTTGGATATTGCAGTTGAATCAAGGCAGAGAATTTTGGATCAGCTTGCTATAGCACATTCGAGTGAATTCAAAAATATAAGGCTCTATGACTCCATAAAAACAAGGTTTTAAACTAGGGAGCCACTACAGCGAAGTTATTTGATAAGGATTGCTATATGATAGCTATGCCCTTATTGTCGGCCTGGGACCCTGCGGCGAATACTGAAGGCACAATTGATCCTCTGGGTTTATACTTCATTGCCGATGCTCTCGGCGTCAAAATGATCCCTGGCGTCCGAGAACGAATGAGGCATCCACGCTTCTTGACCCTAACAGCAGTGTCTGCCGCAGTATGCAGTGAATTCGATGAAGAGACGGTGGCGAAGGATCAAGTTAGTCCTCCGTGGCAGGTTTTCGAGTGGCACGTCGTCGAGGGTCTTGTTCGGGGGATTAAAGACGATGAACGCATTTCCGGCGTTCCCGGCCGAGATAAAGTGGGGCGAGCCATCGATGAAAAAGTGCCGCTATCTGCCCGGAGATACCTCAAAACGCCTGCTGTCTTTGGCTTCCACGGAATCTATCGGCTCTTATCCCGCACGTTAGATGTCGAAAGCGATGGGAGACTTGGTGAATCTGGGTATCGATTGCTTGGCGTATGGCGGAACGAACAAGATCTACCGGGATTTTATGAGTCGAAAAGCGGAAAAGGATCGGACTTGCTCCATTTATGGCGGGATGCGGTCAAGGACGGGCTAAAGGCAGGCGCAGTTGATCGTTCACCGTCTTGGCAAGGATGGCAGCGTATCGCCGATCATCTGGGTGCTCATGATGCCGGCCCTAAAGAACGACACGAGCTAGCCGAAATGATTGTAGGAGTTGAAAACGGCTTCACCCGGGAGATCGTAGATTTTCTGAAATCGCCACTTGGAAAAGAAGCATTCAAAGAAGTTCGACAACGTAATGAGAATGACCGCGTTTGGTCCGAGCGGCCCTTCCATAAAGCTCTTAGAAGCGAAGCATCGACAGGCCTGAAAGAACTCCTCCAAGCAATAGACAGATATGAGCGATTTTCCCGCTTGCTTCAAGACGCTTTCGACGATTGTTTATTCATGATGTCGAGTCGGAAGTCGCGAACTTCGATCGCAACACTATCAGAAAGCCAATTGGTGCGCAAAGCGGCCGCTGAGCTTCCCAGGGCATTTGGGAATGCCGCGGATGCATTGGCCTTAGTCGGAGAATCTGTTCGATTCCTCCAGGCTTTCCAGTTAGTAGCCGAAAAACAGCCCGCAAAAGACTGGGTTCAGTTGCTGTTGGAACATCATCAGAAAGTTCAATTAGCCAAGCCGCCGAATGGGAAACTCCCCTGGGTGGAGCGTTTTGATGACGGGAGCTACATCATTCGTCCAGGTTACCTGCGGGATCAGGGCGGGCTCGGAGATGACAGCTACGTTCATATGTATCGATTGAGCACGCTTTGGTCTTTCTCCTCAGACCTGGGGTTGGTGTGATAATGGCCGGAAAAAATATTATCCCTGAAGGTCAAGGCAGAATTCTCGACGCGTGGGAAGCGTCTAATGAGGCAGGGGATCCGGTCGGTTGTATCGCCACGACGTTTACTTTTTCGCCAGCATTCTTCGAAGAAGAGTGCCTTAGCCGTTTCCTGAAATTAGAAACCGATGCCATCGAGGACGGCCCTGTGTACTTGATCGAGCGGGAGGAGAAGCTGGCGCAGGTCGTTTGCGCCGCTGTCATCGTTGACCAGCACCATTGTAAAGGAGCTCGAAGTTTAAGGTGGGACCTTTATGCCGCTCGCCCGGAGAAAGGCATCTTGCACGCCAAAATCTCTTTGTTGTGTTGGTCACGGATGGTACGAATCATCATTGCCTCGGCGAATCTGACCGAAGACGGATATCGTCGAAACCGGGAAGTATATGGAGTCCTTGATTATCATGAGAATTCGAAAGTTCCTCTCGGTATTTTGCATGAAGTTATCGCTTTCCTTCAGGAGAATCTCAATTTGTCCTTAGCGGAGGCAGAATCACCCTCTTTGAGGCGGGCGGTGGGTTTCCTCAGTCGAATTGGACCGATGTCGCGGAACTGGGGAATTGAACCAGGCGGAGAATTTAATGAATTTTTGCGGGTGGCCCCACTTTTGACAGGGCCGAAGAGGCCCACTCTGTTCGATCAAATCTCAGCAAACTGGCCGGGCGGCGCTCCCCCTTATTCGGCCTGGGTTCTAAGCACGTTCTTCGATCCGCCAGAGGCCAAGACAAACGCGCCGGCGGGAGCTTTGTGGAATATCATGCGCAAAAAGGGCGATGCTACGGTCGATTACTGCCTTGAAGTAGAGCCCGCGTCCGAAAAAGGTCGTCTTTTAGTAAAAGCCCCCGAGTCGCTCTTGACGACTCGCCCATCACGGGCGTCCTGTTCGGTTCAGTTCAGCAAGCTGATTACAGATACGGAACGGCCGCTGCATGCCAAGGAACTATGGTTCGAGGATGACCGTTGGGCCTTATTAATTATGGGATCATCGAATTTCACTTCTGCGGGGACGGGAATAGGGAAAGCGGCGAACTATGAGGCAAACCTGGCATATCTGCTCGATATGAATCGTTCTCCGCGGGGTTGGAGCACTGATCTAAATAAAAGGTTTCCAGCGATTGAGTCGATAGATAATCCTGAGGGATGTTTGACTTTCCAACAGATTTCGGAACCTGACGCTGATACTCCTGGGGAGGGATTATTGCTCCCTACCGGATTTCTCTCGGCCACATATCGCCGGGTTAACGACGAGCGGGGTGAGGTAACCCTCGATTTAGGCGATGATCTCCCGCCGAGTTGGCGGGTCATGGATGAAGAAGAAGTTCCATTATTGATCGAGCGGGAATGGCGGACGGCGGGTTGTCCTAAGGCCTATCGCCTTGATTGGCGCAAGAAGCCTCCTTCCGGTTTATGGGTAACCTGGAAAAGCGCCGAGGGAAACGCGTGGTGGCCAGTGAACACTGCCTCTTCCGCCGATCTACCTCCGCCAGACCATCTCTGCGACCTGCCGCTAGATGTATTAATTGACATTCTGACCTCTGCACGTCCACTCCACGAGACTATCCGCGGATATCTAAGGCGCAAAGGCGACACCAAAAATGGGCGTTCAACAAAGAGCGACGTGGAGTTGGATCCGCATAAGAAGGTCGATACAAGCGGTTTTTTGCTGCAGCGAACTCGTAGGTTCTCTTGGGCTCTGGCTGGATTGCGCTCGCGGCTCGAGCGTCCGGCGCCTACGACGGAATCTCTCGATTGGCGAATTTATGGACCTGTCGGAGTGATGGCGATAGCCAAAGCTTTGGCCCTAGAGGCCAAATCCCAAGATGAACGTGTTTTTTTATTGGCGGAATTAACCTTAGAAATATTAAGGGCTAGACCACAAGCAGTACAGGGCTCTTTGCCTGCGAGTGAAGTGCGGAAAGCACTCCATGATATTGCCGTAGAACTTGCAGCACGTTTTTCGTTACCGAATGAAAACCAGGTCGGTTCCCTCGGCCGATATTTGAAAAATGTTCTTAAACGGGTTGAGGAACAATAAGGAATGTCTCACCTTTATCCATTCTTCAAAGAGATCGATCTATATGTAAAGGGGAGGATCTCCCCCGAAGACGCTCAGCGCCAAGAGGTTACGGCCAAGGAGATCCTCGCTCGGCTAAAGAATCAAGCGGGCGTCGTTCTTGCAGATGAAGTAGGGATGGGCAAGACTTTTGTTGCCTTGGCCGTAGCTGTTTCCGTCGCGGTTTCGAATTATAAACGGCGACCAGTCGTTGTAATGGTCCCACCGTCTCTCCAGGAAAAATGGCCAATTGACTTCTCTCTTTTTGTTTCGAGATGTCTGGGCGAAAACTATAGGAATGGAGTTCGATGCGGAAAAGCAACTAGGGCCGAGGAATTCTTGAAGATGCTGGATGATCCTTTAGAAAGGCGGCGGTCAATTATTTTCGTAACGCACGGGGCCATGAGTAGGGGCCTTTCCGACAAGTGGGTAAAGCTGGCGTTAATCCGGCAAGCTCTCTATCACCGTTATGGAATTGACGAATTAAAGCGGGATCTCTGCAAGATCCTGGGCAATCTACTACGATTCAAATGGATGGACTCTCATTTCGGCCCTGAATTGTGGGCTGATCTGCTGAAAGAACGTCCGGACAATTGGCTCCGAGTGCTGAGAAAGTGGAAGACAGATCCGGAAGAGGACTATAACTCGACAACCGATGACGATCCAGTGCCTCGCGCGGTATGCGATGTTCTAAGAAATTTACCTACGGATAAATTGTTTGAGGTACTAAAGGCGATCCCGCGAAGGCAAAGCGAGTATTTTGATCAGCACATTCAAGCAGCCCGAAGTGCGATTCAAGACGAGCTAGGGCAAATCTGGAAGTCGTGTATCCAACTACTGAAATTGCGTTTACCGCTTCTTATTCTCGATGAAGCACATCACCTGAAGAATGAATACACACGACTGGCATCTTTATTCAGATGCCAGGAGGCATCTGACGATATGGCTGAAGTCAATCGTGGGGCTCTGAGCGGAGTGTTTGAAAGGATGCTCTTTCTGACTGCCACGCCTTTCCAGCTAGGTCATGATGAACTTTGTTCGGTGCTTGATCGTTTCACAGGCATAGCTTGGAACAGCAGGTTTGCTCCCAGTTGCGGAAAAGATGCTTTTGAGGAAAACTTGGCGGCATTGCGTAAGGCTCTAGATGAAGCCCAGGAATCTGCTGAGCGGCTTGATGAAGCTTGGGGTCGCCTGCGGCCGGAGCACCTTTATATCGGGGGTGAAAAGACCGATGACCTCGATAAATGGTGGCAGGCCGTTCAAGCGCAGAGCGAACACATTCCCGAAATCGAGCGTGTAACAAAAGGTTATAAAGCCGTTCATGACAAAATGCGGGAAGCGGAAAAACTTCTAAGACCGTGGGTGATTCGCCACTTAAAACCCCGCCAGCTGCCGGCCCCGAAACAATACGTCCCTAGGCGTCTTAGGTTGCCGGGCCGGGCCATATTGGGCGAAAGCGGAGAGCGGGGGATACAAGGTTTGGATATTGAGGGAGAAACGCTGGTTCCATTTCTTTTGGCGGCTCGGGCAACGACTTGCTCGTCTCAAACCCGTTCTTTATTCGCAGAAGGATTGGCCTCTAGCTATGAAGCATTTCTTCACACGCGCGAAGCTAATAAAAAGCGTGGGGGTTGTCGGACCATGGACGGAGATGATGAGGGGCCGACTGAAGAGCCATGCTCGGAAGAGTTGCTCTGGTATCTCGACCAGCTCGATGCTTTTGTTCCCCAGAATGATCCTGGGTTGTCTGCTTCTCATCCAAAAATTGCAGCCACGGTCCGCCGTGTTGTGGAAACCTGGAGGCAAGGCGAGAAAATTCTTGTGTTTTGCCATTTCATTGCGACCGGCCGTGCCCTTCGGGCGGCAATTTCTCATGCGATTCGCAAAGAGATCGAGCGGCTCGGGGCTGAAAAGCTCGGCTGCACACAGACCGATGTTTTTGACGAATTGGAAAAACTTGGCAATCGCTTTTTCAAGAAGGATTCGCCCATACGCCGTTCCTGTGACAGGGAAGTCGATAAAACGCTTCGGCTTTATCCCGAACTCGCAGAACGATATAAAGATCTCGGCGAAGCGGTTCGCCGAATTGTCCGTACACCATCATTCCTTGTCCGGTTTTTCCCCCTAAAGGGAGGTCGGTTGCGGGAAGACGATATGCTGGAGGCGCTTAACAAACCTGACCTATCAGGGATGACCTTGCACGGTTTGCTAAACGATTTCTTCGAATTCTTACAAAATCGATGCGATGAAAAAGGACGAGCTGTATTCATCGAAGCTGTCAGCAGCATCCAAACCGGTTTCTATGTAGGTCGAACTCCGGATGAAGCATACGCCGATGATGAACTTCAGGGCGAAGACTTGAAGAGATTGCTTCCAAATATACGCTTGGTTAATGGAACTTCGAGCCAAACTACGAGACAACGTTTGATGCTAGCTTTCAATACTCCATTTTTTCCCGAAATATTGGTGGCGAGCAGCGTCTTAGCGGAAGGGGTCGATTTACAGCTGAACTGTCGTTATGTCATTCATCATGATCTTTGTTGGAACCCAAGCACACTGGAACAGCGGACGGGAAGGATAGATAGAGTTGGTGCCAAGGCCGAGCGGTGCGGTGAGTCCATATATGTTTACCTGCCATATATCAATGAAACACAGGATGAGAAAATGTATAAAGTAGTTATGGATCGGGAGCGTTGGTTCAGCGTAGTTATGGGGGAAAAGTTCAATCTGAGCGAGGCGGCTACTGAAAAATTGGCGCGAAGGATTCCTTTGCCGGAATCGGTCGCTCATAAGCTCGCGTTTAGGCTCGAGGTCCAAAATTATTAAGGAGCTGATACCCCCCTTGAGAAATAACACTTTATGCATGGGGTGGGGAAGCGTCTGCATATTGGGAGTATTCTCACGTCTACCTGAATGGACGATTGTTTCTTCGGGCATATGAACAAATGAAAAATCTTAAAAGAAAAATCTATGCGCTTGTCGAGACAGTCTCGTATGATGATTTGACTGTCCAGAAATATGATTTCTTTGATATTTTTATTGTCGTCTTAATAATCCTGAACATCGCCTCCGTAATATTGGAGACTGTCCAAAGTCTTCATATCCGATATGCCCATGCTTTCAAGGATTTCGAGATATTTTCCGTCATCATATTTACAGGCGAATATATTTTGAGAGTTTGGTCTTGTACGGAGGTCGAAAAATATAAGGTACCCGTTTGGGGCAGAATTAAGTTTATATTTTCCTTTTTGGCGATCGTGGATCTATTTTCTTTTCTCCCGTTTTACCTCCCGATGTTCATTCCTTTTGATATGAGATTTTTACGAGGGTTTCGGCTGTTTAGATTAGTCAGAGTGCTTAAGATCGGCAGATATTCGGAGGCCCTAAGATTATTTAGCAGAGTGTTGAACGCGAAGAAGGCGGAATTATTGACCGCAGTTTTTGCCATATTTATTCTCCTGATTATTTCGTCAAGTCTGCTCTATTTTGTCGAGCACGAAGCACAGCCGACAAAATTCAAAAATATTCCGGAAGCCATGTGGTGGGGCGTGGTCACTTTGACCACGGTGGGATACGGCGATATTTATCCTATTACGACATTGGGCAAGGTTTTTGCTTCGATCATAAGCTTGCTCGGGATTGGCTTGTTTGCTCTGCCGGCGGGTATTCTCAGCGCGGGATTTGTGGAAGAGATAAAAACTAAGAAAGTGCCGGTGAAAAAGTGTCCGCACTGCGGGGGGAAGGTGGATTGAAAAAAAGCGATATCGTTCAATTTCGCGGAGAATTTGATGGGGCATTATGATTCGAAACAACTCACGCCGTTATTTTGGTCAGAAATAACTAGTATTACAAGGCCGTCATGAAGGACAACAGGAAGGTAGAGTTCAATAAATCGCTATTCGCGGAGTTAGACTGGAAGAGAAAGTCTTAGAATTAACAACTTGGACGGTTTTAAAATAAGTTTTTATGGAGGTAGGAATGCTAATAGGCATAAATGAAATTGAGTTATTGCCAGCCAAAGAGAATGTCCGAGATATTTCCCAAAGAATCTCAGAGCTATTCGCACAAGGAAAAACATTTCGAGCTGCAATTGCTTTTTGGACTCTGTCCCCGAGGTCGTTAATGGGTATCGGAGGAACAAATATTTTTAATGTGCTAAAAAACAACAAGAGCTTTATTTGTACTGATCTTCAATCGCCTACAAACATAAATTATCTTGCTGAGCTTAAATCAATGGGGGTTAATATTTTTCTTCATATGAAGCGAATACACAAAAAAGTCGAGAAATTCTCATCTTCTCCCGGGTTGCTTCATACGAAAATGTTTTTAATAGATGAATTGGATGATTATGCTGAACTGGTAATTGGCAGTCATAACTGGACAGAATTTTCTTTGTTTGGGCTCAATATTGAGGGCTCAATTCATTTTAAGCTATATAAAAAAGCGCCTCTTTATGCTCGGGCTGAAGCTTCTCTAGAGTATATTAGAAATGAATGCGAAGAATTCGATCTTAATCAAATAAATAGATATAAAGAGCTTCAGAATTATTTTGCGAAAGAATCCTATATAAATACTATCGAATTGGAAGGCGATGGGGTCGATAAACTAAATAGCCAAGTTATATGTATTTTTGGAAATGAAAATGATAATTTTGATAAATTATCGCAAGTCGGAAAAGAAATCTTCTTATCAATACAGGATTCTACCAACACAAAAAATAGGTATTTGTATGAATCAGAGGTAATCCATGCTGGAAGACTTCAATCCTATGATACTTCAGCTAGTGGTATAAATATTACAGAATCCCGCCGCTATGCTTTTACGGACAAAGGACGTTATTTTCCCGAGCTGAAAAGAGAGCAGATAATTAAAGATGATATTTATAAAAAGGCATATTTTTTTGTCAGCATAAAAATTAAGCACCTTGTTTCCACTTCCTACAATTTAATAGACATCTCTGAAGCTACTAAGTATTTGTGGGTTGAACCCAAAGAAAAGACATTCGATGAAAAGTTTTCGTCGGAGCTAAACAAATTTAAA
>Ga0153916_10000572_pt1 | contig 25130 bp, 24 predicted proteins | sample Opewatmetagenome_FD_109642 | JGI IMG/M metagenome (GOLD analysis project Ga0153916, IMG submission 109642) | Freshwater wetland microbial communities from Ohio, USA - Open water 3 Core 3 Depth 4 metaG | ecosystem: Environmental > Aquatic > Freshwater > Wetlands | place: USA: Ohio, Lake Erie...
CCGGCCTGCATCACCAATTGTGCAGCCTCCGGGATGGACATGAAATAGCGGGTAATTTCCGGATGCGTGACAGTGACCGGACCACCTTTGGCAATCTGCTCACGGAACTTTGGAATTACGCTGCCGCTGCTGCCAAGCACGTTGCCAAAGCGCACCATCACGAAATGCGTGTGTCCCGTACCCTGCAATCCCTGGCAGACCATTTCTGCCAGACGTTTAGTGGCACCCATAACGTTGGTGGGGTTCACTGCCTTGTCGGTGGAAATCAGTACGAACTTTTCCACACCATGCGTGATGCAGGCCTGCGCTATGGTGTAGGTACCCAATACGTTGTTGCGCAGCGCCTCCCCCGCATTGCTGTTCTCCATCATCGGCACATGCTTGTAGGCCGCCGCATGGAATACCACAGCCGGAGCATAGCGCTGCATGACGGCGCCCAAACGGACTTCATCCTTGACATCGCCAATCACGCAGGCAATGCGCAGCGTTGGTAAGGCTTGCGCAAATTCCTGCCCCATCTGGTAGAGCGCAAATTCGCTGATTTCGAACAGTAGCAACAACGAGGGCTGGAATGCCGCGATCTGACGGCACAGTTCCGAACCAATCGAGCCCCCCGCCCCAGTCACCATCACCACATGATTTTCGATCAATACGTGCAGGCCTGCATCGTCCAGTACGACTGGTTCGCGTCCGAGTAAGTCTTCCACTTCGACCTTGCGGATGCTGGACACACTCACGCGACCACTGACCAGATCGTCAAAGGAAGGAACGGTCAGCACCGTCAACCCGGCTTGAGTCGCGGCATCCACCACACGGCGACGTATCTGATGCGAGACTGATGGCATGGCAACGATGGCATGACTCACACCCATATCTTCGGCAATGGCCGGTAACATTGCCAGTTCACCCAGCACCTTGACCCCGTGCAACTGGCGGCCCTGCATGCCAACCTTGTCATCCAACAAACCAACCACGCGCCATTGCACACTACGTTCCAGTTCCTTGAGCAGTGTTACAGTGGCTTCTCCCGCTCCCAGCACCAACACCGGCTCGCCTTGCAGCTGGGATAATCCATACAAACGATGCTCCTTCCATGCCCGATAGGCAAAGCGGCTGCCACCCATCATAAGAATAAGAAGTATGGGGTCGAGTACCAGAACGGAACGGGGAACAACCATTGGCAAACGGACAATCACCAGCACTGCCATCACGCCAAGGGCAGCTACACTAATAGCTGCCAAGATGCGCTTGAGATCGGGGATGCTAGCAAAGCGCCAGATACCGCGATACAGCCCAAAACGCCAAAATACCACCGCCTGCAACGGCACCAGCCACACCATGATGTGCAACATACCGGGCACGAATTCTGTCGGAATTGCAAAATTAAAGCGTAATAGGTACGCGCCCATCCAAGCGATGGCAGCCGCCGCCATGTCGTGCAAAAAAACCAGCAAGGAACGGCGTTTAATCGTTTTAATCATGAATTAACTGTTTTCTCGCCTCAGCATAAAAACTAACACATTGATTTTTATATAGTTTAATCAGATCGTTCTGACGCTGCTCACTGTATATCATTATAACATTATGAAATTATTAATTATTTTAACTTGATCTGAACATCCAGCTCAACTTCGGCTAATCGTGCTGCCTCATGGAAGTAACTCTCCTTTTCCACATGCGATCCACTTTCCACGCCAGAACAGCATAAATCAGCAGCCATAGCACCAAGCCGATCATCTGAACCACCCAAGGCTTTCCAATCAACCAAAGTGCAGAAGCTCCCACCATCAACATTAATCCGTATTCCCACAAGGCCGTCTTGCGGTGCCCCCAACCCATCTGCACCAACCGCTGATAATAGTGAGAACGATGCGCCTGCCAGATTTTTTGACGCCTCAGCATGCGTTTGATGAGTGTCACCGTGGCATCGACGATGAAAGGAGAAAAAACCAACATCGGAAACCACATGGGCCAAATTCCACGCTGCCAGCCAATCAACCCCAGCGCCGCCGACAGGAAACCCAGCGGGATCGAACCGGCGTCCCCCATGAAAATACGGGCCGGATGAAAGTTGAAACACAAAAAGGCCAATGTTGCGGCTGCAATAGCCAAACAGCTCATGGCAAGACCGGCATCACCACTCAGCCATGACGCCAATGTATAACCCACAAAACCAAACAGCGCCATCCCGCCAGCCAGCCCGTCGGAACCATCCATAAAGTTATAGAGGTTGGTCATCCAAACCATGGCAACAGACAGAGCACCCGCTATCAACCACCCGGAATCCGGCAATATCGCCACCCAGACAAAAACGCCAGCGACAATAAAATGCATCAGAAAGCGCCAGCCTGCTGAGAGCCCACGCAGGTCATCCAGAAAAGAAACAAGCATCAGGAATAACACCCCGGCCGAAACGGGCAACAGCCATGGCTGCCACACCAACCCCCATCCTGCCAGCACCCCAGCCATCAAGCCGAGTCCGCCAGTGCGCGGGATCGGTGCGACATGCAAAGAGCGTTCATTCGGGTGATCGATCACATCTCGCAGAACGGCACCTCGAAGCAGCAGAAAGATCCCCAGCAACGCCGTCGCGAAAGAAACCAGAGCCGGCCCCCAAAGCGTACTCATCGCCCGAACTCTCCCCGATACCAATCCACGGTCTGTTTTATACCTTGCTGCAAAGTAAAAGGCGGCGCCCATCCAGCGTCATGGCAAAAGCGGCTGGAATCGACCTGCAACGAACCAAGCAAACGATCCACCTCGGATTTCTTGCAAGAAAGCGCACCCAGCACCCGCAAGCCGATCACCGGCAGCGGCCATAAACGCGCCGCCTTGCCGAAAGCGTTTGCCATCTGGCGAATCAACTCTGGGGTAGAGACATCTTCGCCATCGCTGAGCAAATAAGTATTGCCGGCCACGGCGGGATGATCGATACAAGTCACGATCGCATCCACCAGATTCCCGAGATAGATCATGCTGCGCCGGTTCTGCACTGAAGCCAGCGGCAGCGGGATACCTTGATCCACCCAGCGCAGCAGGCGCAGGAAATTGGCTTTGACGTTAGGGCCATACACCAGAGGAGGCCGCAGGATGACGACCTCCATCCCAGTTACGGCGGACATTCTCCTCAACACCTGTTCCGCCTCCCACTTCGAAACGGCGTAAGGGTCCTGCGGGTTCGGGGCACTCTGTTCGCGGAAAGGTGCGCCAGCAGTTTGCTCACCGTTCACCTTGATCGAACTCAAAAAGATGAAACGTTTTACCTCATGGGCTGCAGCAGCACTCGCAAGTGTCTCTGTGCAAGCAACATTCACCCGGCAAAACTCATCAAGTGGGTCCTTGAACACGTCCTGCATTACGTGCACCCGTGCTGCGAGGTGAATAACAACCTCCACCCCCTGCAAGGCTACCGCCCAATCAGTTCCGAGGCCAAGTTCGCCCATATCGACTTGGCGATAAGAAGTTGACGCACTACCGGAAAATTCCGTAACACGCCGTACCGCCGCAGTCACCGGGAATCCTCGGTTCAATAGTTGTCGGCAGACTTCTGCCCCAACAAAACCATTGGCTCCGGTCACGAGAACATGAGGGTAATGTTGCGACGCCATCGACTTCAAATTGCCTTCTGGACCGGCTTCTTGAAAAACTGCGGCAAGCGCGAAAGTATCTTGCGGGGGATGAACCAGACCCCGACATCCAATCCATGTTTGCGGCAGGCCCGATATGCCTCCAGGTTACCCTTGATCATCCCAAAGATACTGTTATTCGAAACCCCGCCCATACGCATCTTCACCCAGATTTTCGGCACATACACAGACTTGATCTTGTGTATGGCCATAAACCGCATAGTCAATTCGAAGTCAGCCTGTCGCGGGAAACTCAGGTCAAAGCCGCCGAGCTTTTCGTAGACAGACCGTCGAACAAAAAGGGTGGGGTGCGCAGGCATCCAGCCACGCTCGAACAGTCCATCTTCATAGCTACGCGACTTCCAGTATCGAACGATACTCGCCGGATCATGTTGATCCACATACACCAGATCGGCATAGCAGGCATCGACGGTTGGGTCGGTAAAGACTTCGGCGACTTGAGACAATACCGTATCGTCTGCATAGACATCATCCGCGTTCAGAGTGCCAACCACATCACCTGTTGCCATGGCAATGCCTTTGTTCATGGCATCGTAAATGCCGTTATCCGGTTCAGAGATAACCTTGGATAAACTATTTCCATACTGTTCGACAATCTGTAACGTGTGGTCTGTCGAGAACCCGTCAATAACGATGTGCTCAATACCAGGGTAGCACTGACTTGCCACTGAACGCATAGTATCGGTGATTGTGTTTGCACTGTTGTAACAGACGGTAACGACAGATATCTTCACTGCATCCTCGTCACTGGTGAAGTTACATCCGAACGCTTCCAGCCATACCAGGAAAAGGAAAGCAGTGTAAAAAACAGGAAAGCGCCATAGGAATATTTCGTAGTTTCATTAAAAAAACCGAACAGAAACCAGGCCAGCATTGCGCAACCGAGTTCCCTAGACTGCCTGAAGGATCCCAAGACAAGCACGCCCCATAAGCCAAGATAAAGGCACAATCCCACCGGCCCCATACGGAACATGATATCCAAATATTGGCTATGGGTTGACCCAATAGCGGGGTCGTGTAGGTATGGTCCTGCAAAACCAGAGCCAAACAACATCCGTTTGTTCATCATTTTGTCCAGCAAACTGGACCAGATGATCAGGCGGATCCTGCCAGATGCCTCCCCCCCCTCTGCATAGCTGCGCTCCACCTCAGCCCGTATCGTTTCTGGGGACGTCTGTGTGTCCTTCGGGAGCCAAGTCGCAATAGCCTGCTCCCAGAATTTCTCCGGAATCAATGAAACCGTACTTGTTGCCAGTCTGGTTTGGGAGCGTGCAAGATCACCCATGCCTTGGCCTACGACCAAGACAGTCATCACGCCCGCAAGCCCAACAGAAATTGCCAGATTTTTCAGACCTGCCCAGTCACGACTATTCACTTGCAGCAACGTAAGGAGGGCTATTCCTGCAAGCATAGCAAGCCCGGCAGCACGACCATAGCTGATCACTATGCAGAATCCGCAGAGTCCTGCCGCGAGAAGCCAGAGCCTTGATTGCCTGGCCAACAGCAACGCCAGGAAAAAGCCTAGCATAACGACCATGATAAAACGCTGAGGCCAATCCGGAATCCAGTTAGCCAGCAACGATTTGACCACGCCTGCATTGGTAGCCGGTATACCTGTTAGCATCAGGGCAACAGCAACGGCAATGGCATACGCAGCCGCTGTCACAGCGATGACGCACGCCAGATCCTCGAAATCGAAGGGCATACGCGTCACGGCGACAAGCAGCCCCCCGAGGAACAGGAGAAAGCTTGCAAGCTGCCTGAGATGGAACTGGGGCGCATCCGTGGCCATAAAAATTGCCCCGCTCAGATAAATAGCAATGCTGTACGCCACCACCAGCCAAACCAATTTCGGCCAAGCGGTCACCGGCCTCAGAAGTAAAAGAAGAACGAGGAAGCTGTAATTCGCCGAAACACCTAACCCACCGATGGTCAGTGAAATGGGCAGGACGAAGACGAAAATAGCCAGCAACGACCAAAGCCGAGCAAGTGGCCGGTGGGCATTACGCCCAAGTGCGTCGAATGGGCTCAAACTCATCAATCAATCTCATCACGCCCCGAGCGTAGTCCTTTCCTGTCCAGCGCCGTGCCCGTTGCTTACCACGTTCGACAAGCCTTGCCCTGAGGGAGTCTTCTCCCAACACCTGAGAAATGGCACTCGCTATGGAAACTGGATCATGGGGGTCGAACAACAACGCCGCATCGCCCAATTGCTCACGCGCTCCTGGGAAATCCGATGCCACAACCGGGCACCCTAATGCGAACGCCTCCAAGGGCGGCAAGTTCTCAGGACCGGAAAAGGATGGATAGACTAATGCGCCCGCATGTTGATAGAGAGACACAAGCTCTTCGGTTGACACAAAACCCAGGAATCTAACCCTGTCTGACAGCCCCAGTTCCGCTGCCTTGTTCTGGACGAAATGTTTGTTGCCTTTGTCGTATCCAAGCAAGGCAAGGTCCGGCACGTCGTTTCCTCTTTCCAGCAAACACCTCAATGCAAACAGCAGGTTCACGTGGTTTTTGTGCGCCCAGAATTGGGCGGGATAAAGCAAGTAGCCCTTTTTTAGTCCAAATCTTTCAACGGCAGTCGCACCCTGTGCGGGAGCAGCGAGCGCGAACGAGGGCGTGGGGTGGGGGAGCATGCTGATACGGTCCGCAGGGAGTCGATAAAAAGACATCAACTCGCTTCTGCCCACTTCTGTCCCGGTAATGACACGCGCAGCGCGGCGCAAATGCCGTTGCAGGAAAAGTTCCCGGTACTCCCAACGCCATTGCGCGCTCACCTCCGGAAACCAGGGATGGGTCAAATGCTGCACGTCCCATACCGTGGCGATGTAGGGCATATCCAGGGTGTCGAAGAATCCGCCGACAAACCACATCATTTCCACGCCATGCGCTCTGACAGCCCGTTCCAGGGCACTCGGCCAACGCCATACATAACCAAAAACCGGTGTGACGTGCTTGAGCGTGGCTATGGCGCGCCCGATAAGACCACGCTGCGACAGTTCGACAACAGCCACGTTGGCGGGCAGGCCATGTGCACGCAAGTGTGCAACTGCACCCGGCGGGCAGAATATAGAAAAACGGTGCCGGCTCTCCGACGCTACTGCCAGGAATGCCTCGGCCACCTCGTTGACGAAGGTATACCCACCCCCGACATCGGGCCGGAACTCCCCTAGAAAAACGCCAGCGTGCATCTATGCCTTCTTACAGAGGCTGGCGATCATGTCACACACCTGTTTGATAGTCTCGTCCGTCAGGGAGGGGGCGGAAGGTAGATACACTCCAGCCTCCCAAAGCTTGTCCGCAACCGGGCAGGGAATGGCCCTGAATCCGGGAAGCGTTGTCAGACAGGGCTGCTGATTCATTGGACAGAAAAAAGTGCGCGTCTCGATACCATGCTCCTGAAGCCGACGCGCCAGTTCATCCCGAGACATGCCGAATTCCGGCTGCACGGTAATCGCATACATCCAATACACATTTTTCGCCCACTCAAGTTCCACCGGCAGCCTCAAGCCAGGAACCGCGCTCAATAGAGTATTATAAGTCGCAGCAACGCGCCGCTTTTCTGTCACGATGCGCTCGATCTTGTGAAGCTGCGCCAGCCCCATGGCCGCCTGATAGCCTGTCATGCGGAAGTTGTAACCAGCCACCTCGTGGCGGAAGCGCGGTTTCGTAAAACCCAGATTGCGCAACAAACGCAAACGCTCGGCCAGTCGGTCGTCGTTGGTCACCACCATCCCTCCTTCGCCCGTGGTGATCACCTTGTTGGCGTAGAAGCTGAAGCACGCCATGTCGCCGAAACTTCCCGTCATGCGGCCGCGGACGGTAGCGCCGTGGGATTCCGCGCAATCTTCGATGACGATGAGATTGTGCCGGTGGGCAATTTCCATGAGCCTGTCCATATCCACGGGGTGGCCGAACAGGTGTACCGGGATAATCGCCTTGGTGCGGGGCGTGATCAGTCCCTCGATCAGGTCTAGGTCGAGATTCCAGGTCACTTCCTCGGAATCGACCGGGACAGGCAGCGCGCCGTTATGCACGACTCCCAGTGCCGTGGCAATATTAGTGCTGGTGCTGATCAGCACCTCATCGCCGGGGCCGATGCCAGCGGCGTCCACCGCCAGGTGCAGGGCCGTCGTGCCGCTCGTGACAGCAACACCGTGACGACAGCCGCAGAACTCGGCGAATTCGTGCTCGAAGCGGTCCAGGTAGGTGCCGAAATTGCCGGACACCTCCCCCTTTCGCAAGGCGTCAGTAACGTATGCGATTTCCTCTTCGCCGATGAACGGCTCGAATACCGGTATCATTTGTTCACTTCCACTTCAACCTTATCGAATTCGACCCCGAGGAATGGCCCCTGCTTGACGCTGATGCACTGCATGTCTTCGATAACCCGGATGGCATGAACGCCGTGGATCAGCACAATCGCATCGCCGCTCTTCAGTGTCACGCTGCGCAGCAAGCTGCCGTCATCGCCATACAGATCAACGGCAACCACGCCGCGCTGCACCACAAACATTTGTTGCAGGTCATCTATCGGGCGAGTAAAGGGGCGATGGTAATGCGGCGCTTCAACAAAGCCTGCTTCATGCGCCAGCAGGCCAAACTGAAAAGATGACTCAGGCGGAGAAAAAAAACAGGTTTTGTCCACTCGAACGTCCGACCAGATCACCTCGGCATACCGCAAACCGTTTAATTCTATGACTTCTATGCTCACCGTTGCACTTTCTTAGAATGATGTCCATTGCGCCTTGTCTAGGCGCTCTCTGCTGTTGCTGCACCGCCAGTAGACTTCCCGGCGAATGAAATCGGAGGTATCGCTGATCCCGTAGCGGGTTTCCCGAACCTGGACATGCTTGAAATGCCGTTTCAACATGTCCGCCATGTCATGGATTGTTTCAAAAAACTGTAAGTGATCGTGCCCTTCTTCATGTCCAAGCGATTCCGATCCGCAGAATACTCCGTTCTCCCTTAGATGGCCGGCGATTTTGTCCAGCATACCCGCTGTCGAATCGGCTGAAAAATGGCCGATTGCTCCGTCCCAAACCACAATGTCGTATTTTTCGCTCGGGAAAGGCTGATTGACGGCGTCATGCAAATAGTAGCGAATATTGGGTGCTGCATTGCGATTATTTGCCGAGCTTATCGCTGCCGGGTCAATATCCAAGGCATCTATCATGCCACATTTGAGCGCGTAAAAACGACAGTCAAAAAAGCCATCGCCGCAACCTATGTCCAGCAGGTGATCCCCATCGGCCAACAACTCGGTGACCAGAATGCCCCGGTAGATGGTATTGGCCCCGGCGGGAGGCACAAACGACATTTCGAGCATTTCGTGGTCAGACGAATGCGGCTTTTCGGAGGACCAAAGCCAGTCGCGTCGGAATTTGCTGCGGAACTGCGCATTCAGCAGCTTTCTTGTCAGTCGCCGCCTGGCATCCCCGCCGAACACGATATATTCCAGTACCATGAGCGACGTACGCACCGCCGAAGAAGTCGCAAGTTGCCGCGCCCAAGGATTGGCGCCGACGAAACGCTTCAATGATTTGATATTCAAGAATATTTCTCCCGCCTTAAGTGTATCAATGCGAAAGCTCGGCTATGGTCACCACCTGCCCACGCAGGACATCGTAGACGGGCATCGCACGAATTTCTTCCAAGCGTCTTTTCCCGGTCAAAAAGGTGAGTTGTCCGTTGGCATCGCGGGATTCCTTGAATTTGGACTCCACATAGGCCACCTCGGGGGTCAGCTCTTTCAAGCCATTAAGCCGGTCGCGGCGTACAAAGAATGCATTGTTGCCGGCACTGTTGCAACCTACCAGCGCATAGCCCTTCCGGTCTGCGATCATACTCAGCGCCTTCAGGGAGGCGCCCCAATACAGGTGTGAATAATGCGCGTTGCTACGCACAAAGCCGGGATCGTAAGGGACGGTGATAGCATGATCCGCCCCGAATACACTGTTGTACTCCGCCACCACAATGACCGGATTGACTACATCAAGGCGATCCCACACCCAGTAATCGTTGCCATCAATGTCTACAGATAACAGACCGATTTCACCGCGAAAGCCGTTGTCGCCAATCAGCTGGTTGATATTGTCCGCGTCAATGAAGGCGGCAATGGCCGTCAACCCATTTCGCCAGTAAATCGAGCTTTCTCGCACCCGAGCAATATTGGCCGGGCTACCGTCAATAATTAGCCCGCTCCAGTTGTCATTAATCAGCAGAAAGCGGGTGTTGGCTTCTTCATAAGTTTCCACCCCGAACTCCACAAAAGTATGTAATTCCGGACCTATCCCAGCCTTCCTAATTAAATACTGCAATATTCCGTCTTCGCCGAACTGCGAAAATACCTTGAATTCCGCCTCCTTGATGTCAGGCAGATCGCCGCGCGCGGCGATTTGATGAATCAGCATTTTGGCGGCAAGTATCTTGGCCTCGGCAACCTGGTCAGGCAATTTGAAAAAACTCCTGCCATACCCATTCAACCAGCGACGCAGCTGTGTCACTAAGCGCATTCAACACACCTTTCCAGAATATATCCCTTGAACGGTACAGGACGAACAAAGTCGCCGAGTATACCATCCACTGCCTCGAACTCTGCCAAGATGCGATATTCATTATCGAGTGGATTCAACAGGCTGCCCCGTGTGAACAAGCGTATCGGGTAACTGGATGACGATATACGTTTCGGTACTGTCTGCATGGCAATGATGTCATGGTTTGCAGAAATAACCGGGGTCCTGTCAATAATCACATTCTGAATATCCAGCTCTCTGACGCCCCGCAGGATTGCCCAAGGATCCGGGACATACTGCAATACACTGGAAAAAATTATTGTATTCGGCATAATAGCTGTACAGGCGTCCTCGATGGAATCTGCAAAGGTTAACACCTCATTGGCAAACTCTTCCCGACCTTTGCTGACGAATTGCGGTTGCTCCACCACGCACCATTTTACTTCGGGCAGGCCCGCCAGGAAGCTGCGGCACTGATAATAGGTACTCCCCAACGCACCGCCAAAATCCACAACAGACAGGCGGCCGTCATGCTTCGCGGCCACCCGCAGCAGAGCGGCAATCAGGGGATAGGGATATTGGGGCTCGGAGAACAACACGCTGTCGCGTTCAAACGCTGCTTCTCCGTTCCTGACCTTGCGGGTTGCTTCCGCCACTTTGGCCAGAATTTCCGGCGCATCATATCCGGTCGCCTGTGCCGCTGCCTGTTCCCACGTGGCAAACTCGCCGGAAAAGCGGATTCCATATCCGAGCCAAGCCCGAAGTAAGCGCAACGCTTCTGGCGGCACCCAGTTTCGCGCAAGTGTCGTCAATTTGTTGTTCATTTCGTCACGTCCTCCAGACGGACACGCTCAAATTCGTCCAGCATACCGCCGTGGGTTGCATTGTAAATCCGCACCCCATTCGCCTGAGCAATCCGCTTGATGGCACGATATTGTTCCCACACCCGGCTAACCGCAGGTAATTCGTCCCATAACGTGGTCAACAGAATGCCGTCTCTGGTTAGTGTTGAATCCGTCGTGGTCACGCCCTGCCCGTAAAAATAACGATACTCCTTCTTCACAAACCAGTCGTGATCAACTCCAAGCAGGTATATGTCACGAAACCCCATATACATCGCAATCATCAGCACCATGATCGGAACGGTCTGCACCCTCGGGATAATGCCGGTCAAATCGGGAATGCCAGTATTTGCCAGAAAATGGTTTTTCCCCATACACACAAAATGCGTTGCCCTCCCGGAAAACAGGTGGTGCTGCTGCACCAAGGGCCATTCCTGCCGGTCCAGAAACATTTCGGCATCACCGATCGACTGGTCCATTTCCCTAAACCATTCGACAGCCCTTTCCGGCGGCAGCGTAGCGTAGGTAATTTGCGGCACACAGTGGTATTTGGGGGAAATGTATTGATAGTCCGGGTGGCGATAGCCATTTGACACGCTGAATACCGTCTCGCCGCGTAGCGGACGGATATCCTGTTCATTGACTGAAGGGCCGTTACAGAGAATGAAACACCGCTCTCCCGGATGCCGGTTATGCAACTGCCGGTTGGCGCGCAATACGGCAAGGTGGGTCAAATAGAAACCCAGTGCAAGGGGATGATAGTAGCTCAACAGACGGAAAACGGCCGGGGGTAGCAGCCAGTCCGTCGCTTTCAGGACATGTTCACGCATTGTCGCTTGTTCCATATTCTTTTTTCAGTTACATCCAGCGCAATGCCCAATAGGCCACGCCTAAGCCGGCAGTCAGGGCAAAGACCAGCATGGCGCGCAACCAGAGTTTCGTGGGGGCATTCAGAACTCTGGGCGCGATCAGATACATGGAAAACGAATACACCATCAGGCCGATGAATTGGCCGATCGCCGCGCCTCTCTTGTCGCTGCCGAAGTATGCCGCAACCAGCCATGCCGTCGCCAGCCCGAAAAGTATCAAAACGATATAAGGGAAGAAGCGGCGCGCGCCTACCATGCAGTTCCCCCAGATGATGAAAAATGGATAGAAAATTACCCCAGACAGCAAGCTTGCCAGCATGACCGGATCCAGGTGATACGCCGGAAAAATCACTCGGAAAATTGCCGGGGATGCCTCCGCGACGGCAATCGTTCCCAACAATGTCCAGGGTGCTGTCCGCTCCGCCACCCTGTGCACATATTGCATGGCATCGTCAGCACTATGCCCGAAGCGGCGCAGGGTTTCGACGCCCACCGGCAGAAATGCGGCGATGATCAGGGCTGCAAGGGATTGGTAAGCAGAGGTAGCAATCCCATATTCGGCGATCTCGGCATGTGAATAATGCGTACTTGCGTACAAACGTCCCACATTCAGCAGTTGCACCCACATTACGGTAATGCCGCAACGCACCAACCCTTCGCCGACATTGTCGCGTACGAGGCGCCAATCTATGGCAAAGAATGCAACCCATGACACTTTGCGTACATAGGCAAGCAACACAGCTGCAACCAGTAGTGTGCCAATAAACCAGCCCATCACGCCCCATAGGTAAACCAGCGGCAAGATTCCAACCGACAGCAAGGCTCGTAACATTGCTACACGTCGGTAGGACGGGAAATCACCCAGGCATGAAATGCGCGAAACGTGGAATCCAGCCAAAAAGGTCATCGGAGCTACTGGGAACAATAACAGCGAGTGCAGCAGAGAGTGAAATTTCGCAAAATAGCTGAGGGATACCGCCCCGGCAAACACCAGCGAGGTCAGCAGGCCAAAGCTGTGTACAGTGCGATCCCAGTGTGCGATCGCCTCGCCTTCTCCCCGACTGGACAATGCAGGTACAACCCGATTGTGGACATAGTTCAAGCCCAAGTCCGCCATGGCAATGAAAGACAGCAACACACCGACATAGACCGTCTCGGCAAATGCCGATGCTGTCAGCACATTTGGCAAAATAAGCAATGTGGCCGCTGCGCTTGCCTGTTGGGCTATATTGGCTACAAGAGTTTGGCGGCTGTTGGCAAAGCTCATTAGTTAGTCGTCCCTGAAAAACCCTTTTTCTCAGCCAGCGGCGCATGATTCGTTGAACGCGTGTCTCAGGTAATGCAGCCAACAATAATCGGCAGTTGCTGGCGATTCAATCATTGAAATGTAGCTAATACGTTTAAACCACCAGCTTCGGGAATAATCATCCTGATTTTGGCGGAATTCTGCGGTAATAAACGTCCCGTCGCCATGTCGGAAATCTGGTATCCCATGTGCCAAAGGTCATCTAATAATTCATCAAATTTATGGAGGTTTTCACCATAAACATAAGGGGCTAGTTCGAGCATTATTTTTGGCCTTGACTTCTCAATTACAGTCTTTGCTCCAATCAACACATCATTTTCATTCCCGTCCACATCGAGTTTGATGAAATTTATTTTTTTGATTCCGGCACTGTGAATAAAGCTATCCAAGGTTCCCTTGATGGATCCATGGGTTGCCATCAATCGACCATGATGTTTAGTGTGCAAATCCTCGGCCGCCTCAAGTGGCCAGCTTGAGTAAACGGACTCCGGTAGAGGATCGGCATCCGTGGCCATCAGCATCATCTGATGAGGGCTAATTCGTAGTGCCAGTTGCGGATTGAGCGCAATGTTGGTTTGCTGCTTCGCAAATGCATAGGCAGTCGGCTCGAATGAAAACACTTTGCCAGAAGGCCCTACAAGTTGAGCTAGTGGCAAGGTATGGGCGCCGACATTTGCCCCGATATCAAGTACGACATCTCCTTCTTTGATCAACTGAGCATATCGACGCAGAGTTCGAAGCTCGAAACCGCCAAGCATGTAGATGGCCAGATCAATGCCCTCTTTTAGATTTAGCGACCAAGTTACTTCCCTGCGGGTGACAACAACCTCCGGGGAAAGGCCGAAGATTCTGCGAACGAAAAGAACGGTTGACGACAGGACGCGAGCAATTTGAATTTTTTGGCTAGTAGATAACATCTTGAACTGTGTCCTACTTATAAGTGGAGATCAGTATCAGGCACTTGGATGCCTGGTTAGTATGAGATTGCAATAATGGTCAATCTCCGTGGGATTAAGCGTTGAGCCATCGAAGAGTCGGCCAACTGGATCACTCGTTGTCCGTACTTCAAAACCAAGTGACTGGATTAATTCAATGACGTCAGAAGGTGCGACCGACGCCTTCTTTATACCATATGGCCAAAATTCCATTAGCACCTTGACGTCACGGTTTTCTTTAAGCACTCGTTTAGCACCTTGCAATACGCTCAACTCATAGCCCTGAACGTCAATCTTGATCAGATCAACACGCTGACCAGTGAGGAAATAATCGTCAAGACTCACGACCGGAACGTCAATTTCCTCCCGCCCATCACCACTATCAAACGTGCGGTGGTCAACGTTCAGTTCAGCGGAAACATAGAGCTTAATAGTTCCGCTACGATCACCAATAGCAGCGTGGTTAAGCGAAACATTGGCCATGTGGCCAACATTCTCCTGTAGCCGCTTGAAATTGGAGGGGGCCGGCTCGAAGGCATGGACGCGCCCTGATTCTCCGGTCAGCTTTGAGAAGAAGCGGGTATAGATGCCGATATTGGCGCCAACATCTACTACTGTCATCCCCGGTTGAATAAATTGTCGGAGCAACGCATGTTCACGGCGATCGGAGAGCGCTTTCCACGCTGCGTACAAAGGACGATAGGCGGGATAACAATGCTCATAAAGCTTATTAGCCAGTTGAAATAAATGGTTCTTCATGGCTATCTCTTCGCAACCAATCGGGCACTGAAGAAGGATGCGAATATTTTTGGTAGAAGGGTCGCCAAAGACCGATCCAATACGAGGTAAGGGCGGTATATCCAATGTGGCACAGGGAAAATCCTCGAAATTCCTCCGGTTAACATATATGCAATACTGGTGAAGAACCCAATTCTCGTCTCGTTCAATTCGTAATAATCTGACAATTCTCTTAGCCAGTCCGACCTGGAAAAGAAAATCATGTGTGGTATCGCTTGGTTCGACGAGGATAGCGGCCCATTAACCTTGCCTAGCACCGGACGAGAAATGTCAAAATTCACAGGTTCATGGTGCAAAAACTTGAACAACGGATAAGAGAGCAAAGAGAAATACGGTTCGACAATGAATACCTGTCCGCCCTTTGCGAGCTTGCGGGTTGCACTGCGCAAAAACTGAACTGGGTCGCGCAGATGATGCAGAACATTGGTCAGCGTGATCACGTCAATGCTGTGATCAGGAATTTCGGAGAAATCAGCGATGTCGTGACAGTCGAAGACAATATCCAAGTGCTCAAGCCTGAGGACGTCCGTCGTAATCACGTTCGGTAGGAACATTCTGAGCGGAGATGTGCCGCTTCCAATTTCCAGCACTCGTTTCTCGGAGATGTCCGGAATCACTCGGAACAAGTCCCGATAAAGTTCCTGGTACCAGAACATCAGGTTGCGATTTTTTTGAAGTCGCTCGCGATTTGCCTGAGTTTGATCTAGGTCGTGTTGATAAAGTGTTTGGCGATCAAAAATCATCTCAGAGGAACTTAATCTTTCTCGCGGAGAAAATTAGCATAGCTAACAAAATGGCACCATGGCGCCAGCGAGAGATATTTGTCTCTCCGTAGACTCGCTCACGATAACAAATCGGAACTTCAACAATCTTAAGCCCCATCCGAGCTGCCCCAAAGATTAGGTCAAAGTCGCCGAAGGGGTCAAAGTCGCCAAAAAAAGAACGATTGGCAGCCAATTGCAGATAGTTGGAGCGACTAATCACCTTGGTGCCACACAAGGTGTCTTTGAATCGCTGCCCTAGAACATAGGAAAAGGCCATTGCGAAGAATTTGTTCCCGAGAAGATTGAAGAAGCGCATCGCTTCCTTCTCCATGGGATACACCAACCGAGTTCCGTTAATGAATTCACCTTTTCCATTCTTAATGGCTTGATAGAATTTAGGGAGGTCTTCGGGGGGAACCGTCATGTCCGCATCGAGGATCATGAGAATTTCATTCGTCGCAAGACCAAATCCTTTTCGTACTGCATCTCCTTTACCCTTGCCACTCTGTTGTGCGATAAGGATGCGTCGGTTCAATCCATAGCGGTCTTGCGCTGCCTGAATAGCCTGCCACGTATTATCAGTCGAATTGCCTTCAATAAATATAATCTCGTCATTGGGTCCCATGGCGGGTATACGCTTGACGATATTGTCAATATTTCCCGCCTCATTCCGGGCAGGAACAACAATAGACACCGAAGGTGCTGCGAGTTTCTTGTCTACCTCGTTGACCAATGGCCTAGCAACGACAATATTCAAAAGACAAAAATTTCTGAAAAGCGGTAGAGGGGCCAAGTACCGATTGAAAAAATTGCTTACGACTGGAATGTAGAAAGGAAAAAGAATCTTGTGATCCAATCGAATCAACTCAAAATTCTCAAGTTCCAAGAGATTCTTTATGTCTTCATGTGCAAGCCAGTTTGATTCGGGCACTTTACGACGCAAGCCAAGTTTCGAAGCAAGGCTCATAAATGGGCGCCATAGGCTGCTGTAGTAGGTCAGCACTAAGCGCGTGTCCCTATGACACATTTTGTTCAAACTGGCCAATAGACCTTGGATATCGCGCTCGTAGTGAATCAAACCACTGATAACAAGATAGTCTGGCCTCGCGTAGTAAATGCTCTCGACCGGAAGAACAGCACCCTCAAGAAAATCAGTGGCCAACGCTAACTCTTCCGGTGCATTTCGGAACGCTACCTTCCCTTGAGGCATTGCGCCAATCAAAAGTGAGGATGCTGGGTCGATCTCAATCACGGAATTCTGCGGCAGGATGAATAGCGATAGATACTTCCGCAGCAGTGCGTAGAAATAAGTTCTCATTGGACTCAACTTGGTACGTTTCGAGTAAGGCGCCAACGACCATAGAGGGCCGCCGCAGGCACCATATATGCCACAAAAAATAGAAGATGGATGGCTGTTGCCACTAGCAACCCTTCCGCTGGAGAGCGTCCAAGAAAAATGAACGCTGAAACAACCGAGGCATGAAATGTTCCCACACCTGATGGCGCCGCAGGGAGCATTAACCCTAAGGCCCCAGCAAATAGAACAAGCAGCGATTCTTGGTAACTTAGAGTTACGCCAACAAATCGTGCAGCCAGAACATAAGATAGTGCATACACCGAAAGCCACATGGCCAGCGTCAAGATGCCTGGAAGAAACATTGTTGGTACGGTGAGGCTGCGACTGGCATCTCGCACCAAGTGTGCGACGTGTCGTTCAAAAAAAGCAGTTTTTCCTGCGAGTTTGAAGACCGGATGCAGCCAACGCAGCACGGGCTCCCCGAAATACTTGATTATGATCACAGCGACAAAAATCGCTGCGAACACGGTAATGGTAAAAATTGCGAAGATAGAGGAATACGTGGAAACACTTGGCTCATGCAAAAAGACGGATGCGAGCATGCCAACAGACGCGATGGTTAAAAAATCGATAACCTTCTCGACAAATAATCTGCTGAGCACCTCTGCATGCGGCATTGTGGCAACTACATGGCTGTAGTGCACCCGTAGCAAATCACCACCTCGTGCCGGAAGAAACATGTTCCCACCAAGGCATAGTATGGAAGCGATCAGAGATGTTTTGTGTGTGAGTTTTCTGTCAAGAAGCAATCGCCAGCGATAGCCGTAAATCAAGGCAATGCCAAAAGCCATTAACGAGAACAGCAACAAGGACCACGCTGAAACTCCGCTACGAAAAATATGTATTGCATCTTGCCAGTCGACATCTCTGGCCAAGAATATGACCACAACTAAACTGATGGCAGAAACAATCAGCGTGTGCTTGGATTTCTGGGTAAGAGGATGGTGAGCCACCTGCTTTTCTTAACGATTTGGTCCGATGAGTCGAAAATACGCCCACCAATTGTGACGGCGGCTTTTTTCTAAGCTTCTCATTATCACCTTTTGAGCAATATTAGGCAATGAGTTCCCCCTAAATTTTGTCTTCCAAGGATGACGTAAGATGGACATTATTTTTGAGAGACAAAAGCTAAAGATGAAGAGGCCAGAATCACCCGGGCCATTCAAAATTTACACCCGATCATGCACTAAAGTATGATGTAAAAAACTCTCCCAGTTGGTGGCACTAAATCGGCAGCAGTTCACTGCAGATCGAGGACGTTTCTTGAAAAACAAAGACATATACCGTTGAATTCGCCCGATAAAATATGATAGAGCCCCCGATTCGCAGTCGAGATGAGGAGCGAGCACGAAGGCAGCTACTTATTTGCGAGTACGTGACGCAATACTTGTCGCCGGCGTACGAATGAGCCAACGCGGATTCAGGCCAGCAATGGATCCATGCTGGAGCGAACGTTTAACCTATGGAGCATAGATCATAGATCAACATATCCACAACAGGCCACGAATCTTTAGTCTGCTTGCGATATCTATCGCGACCTTTGCGACGCACTGGATGGCGCTATTCAACGAGGGACTAGTTTCAGAAGATTGGGGGCTGTTTCCAGCGCTGACATACAAAGATTGGCCCGCTATCACGGATATGCTTTCATCTGCCGGCGTTCCTATGTTCAGCCTCTACGTGTGGCCGATGGCTTTCGTCGTAAATATTTTCCTATACAAGGCCATCCTCTTCCTGGCCGTCTATTTCATCGCACTGCTCGCTTACTTGATTGGACTCAGATCCGGCTACCTTTCAGACCGAGAGGCTCTCTTGGTAGCCATCTTTTCGCAACTGTTGCCAATCGCTACGGTCACCACGATCTTCACGTACTCCATATATTTCTACGCTTACGTGCTCTTCTTGTTGGCGTCCTATCTGTTCGTTGGGATGGAAACGACACGAGGATTCCAGCATTCCATCGCACGTGGACTGTCCTTCTGTCTTTACTTCTTGGCATTCACGCTCAATTCATTGTTGGTTCTATACGTCGGAGCATTCATGCTCGTTTATATGGTTCGATTAAGGATCATGGGGCAGCAGCTCCGCCATCTCAAGGACATCGTGGATACCTTCGGAGAGTTTTGCAGGACTCGCTTCGACTTTATGCTGCTCCCGTTCTTCTACTGGGGGTGGAAGAAAGTATTTACACCGACAAAGGGGCTATACAGTAGCTACAATGCTTTCGACTTTGCTCCGAGGCATTTTGCGAAGAATGCGTACCACTTTATTGTGGACGGCTTCTATTCGCCTCTGGCCAAGAGCTTTGGCCCCATGAACTCCTATATATTGCTAGCAGTCGCAATATACTCAATATTGTCTGTCTGGATGTTCCTGAAATTTGATGCAAGTGCAAATCGACTCTCAGAGAAGGAACGGGTTGATTATCGAGGTGGTTGGGGGTTGATCGGCTTCGGGTTCTTGCTGCTTCTGTGTGGGACCGTACCTTACATTTTGGTCGGAAAGAGTCCCGCGCCCGGAGTGTTGATGAGGAACGCCATGCTCATGCCAGTGCCGTTAAGTGTAATGTTGGTCGGCACGTGGCGCGTCCTCAAATCTAGGGCCGTCGGTATCGCGAATAAGAACGTTGCAACCGTAGTGCTGTTGATTCTCTTCGTTCCGTTTACAGTCAGATGGTGGGAGAACTACGCTGCATGGCAAGCACGTGCTGCAAAAGATGTCGCTGTCACCCAGTACCTAGCCGAGAACCCGCAGTGGGCTAATTTCTCGGTGTACTGGATAGAGGATAAATTCTTACTGAAAGGAAGCGAAGAAGAATATGGATTTCATGATTACACCGCGCGATTCCGAATGCTTTGGGGTGGCCAAACTAGAATGGCTTTTACGCCGTCGCATAGTGCGTTCTTCGGAGTAGACTCGCCACACGGTGTAATACCCGTGCATTCTGAATTCCCAGAGCGCCTTTCGTATTTCTGTAACGATTGGAGCAGTGCAAAGGACATCGATCTAACTGGACCTCAGGCGGAGTTGGACATCACTTCCGGGTTGGGTACGTGGACCAACGAAGCCATTGCATTTGAGTTCCTGTATTTCCGATTTATCAAGCCTCATGGCCTCCATGACTATTTGGCTAAATTAGTAACAGTAAAGCTACGGCCAAATTAAAAAACCACAAGATCTAGGTGGACGTTATTCTGATCCGCTTCGGTCTTTTGAAAACAGGATGAAAAATGCAATCAGACTACGGTTGTGTTTGAATTGGCCGGGCCACAAGTGTCTGATTAGAAGTAGACACTCTAAACAGAATTGCGACCATATCTAATAAAGTAAATATTGCCATCAGTGGCACGTTGTGGACGTCGCAGATTCGATGCAGCCATCTAGCTGATGGGAAACGGATCTTTGTGAAAGCCTTGAGGGAATAGCACCAAACTACGGGCGCCACTAGATTGCAAGATTCTATTGTTTCTAACCCACAATCAGCTAATAGCCGTAACAGCAGCCTGCGACTAAATAGATTCAGGTGCCTCGGAAAGTAATAGCCCCCCCATAAACCTGAAATGAAAAACTGGCGATCGTAGCCTTCCACGTCAGGTGTTGCCAAGACAAGCCAACCTAGTGGTGATAGAATTCTGCGCACCATTTCGAGGCACTCCCGTGGTTGCCATAGATGCTCAATCAATTGATTCATGGTCACAAGATCAAAGTGCGATGTCGGTAAATCAGCCGTCTCGAGCCGAGACTCGTGCAGTATGATTCCTTGCGCCTCCAGTCGACGACGCGCCTCAGGCTCAAATCTCCAGTCCAACCCTTGCACCTCAATACTTGGAAACTGCCGCTTGACTGCTTCAAGCAATTGACCATCCCCGCAGCCGATATCTAGAAATCTCGCACCGGCTGGCAAGTCTTTGAGAAACTTACGGATTCGTCGCATCATGATGTATTCCTTAAGGCGACTTATCACCTTACTCTCCTCCGTAAATTTCCCGCTGAAGGATGCATAATTTTCCGGATATAAAATAGGGATGCTATTGACTGTTGGACGCGGATTGAGATAAATATGCCCGCAATTGGTGCAACGCCAAGCTACGCAGATTTGTGACGATCCTTCATAAATGTAATCAACTCCGGACGCCTCGACCTGACCTTCTGTTGTGCCACATATGACGCATTGCGTTTGTTCGGTATCGAAAGTGTTCACCAGTTTTCCCTTAAGTGGTGGGGATCCCTCGACTCAACTCGAGTACTTTGGCAACAGCACTCTTTTGAAGAAGCTCAGGGTACTTTTGATAGAAGCCTCTCTCCTCCAAATATTGATGAACCTTTGGCAGATTGACGGCTGGTACTGTGGGATACAAATGGTGTTCAAAGTGATAGTTAAAGTTGGCTTGGAACATCAGCCATTTTTCTAGATACCCCGGACAGGTGGTACGGATCACTGGGGTAATACTCTGATTCGGTGATGCTAGACCTGCGAAACCAATTGGCTGATGCTCACCTATAGACCGTAGCAAGTTTACTGTTACCGCCACACCGAGAATCGGATATGCCCACAGCAAAAAATACAGATACCACCGTCCGGCCAGTACACAAGCAAGCAGTAGGGGAATATTCCATACGGCTATAAAAAATAGATCCTGGTCGCGACCTAAATCTGAAGCGGACTCTTTAGGCCCAACATATTTCCGCATAACAATCAGATATCCATCGATACACAGCAATCCCCGCAGGAGTTTGCCTACCAACCGTCGAGAGCCCCTAACGTCAACGTTAAAGGCAAATCGATCCATGTCATTCGCTGTCGCTAATTTCGCATGATGAGTCATGTGAAATCTACGGTACGTCTTAACCGACATTCCGATGGGGCTACCAAAAAACACCGTTGCCCATAAATCGTTCAGCGCTCGGCTGCAGAATAGAGTGAAGTGAGAACTTTCATGAACCCAAAGTTGCATGGCCACGATACAAGCACATATTACTAGGAAAGCCGGTATCCAAATAAGCGCCGGTCCCAGTAACGCTGCAATCCAAGCGCCCAATAATTGCACCCATAAAATGAATGTTGCCATTAATACGTGGCTTGGTTGGAGCACCCTCCAGTGCTTAACCGTGGCAGGAGGGCATAGAGACCGTGCTTCTTTTTCAATTGCTGCGATCATCGTGAGCTTTTCTCGACTTTTTGGTTTCCAACTGATTGGCATTATGCCGCCAATCACCGTTGATTGTGTCGATTTTCCCTATATCTTCTGGCATTAGGCTTTAATGCAATCGTCAAGGAATCGCACGAGCGTATGGGCGAGACGTATGTGAGACAACCGCTAGCTGAATGAACTTGGCCCATTTCCCACCAACAAATGAAAGGACCGGCTCTTTGGCTGGGAGTGGGTGCCCAATAGCTAATTTATTGCTTTGTTAGGTGGCTGTTCATGGCCGAACTAAGGTATCTGGGTAACGCTGATCCATTCAAGACTAGTTTAGACGATTCTGAATCGCGAATCAAAAAAGACCAGAAAAGGCAGATGCACAGCTATATATAAAGATTAAGCAGCAGCCGATAGAGTTATTAACAACAACTCCCCGCCTTAACAGAAGCTTTACCAAAATACGGCTGGAGCTTGGCTCGCTCTCGATCAGGTTTCCAGCCACTTCACCATCTCAAACACTTCAGCGTGCCTGATACCAATACGCTGGCCGGCATTTTCCGCCTCGTTGCGGAAGAAGTTGATCCATTTTTCGCCGGTTCTGTCCATTTCCGATTCATGAGAACGGATAGCCCGCTCCTTGATATCCCAGTAATCGGTGATATCCACGTAGAAATTACCACGGAACTCCATGGTGGAGTGATACCAGTTGCTGCGGTACATCAGCAACCTAGGTACGTGACGGCAACTATGCAGTGAAGCCCGGGCGACAGCCTGATGGTCGTGATGGATGTCTCCCGTCCAATGGCTATATACCATGTCGATTTTTTTTTCTTCGACGATTTTGAGAATTTTCATATTCAGAGAATCCACGAATTCGACAGCTAAAGTCTGGAATTTGCCGCAGATCATCTCCTTCACACCGAGTACACGCATGGCCGCTTGGGCCTCGCCCAGTGCGGTTTCGTTGGATCGCACAGTCTGATTGTTATAGTTGGCAAAGCCAGACACGGTGGCCACGTAGACATAGACCGAATCCCCCTTTTTTGCATGCCTTGCGAGGGCACCTCCGCATCCGAGTTCGACATCGTCGAAATGCGCTCCGATAGCCAGGACGTTCATTTATATTTTCCTCAGAATCTCGCGTGATTGCTCAATACCGCAGTTGAAAAACAAATCGATGCTGCTCAGGTAAGGGATGAATTCGCCGAACTGTTGCTGATAGATCGGATGCCTGAAATCCTGCCATTGCACTTCGATTCCGGCGGAAGAGAACGGCTCCTCTTCAAAGTAGTCTCTCGCACCCACTCCAGACAGATAGCGGTTGGCACCAACCTTTTTCAACAAATCAACCAACAGTTCGTTTTTTCTTCCGTTCGGCTGCATGGTACTGGAATAAGCAATTGGGACATCAATGGCAAACCATTCCATTAGCATCTGTACCGAAGCCACACTGAATTCCACCAAATATTCGCATGGCTTGCGGTAAAGCGCTTCTACTCGCGGAAACAGTGCAGAAAAATAAGGTGCGTTACGATAATTCTCCCGTAACAGATTGAGGTTCTGCTCCTGCCAATCCGTATCCGCCAGCAGTACCTCATTAATCGGCGTCCCCAGCGGTGCTTTCTTTACGCCTACCGTCAGCCAGCGCTCACCGTTGGCTGTCTTGATTTTATCGCGGTGGGTCCAACTGCGGCTGCCGTTGGTCACAAATTGCACATGATCTAGCAGGATGAACAGATTCGCGTGCAATAGCCGATGAAAAAAACCAAGATACGGAAGAAAGTCCGGCTGATGAATCACCACGGTTTTCAAAGCAGTGCCTCGATCTCATCGGCAACCCTTGCCGCACCCTGCAAATCAATATGTGCCATGGCAGCCTGGCTCATTTTTTCAATCGGCAATTTCGCAGCAAACACTTCCTCGTTAATGGCGCTGTAATGTCCGGCGAAAACAGCTCCCCCCAAGCCGGCGATTCCCCGCCCTACTGGGATTTCGAAATCTTCGTTGGCAATTACGATGCAGGGCAGCCCGGATGCATTCGCTTCAAATGGCGTAATCCCGCCTCCGGTAATCGCCAGGGCATGATGGCTGAATTCCTCTACCAGCGATGGCACGCTACGCTTCAGCACGAACCCATCATCCAGCACGTCGAGCAGTTCAGCCTCATGCTTGAAAGCAGGGCCAATAATCACCGTCGCGTGGCGGCCGGCCGATTTCAGCATCTGTACCACTTTCACCGTGACACCATAGGTATCGCTCCCCCCCATCGTCACCACAATGCTGCCCTCCGCCGTGCGTAACCGACGGTAACGCTCGATTTCACGATTCAGCACCAGAAAACGCGTGCCTCTCAGCACTCTCGCCCCCTGTAGAGGCTCGGCATCGTCAAAAGCCAAGGCGACCACATTCAGATCGGCCAGTGCAGCACCAGAACCGCGGTCGTCAAAGGTCACCAATGGAATGCCACAATGTTTCACCTGTGCCGCATGGCGTGCATCCGTATCCAGGCGATCATCAATCCACAGTCTGACGCCATGCTTGCAGATCAACCCTGTTTGCCAATCATTCTTCTGCGGTTCCAGCGTCACCAGATCGAATGGCAGTTTTCGCTGCGCCAAAAGTGCCTGGGATGATTCATGCGGATTGACGAAAATCCGGAATGGCATCCCCCGCTCAAGCAAGGTCTCGCAAAAATTGAGCATCCTGAACAGGTGCCCCATCCCGCGTTGATGCGACGCTTCTACGCAGATGGCGAGCATAATGCAATGATCCGTTCAGTCGTCAGCCATTCGTCACCGGCCTGCCGCGCTAGGGCATCCGCCTTGCGCCAGTCATCTTCGGTATCTACCGTCAGCCGCAAGCCGGGCTGGCTCTTGGCTGCCGGAACATCCAGCGTGCCAGTCCTGAATATTTCTGGATGCTCCAGCAAATATTCGTCCACATGCTC
>Ga0153916_10000573_pt1 | contig 25128 bp, 17 predicted proteins | sample Opewatmetagenome_FD_109642 | JGI IMG/M metagenome (GOLD analysis project Ga0153916, IMG submission 109642) | Freshwater wetland microbial communities from Ohio, USA - Open water 3 Core 3 Depth 4 metaG | ecosystem: Environmental > Aquatic > Freshwater > Wetlands | place: USA: Ohio, Lake Erie...
CCAGCGATTGGGTGGTTCTAACATAGTGAACTGGCAACCTGGCTCCACCACTAATCCTCCCGCGATTCGCAGGGAACACGCAGGGGCAGCGTAAACCGTAACACCGGAAGCAAAAGTCAAGGTTGCACCTTCCAGCACATCCACGTTCGAAATCATGTACACTGATGGATCTGAAACCGTTATGGACTGAGTGATAGTACTTGGCAAATCTGGTGGGTAATTATCTATGAAAGGATCTGCCTCAGACCATTCATAGCGATTGTTTCCTTGAACCCCGCGGAACTGACCAGCAATACCCCAATCAGCAGGTTCCGATGGCGGATTTGGATCATGGTCCTGTCCGAAACTCTGCCAGATGATCATGCGCCTCTTCTCAAAGATGTCACTTGCTGAATGGGTGAGGTAAAATCCGTTGTTAATAGGATAGCTTTGGGCAACAGCAATGGCAGGCCACTTCTGATCGTTACTATGGAATAAATTAACGGATAAATTGTCCTCGATAGTCAGCTGATCGCCAAGACCCTGTGCACAGTAGATGTCTCGCCTGTGAGATTCGTCTACCCATTTATCATAGCAAACGTAGTATGTCCCATCAGTTCCTCGTACAGCAATGTCAGGACGTGAATCGGTATCAACGGCTTCACCGGTGACGGGTAGGATGACTTCGACATTGTTCTCCTGAATCTCGCATTTGTCTATTTTAATGTTACCATTGGTGTAGGCTACGAAGAAATGTGTGTTGTCCAGCCGAGCTATAGACGCATGATAACCATTAGCTGACAAATCATATGGACCTTGGAGATACTCGCCGGTCTCATGAAGTAGCACGACCTTCAAGTAGTCCGTACCTGGCACTGGTCCGTTATATGCAATTGCGAAGGTGTTAGGTCCGATATAAGCAATGTCCGGTTCATGGTCATCTCCGTCCACTGCAACAATCTGTTCAGGGACCACTACAGTATTGCCATTGAGCACAACGGCATGAATTTCGGTGTGGGTGCTGGGTGCACACAATATCTTTTCCCATGCAATCGCATAATCACCATTTGGTGCGTAGGCAATCGTCGGATGGGCAAGTTGGTCCAAATATGGGTATCCACCACAGGTATTCTCAGCGACCAGATAAGTTTGTCCCCCTATCCAAGAATGGGTATTCTGGTCCCAGCTAAAAGAGCGCCGTTTAAGATATGCAAAACCATACGTCTGAAGTTGTTGTCCTGGGAAAGTAGCCTCCAGCCAAACCACAGTTATTGTATGACCGTCAGGGCTGTGAGCAATTGCTGGAAATCCTTTGTGCCCCCAACCTTCCGGCTGACTGGCGATTGTGAATTCATCGCCTTCCGCCATCCCCATTTGGTTGTACCAACGCCCCCTTATGTCATATTCTTCTGACAGCCACACCGCCACCCAGCTACCGCCATTACTGTCGGAACTTGGATCGACAGAAATGGCTGGTTCACGTTGGTCTCCTCTCGAATAGCCAGTTCCCCAGATCTGGTAGGCAGCTCCGTTGATGCGCAGCTCCCTTGGATTAGCCAACGTTCCTTCGTCATCCATATTGTGCACAGTAACATTATCGTATGTAACATACGCCATCTGTCCGAATTCGGGATCCCCTTGCACAATGGAATGTTCAGTAAGTCGCGTATAGTTGGTATTTCCAGCAATTGCACTAGCAACCTTGCGGAATCCTTCCACTGGTACACGGTCATATCCAACCGTGTGTGGGAACAAGCCGTCAGCTTTCGCAATCACCCACATTGCGGAACCATCCGTGAAAATGCCATTCCAACTGGTGTTCCAGCTGTCCCGCGGACTGTCTTGCAAGACTTTTCGAATCGCCCATTCTTCTATAGATTCAACCGGATTTTGTTGGTTTGGTACGGGTGGTGTGTTCGAAGGACCATCCCAATAGTAGTTCTCTTGTACCATTAGATATTTCATGAGCATCATAGCGTAATGCTCCGAATCATTAGCCTTATCGTTATATTCGTGGTGATACCAGACAGCCCACTGTCTCTGGTTAAAAATATCCAACGCACAAAAGCCTACAGCGGTTCGGTCAGCTAATCCAGGCGTGTTGACATTATACCGTCCTACCTTTACCATTCCATTATGCAGAAAGGAATATGGTTTATTAAACATGCTATGATAATGATAAGTCACAGGCGGAACTTCAACTTCTTCATCCTCATAGACAAAAGGATGGGGATTGTCTGCATAGTCATGATAATACTCTGGGTGAGTGTCGGGAACGTTCCTGGCATGACCAACCACCAAAGTTGCCACTCCGCCACTCCATGTGACAGCGTTACCGTATTCAGTGAAATACTGCGTTGATTCAGTGCCATCTGGATCGTAAGGCAATGGATCATTACAGTTATAACGCGTTTGGTATACTATACTGAACGGGTCACATCGGTATGATGTAATACTCCATCCAGCATCGGTATTGTCTTGCCATGCGGTATAAGCCATATAATTCATGAAATTCGCATAGTCTCCTCCTTCATTATAATTGAACTCTGCATTCGGTGCCCTCACGATTCCTACAAACGTGCAAGCGTTGGAAATCCCCACGAAGTATCCTGATAGCAAAAGAACTAATATAGCTACCAGAATCTGATTCGATTGTTGTCTGTTCATCCTGTTCTCCTTTGCGTTTGGTGTATCTTGTTCTTATTCTACTTTGGATATGATTTTAGGTTGTTCTCTATCTGAGTAATAAGACTTTTTGGTTAAATTCTTTACCATCAGAAATTAGCTGGATTAAGTATAGACCGGAAGCGCATAAGTCAGAATTCCATGCAATACGATGTATGCCCGGAGAAACATTGCCTAGCCCCAGCTCCTTTACCCTTTGCCCTAGAACGTTGTAAATGTTGATGGTAACATCTTTTTCAATGGGTAGAGTGAAAGGTATGATGAGAATGCTATTGAATGGATTAGGGTAGCAAGGAAGTAAATCAAATTTGTTCGGGATTTTAGGTGGATTCTGAACCGTGGACAGAGCGTCAACTTGATATACTGCAAATTTGTTGGGACTGACGGTCAAAAGGTATGACCCATATATCTCCATGTCGCTCATATTCTCGGTTATGTTGTAATGCCCCACGTATTGCGGATGAATCGGGTCAGTCAAATCCATAATATAAATCATTGACTGTTGATGATTCGAAAATAGTTGATAGAAAGCCATCGTATTTCCGTTGGCAGCAACTGCTGTAACCCAATTTCCTCCGATTGAACCCACGACTGTTGGATACTCCGGATTAGTAATGTCTATTATTTGTACTCCGCCTGCATAGTATGCCACATAGGCATAGTCACCTGCAATGGCTAAGTCCTTTACAGTCCCTCCCCAATAGAAAGGCAAGGTGCAAGAGCCAAGTAACTGAGGGATAGTAGGATTTGCGAGGCTATATATGTGAATGCTATTTGTGGTAGAAGTGAAGAGATAACCATTTATCGCCCTTGTTACGCCGCCTTCAACCTCAATGGAATCCAGAAGTTGTGGGGCTGCTGGATTCGCCAGACTGAAAATATGAAGCTGACCTCCATAGTTTATATAGGCATATTCTCCCTCAACAAGAAGCGCGAATGGGCAATAATTCCCGAAAGTCCAACAGCTCAGGGACTCGGGATGGACCGGGTCGGATACGCTGTAGATTATAAGTCCGTGATGGAAATCCGCGCCATACAGATAGTCTCCGCGCACGGCGATATCATCAAATCCCGATGACCCGAAAGGGCGACCAAGCTCGATTGCGCGAGACGGGTCGGTAATGTCAATTATATGGAACCCGGCATAGATATCCGATAGGTACCCAGTCGTTCCGTTAATCACGACACGACGGAGAAATCCCATTTTCCCGAAGCGGGAGACTTCCACCGGAGAGGCAGGATTAGAAATATCAAGGACGGCGACTGCCTGGTCCTCACTAAAATCGAGAGCCGCGCAAAGAAGGTTTCCCGAGCTGGCAATCCAGGTGGTTGGGTTCCGCAACGGCAGCGGATACTCACCTGTAAAGACCGGGTGCGTGGGGTCTGTAATGTCCCAAATATGCAAGCTTATCCATTTTGATATAAACAAATGGGAATCTGATATGGTTATATAGCCACAACCATTGGTGTCGCAGACTGCTACAGCTACCGGATGTAATGGGTCCGACACATCATAAACGCGCACACCGTGGAATGATGTGGAAAGATATACGTAATTTCCCGACAGCTTCGCACTCCATCCGGTGTAAACGGTGTCGTCCACTACAGCGACTAACACCGGGTTCCGAGGATCACTGATATCATACATCTCAACACCCCAGCCAGCTAAGCAAAGGTAATTGCCAACCATACCTACCGGATGTGATGGTCCTATAAGCTCCGGAAAATAACTGGTTACCTGCACATTATTCCAGTCGGAAATATCCATCAAACAAGGATAGTCTTCTTCACTATAAAGACCGACTGCTGTATTTCCATGAACAAACACAATGACAGGTGAATCATCAAGGTACCAGTGGTGAATTTCGGTGGGATGGGCTGGATCAGAAATATCCAGAACCGAGCCATCATTTAAATAGGTAAGATAGGCTAAATCGCCATTGATGTAAACACCACAACTTTGATAATTCCACTGGGACCATGGTGACCGACCAATCTCCACCGGATTGGTAGGTTCTGATAAGTCCATAATACGAAGTCCCAAATAGCCACTACACATGTAGGCAAAGCTGTCAATCATTTGGATACTGGACACGTGGTCCCAATATTCCAGCGTCGTCAAGCACCTCATCCCCAAGCTGTCCTGCGCCTGACCGACATTCCCCACCGCCAGCAGCAGTATAACCAGTCCCAAGCAAAATAAGTAACTCTTTCTCATGCTGACCTCTTTTCATAGGGGCATTCAATAAGATGTGCCGCGGTTCCGACAATTGAGGATGAATTCAGGTTTTTCAACTTGCCAACATGTCAACTTGCTAACTTGTCAACTTACCTCAACAATACCACTTTCTGCTCATATTCGTGCCCATTCGCAGACATATGCACCCAGTAAATTCCTGACGCAAACTCGCTTGAGCTCCATATTACTCTGTGCATTCCCGGCGACTGAGGAGGTAAGACAAACTCCTGGACTTTTTGCCCCAGAATGTTGAAGATGTTGATTTTTACCTCCTTTTGATAGGCTATGGCGAAAGGAATGGTCAATAAGCTATTGAACGGATTAGGATAGGGGGGAAGCAAAGCAAATTCGGTGGGAAGGGGTTCAGTGGGTGCGATTAGATTGGTCAAGGCATCACATTGATAAGCCCGGAATTCGCTTATGCTGGTGGTGAATAAATACTGTCCTTGTATCTCCATGTCGGTTATGTATTCATCGGTTGCGTAATAACCCACTAATCTGGGCTCGTCTGGATAGGTCACATCATATATACTAATAGCGGTTCTATCGTCCATAATCACCATGTTTCCTGAAGCGGCGACAGAACCCACCCAATACCCATCAATCCAATTGACTTCGCTAGGATGTGCCGGATCTTCGACATCAATAATGCGCATACCGCCATGTCCGCGCGCTACATAGACATGATTTCCGGCAGTGGCTAAATCAAACACCCAACCACCACCAAGCTCACAGGAGCCAACCAATTGTGGCGCCGCCGGATTTGAAAGGCTGTACACACAGAAAGTTGACCAGGCGCCAAAGTAAAGGTATCCACTCACCGCCAATCCGAGGTCTGGGGCTGCTGTGGGAAGACCAAGAGTGTTCACGCACTGCGGAAGCGCCGGATTCACCAGACTGAGGGTATAGAGAGAGTGGACGCCAGCAACGTAGGCATAGTCACCAGCGAGCACGATTTTTCTTCCATCTTCCTGGATCACACTGCCCACAGATTCTGGCTCTGCTGGATTGCTAACCTCGAAAACTACCACTCCGTTGGTTCCCGCAACATCGAGTTCTGCCAACAAATAGGCATAATTCCCCCGGATGGCGACGTCTATACCCTGTACATGGCTTCCATCCATATGCGTAAGCTCAGACAGGTGATACGGGTCAGCGATATCCACTGTCCACAGTCCACCTCCTGCCCCGTAGGCTGTGCTACCCCCAATTTCCATGCGGCTACAGCCCCCACTGGGACCGAATGAGCTGACCTCCGATGGCACATATGGATTGGAAATATCCACCACCATTACTGCATGACCGGGTTCTGCGGCAGTGGTGCAAACAAGGTTCCCTGAGCTCGAGACTCTGTACGACCCAATTGATTGCGTCGGAATCATACCCTCGAAAAACGGTTGAGCTGGATTAGCGATATTCCAGATATTTAAGTAGAAATTGCCTTCAGAGTATTTCATTGTGACCGCATGAGAACCCGTCACGGTCACATCCCGAGTCTGTCCGCTGCTGTCGCAGGCAGCTACTTCGACCGGTTGCAAAGGATTTGACAAATCTATAATGCGCAGTCCATGGTATTGGGTTGCCACGTAAGCATAGTTCCCTGAAATCGTGGCGTGCGACGTGTTGAAGACTGTATCAATGGAAGCCATCCATTGCGGCTCAGCCGGATCACTCATATCGTACAGAACCAGCCCCCCCGGGAACCCAGTCAAACAAAGATAGTCACCCGCCATGCCCACTCCCTCCTGAGGTCCTGCAATACCAGGGAAATCGCCGATTTGATGTACATTAGCCGGGTCCGAGACATCCAACACATAAGGATAGCCCTCGTCCGACTGTGCAATGGCATAATCTCCATGCACGAAGGAGATGTCGCTCATGTGCCCACTGTACCACTGCCCAAGCGCCACCGCATTGGACGGGTCGGAGACATCGAGTACAAACCCGCCATAATACGTACCAAGGTAGGCGCGATTGCTGAGCACATAAATCCCACCGGTGGTTCCAGTATATTGATACCAGGTGAAACGCCCGATTGTCACTGGGTTAGCCGGGTCGGCAAGACTCACGATGTGCATTGCCGAGATGCCCACGACATACACCAGATTTCCCACCATTTGAATCTTGTTTGCGCCCGACCAGTATTCCAGACTCGATAGACAGCGCATCCCCAAGCTGTCCTGCGCCTGACCGACCTTCCCCACCACCAGCAGCAGTATAACCAGTCCCCAAAAATACAAGTAACTCTTTCTCATGCTGACCTCTTTTCATAGGGGCATTCAACAACATGTGCTCGAGTCCCGATTATTCGGGATGAACCAATATTTCTCAACTTGTCAACTTACTTCAACAATACCACTTTCTGCTCATGTTCTTGACCATTCGCAATCATCCGTACAAAATAGATCCCTGAAGCGCACGAGCCGGAATTCCAAATAACCCCATGCGTTCCCGGAGAAAGAGGAGGTAAAGCAAACTCCTGCACCTTTTGCCCCAGGATGTTGTAGATGCTGATAACCACCTCCTTTTGAATCGGTGCGGTGAAAGGAATGACCAAAATGCTGTTGAAGGGATTGGGATAGCAGGGGTAAAGGCCGAAGTCGTAAAGGTTCACGCCGGGTGACTCGATTGAAGTCGCCAGTGCCTCGCACTCGTAGACCCGGAATTCGCACAGACTGGTGGTGAACAAATATTCCTCTTGTATCTCCATGTCGGTCATGTATTCATAGGTCGAGTAATAGCCCACCAATGCGGGGTTCAGCGGACTGGTTACATCATATATACTGACCCTAGTCAAGTCATCCATTATGGCTATGTTTCCAGCAGCAGCAACGGAACCCACCCAGTATCCGTCAATCCAATTGATTTCACTTGGACTTGTCGGGTTGCTAACATCAACAATCCGCGTGCCGCCATATCCATCTGCTGCATAGACATAATTCCCGGCAACAGCTAAGTCAACCACACAATCACCACCAAGGTTACAGGAACCAACCAATTCCGGTGCTGCCGGGTTAGAAAGACTACACACGTAGAAACTTGTCTCAGCCCCATAGTAAAGGTATCCATTCCGCGCCGCCAATCCAAGCCCCATATCTCCTGAGGGCAGGTCGAGAACATTCACGCACTGGGGTTGTGTCGGATTTGCCAGACTAAAGGTGGCAATTTGAAAGAGTCTGGCAACATAGGCATAAACACCTTCAATCACTATCCTACATGCGCCATCGTATAGTACACAGCCCAGAGATTCCGGCTGTGCTGGATTACTGATATCGAGAATAACAATTCCTCTAGCTCCTGAAGCATCAAGCTCCGCAACCAAATAGGCGAAGTCTCCTCCTATCGCAAGGTCAAATCCCTCTGCCGCATCCGCACTCATGTGCCCGAGCTCAATCAGGTTATTTGGGTCAGCAACATCCACGGTGCGCAAACTTGCTCTTCCGTCTGCCAGGAATGCTGTGGTGCCGCCAATGGTCGAGCGGAAAAGCATTCCACTAGGACCGAACGAGCTGACCTCCACTGGCGCCGTAGGATTGGAAATATCCAGCACCATTACCGAATAATAAAATCCTGCCATTGCTGTGCATACAAGATTCTCCGAGCTGGAGACTCTGTACCACCCAAAGGTGTGCACGGGGATCATTCCTTCAAATACCGGATCGATAGGATTGGCGATGTTCCAAATGTTCAACCACACATCGGTGTTCGTTCCTTTCAGGACAACCGCATGAGAGCCGGTGACTGTCACATCGTAGCTCCATCCACCGCTGTCGCAGGCAGCTACCTCCATCGGCCGGAGAGGATCGGAGACGTCTACGATGCGTAGTCCATTGTCAAGAGTTGTCACATAGCAATAATTCCCTGAAATGGCGGCGTACCATGTGTTGAAAACTGTATCTATGGACGACACCCATTGCGGGTCGGAGGGAGTACTCATGTCATAGAGAACTATGCCCCCAGGGTAGCCGGTCATGCAGAGATATTCGCCTGCCATGCCGACCGGCTCGCCCAGACCACCCGTGCCGGGAAAGTCGGCTATGTAGTGGACATTAGCGGGATCGGATACATCCCACACGCTTGAACAGCCTTCGTGCTCCGCTGCAATGGCGAAATCCCCATGCACGAACTTGATCACGCTCCCTATGGTACTGCTCCACTGACCGATTGCCATCGGACTGGTCGGGTCGGAAACGTCAAGCACGAAACCGCCCGCAGCGGTGCCAAGATAAGCGACATCGTCGATTACATAGACTCCGCCTCCAGACCGACTCATTTGATACCAAGTGAAACGTCCTATTTCCACCGGATTGGCAGGGTCCGCCAGACTCATGATGTGCAGCCCTGACATTCCACCGACTACGTAGGCCAAATCTCCCACCATTTGAATCATGTCCGCACCCTGCCAGTATTCCAGACCTGACAAATAGCGCATCCCCAAGCTATCCTGCGCCTGACCGACATTCCAGATAGCTAAGAATAGCAAAATCAGCCCGCATTTACTCAAGTGAACCGTTCTCATAATATCCTCCAGGATGATGTGGTCGAATTGCTGCCGCAAGGTGCAAGTCGAGTTCCGCAGAAACCCGACAGCACATTGGTCAAGATTTCTCTCAGAGGAAGAGGTCTGCGTCCGCGAAGGTTGAAAAGCTGGTGAAGAAGATAGGTCACAGGATCATCCCCACAAATTGAAACCTATCGGTCAAGAACCTGACAAGTAGCTGCCTGTGATGTCCGGAAAGAATATCCGGGGAAGGTAGTCCCTCATACGGCGACTTTCCCTGGACGGAATATACTGAGAAGAAAATCAAAAATCAAGCGCTATTTTGGGAAGACTCGAGATTTTCTTGAGTTACGGGTGCCGTCATCGTCGATGGACAGAGTCAGCTCATCTCTTCGTGATGACTGTTCATTCCACCGGGCAATTCTGATGCAGTCTCTTACCACTTGGAGGCGTTGAATACCGAACCAAATTTTCAGGCTTGATCTGCTGAACAACTTTGCAGTTGTAGTAGTGATATACATTGCTGTTCTTGCTTCCTGCGTATTGCTCTCCGCCCGGATTTGTTATGATTTCCGGGCCACCTTCGCTCTCGGGCGCAAGCGCAGGATCTATCCAAATCGGTGCCGTCCAAGCATCATCCTGACTGTTCTCCTGGTCTATGTGAGCGAAGAACAGCTCATGAGTCCCAGCCTGGTGCTGAAGAGAAGTCCTCCAGGTTTCCCCGGTTTTAACCACATCGCTTGATTCAACGATGTCCGGAAGCTCGCCATCGCCAACTTTATCTTGATAAAGATGAATTGTGTATTGGCTGTCAGTCTCGTCCGGGTCGTCGATCCTAACAGTAACCGAGACCTCCTTCTCCCCAGGGTCAGCGATTCGGGAGCCCATCACCGCTCCGTCGATTTCAAACCACACCTGGAGATTCTTGTCCTCGGTTGCGTAGCAATTTCCTGCTTTGAGCGCCTTGAGGAGATTCTCTTTGTTGAACGCGCCCTGGATCAGAACTGCAGTTCTTGCGGTGGTTCTTGTTCCCCACGATTGGCTGTGATTGTCCTGGTCGGCTACCGGACTCAAATGGAATCCTTTTTCAAGATACTCATGCCAGCTTCTCTTCATCTTGGGATCAACATCCCGGTGAACGTCGCGAGGGGGAGTAACATCCCTGCCCATATTCGAGTCCGAGGGACCGGAGATAATAGCGATCAGACTTACCCAAGGATCCACATTGTTGACGAACTCGGGCCAATTTCCACCATAATTGGCAAAACCACCGATTGCCACAATTCCGTAATCGTGTTCAATCGATTCAGGGTGATTGAACTGGCAAACGACAATACGATTTGGATTACTATTGACATAGTCTCCCAAGAACTGAGTGAATATCTGCCTGTAATTGTTGTTGAGGTCTCCTGGGATTCTCGCAGACAGGTCATATATATTCACGTGATTCCCGCCACTGGTCGGCAGGGTGGAATATTCCTGACCTGCGAGCGCAACGAATTTCGAAGAGGTCGCAGAATTGGCAGCGGAGAAAACCTGATCGAGCGTATAGTCACCTTCTTTATGGTTGTGCTCGCTCAAGCACAGAAAATCCAATTTCCCCTCATCCTTAGCCCACTTATATGCATCTGCAGGTGCACCGACTCCATCGGATCCCCCCGAATGACTGTGGAGATTCCCGAAGTAGATGTTCCATTCACCCCGGCTGTCGTTGTCTCCGGATGCTCCCGAAAAAAGAAAGCCGCTGCAACTGATGAGTACGACAGCCCCGTACACCGAGAACGTTCCTCTTTTCATCGCTGGCTCCTTCGATTGGGCTTATTAATGCTTCAATTTCACGGCCATGACCGCATCGAGCAAGATTCAGCCTAACTATTCTCTTTATCTGTGGACTTGATCGCCTGCTTCTGTTTCTCTACTTGAGTTGCCGCCTTTGTGCCCAAATAAGCTCCCTGGCTGAGTCCCATGAGAGCTACCAATCCCTTAGGGATCTCGGGTAGCATCGGGTCTCCTCTCCGGATGGTGTCGACGAGCGCCACGGTGAAAACTGTGAGAGATACCATGGTCCAAACAAACATTTGCGTCCGCGGCAGATCCAAACTGGTCTCAGTCTCGAAGAAGATGTCCTTCACAAAATCAGGTCCTTTGGTACTCTTTTGCATTGCGACTTTCCCCCAGTATGCAATGCCGGTTGAGGTAATTGCCGCTGCGACATTGATGCCAATCAGCAGTGATAGATTGGGCGGAATAGTCTGGAATGCACGCCCGGCAAAACATACTGCTACATAACCGATGATGACAAAGATTGTCCAGAGGTACAGCTGCAATCGGGATAGGCTATACCGCTCGTCTTCACTCGTGATGATGAGATCCCAGAGCCTGATGTCTCTAGGCGAGTCCTCATGTTTCGCCCGCTTTCTGGCAGCTTTCACAAGATACGACTGTAACGCTGCCAGTAGAACGAACGCAATCAGCGCTCCTAACAGCGCACGAGATACCATATCATCCTCCTTAATGGTTGATGCTAAGTAATATGCGCCTAAGAGTCTTCCTCCTCAAGTGATTCCAATTCCTGCTGTGAGGCAAAGGGACTCTCCAATTGCCGCCGTTTTCAAGGCTCTCAGCTCCGCTTCAATTATCATCTCTTCATTCCACTCTCGTTCGGCGATTTTCATCACCGTCTCTTGTTCTGCAAGGAGTGCCTCGCTCCCCTGCGAAATGGTCTCCTCCAACAATGTCTCAAGAGTTTCCAGAGCCGTTCTGTTGGATCGAGTAATGAGTCGGCGTAGCACTGCTCCAACAGCTTCTGTCAATCCCCCATTCCCAGGGGAGGCAGCCAGGCGGAAATTGAAGCTGGCATCCTGCAGAAGCGCAACATTTCCCTCAACGGTGAAATTTCGGCGATGGAATATTTTCTTCACCAGAAAATCGAAACAGTCGAGGTTAGGATCGAGGAAACCGTAATAGGGCTGTCCAGCAGTGCCTTTCAGACGTCCTGCGAGGCGGAGTTCAGCCTCGATGGGCGTGCCCGCATAAGGCAGCATTTTGCAGAAGTTTGTCGCGAAATATCCATCCTCGCCCACATCTCGCAGGAAATTAATATTCTCCCGAATGGTCTCCACGCTGGACGAGGGATCGAGCAACATGAAGCCCATCGCCATAACCAGGTTGTGACGTTTCAACAACTCGATAGCCGCCCTGTTCTGCGCTACCGTTGATCGCTTGTTCAAAGTGCGCAGTCCCGCCTCGCTGCCCGATTCCACCCCAAGATAGACGGCTATCAATCCATGCTCGATCATCCTCTCCAGGATCTCCGGCTCCAAGTCGTCCACCCGGCAGGAGATCTTCCAGCGGATTTGCTCCTTCAGACCCGCTCTGACCAGGGCATCCAGGAATGACCGCAGCCACTGCCGCTGGTCCCGCGTCCGCATGGCAAAATCATCATCCTGGAAACTGAAAAATCGCACCCCTTTTTCGGTGAACAAGGAGAGCATTTCATTCACTACCGCTTGAGGTGATCGGACTCGTCTGAGCAGCCCAGGAGCATTACCGTAGAACTGCCGGATGCTGCAAAATGAGCAATCATACAGGCAGCCTCGGCTGGCCAGCATCGCCGCTACCTTCAATCCATTATCCTCTAAACACCACGACTCGTCTCGATAGATAAACGGCAGGCTATCCAGATCGGAGATGAGCGGGCGGGGAGCGGTCAACTGGACTTCAGACCCATTTCGATAAGCCAGGCCGGCGACACTTTTCCATTGCTCAGGCGTATCCAGACGTTCAAGTAACTCCAGCAAGGTCAGTTCCCCTTCAAAGCGCACGATTGTATCCAGCTCCGGAATCAGCTTCAGGGTCTCATGGGGACGCAAACTGGGGAAATGCCCTCCGGCAGTGAAGTGCGCTTCCACACCATGTTGACGCAGGCGGCGCATTAGAGCGGCGAAATCGTCTATTGTGTATTGAAAAATCAGCGAAAAGCCCACCAGACGGGGCTTGTACTCCTGCGCCGGCTGCAAGACCAGATCATCATGTCCGGGGTAGAATGGCGCTATCATCACCCTGTAGCCATGTTTGCGAAGGTAGGCCATGATTGATCGTAATCCGATGTTCTCTTGGTTCTCATATCCCACCAGCAGCACATCAAGGGATGAGGTTGTACCTGGGCTCATCGCAGTATTTCTTTGGGGAATCCTGTTCATTGATCAACTATTCTCAATGTGACGGACCGAATCTGCTATTATCAGGCAGGTGGACCGCCGGAATCGGACAATCCACCTGCCTGGGATATCCTGGTGGCTACTTCCCCTGAATGCCGATGATTTTCCCGAGCCCTTCCAGCTTCTCCATCTGAACTTTCTGGATGTCCTGAGCCGCCTTGTTGAAGATCTCGTTCATCCTGGCGTTCAGGCGAGTTTCCATGGCGAAGTACTGGCGAGTTTGCTCCTCGCTCAGTTTGATCCTCTCAAACGGCGGTGGATCGCCACCATGGAACCTCAGCAACAATTCTTCCAACCCTTGGTAGAACATCTTGAACCTCCTTCCGATAGTTTTGTCTTATCCGGTACATTTATTAAGACCGGGTTAAATCGTCTAGCAAAAGAAGTTCTGCGCTAAACCAGCACATGCACATTTGTTTCTCAGAGAGAAGATCAGATCCCGCCCCACCATTCCTGCGGAACGTCATGCTTCTCGGTGATCTCGCGCCAGCGCTCCCAATAGCGCGCGAGATCCCATACCATCCTCCTTAATGGTTGATGCTAAGTAATATGCGCCTGCGGGTTTTCGTCCTCAAATGATTCCATTTCCTGCTGAGGCAAAGGGGTTCTCCAATTGCCGCCAGTGCGCATCTCGTATCATCTCCTGCAAATAATTCTGGCACAAGAATCTCTATACTTAGAAAGAACTGCTCCCGGTCACGCAAAGAAGTGCGGGAAGCTAAAAGTTGAATCTTTTGCCACTGAAGAATCTAGTGGCAGCCGCCTGTCCTAGTGCATTGGCACTGGTTCCCAGCTATACGGAAAGCAGCCTTCTTGGTTTCTTCAGAAAAGGGCAGGGGTGTCTTGCCAGGGGTGCCAAAAGTTGGTGTTGCCTCGTGGCAAGGGTGACAAAGGACCTCGGCATTGGAAACAGAATTGCCACCGTCTCTGTGCTTGTGGTGGACATCCAAGTCCCTTGTTCTTGTGCATCTGGCCATTGATGGTGCTCCTTTGCAGGAAATAACATGACTACAGCTGACGATGCTCAGGGTATGCCAATGAACTCTTGACCATAGTCTGCGTCCACTGCTTTGAGTATATCTTCCTGTAGAACCGAATGGCGCAGGAAACCGGATCGAAATAACGATCTGCCCTACTGTACCCCGTCCTCTAGAGTTATTGGATAGTCATTGGATTTCTCACATGTTTCTTCGAACTGCCACAAATACAAAGCTCTGTGCTCTGTGATAAGAATAATGTAGGGCAGATGGTCAAAAGAGTTCAATCTGTCTGGTGTGTGGTTTGATGCGAGGCATTTGCCATGGCGCGGAATTTCTGTAAGTTCTGTGGAGGTTGGTCTGTCTTCAATACAAGGTGCGCGCGTAAAACGCAAAAGAACGCGGAATATTGCGTTTGAAGCAGAGAATGGTCACGTTTGGATGTTCGTTTCAACGCAGACTCTGGACATCGGTGATATTTAAGTCCAATAATTACTCTATATATCTTATATATAGATATTATGTATTCATCCGTACCTGGATAATATCTAAGAGTACTCTATATAATATCCGTGAGGGTGTAAAAAAAGAAATAGCGGTTAAGTATCTAAAGAAAGCGAGATAACGGAAATGGAATTATTCTTCAATAGCATAGAGGAAAGAGAAAAGGGGAAATGGGAAAAGCCGAATACGGGAGATACCCTTTAGGCGGAATTTGGGAAGAGCTGGAATTTGATTGGGAAAATGGGGAAATGGTGAATTTGGCGGAAATTCGGCGGAAATAACGCTTGGGAATGCCCTTAGAATCGACGAACGAGGTGCCGTCCAATATCTGACATGGCTGGAATTTGGGGGATTCTGTCTGGGTTGGCCGCCTATGATTTGTCATTGTCTAGCGTTTGGGTCCGTAGTGTGAATCTATGGATCTCGGGCGGTATTTTCCAGCGGGAAAGTGGGAAATACGGTGGGAATTCACGATTTGCGCGTTGTAGAATAGACTTGAAATCCTTTGTCAACTTGACTATTGAAGACAACACACTAGGGCTACGAACCCAAAAACTGCGTTTTCAAGTGCTAAATAGACACCAATCCCCTTTCCCTGACCTATACTCAAGCCAATCCTTCGGCCGATCTACAATCGGACTGGCGAACCACCGGTGACAGCCTACCTGCCCGTGCCTCGCCCGACGCCCGTAGCATGTTGCCGCCACCACCCATCCGTCAGATCGCCCACCAGGACTCCCGGTAAAGGTGGGTGATGCCCCCCGATTTTGAATAACCACCCGCCCTCAGAAATTGTTGAAAATTTGGTTTTCGAGGAACGATAGCCCGGTTCTTTTTGGCGGTCTTGCTGACAAGTTATTTAGACTCCTCACCTGGCAGTCCTTAGTATTCTGTGAGAAATCAAAGTGGGGAAACAAAAGATGAGAGATCACAATATCTCTATTTTCGAAAAATTGGCAGTTCCTGCGTTTTTGTGCCCGACTACAGAAAAATCACGGTGGGTAGAACCACCTCTTGGGGAACCGGTAACCATTGAATTTGATTCTCTTGGGTGGATCAAATTCAGGTGTTCCATATTCTCGCATACTTATTTCTCTCAACCCCACTGCTCACGAAAGCAGCCGACTATACTCGAATCCTCTGAGTCCATAGTTCAGATTGGATGCAGGTGATTAATTCCACACACTAAGGGAAGCGCTGTCAGGTTTTTTGAGTTTTTCTTGATCGTTCACTCTTTTCATTCCAATATCTCCCTTTCGCTAAACTCCTTCCCTCTGGTGTAGCTATAGAATACTGTGGTTTTTCATAGGCGGAGACTAAAATTCAATTTGGGGACTATTATGAATCGAAAACCAGCACCAACAAACCAATTTCAGGCTTTTGTCACCCAATTTCTCGTCTATGCTTTTTCATAGTTAGCGGTAAGGAATTCTTCTGTCCAAACTATGATTTATCATAGTTAGTAACTATGCTTTTCCACAGTTGGGAAATTGCTTTCTGGTCGGGAATTTGTAACCGATTCTTTGCTTGCGCTTGACCGTAATAAACTCGTCTGTGCCGTATTTTTGCCAGCGTTCCGAAAGCGAAAACTTCGTGGTCGCACCACAAATTCCAGTTCCTGGAATTGCTATATCGAGAAACCCTACTGCCACAAGTTGCCCAATGGCACGAGAAAACGCTTGCGGCTTTATGCCGTATTTTGCAGCCTCTTTATAGGTGAACACAATCTCACCGTTATTGATGACCCGCCAGGACCCCTTATGTTTCCCAATAGAGACCTTTTCCATTTTCCTGCGCTGAAGAAGCTTAAAAAGGACATACAAGGACTGACGCTTTAATTCCCTGAATGCTTTGGAATTCAAGAGCTCATGCTCAACGACAATTCCCTTTGCCCTTTTCTTTCTGTTCAATCTTTCCTCCTTACCAGGATAACGCACACCAGGAGAGCCGGTGGGTAAGGCACTGGCTCAATTACAGGCGATCAACCCAACCTGGCGTGGTCTTAAACTGGTCATAGTCAATTGTATATCTTGTTTCAATGCACTCTCGCTAATGTTTCCCGTTATCTCTGCCCACCATATACCCGCTTGTGCCAGTCGGGCCGGGTGAGCTCACTGCCTTCTTCATATCGAGGGCACCGTATAGAACCCCGATTGCTTTCAGGAGTCTTTCGATCTCCACGCCACTTTCTAACATTCTCCCGATTGGTTTTCCTTCGCCTGGTCTTCCTGCATTCGTCACAATATCTGGCTCTCTTACGGAGCGGTTTCCCACAGTCCGGACAAACTCTCGTTTCACTATTTCCAATTTCCATTTTCCCCCTTCCTAAACTGTATTACAATGCCGTTCGTGTCTTAGAATGCACTTTACCAAATTTAGTCTATAATTTCCAATGCATTAGAAATACTGCTTTCCCAGGGGGTGATACTTATGTCGTCCTTTGGCTTTTGGCGCCGTAGAACGCACGCTGAATGCACCTAAAATGCGAAATTCGGGCATTGCAGAACAACATTCGTATATCATTGATAAATTCCCTACTGGTCCACTCCGCTTGATCATGAAACCGGAAGAACAGCTATGACACACGAAAAATGCGACAATATTCCTAATAGCGTGTGTTTGGGAATGTAATTGACAAGAGATCGCATTAGGTAGATCTATGCCATAAGACACGCCTAATACGCTCGGATCATCGTATCGCCTTGCCACTGAAATGGATGGCGAGAATCGTTGAACGGACTCCCGTGCTACCAATGACGGTTCGCTTGAGTCTTGACCTTCACCATTTCCTGGGGAAAAACCACCAACATTGGTCCGCCGGTCAAGAACCTGACCTGCAATAATCCTGGCAAGTATTCTCAGACCAACGCGGATGCTTTCTGCTGCCATCTTACTCTGTGCTTCTATGCTTGGCATCGGCAACTATTCACCCCTGTGTGGATTCCTCTCATCCTCTATACTTTTTTTCTCATAGAGGTCATCAAGCCTACATCCAAGTGTTTCAGAGATCAATAGCGCGTAGGAAGCAGACAGAAATATGCGGTTGTTCTCCAAGGCATTGATGATATTCTTGTCAATACCAGTCAATCTTGCCAACAGGACCTGGCTGGGAACCATGGCGCGCAATCGGCATTCCCTGACCCTGTTACGGTATTGCAGAGCGACGCGTCTTAGTATCTTCCCCTTAGGCATTTTTGTTTTCCCACAATTAATGGTTGCAGTGACGTATAATTACTCTCAAAAATTTTTGGTAATCAAGAACTTATGTAATCAGTCCTGAAGCCAGGCGACAGCTGAAGGACTTCATCCGCTACTTGGAACAAAAAGAAAAGGAAGATCATTGATAGGATTCCCCACAACATGCTGTCCAAGTCGTCATCCAGATTACTATGCACAACTGGTTCTCAAGGAGGTCGCGTCTTTTCGGGGACAATCCACGGTTCCAGTAGATGAATTAGGAATTGCAGACTATCTGGGGCTGGAAGTGAGAGAATTTTCCTTGGACGGAATGCCTTGTGAGGAAGGTTTGCGAGAGACGCTGAGCAACACTTCAGCGTGGCTTAAACGAGAGCCGTGCGGCAAATGTGTCATATGGACATATCAGGATATCGCGATAGTAAGGAAGCGGATGAGTATTCTCCACGAACGCGGTCACTTTGTCCTTCCATGGCACAAGGGACTGGATTATCGTTGCATGGAAAAGGACATGTCCCCACCGGTCAGAGACAAAATCGAACGAGAGGCGTACAGATTTGCGGTCGAAATAATGATGCCAACGGAAGTGTTCAGCGATGATGTCCGAAATAGGGAAACCAGCATTGATACAATTGACTATCTGGGAGGCTTCTACCAAGCCTCTTTGGAAGCCACCTCCATTAGATATGCGCAGGTCCATCCTGGCTATTGCGCCATTATGGTGGTTGCACCCGGTGAGGCAAGCAAACCAACGGACATGCACATGAATCAGTTATTCGCTGACGCAGTCAAGCAAACTGCAAATATCGTCAATGGCGATTCGCAGGACAATCGACGATTGATGATCAAGTATTTCGTGCGCTCTACACGCTTCAACCGATATTTCCGACCAGGCACCGAAATCCACGATGATAATCCTGTATTTCAAACTTGGGAAGCAGGTGAACGGATTCAAACCGAACTACGCGCATCGCACTTCGGGTCATCATCCAGCCAGACTTATAATGCAGAATGCATGCCACTGGGTCGAAGTGGTAAACTCCTGGTATTATTGTGGCACGAGGATCCGGAGCCGAGAATATCCTTCGAATGCTAACAGGCAAGAGAGGTGAATCATGATCGTCGTCCTATATGCCAGAGTTTCATCGGAGAAGCAGGCGGAAAAGGACCTATCCATTTCCGGGCAATTAAAAGCCCTCAGAAAATATGCCAAAGACAGAGATTGGGATATCTGCAGGGAATTTGTGGATGAGGCGGAAAGCGCCCGCACTGCCAACCGTCCGGCTTTCCAGGAGATGATCGCGCTTGCCAAGCGAAAGCAGAAGCAATTCGACGCCATATTGGTGTGGAAACTCTCCCGATTTGCCCGTAATCGCGAAGACTCGATTATCTACAAGTCACTTCTACGGCGACATGGCGTCCAAGTGATTTCTATTAATGAACAGATCGATGATACTCCATCAGGAAAACTACTTGAAGGAATCATCGAAGTCATTGACGAATTCTATTCCGTCAATCTTGCCCAAGACACTATTAGAGGAATGAAAGAAAATGCAATTCGTGGCTTTTATAACGGGGGTAGTATCCCATACGGGTATAAAGGCAAGGAAGTGAAGGTCGGTGGTAATCGAAAGAGAAAGATCATCCCAGACGAAGGGACCGCACTGATTGTGAAGCGGATTTTCCAGATGTGCATTGATGGCATGGGAGCCAAGGAGATCGCCAAGACCCTGAACAGCGAAGGTTTAAGAACGAACAAAGGCAAGACGTGGCAGAAAAACAGCATCTACTATATCCTCAAGAATTCGATCTATACTGGTACTTTTGTCTGGAATCGACAAGATAGGAGTCTGGGCGGTCATAGAAAAAAGGCCAGCGAAGAGCTGATTCGTATAGAAAACAGCCACCCGGCACTGCTCAACAAAAACACATTCAATAGAGTTCAAAGACTCCTGGAAATCCGAAGTCCTGAAATAACAAGCCCCAGGACGATAAATAGCGAATACATCCTGGGTGGCATTATTCGCTGTGGGAAGTGCGGAGCAACAATGCAAGGCTGTGCAGCCAAATCCTCCAGTTTCCACTACTACGCCTGCCGCAATTATCTGAGTCGAGGCAAAGACACCTGTGCCGCCGCACTTGTGAACAAAGGGAAATTGGAGTCATTCATTATTGAACGTGTGAGGGTCAATATTCTGACAGATGACAATCTGGAGAAGTTGGCCCGACTGACCAACAAGGAGCTTGCTCGGTCATCCGATCAATCCCGGGAAAAGCTGGAAACAGTCGACAGGCAGCTGGAAAGTCTGCGGGAGAGGCGAAACAAACTTTATGACGCACTCGAAACCGAGAAACTCAGCATTGATGATGTTGCTCCGAGGATTAAAGAACTGAAATCACAGATGGACAAATTGGAAGATACGCGGCGGGAATTATCGGATCAAATCGAGGGGAAGAAAATAGAAAGGCTTAGCATTGATGATATTAAGGCCTATGCTGGCGATCTAAGAAATCTTCTCAGCAAAGGCTCAATCATAGAACAGAAGACGTTCCTGCGGTCCTTCATCAAACGCATCGATGTTAATATGCCGAAGGTAGTCGTAAACTACACCCTCCCCATAAGACCTTACGAAACAAGGAATTCGGAAGAGGAGTTCTATCTTCTGAACAGTCTGGTACACCTAACAGGACGATTGTCGAACCTGATTTTTGCGCCTGCCGACGAGGAGAAATATGTCTTGGCAAGAGCATCCGGTTTTCTTGTCGGATAGAGTCGGAAATATGGGATCTCCGGGATCTCTCACCTCACAAGATCAAGAATCATCCGGTCGAAAAAGACACTTGACATTGGGGAAAATTCGCCGTATATTGCCATCTGAGAGGTAGGCGTTACGGGCTATTTAGAGGGGTAAAAATTATGAGCGGACGTGTTCCAGATCGTCGTGGCGATGGTAACGGGTTCGCTTTGTCTGTTTTAGGAAAGGCAGGTAGGATCGCATGAAAACAGGATCAAGGCGGATATTGGGCATGGTAATGCTGATGGCTGTGGTGGCGCTGATGGGGATGTCGGCGATAGGCTATGGGCAGCCGTATGAGCCGGAACACTTGTGGGGACGGGCGGGGACGGTGGATCAAGCAAACTTTGGTCACGCTATCGATGGTGTGGGCGACCAGAATGGAGATGGGATTGAAGATTTCATGATAGCGACCGGGGGCATACCGGGGGATATCACCACCAGCTTTGTCGAGCTGTATTTCGGAGGCGATCCCCCTGACACTATACCCGATGTCTTGATTGAGCGCTGGGCGGATACTGTTTGGTGTGGGGAAGTTGCAAATGTAGGCGATGTTAATGGTGATGGTGGTATAGACATTGCGGTTTCGCAAGCGCGATCGTTTATATGGAATAAGGTTGCCATCTATTACGGCGGGAGCGCATTTGATACTATCCCAGATATCATTCTAAACGAACCCAGTGCTCAATACTCTGATTTATATGGCTATAACATCGAAGGCTTGGGTGATGTGAATGGGGATGGGTATGATGACATTGCTGTGCGTGCCCCCAATTACCCTAACATGCAGGGTCGGGGAAAGGTATGGATCTACTTCGGCGGCAGCCCAATGGATACGATTGCAGATTGGGAGAAGGTGGGATCAAATCAGAGTGTATTTTTTGGCGAAAGTATTGCTGGTAAAGGAGACCTGAATGGAGACGGTTTCGATGATTTTGCGATTTACGAATGGACAGGGTACCCGGAGCTCGCGTATACAACATACTACATTTTTCTCGGAGATGCTCAGCTTGATACTATTCCCGATTTGATAATAGACGGCGAGGAACTCTATCCCCAAATTGATATTGAGAATAGCTCCGCCATCATTGCTAACCTAAATGGAGATCAATACTCCGATCTAATAATAGCTGCTGCTAGCATTTGCATTGTATTCTATGGTTCTGAGTCACCGGACACTGAGCTTGACCTCACTTTGGAGGGATTTCAGCAGATTTCGATGTGGTATGGCATTGATGTGGCCTCGGTCGGTGATGTCAACAATGACGGTTTTGATGATATTATCGCTGCACAGACCCAGGCATATTCCTATGGTGGTCTTGTATCGGTTTTTCTTGGAAACACCTGGATGGATGGGCAACCAGCTATGCAGTGGATTGGAATCTTTCAGCCTTACGAGGGAGCTGGTAAGAGTCTGGGGGATTGCGGGGATGTCAATGGAGACGGGGTGGACGATATCATGTTCGGGTCCTATCATTTTGATTTCAATAGCTATGGTCGAGTGGACATCTGGAAAGGCGATACTGCATTTGTAGTGAATGTACCTGAGCAAAATCCAACTCTATCTCCCATTAGATTCCAACTCCTACCCCCTTATCCCAATCCCTTTAATAGCAGAGTCACGATTCCATTTGATCTTTATCCGGGTGGGGGAGATGACATAAGTCTTGTTATTTACAACGTTCTGGGACAAGAGGTGGCAGAGTTGACAGATGCCGTCCATGACGCACTGTCCCATCAACCCTTGGGACGATTCACCGTGACCTGGGACGGGATTAACCGTTTTGGACGGATTGCCAGCAGTGGTATTTACCTGATTGCTTTACGCTCCGGTTCGACACGGCAGATCCAAAAAGTGCTCTTATTGAGATGATCTGTGAAATTTCATTCTTAAGAGGAGGAGATTACCATGAACAGCCAGACCCGATCTCTGATGCGCCCGATGACGATCCTGGTGCCGCTGATACTCATAGTTGCGTTGTTTGGATCATATTTGCGGGCGGAGATGTTTTACCGGATGGCGTTTCACGCCGGCATGGATTTTTATGTGGGGTACATCCGTGCCCACGTCATTGAGTATGGTGGCAGATATAATTCCACCGGTCAAAACGACAGCTTTATCGTGAATGCGATGTACTATCCTCTGTTGGATTCGGGCGGAGTCAATTTGCCACAAACCTGCGCCCCCTGGGACTGGTTATACGGTCACGACAACCTCTGGGGAAATCAGAAAGTCTATCAGAGTGAATTAGGGGAGGTGGGTCGTTACAGCGCCGCTCAATACAAGGATTACAGCGTTGGGACTAATGAAGAGCTTGATTATTTCCGGCACCCGCGGATCGGTGTAGTGGGTCCAGACCCAGATGGGTATCCTTTTTACGAAATCATCTTCTACTGCGACACGGCTTCCTGGAATGCAGGGTATATCATCGACACCACGTTTTGGAAGTGGGATCAATGCATGGATCACCGCTTGTATCACGTGGAGATGAAGCTGAAGGTGCGTAATCCGGTTTCGATGGATAGTAATTTCATTCGGCTGGAGTTCGGTGCCCAGGACGAGGCGGATTTGCCGCCCGAAAGCCTGTTTCCCCATGAGTATTTCGGGACCGGGGTGTACCCCTCTGATACCTCGGGGACGGATGACATTAGGCAATACTTCTTGGCTCCAGGGCAATTGAGCGGAATTGGGGTGTATGATACGGTATGTTTTAGCGACAGTTTCAGTCTGCGCCAAAAGCAGACCGTATTTAAGCTCTACTGGTATGACACCGCGGACCTGTATCTGGATTGGATTAGAGTTTACGACGAGGAATACCGTGCCCTGGTCATGGTGGATTCCCAGGCGGTGAGAACAAGCATCAAATCGGATGCTCGTTCGGCTTTCAATCCGGATCGTGTATATTCACTGTTTTTCGACGAGCCCTGGCCGGTTCAGCACCGTGCACAGCAGATCGTCGATAGCCTGTGTCAGGATACGAGCGGTGGCGATATTCGTTTGTTGGGGAACCTGCCCAATACAGATTCGACCTACTGGGGTGACTACCTTAGGCGGGTTGGTCCAGAAGTATTCGTGACCAATTACTATACTTTGACGCCCGAAATATCATCGGTAACAGACACCACCGACAGTATATCGCTTCAGCGGGCATGGGATCGGTTGGAATATTGGGAGACGGATTGGGATCCTGTGCACGCTGAGGACGATTATCATCGTGGCTTCCTGCAAACTGCTTTGACCGCCCGGCGATATGGAGTTCCGTGGTACACCGAAATTCAAAGCATGGATGAATGGTCCTATCATATTGATAACCCACCCTGGTGGGATCACTGGCATCGCGATCCCACTGCAAATGAATTAACATGCATAGCATACATGGCATTATCATTTGGAGCGAAAGGTATGGGTTATTACCATGCTGCACCATATTATGCGTATTGGTCAGAGCCCAATATTCGACACATCATTCTGAACGATAGCACAGCCGATAGCGGTTACTGCGCATCAAGAGGGTTCCTGGACCTCAAAACGGCTGATGGTGATTTTCCCGTACCGGATGATTTCCCATACGTATTCACAACGGGCAAACTGGTGCCGAATTATAAATACTATGCCATCAGGAATCTACATGATACATTGGATGTCATTGACACCGTCTTGCTCGGTTTGGATTGGGATACGTCATTCTGCGTCACGAATGGAATTAGGTTAGGGCACACCAAAGAAGACTTTATTGACTCCGTATGGACGGTAGGCGACGATTATGCAATTCCTCCGTATTCACATTGGATCGACTCAACGTTTGTGCAAGTTGGGCTGTTTGATTGTGATCCACAATACACTATCGACGAATATCTCATGTTCGTCAATCGGCGCTGTCTGGATAGCGAAACGCGAACGGTCCACGCCAGATTTGACTTTGGAGAAGGTAATTCGAATCGGTGCCTCAGCGTTGAAGATTACCTTGGCACTATCCACAAGATTCATTGTTGCACAAACGACACAGGTGTTGTAGAAGACTTCTCGGTGTCG
>Ga0153916_10000574_pt1 | contig 25120 bp, 23 predicted proteins | sample Opewatmetagenome_FD_109642 | JGI IMG/M metagenome (GOLD analysis project Ga0153916, IMG submission 109642) | Freshwater wetland microbial communities from Ohio, USA - Open water 3 Core 3 Depth 4 metaG | ecosystem: Environmental > Aquatic > Freshwater > Wetlands | place: USA: Ohio, Lake Erie...
ACGATCATCGGGCGCATCGTGCTCACCGCCACCCGGCTGACGGTGGAGACCAACTCGACCCGCCGTGCCGACGCGTTGCGCACCGCGGTCGAGGCGGCGTGCCCGGGACGGTCCTGGTATGCGCCCACTACGATTCCATATCCGAATTGTCGTCGCTCGAGGACCCGCTCGCGCCGGCGCCCGGTGCCGACGACAACGCGACCGGAACGGCCGCGGTCCTCGAGTTCGCCCGGGCGGGCCGCGGCCACGCATACCGCCGCGCCGTCATATATATTTGCTTCTCGGGCGAGGAAGAGGGGCTCTGCGGCTCCTCCCACTTCGTTTCCAAAATGGCCTCCGACGGCGAGCCCCTCGTAGGCGTCATCAATATGGACATGCTCGGCTACGCGGACAAACTCCCTGAAGACGCGGACGCGATTACGGACCGCCACAGCATCTGGCTTGCCGAATACACCCGGGCCGCGGCTTCGACCTACGTGCCGAACCTCGGCGTTAACGTAAACCTCAACGGAAAAATGTGGCTCAGCGACCACAAACCGTTCTGGAATTTCGGCTATTCCGCCAACCTTATTATCGAGGATTGGCCCCTTAACTATAAATACGCGAACACCAGCAAAGATACGATAGAAAAAATAAACTTCGACGTCGCGACGCAAATGACGCGCGGCGTCGCCGCCGCCGCGGCGTCGCTCGCCGGCCCGACGTCGATGCCGGCCATCGCTTCGCTCGACGCGGTGAACGTATACCCCAATCCCTATAAGGCGGGCGTACACAAAGGCCGCGTATACTTCGCGAACCTCCCGGCGAATTCGCGCATAAAGTTTTACAACGTCGCCGGCGAGTTCATAGCGGAAGGCACCAACGGCGCCCAGCCCTTATGGGCGCTGGAGTTGGAGCTCGCGAAAAGACCCCTCCCCGCGAGCGGCGTATATTTCTACGTAATCGAAACGCCCTCCGGCGAAAAGAAAATCGGCAAACTCGCGGTTGTGCGGTAGGCACGGCCGCGATAAAATCCGAGAGGTAACCCCGTTGAAGTTAAAGTTCGTCAGCTCGGCCGTCGCGGTAATCGCCCTTGGCGCGCTCTTGCCGATACCCGGCTGCGCCCAGCCGCCTAAAGGAAAAATCCCCGCCGGATTGGACGAAACTTCCGTCGCGGCGGCCGACGCCGCGGTTGCGGCCAGCCGCTCTAACGCCATCGTGGCAGCGTCGGCGGCGTGCGGCAAAGCCGTGGTAACGGTGAACACGGTGCAGACGGTCCGGCGCCGCGTTTTCAACCCGTTCTTCAGCCCTTTCTGGCAAAACTTCTACCGGGATTTTATGGGCCCCCCTTATCAAGAATACGAAGAACAAGTGCCGTCGATGGGGTCCGGGTTCATATTCGACCCGAACGGGTACGTCCTCACCGCGGAACACGTCATCCACGGCGCCGATAAGATCGAGGTAACCCTCCCCGACAACCGGACCTTTCAGGCCGAATGGCTCGGTTCCGATTACGAGCACGACGTCGCCGTCGTCAAAATCGAAGCGTCGAATCTCCCGTACATAGAACTCGGCAACTCCGCCGACCTCATGATAGGCGAATGGGCCATAGCGGTCGGCAACCCCTTCGGCCACGTCGTGGAGAGCGCGTCGCCCACGGTATCGGTCGGCGTAATATCGGCCGTCCACCGGCAGATGAAGAGCGCCGACCAGGGCGGCTTGCGCGTCTACGACGACCTCGTCCAGACCGACGCGTCCATCAACCCGGGCAATTCCGGCGGCCCGTTAGTCAACGCCCTCGGCCAGGCTATCGGTATAAACGTTACTATCATAACGACCAGCGGTGGCTCGCTCGGCATCGGCTTCGCCGTCCCCATCAACGTCGCCCGCGACGCCGCGCGCAAGATTATCGCCGAAGGCCACCCGGGAGGCGCGTGGGTCGGCGTCTACCTCGTAGAAGTGACGGCCGCGGTGGCCAAATCTTTCGGCTTGCCCGACGAAGAAGGCCTGCTGATAGGCGACATCGACGAGAACGGGCCCGCGTACCGCGTCAACTTACGCCGCGGCGACGTCATATTAGCGGTGAACGGCAAAGCGGTTAACGACCTTGACGGCTACAACGCGATTCTGACCGCGGTAAAACCCGGAACCGCCGTCGAGCTGAAGGTCCGCCGCGACGGCAGCGTAATGGAAGGGAAAGTCCCCACCGAAGCTAGGCCGGGACCTTAGTTGGGCGGGACCCGGACGGTACCGCCGTCCGCCCCAAAGAGTTCCAAAGAAAGGCCGACCGAAAATGATTCCCCGCTACACGTTGCCGCCTATGGCCGGGCTTTGGTCCGAGGAAGCCAAGTACGGACGCTGGCTTAAGGTGGAGCTCGCGGCTTGCCGGGCGTGGCACCGCGCCGGCCGCGTGCCGGCGGCCGCCCTGGCCGAGATCGAACGGCGCGCGCGCTTCGACGCGGGGCGCATCGCGGAGATAGAGAAAACCTTAGGCCACGACGTCATCGCTTTCCTCACGAACGTAAACGAGCACGTGGGGCCGGCGGGCCGATATATCCACCTCGGCCTAACCTCGTACGACGTCGTCGACACCGCGCTCGCGCTCGCGCTAAAGCAGGCCGCGACGCTTATCCTACAAAAACTCGAGGGTACGGTCGATGCCGCCGCTAAGATCGCTTTGAAATATAAAAAGACGCCCACCATAGGGCGGACCCACGGCGTCCACGCCGAACCCACCACCTTCGGCTTGAAATTCCTGGTCTATTATCGTGAACTCCTGCGCGCCCGGGAACGGATTCGCCGCGCCCGCGGCGCCATCGCGGTGGGTAAACTCTCCGGGGCGGTGGGCAACCTCGCCCAGATCCCGCCCGACGTCGAAGCGGATGCGCTGCGGCAATTGGGCCTTAAACCCGCCGCCGCCGTCACCCAGGTAATCCAGCGGGACCGGCACGCCGAATACGTCGCCGCGCTCGCGATATGCGGCGCGACGCTGGAGAAGATCGCCCTCGAGGTCCGGGGTTTGCAACGAACCGAAGTCGGCGAGGCCGCGGAACCGTTCCGGCGAGGCCAAAAGGGCTCGAGCGCGATGCCGCACAAACGCAACCCGGAACTGAGCGAGCGCATCTGCGGCCTGGCGCGGCTCTTGCGCGGCTGGTTAGTAACCGCTCTCGAGAACGTCGCCCTCTGGCACGAACGAGACCTAAGCCATTCCTCCGCCGAACGCATAATTTTCCCCGACGCTACGACGACCCTATATTATATGCTCGACCGGATGAATTACATCCTGGAGGGGCTCGACGTTTACCCCCGCCGCATGAAAGCGAACCTGGCCGCCAGCCGCGGCCTTATATTCTCCGGCCGGGTCCTAGTGGAGCTCGCCGCCGCCGGCGCGTCGCGGGAGGAGGCGTACGACGTCGTCCAACGCCAAGCGAAAAAAGTAGCGACGGGCCGCGCGAAGGATTTGCGTACGGCGCTCGCCCGCGAGCCGCTCGTAAAAAAGTACCTTTCGAAAAAACGACTGAGCGATTGCTTTCGCCTCGAATATTACATGCGGCACGTCGACGACATCTTCGCCCGGGCGGGATTGGGGGCCGCCCGGAAATAAACCGCCACCCGGCCACGGACGCTTCAAGGAGTAACTATGGCTAAACCCTACAGACACGCGGCGCTAATCTGCCTCGCCTTGACGGCGTTGGCGATAATCGGCGTCGTGCTGGGTTTTATCCTTTGGAACCCGCTGCCGCTGCTCGTCCTCCTCCTTCCGACCGTGGCCTACGAGGTCTACCGGACGCAGGGCGAATCGACGAAATGGGCGTCCTGGCTGCTTTTAATAATCGTGGTGGCCGAAGTCGTATTGGTAATCGCCAACGTCGAATTCGACCTCGCCGGATACTTGGGACAAGAGACCCAATACGTCGGCGGGTACGAGGTGCCGTTGGGCGATTTGAGGGTAGTGGCGCCGGCGGCGGTCGCGGTCCTGGCGGTAATACTATTGCTCCGGACGCGGGGCGTATATACGAAGTGGCTCGCGGTAGTAATTTTCCTCGCGGCGTTCGCGGTAGTGTATACGTTGGACCCGAGTTATTTCGGCCGCCTGCTTCGCGTCGGCGTCGAGGAGGCGTCGTACGCGGTCCCGTAGACGCGGCGCCGGTTCGGCGAAAATTTAAGGCGCGGCCGGGCCGCGCCTTTTCATTCTTCAATCCGGATTATTATTCTGCGCCCGCATCATCGTACGCCATATGGCGAATGCGCGACCCCGGTTCCTGCCCAACTTATCGTCAAGCACCCCTTCCTGAATCAGGATACTCGCTTCCGCATCCTGGCGACGGCCAAACCGAGTATCGCCGCCCCCATCGCCGCCAGAATGGCCGTCTGGCGCAGGAGATGCTCGAAGCTTTGGCCCTTCAATATGACGCCCCTACAAATTTCGAGGAAATACGTTAACGGGATTATATACGACACTGGCCTAATGACGCCCGGCATCGCCGCCACCGGGAAGAAAAAACCCGAAAGCATTATCGACGGCAAGAATACGAAGAACGACATCTGCATCGCTTGCTGCTGCGTCTTCGCAACCGTGGATATCAAAAGGCCGAAGCCCAGCGTCGACGCCAGGAAGAGAAACGCGAGGACGTAAAGGGCGAAGAGGTTTCCCGCGATCGAGACGCCGAACACGTAGCGCGCGATCAAGAGGGCGAGGGTGATGTCCGCGTACCCCAGGACGATATACGGAATCAGCTTGCCGAGGATAAGCTCGAGTCGGTTTACGGGCGAGACCAACAGTTGCTCGAGCGTCCCGCGTTCCCGTTCCCGCACGATCGCCATCGCCGTCAGCATCATCGTGACCAGCTGCATAATGACGCCGATAAGGCCGGGGACCATAAAGTTCGCGGACACCATTTGCGGGTTATACCAGGCGCGGGTCCTTATTTCGAACGGCATTTCGCGGGCGGCGCGGCCCCGGGCCAATATCCCGATGGACCGGTACATGCCGATGGCTTGGGCGCTCGATATCGCGGACCCCGCCGTCATCGGGTCCGAGGCGTCGAAGACGACGGCCGCCGTCGCGGCTTTCCCGGCCTTCAACCGCTTTTTCATATCGGGCGGGAAGACGATGCCGGCCCTTACCGCGCCTTTGTCTATCAACGCCGTCAGTTCCCGGTAATTAGAGACGTGACGACGCACGTCGAAATACTGCGAGTTGACGAAATCCTGGACGACGGCGCGGCTCTCGGCGCAAACGGCGTAGTCGAGGACCGCCGTCGGCAGATGCTTGACCTCGAAGTTGATGGCGTAACCGAAGAGGCACAGCTGAACCGCGGGGATGGCGAAAATTACCGTAACCGTTACGCGGTCCCGGAAGAACTGCCGGTACTCCTTGCGGAGGACGGCCCAGAAGCGAACGACGTTCACGCCCGCCCCTCCTGGCCGATGAACATGACGAAGAGGTCTTCGAGGCTGGGCTTAGCGGGCTCGAGAGCCGCGTAGGCGACGCCGGCGTTCGAAAGGACCCGCGCCAACGTCACTTCATCTACGCCTACGCCGGAAACGTGCACGTTATTGCCCAATATGCTTATCGTCGCGCCCGGAAGTCCTTGCAGCAGCGCCGCATACGCGGCCCCGACCGAAGCCGGCGTTATTTTATAAACCGCCCCCGCCGAGCTCGCCTTCAGCGCGTCCGGCTTCCCCTCGGCGATCAACTTCCCGCCGTATATAAAACCGAGGCGGTTGCAGTGCTCCGCTTCGTCCATGTAATGGGTCGTAACCAGGATCGTCGTGCCGGCCGCGGCTAGTTCGTACAACAGGCCCCAGAAGTCCCGGCGGCTCAACGGGTCCACGCCGGCGGTCGGCTCGTCTAAAAAAAGCAGTTCCGGCCGGTGGACGAGCGCGCAGCCCAGCGCCAGCCGCTGCTTTTGGCCGCCGGAAAGGGTCCCGGCCAGTTGGCCGGTTCGCCCCGCCAAGCCCGCGGTCCTGAAAATATCCTCGCCCCGTTCCCTTTTTACCGAGCCGGTCAGGCCGTAAATGCTGGCGTAGAAATCGACGTTTTCGGCGACGGTGAGGTCCTCGTAAAGGCTGAACTTCTGCGACATGTAACCGATACGCTTCTTGATCTGTTCGGCCTCGGCCACGACGTCGTAGTCGAGCACGCGGCCGCGGCCGGCCGTGGGCGCCAGGATACCGCACAGCATTCGTATGGTGGTCGTCTTGCCGGCGCCGTTCGGCCCCAGAAAGCCGTAAATTTCGCCGCGGTTTACGCGAAGGTTCAACCGGTCTACGGCAACGATATCACCGAAAGTCCGAGTCAAGCTTTCGGTATAGACGGCGTACGTCATATTTATCAATCCGCCGCTCTTGCCGTACCGCGTGCCGTCGCGGTAAAGGTCGCGTCCGCGGGCATCCCGGGTTTCAACCTGCGGTCGCGATTGGGCACCGTTACCGTAACCTTGAAGACCAACGTTACGCGGTCCTCCTTGGACTCCACGTTGCGGGGCGTGAATTCGGCCTGGCCCGCGACCGCTTTGACCCTCCCGGCGAATATTTCTCCCGGGTAGGAGTCTACGGCGATCCGCACCGGGTCGCCAACGTCGACCGCGCCCACCTTGCCCTCCGGTATATACACGTAAAGCTCAAGGGCCGACAAATCGGCCAACGTCAATACCGCGGCGCCGGTCCCAAGCACTTCGCCGGGCTCGAGATTCCGGCTCAGGACCGTACCGGATATGGGCGCCAGTATTTCGACCTCCTTGCGGCGCGCGCCGAGCTGAGCCTTCGACGCCTCGGCCTGCGCGGCAAGCGAGCGGGCACTCGCCAGGTCGGCAGCCGCGGCGTCCCGTTCGGCCTTGGCCCGTTCGTATTCGGCCTTCGTCACGCCGCCGCCAGGGTAGGCTTGCGCTACTCGTTTGAACCCGTCGTCGGCCGCGGCATATGCGGCCCGGGCCGCGCCTATACGCTCCTCGGCGGCCGACGCCGCGGCCGCGGCCGCCTTTAAACCGGCCTCCAACTCCTCCGCGTCGAGCGTCGCTACTACCGAGCCCTTGGCGACCTCGTCGCCTTCGTCGTAGTGGATGGCGACGATGCGGCCGGGTACGAGGGCGCCGACGTCTACTTCGACGGCTTCGAGCGTACCCGCCGCCTCCAAGGCCTTGTCGCGTTCGCGAGAGTGTTTCACGGCCCAATAAGTCGCCACCGCCGCGGCGGCAGCCAAAAGCAGCGCCGGCACGACGATCTTCTTATTCATTCTTGGCACGTTTGCTTCCACCTTTCCCCGCCGGGGGGCCGAGTGCGCGCCGGACGTACCCGCGATAGAAATCGACGTAGGCCCGGCCTTCCGGTAAAAGTCCCCCGGCTTCGTCCAAGAAAGGCCGGCCTACGGCCAGGCCGAAGTTGGGCATGATCATCCCGCTCAAGACCGCCACCGCGGCCATCAACGGCGGCGCGTCCGCGAATTCGCCGCGCGCCATTCCCTCTTCCAATATCGCCGCGACGTGGACGGCGTTGGGTACTAAATAACGTTTGAATATCAATTCGCGTTCGGGGCCGCCGGTCGCGACCTCCCTCATAATTAACGGCATCGCGTCGCGGTTCGAAGCCAACGCCTCCCATAAACCCGTTACGTACTTATCCAGCCTTTGGGCCGGCGCACCTTCCCTCGTTTCCCGCCTTTCCCATAACGCCGGTATTAAATCCAGAATCGTCTTTATCGCTTCCCGGTATAAGTCGCGTTTGTCTTCGAAATAATAATATAGCGCCGCGCGGTTCACCCGCGCGGCGTCAGCTAAGTCGGTAATCGACACCGCGTCATAACCGCGGCTGGAAAAAAGCCGCCGGGCCGCCTTGAGAATGCGGCGCCGGGTGGGATTATCTTGTTGCTCTCGGGCCATGGGTGGTCGAACCTCGACTGGGTTAAAATAACCGTTCATTTATATATTAACTAAACGGCAGGTTAATGTCAAGGAAAAAAAACAGGCCTTACCGATACATCGCGTAAGGGCCCGGGAGGTCGAGGTTTATTCCGGATAGACTTTCGCCGGGTTCAACAAACCCGACGGGTCGAAGAACGATTTCACGCGCCGGGCGCAGGCGAACTCCGCGGCGCTTTGCTCGAGCGCCAGGAAAGGGGCCTTCGTCAGGCCGACGCCGTGTTCGCCGGTTATAGTGCCGCCCAGCTCGACGACGCGCGCCATAAGGCGGCGCACGGCTTCGGCCACGCGTTCCCTTTGCCCGGCGACGCGCCGGTCGTACATAAAATTCACGTGGAGGTTTCCGTCGCCGATATGGCCGAACGTGGGGACCGGTACGCCGTACGTCCTCTCCAATTCGGCGATGAATTCGAGCAACGGCGGGACCTTCTACGGCGGCACGCACACGTCCTCGTTCATTTTGTGGGGCGCGAGCATCCCCAGCGCAGGCGCGATGCCTCGGCGCGCGCGCCACAAACGTTCCGCGGCCTTCGCGTCGGCCGCGGTCTCCACTTTCCGGGCGCCCCGCGCCGCGGCTATGGCCGCCGCGACGCCAAGTTCCTGCGCGACGGCGGCGCTCGAGCCGTCGAACTCGAAGAGCAACGCCGCCGCCGCGCCCTCAGCCAACGTCCCCGGCTCCTTAGCGTTTACGCACGCGATACACCGACGGTCGAGGAATTCGAGCTTCGCCGGAAGGACGCCCGCGCGCAGCGTGCCGCCGGCAACCTCGGCGGCCGTTTCGGCGTCGTCGAACGTCGCCACCGCGGCCGCGCTAGCCGCCGGCGCCGCCAATACCCGCAGCCATATCTTCAGGAATACCGCCAACGTGCCTTCGGACCCGACCAGAAGGCCGAGGATATCAGGTTTATCCGGGCCGTGGTAATAAACCTCCCGGCCCCGCGCCGGGCTTATAACCTCTACCGCCGTAACGTAATCCCGCGTGACGCCGTATTTCAGCGCCCGCGGCCCGCCGGCGTTCGTCGCGACGTGGCCCCCCACCGTCGACGCCTCCGCGCTCGCCGGGTCCACGGGATAAAACTTGCCGACGTTTTTTACGTATCGGCTCAGGTCGTCGCCCACTACGCCCGGTTCCACTTCGACGACGTTGCCTTCCGGGCCGCGAACGGCCTTGAGCCGGTCGCACGCCACTACCGCGCCGCCGCGGGCCGGGACGGCGCCGCCAGCGTAACCGGTCCCCGCCCCCCGCGGCGTCGTCGGCACGCCGGCGCCCCATAGCGTTTCGCAAGCCCACGCCAACTCTTCCGGGTTGGAAGGTATTACGACGGCATCGGCCAGGAGGGGCGTCGCCGTCGCGTCGAAGGAATGAACGTACCGGTCCGCGGCTCCCTCCAGCACGGCGCCGGCGCCGAGCCGCGACCTCAGTTTTCTAGCCAACTTCTTGGGGAGGGTCACGCCCCGGTACCTCGAGCCGTCGCCGGTAAGGGCTCCGGCAACGCAGCCACGATCTCGACCGCTATAGCGGCTAAGTCGTCGAAAGCCCGGTATAAGCTGCCGTACGGAAAAGGCCCGTGGCCGAAGGGGTCAAGCCCGGCCGAGGGAACGTCGCTCACCGCCATTACGGCGAGGGCGTGCGCGCCGGCGCGTTGGGCCAAGTAATAAATGACGCTGGTCTCCATATCGACGGCGGCGGCTCGCCGCGCCCACGCCGAACGCATTTCGTCGGTCTGATGGTGAAATGTATCCGTCGTCGCGACGGCCGCGGCGCGGTAACGAAGGGCCGGGCGGCCGGCCAGGACGCCGGCCGCGACTTTCATTAGCAGCGGCGACGCGAGAACGTCGGCATCGCCGGCAATCAACCGGGTCGCGTTGTCGAACGGGACCGCGCGTTCGGCGACGACGACGTCGCCGACCTCCATAGCCGGCTCGAGGCCGCCGCAGATATCCACCCTCAACATTACCTTAGCGCCGACCCCCAGACACGCGAGTACCTTGCCTTCCGCCGACGGCGTGCCGACGCCGGTGTTCACCACGGATACGTCGCGGCCCGCGACCAAACCGCGGTAGGTGTCCCCTCGTTTTTTCGGCCGGCGAAGGGCCTTTACCAGCCGCGTCGTCATTTGGCGAGTAACCGACAGAAAAACGACCGGCGCGACGGCGGCGCAACCCAACTCGGCCTGCGCGATCTTTTCGGCCCGGGTTAGAGAACCGCCCACGGCGCCGACTATATTTCCGATCAATCGTCCTTTAATTCCCATTACAATGCAGCGTTGCTTGACATCGAGCGCGTTAATCCTTAATATCGCAGGTACTTACCTTATGAAAACGTATTATACCATAACGGCCTTACTACTAGCGCTCTCCTGTACGCCGAAAGGGCGCCTCTTATTCTACGCTGACGTCGGCGCCTTGAATTTTCCCAACGATTCCTGGGAGCCCGCGGCCGTAGCCGTCGCCCCCGACGGAACGATTTACGTTGCGGATTCTTCTTTGAATTGCGCCGTACAGGTCTTCAACGCCGGAGGTTTATACTTAGGAGGCATCGGCGGCTTGGGAAAGGGGCCCGGCGAGCTCTTCGTCCCCACCGACGTCGCCGTAGCCCCGAAGGGCAACATCTACGTTGCCGAATTCGGTACCCACCGCATTTCCATCTTCGGCCCCGACGGGACTTTCCGAAAAACCGTCGGCGAAAGCCACCTCGCCGGCCCCTTAGGGGTAGCCGTCGGCCGGGACGATAAAATATACGTCGCCGACGCCGAGGCGGGCGGCTTATTGGTTTTCTCGCCCGGCGGCGAACTCCTCGAAACCTGGGGAAAAGAACGCGACACGGGCCGAATTTTAGACGTGGCCGTAGCGGCGGACGGAAGCGTGGCGTTCGCGCCAAGCGGCACGGGCGACGTCGCGTTTTTCCCGGGTTACGGCGGCGGCCCGGTTCGGTTGAAAGGCGCCGAGGACCCGGCTTTCGTCGCCACCGACGTCGCTTTCGGCCCGGCGGGGGAATTATTTATCCTGGGCCGGCGGCCCGACGAGGGGGGCGCGGTGGCGAACTTCGTCAAAAGGTTGTCGTCTGGGGGGAAACTGCTCGAAGAAGTCGAAATTACGTTGACATTACCCACCGGCCTAGCCGTCGCCGCCGACGGTACGATGTACGTGACCGACGGCACCCGGCACGACGTACGCATATACCGGCCCCGCCCCCAAAATGGCCGCGACGTATCGTCGAAAAAGCCGGCTCGCTGAGCCGGCTGGCGCCGTCGACGGCCGTTAACGATACAAAGCTCGGACGCGCCCCAACGACGCCGGCGCCACCGCGGGATAACCGCCGAAGTCCACGCGGTAGACGTCCCCGGCGCCGCCCTTGCTCGTCACCCACAAGTAGTTACCGTCGAACCCGAGGCCCCAGGGTTCCCCCGCCGGGAATAAGTACGAGGCTACCAACGAACCGGCGGTCGTAAGGCGGTAGATAGCCGTTTGGTTGTATTCCGCGGTCCATAAGTAATAACCGTCGAAGGCCACGCCGGTGGGCACCCAGTTTGTGCCGAACGAACCGACCAACGAGCCGGCGGTCGTCGCCCAACCCAAGACGCGGAAATAAGAGCTCAGCCACAGGTACGTGCCGTCCCACGCCACGCCGACGGTGCGCGCGAGCGGCGACTTCCAAGACGTCAAGATGGAACCCCCGTCGGTCATCTGGTATAAATAGTAATTCAACGTCGGGTCGAGCGCGTCGACCCACAGGTACTTCCCGTCATAGGCGCAGGACATTAAACCCGTGGTAGTAACTTTGAACGAGGATACGACGCTCCCCGACCCCGGGTGGCACTTGAACATAGTTTCTTTGCCGGCTTCGCTACAAGCTACCCAGACGTACGAACCGTCGTACGTAACGCCGTACGGCCTCTGCCCCGGCGAGGGCCACGACGAAATAATAGACAGGTCCGCGAACGCGCCGGCGGCCGTCGCGACAGCCACCGCTCCAAGCCAACGCCCTATCATCACCGCGACCTCCTTAACGCGCTTACGTCAATGGCCGACCCGATAGAAACCTCCTGAGATCAAGAGAGTACTCGGTTTTTAAGTAGAACCGCGTTTCGCGGGCCCGACCCTACGCTTCGGCGCGCGCCATCTTCAAGAGGTCCAAAAACGACCGCACCGTCTTCAACTTCCTTTCGGACAGCGCGTACAGCTTGGAAGAATATAGCGCCGTGGCGGCGTGGCCCGCCAACAGGTCGAAAAGCTTAAAATCTATGGACGTAAAACCGTCTTTTTGGCGTAATAGCTTGTATATCGATATAACGCCGATCAAACGGTCCTGGATCTTGACGGGTATACACGCTATAGGTTCGCCCGCTTTCTCGGCGCGGCGTTGTTTCGCGTCGTCGGTGATGTAGTACGATTCGCCCAGGGCGGCGACTTTACCCTGAAGGCTTTGGCCGATGACGATGGGCCTCCGTTCCTGTTCGGTGAGCCCTTCGTAAGCGACGCATTCCAGCCGCTCGGTTTCCTCGTCGAAAATAAACACGCCGAGCTTCTCCGCGCCGATGAGGTTGATCACGATTTCGACGACGATGCGCAATACTTCGACGAAGTTGAGCGTCGAATGAAGTCGATACGAAGCGACATATAAATTGGCGAGGCTGGTGTTCTGCTCCTCGATCTCCACGTATTTCTTCGCGAAGTCGATGTTCTCGGTTTTAATGGCGTTCAATTCGGCGGCCAATTTCCGGTAGCGGTCGCGCAGGCCGTTATAAGCGCCGGCGAGCTCGTCGTACCTTTTTTTCGTTTCGGCGTCGCCCACGGGCGCCACACTTAACCCGGGGCCTTCCCCTACCACCTGCTTTTGTAAGCGGGCGATGGCGCCCCGGAGCGCCGCGTTCTCCCTGAGCAACTGCTCCGTAAAGGCTTTGCCCTGCTCGAAAACCCGCAGCAAGTACTCGCCCTGTACGTTTTCGTCCTTAGCACCTTCGGCCATGTCTACTTCGACCCGCGTCGCGGCGCCCTCGCGCCATTAGCTCCTACCCAACAGACGATTTATCTTATCGAGCAATTCCAACTTCCGTATCGGTTTGAAAATATAATCGTCACACCCCGCCTCCAAACAACGCTCGACGTTCTCGGCGTCGCTCCGCGCCGTCACGATAACCACCGGAATACTCTTCAGTTCGGGATCGCCCTTCATAATGCGGCACGCTTCGATACCGTCCATGACCGGCATAAGGATATCGAGCAGAACGAGGCCCGGCCTTTCCCGACGCGCCCTTTCGACGGCTTCCGCGCCGTTCTTGGCGGTCAGGAAATCGAAGTCTTGGCCGGCGAGGAGGGTCTTCAAAAATAACAAGATGGTATCGGTATCGTCGACCAATAAAATTTTTTTCCGTTCCGTCATGGTGAAGGATCTACCCCCTATCCGGTCAAGCCGTCAGCGAGACTATCTCGGCCGCGATGCCCTCGAGGGAAAGCACTTTGTCTACCACCCCCGCCGCCACCGCGGCCCCCGGCATCCCGTAAATAACGGCGCTCGCTTCGTCCTGGGCGAACGCTACCCCGCCCGCGCCCCTCAGCTCGGCCAAACCGGCCACGCCGTCCGTACCCATGCCGGTGAGCAAAGCGCCGATGCAGCGCGGACCCCACGTCCGCGCCGCGGCCGTAAAAAGGCGGTCGATGGAAGGTTTATGTCCCCTTTCGGGCGGCCCGTCGTCTAAAGCGATAAGGCCGTCCTGGTCGATTACCATGTGGTAACCGTCCGGCGCGAAATAAACCGAACCCCGCAACGGCTCTTCGCCGGGGCCCGCGACTTTGACGTTCAGGGCCGACTCCTGGCCCAACCACTCCGCCAGGCCGCCGACGAACCCGGGGGCGATATGCTGTACCACCAACACCGGGGCCGGGAACTTGGCGGGCAACTGCGATAGTATTTTTTCGAGCGCCGCCGGCCCCCCGGTCGAGCTGCCGATAAGCAACACCCGGCTTTTCTCCCCCCTACCCGTTACGGCCCTCGGAAGGCGCGAACGACGTCGCAACCTCGCCTCCGGCATACGGCGGACTACCTTGACTTCGCTCATCGCCTTAACGGCCCGGATAAGCCTCCCCCGCACGGCCTCGTAATCTTTCTGTCCTATCCCTTTGGGTTTTTCAAAAATCTCGAGCGCCCCGGCCCGCAACGCCTCGAAAGTGATGTTCAAATCCTGCACGTTTACGCTCGCGCTTATGACGACGATGGGGGTCGGCGCCTCTTCCATAATCTTGCGCGTCGCGACGAGGCCGTCCATTTTGGGCATCCGGACGTCCATCGTTATCAGGTCCGGCTTCAGCGATTTCGCCATCGCGACCGCCTCGGCGCCGTCGTACGCCACGCCGACCACTTCGATATCCGGGTCCGTCGTTAAAACGTCGACCAGAACCCGCGCCACCACGGCGGAATCCTCCGCTACTAAAACCCTTATGGGAAGCCTCTGCTCGGTCATAACTAGCGCCCTCAGATGAATTGTTCGATAACCGATAACAATTCGCGTTGGTCGAAATGGCTTTTCTTTATATAAGCGTCGGCGCCGGCCTCCAGGCCGCGAGCCATATCCTTGTCGGTCTCAAGCGACGTTACTACCACCACCGGTAAATCGCGGTATTGCGGGGACGCCCGAAGACGCCGGGTTAGCTCGTACCCGTCCATCCTCGGCATTTGGAGGTCTACGATGGCGAGGTCGCACGCCATCGCCGCCAACGCCGCCAACGCCTCCTGGCCGTCGCTCGCGAGGGTGACGTTGTACCCCGCCGCTTCCAAGATATTTTTCTCTAACGCCCGGGTCGTCAAGGAATCGTCGACTACGAGTATAGTACGTTTCCGCACCTCGGCCGCAGGCACCGCGGCGGCGCGGAGAAGCGCCTCGCCGCGTATTACATCGCGCACCAGGGCGTCAGCATTTAAAATTAGGACCACCTCGCCTTTCCCCGTCACGTGGGCGGCGCTGAAATAAGCCATTAGCGCCCCGGCCGGGCCCAGGTCCTTCGTCAAGAATTCGCCCTCTCCCCATACGGCCGACACGACGAGCGCCGCGTCCCCCGAAGGCGACGATAGAAATAACGCCGTAGTACCGGCCTCAAAGCCCCGGTCTTCGCCGATCCCCAAGACCGAAGCCAGGTAGGCCGCCGCTACCGCCCGTCCCTCGAGCCGCAACACCGGTTTGCCTTCTACCGTCTCGAAATCGCCGGCCGACACAACGGCCACCCGCCTTATAATACTGGACGGCACGATAAACTTCGCGCCGCCCGCCTCGACCAGCATCCCCCGCGCGGTCGCGATGGTGAGCGGCAATTGAATCGTAAAACGGGTCCCCACGCCCGGCGCCGACCAAACGTCGACCGCCCCTCGTAGCGCGGCCACGTTCGCCACCACGACGTCGAGGCCTACGCCCCGGCCGCCGAACTCGGAAACCTCCGTCGTGGTCGTAATGCCCGGCTCAAACACTAACCTCGCGATATCTTCGGGCGCCAACGCGTCGGCGGCTTCGGCGCGGACAATGCCCGTAGCCACCGCCGCTTCTCTAACTTTTTCCAAATCGATCCCGGCACCGTCGTCCTCGACTTCGATAACCAGACTTGAATCTACGCGCGTACTGGAAATGAGAATCCTCCCCGCCGGCGGTTTGCCCGCGGCCCGCCGCGTTTCCTCAACTTCGATGCCGTGGTCGACGGCGTTCCGCAGTATGTGGTTGAGCGGGTCTTTAATAAATTCGATGATGGCCTTATCAAGTTCGTTGTCCTCACCGATTATGTCCAATTGGACATTTTTGCCCAACCGTAAGGCGAGGTCCCGCACGGGGCGTCTGAAACCCCTAAACAGGCCGCGGAGAGGGGCCATCCTGAGCCTTCCCAATTCGGCCCCGAAGCCAGCCAAATTAAGTTCGAACCGCTTCGCCGCGGCGCCGAAATCGAAATCGATCGCGCGCATATCGCGGTCGGCCGCAACCAACGCCGCCGCCGCCTTCTCCACGTTGCGTAGAAATTCTTCGCGGTCTCCCCGCTGCCGGTACGTCTCCAATACCTCGCCGAGCGTTTTGTTCGCCGCCCGCGCCGATAGCGCCGCGCCGTGGAATCGCACGCCGAACTCGTCGTTTTTAAATTTTTCCTGCCACATCTCGGAAAAACCGTCTATCACGGCATCCAACTTCTCCACGGGGAGCCGCAGCGTCTCATCCCCTCGTGACCCCCGGCGCGTTACGCGCCGTTCGGGCCCGGTCGCCGTATCCGCCGCGCCCGGAATCTTTTTTACTTCCCCCTCCTCCAACTGCGCGGGAGCCGGCGGCTCCCCGCTCCGGGGCTCCAGCAAACGCCTGACCCGGGCGGCTATCGCACGCACTTGAGCTCCCCCGTCTTCCGTTCGTCCCGGCGCCGCTTCTTCCAACAGGCCGCTTATCGCGTCGACGGCCGCTAAAACGTCGTTATTCGCCGCTTGGTCGTACGTTATTTGGCGGCGCTTTACCGCGCCGAAAACGTCTTCCATGGCGTGAGCGATTTCGGCGACGCCGTCTACGCCCAGCGTACTCGCCGACCCCTTTAAACTGTGCGCGGCGCGGAAGAGTTCCTCCAATCCGCCGGCGTCGATATCATCCCGCTCCAACGCGAGCAAGAGCTCCGTTATCCGTTCCACGTGCTCCCGGCCTTCGGCCCGGAACAGCGCGTAAATTTCTTGGAGTGGGTCGGGCGAGATTTCGGCCATATCACCGCGCACTTAAAATTTCAACAGATAGCGGCCGGTCAAGTCCGTGAGCCTGGCGCCTAAATCGCTCAGGCTGCGGGCCGCGTCTTCTATTTCCTTTACGCTGGTAACGCTCTCGGCGGCGACTTGGTTAATGTTCTCCATGGCCAGCGCCACCTGCTCCATCCCGATGCTCTGTTGGTTCGAGGAGGAAGCGATTTGCTTGGCGGAGCGTCCGACCGTCCCGACGGCCTCCGATAGGTTTTCCATCCTGGCGCGGAGGACGCCGACGATCTCTTTGCCCCGCTCGACCCTCTTCGACGCTTCCTCGGCCACCATCACCGAGGTGTTGGCCGCGCTTTGGATCTCGTTTAATATTTCTTGAATCTGCGACGCGGCGGCTTTCGACTGGTCGGCAAGGGTCTTGACTTCGACCGCCACGACGCCGAAACCTTTTCCCGCCTCCCCCGCCCGGGCGGCCTCGATGGACGCGTTGAGCGACAGGATGTTCGACCTCTCGGCGAGTTCCCGGACCGTGCGCAATATCTCGCTTATCTGTTGCGTCTTCTCGGACAACGTCAAGACGCTGACGGCGCTCTTTTCTACCTGGTCGGCGATGAGGTTGAATTCCTCGGCCGTCTTCTCGACCGACGCCTCGCCGTCGGCGCAAAACTCCGTCGACTGTTCCGCGACGCCGACGATATCGCGGGCGCGACCGGCCGCCTGTTCGCTGGTTTGTTTGACTTCCGTAACCGTCGTGCTGGTCTCGCTTATGGACGAAGCTTGTTCGCTCGCGCCGGCGCTTTGCTCGACGATGGAGGCCAATATCTCGCTCGTCCCCGCATTGATGTCGAGAGCGGCTTGTTTTATGCCGGCCAACAATTCGCGAATGCTGAGGGCCATAGCGTCGATGGCGCCGTACAGCCGCCCCATCTCGTCGTCGGTCCGGGGCCGGGGCTCAAACGTCAAATCCCCCTCGGCCACGCTCTCCAGAACGGCCGCGGCGCCCCCGAGGGGCCGGAACAAACGCCGGTCGAACCACCAATATATCGCCGCCGCACCTAAGACCGTACATATTACGGTCGCGACGAAATAACCCCAGAATCCGGTAACCTGTACTCCCACGGCTATGGCCACCAATACGGCGATATACACTACTAATATCGCAACCAATTCGAACCGCAACGTCGCCCGCCGCGAAGGCATAATACTCCTTCTCCTTCGGTTTCGGATGGGTTAAGCCGTTTCGTAAGCTCAGCCGGATTATAATACCCGCAATACGAACGTGTCAATAGCGTAACTTTACGGCCCGATGTAACCCAAATCCCGCAAGCGTTTTTTTCGTTCCTCCGGCAGATTCATCTCCGGCGGCGCGCCCATCGCTTTCGCGGCACTTTCGGTCGCCTCGACGAACGCGGCAATCTCACGCCCTAAGGCCGCCTCCTTTGCCAAACCCGTGCCCGCCAGGTTCTCTTGGGCTCCGGGGTCGGAAGTTAAATCGTAAAGCTCGCGTATTCCGGTTACGCAATCGCGGATTAACAACCATCGCTCGGACGTCGCCGCCTTTTTTTCGGTCCCCCGTTTAATATGTTCGGCGAACGCGGCCCTTCCTCCCGACGGGGAAGGCCCGAGAAATGAATTACCGTCAAACGCAGCACCATCCGTCGGAAGGCCCAAAGCATCCATAATCGAGGGGACAACGTCGACCTGGGAAACGCAACGATCCGCCGCCGGGCGCAAGTCTTGCCCGGGTATCCGGACGAGAAGGACCATATCTATCAACTCCGGGTAGAGGGTATGGCCGTGTTCGAAACCGCCGTGGTCTAAAAATTCCTCGCCGTGGTCGTTCAACACGAATACCATAGTATTAGGTTCCAATCGCTCTTCGGCGAGGGCGTCCATAATTCTTCCAAACTGTTCATCGACGTAAGCTATTTCGCCGTCATACAACATTTGGAACTTATCCGCGAACTTTCTATCCGTAGGCATGTTATCTAAACCCCAGCCGCGCGCCAATAAGTCATCCATCAGAGCGTACGCCGCCGCGGCGGCGGTCCCCGGGTAATCGGGCACGTAACCGGGAGGGGGCGTGTAGGGCCCGTGGGGGTCCATAAAATGACACCAGATGAAAAAAGGCCGCGGGCCCCCGGCCAACCGCCGTAACGCCTCGACGGTAGCGTCGCCGTTAAACGCGGTATCGTCGGGGACGCGCGCGAATTTGCCCCGCGCCGCTTTGACCGCCGCCACCGTCCATTTGTATAACAACGTGCCTCGCAAAGGGTAAAGGGCGCGTAAGTCGGCGTTCATCAAGTAAACGTCGAAACCTCGAGCGTATCCATATTCGGGATGCATGAAAACGTTCGTCACGTACGCTTCGGTCGAATACCCGCTATCCCGCAACATCTCGGCCAACGTCGGGAGCCGCGTACGGATGCGGTGACCCGCATCTATACCGCAGACCGTCGGATATCGACCGGTAATCACACTCGCCATGGAAGGCAACGTCCACGGCGAGTTGCAATAGGCGTTTTCGAACTTAGTCGCCGAGGCCGCGAAACGGTCGAAGTTCGGCGTCTTAACCCGCTCGTATCCGTAACAGCCGAGGTGGTCCCGTCGCAGCGCGTCGACCGAAACCAACAATACGTTCATCGCGCGTTCGGGGGCGGCGGGCCGCGTTAACGCCGGGAGGGCGAAGGCCGCCAACAACACGGCCGCGAACAACAAAGCGCCGCCGTATCCCAAGGCGGCCCATATAAAACGCCGAGCGCCGCGAGGCGCCGGCCCGACCCGGTTGTAAAGCTTCGCCCCCAGCGACGCCGCTAAAATAAACCACGCGATAAATACCGACGCGTCGAGCGCGAGCATTGCCGGGTGCGCCACGGTCAACGCGACCGCCCGATTGGCCAACGCGACGAGGGCGAAGACAGCCGCGCACATAGCGCCGCCCGCGGCGACGGCGGCGACGCGCACGCGCGGCCGCAGCGTTTTAAACAAAAGGCCAAGGACCGCAGCTGCGCCGGCCGCGGCCCCGAGCAGAAGGAAGTAAAGGACGTACGATCGGTAGAAATACGTAAAAACGGCGTAATCGTAAAATCGCGCCCGCAAAAAAACCAAACGCACTAAGACCGTATCCAAAATGGCGTAAAACAGGGCGGCGGCCACGACGACTTTGAACGCGCCCAACGCGGTGTTCCGCGCCTCCGCCGGCCCTGGAGGCCGGGCGACCTTTGACTGAACTGACATACCGACGGTAAACGGCCGAAGTTACGCCAAACTTTGAACGCCGACGATTATAATAATAATCGAATCCAAAACAATAGAAAACGGCCTCCGCCCGCGGCGCACTCCAACGATGACGGCGGCGGCGCTAAAAACTTAGTGACCAAGGCGGCTACTCAGCGCCGCCAACGTCGCGCCCTCGGCCAGCGCCGCGGGCGAGAGCGCGACGCCCCTCGCGACGTAGACCCGCAGGTGATAGTCCGCGCGGAAACTAAAAGTGAACAGGTACGCGTACGCGCGGTTGAAGGCCGCCGAACGATAATAACGCCACGTCCAATTCCTCGGCGGCGCCGCGGCGCCGTCGGCGCGGGAGCTATATAATATAAAAAAGGACGGCCGCCGCGCGATAAAATATCCGGGGTTATAACCGCCGCGCGTCGTCTCGCGCGACAATAGCCCTTCGGGGTTAATGTCGTATATAACGGGCAATTCCGAAAAGTAGGGTACGGCGCCCATATCCCAGGTGGCGAGGGAACTTCCGGCCGGCGCCGCGCACCGCAGCCATCGCCCCAAGGCGACGTGGGCGCGGCTTAGCCGGGCGGTATACGACGTTTCCTTAAAAAGAAATACGCCCGGTATAAACAGGTATAATAAAACCAAACCCGTAACAACCGCCGCGGCCCGTTTCGACCAGCGCCCCGTCAAGGCGGCGAAAGCGCCCCCGGCCGGAATCCAAAGAACAGCCACAAGCGGCAGCTCGTACCGGAACCCCGGCATCCACTCCCGTTTGGCGGCAAACGCCAATATCAAACTCGCCGCCGCCGCAACCCAAATGAAACCCGCGTTTTTATTCCCGCTTTTGCGGCCCCGCCCTAAGGCAAAAACCGTCAACGGCGCCGCGTATATCAGAAACGGAAAGACTCCCCGCAAACGCGATAAAAACGTCGCCGGCGAAATGCCGGCCCGCGCGTAATAAGTATTAGGCAATAGCATATCGTAGAAATTCGACCGCCAAACGAAATACGCGCCGTAACCCACCGCCAATACCGCGCCGGCAATCAGGAATCCCGACCTCCGCCGCCCGGGCGCGGCGACCGCGACACCGTACGCCAATGTCGCCCCGCCCAAAACAATCCCCTCGGGGCGCGCCAGGGCCGCGAGGACCCACGCGGCCCCCGCCGCGGCCGCGAATTTGAAATTCCTAGCCGCGGCCGTCGTGAACGATAACGCGGCCAATATTAAACACACGTACTGCGCCGTTTCCAATCCGCCCACGGCCCAAAAAGCGAAGTTACCCGTGCTAGCTAAAAACAACGCGGCAAACACCCCCGCCCGGGCGCCGTATACCTCGCGGCCCGCGAAATACGCAGCCGCTAACGCGCCCACCCCCCACATAACGCCGAGCAATTTAGCCCACGTCACGACGCTTCCGGGCAACGCTAACGCGAAAAGCGCCGCCTCGCACGCAATCCACAAGAAATTAGTATACCCCTCGACCGGCGGGACCGCTTCGTCGAACACGAATCCCCGGCCCGCGGCGACGTTGCGCGCGTACCGCAAAGATATATACGCGTCGTCGATCGTATAATCGAAATATGCGGCCGTCAGGGTCAGGAAAATGACGACCGCGGCGGCTAAGCCTACCAGGGCCCCCCCTCGCTCCGAGAAACGTATCGCCAGCTAAAACCCCTCCCGCACTTCCGCCAGCCAATCGGTAAACGCGGCGCGCGCCCGCTCGACGACGCGGCGCCGCCGGTCGATTTTCCCCTTCCCCCCGGCCGCCGGGAACAAACCGAAGTTGACGTTCATCGGCGCGAACGTGCCGGGCGAGGCCGTCGTTACGTACCGGAGCAGCGCTCCTATAGCCGTTTCGGGCGGCGGGTATACAAGCGGTATGCCGCGCGCCAGCCGCGCCGCGTTAATGCCGGCGACGATGCCCGTCGCGGCCGATTCCATATACCCCTCCACGCCCGTCAGCTGGCCCGCCACGAACAACCCCGGCCGCGACCTCAGCTCCGTCGTGGCGTTGAGCGCCGCCGGCGAACATATATAAGTATTGCGATGGGCGGCGCCATAGCGAAGAAACTCGGCCCGGGCGAGCGCCGGTATCATACGTAAGACGCGGCGCTGTTCACTCTGCTTAAGGCGCGTTTGAAAGCCGACGAGGCCGAACATCTTGCGCTCGGCATCTTCCACCCGGAGCTGCAATACCGCGTAAGGCCGCTCGCCCGTCCGCGGGTCCACCAAGCCGACGGGCTTCATCGGCCCGAAGCGCAAGGTATCGTCGCCCCGCCGCGCTAATTCCTCGACCGGCAAGCACCCTTCGAAAAACAAGTGTTTTTCGAAATCCCGCAGCGACGCCGCCCCGGCGCCGGCCAGCGCCCGCGCGAAAGCGCCGTACTCCTCCTGCGTCAGCGGGCAGTTGACGTAGCCGCCGTCGCCTTTGCCGTAACGGCTGGCGTCGAACGTTTTTTCCGAATCGACGGTCTCGGCCGAGACTATAGGCGCTAAGGCGTCGAAGAAGAATAAATTGTCCCTTCCCACGGCCGCGCCCAGCTCCTCGGCCAAAGCCGCCGACGTCAACGGGCCGGTCGCGACGACGGCGGGAGCGGGCGGCAACGCCGTAACTTCGGCCCGCATTACCTCGACCGCATCCCGCGCCGCGAGCGCCGCCGCAACCTCGTCCGAAAAACGCCGCCTATCGACCGCCAAAGCGCCCCCGGCAGGTACCCGCGCCGCCTCGGCGGCCTTAAGAGTCAAGGAATCCAACCGCCGCATCTCTTCCTTAAATAAAGCTTGCGGCGTGCCCTCCACTATAGATTTAAAGGAATTGCTACAGACCAGCTCGGCAAGGCCGCCGGTGCGGTGGGCCGGCGTCATCTTGGCCGGCCTCATTTCGTAAAGCTCGACCGGAACGCCAAAGCGGGCGCACTGCCAAGCAGCTTCCACGCCCGCCAAGCCGCCGCCGACAACCGTAACCGGCGCTTTCATATTTCCATCCGGGGCGAACCTCTCAAACCCAGTTCTTTGACGCGGCGCTTCAAAGCCGCGGACGACACGTCGAATAGCTCCGCTAGTATGGAAAGGCGGTTTTCCCGGTTAGCGGCGTACGCCTCCCAATAACGGCGCACCCACGTCGCGGGCATAAGCAAACAAGCGGCGAAACGTTCGGCGTCGCGTTCTTGGCCGTCCTCGCCGCCGGGTTCGGCGAAGGACTTTTGCCCGTGCCCTAAAAAATAATGGCCCAGCTCGTGGGCAATCGTAAACCGCTGTCGAACGCGCCGTTGGCGCGCGTTTACGATTATAACCGGGAAGACGTCGTCGTTTACAAACAAGCCCGCGACGTAATCGAAAGGGCGCTCCCGCACCGTCAGCCCCAAGGCCCGGCATATATTTACCAACGGAACCGGCGGGCCGGTTAAACCGAAACGGTCGATAACCTCCCCGGCCCGCCGCTCCGCGGCGGCCAACCCTCTGTCCCGCTGCACCATAAACCCCTACGACAAGACGACACGATTTATTTACTTCGAGCCGCAGGCGCCCGCGGTCGCGTTTGCGCCCTCGAGCGGTACGATGTCGAGGTAAACGCTGAAAACCCAGCCTACCGCGCCGCCCATCACCTCGGCCTTATACCAATGGCCCTCTTTACCTGCTACGACGCTTTTGTCCTTAAGTCGAGCGACGAGGGTAAGCGGTGCGCCGGCGCTCAGGCAAATCACCGTATCGGCGTCGTTATCGGGCGTAACGTGTAGGCATACGGCTTCCTTCAACGTAGCCTGGCGCGGCGTAGAGAGTTTGAGCTCGACGTTTTCGGCCCCTGCCGACACGACGCATAAGCAAATCAACGCCGCAATCCCGATTAACCTGCAAACCATGCGGACCTCCTGGTAATCCTACTTTTCCTTTTTCCTCGCAATTTTTCCGGTACGGACTCGCCGCGCCCGCTCCCGGCGCCACCAGCGAAAAAAAGATAAGAGCTCATCGCGGTCGGCGGCGCCCACGTGCTCGCTGCGGAAAAATTCCACGATCTCCTCAGGGACGCCCTCGACCGACGGGCCTTTATCCTCTCGCAACAGATAATCCAAAGAAGCGCCGAAAGTATCGGCTATCCGGCTAACGAGTTCCCGAGACGGCTTGCGCAAACCCATCTCGAGCTGGCTGAGGTAACCCGGCGAAATGCCGAGCTCCCGCGCGAAAGCGCTCTGCGTATACCCGCGGGCCAACCTTAATTTTTTTATCTTTTCGCCGAGCGTTAGCATAACTTGCCACCGCACTATTCTTCGACCCGCTGTTCGTCTTAAAGGTTTATTTTAACACGGCCGCAGCGGGTTGTCAAAACACCGTTTAGGTTTCATAAATAATCGCGTAAATCCTCGGCCCGGGCGACCGACGTCCCGGCGCGGGCGATAACCGCCGCCGCGGCCAGGTTCGCGAACGCCGCCGCGGTAGATATCCCTGAGCCGCCGCCAAGCGCAACCGCCAACGCCGCGGTAACGGTGTCGCCCGCGCCCGTAACGTCGACCACCTCGCGCGCCGCGGAAACCAGGTGGCGAGGACGGCCGCGCACCGGCCATACGAACATGCCGTCGCCCCCGGCGGTTATAACCAGATAACGGACCTTAAGGCGGGCGGCCGCATCGCTCATGGCCGCGGCAAGGCCGCCTTCGGCAACGGCGGCGGGGCCGGCCAGCGACGCGAGCTCTTCTACGTTAGCCACCGCGGCCGTGACACCGCGAAACTTCGTAAGGCTGCCGCGCGCGTTCGCCACCGAGACTATGCGCCGCCGCGCACTCTCCGCCCTCAGCCATCTCGCGAACGCGGCCGTTAGCGTACCGTTCCCGTAATCCGATAGCACCAGCGCACTCGCCTCGCCCAAAATTTGCGCCGCGAAAGCGCGCATTTGCCTCACAGCCTTGAGGGTGGCAGGCCGCCGCTCCTGCCAGTAGACGTGGAAAAGGTGCTGGTTATGGCGTTGCGCTTCGCGCGCTACGAACTTTACTTTAAAAGTAGTCGGCCGGCCGGGTTCGGCCACCAGGCCGCCGGCGTCCACGCCGAAATTATGTAATAGTTGTACCAGTTGGCTGCGGCGTTCGTCGGGGCCCGCGACGCCGATAAACGATACCCGTGCGCCCAGCGCCGCCGCATTGGCGGCGACGTTGGTCGCTTGCCCCGGCGCGAAAAACTCTTCCGCTGCCTCGAGCGCTACTACCGGGGCCTCTTTCGCCAACGACTCCGCCCGGCCGTAGACGTTCGCGTCCAGGCACGGGTCGCCGACGACCACGACGCGCGTTTCGCTGGCTCGGCGTAGCACGTA
>Ga0153916_10000575_pt1 | contig 25119 bp, 21 predicted proteins | sample Opewatmetagenome_FD_109642 | JGI IMG/M metagenome (GOLD analysis project Ga0153916, IMG submission 109642) | Freshwater wetland microbial communities from Ohio, USA - Open water 3 Core 3 Depth 4 metaG | ecosystem: Environmental > Aquatic > Freshwater > Wetlands | place: USA: Ohio, Lake Erie...
CATCATGGCGGGAACCAGCCGTCCCGATTACGCCCGCACCGTCGACCTCGTCACCAAGGCGGCTATCAAGGAAATGATCGTGCCGTCGCTGCTGCCGGTGGGTGCGCCGATCGCGGTCTATTTCGTGATCGCGGGCGTCGCCGGACAGGCCAATGGCTTCGCGGCACTGGGCGCGCTGCTGCTGGGCGTGATCGTCTCGGGCCTGTTCGTCGCGATCTCGATGACCTCGGGCGGCGGCGCGTGGGACAACGCCAAGAAGTACATCGAGGACGGCCATCATGGCGGCAAGGGCTCCGAGGCCCACAAGGCCGCGGTGACCGGCGACACCGTCGGCGATCCCTACAAGGACACCGCCGGCCCGGCGGTCAACCCGATGATCAAGATCACCAACATCGTGGCCTTGCTGCTTCTCGCGGCATTGGCCCACGCCGCGATGTGATCACAGCGCAAAGACCCCGCCGGGAACGTTCCCGGCGGGGTCTTTGCTTCACGATCCTCTGGATATCGCATCCATCCCTCTTGCGCTGGAGCGAGTCGGCGGCTAATGACGCGCCTTCTCGGCTCCCTAGGAGTGTAGCTCAGTTGGTAGAGCATCGGTCTCCAAAACCGAGGGCCGGGGGTTCGAGTCCCTCCACTCCTGCCAGCTTCAGTGAAGAGGCGGCGCGGGCGGCCGGGGGTTCGAGGACAGGTTTTCGCTGATCCAAGCGGCGGCCGCCAGGAGGCGGAGCGCGGCTTGGGCGGTTTTGTTTTTGTTTTTCAGTCGTCGTGATGAGACGGCAGGCAGAAGGCGGTAGCGGTTCCAGGATGGCGAAAGTTTCTCCCGGCGAATTCGTGCGGCAGGTCCGCAGCGAAGCCTCGAAGGTCAACTGGCCGTCGCGGCGGGAAACGGTCACGACCGCGATCATGGTGCTGATCATGACCTCGCTGCTCGCGGTCTTCTTCCTGGGCGTCGACCAGATTCTGGGGCGCATCGTCCGTTTTCTGCTGTCGTTGGCTGGCTGAGCGGGTCAAGGGAATCAACACCGACATGTCGCGCTGGTACATCATCCATGCCTATTCGGGTTTCGAGAACAAGGTTCGCGATTCGATCCTTGCTGATGCCCAGCGCCTGGGTCTTGAAACTATGGTCGAAGCCGTCGAGGTGCCGACCGAGAAGGTAACCGAGGTCCGTCGCGGCAAGAAGGTGCAGTCGGAGCGGAAATTCTTCCCCGGCTATGTGCTGGCGAAGCTGGAGCTTAACGACGACGTTTATCACCTCGTGAAGAACACGCCGAAGGTGACGGGCTTTCTGGGCGCCTCCGGCAAGCCGCAGCCGATCAGCGAGGCCGAGGCGGCGCGCATCCTCAGCACCAAGGCCGAGGCCGCGGCGGCGCCCGCCAAGGCGAAGTTCAAGGTGGATTTCGAGATCGGCGATTCGGTGAAGGTGCTGGACGGTCCGTTCGCAAGCTTCAACGGCCTGGTCGAAGAGATCGATTTCGATCGCGGGCGCGTGAAGGTCTCGGTGTCGATCTTCGGGCGCGCGACCCCGGTCGAGCTGGAGTTCGAGCAGGTCGAACGGACGAAATAGAGTTTCTTATTCATCCGGGCAAAAGCGGTTGGGCCCGGAGGTGACAGGTGGGAGATGGCTCCGGCCATCGTTTGGACCACTCGACCGCATCGGTCCTGAGGCAGAGGCCAAGGGACCCATGAAGGGTGACAGAGAATGGCTAAGAAGATTACGGGCTATATCAAGCTCCAGGTGCCGGCCGGCGCCGCCAACCCGAGTCCGCCGATCGGCCCGGCTCTGGGTCAGCGCGGCGTCAACATCATGGAATTCTGCAAGGCGTTCAACGCGCAGACCCAGGAGCTGGAAAAGGGCATGCCGATTCCGACGGTGATCACCGTCTATGCGGATCGCAGCTTTTCGTTCGAGACCAAGACGCCGCCGGCGAGCTTCCTGATCATGAAAGCGGCTGGCCTGAAGAAGGGCTCGCAGACCCCGGGCAAGGGTTCGATCGGCACGATCGCGCAATCGAAGATCCGCGAAATCGCGGAGACGAAGATGAAGGATCTGAACGCCAACGATATCGAAATGGCGATGCGGACGATCGAGGGCTCTGCGCGCTCGATGGGCCTTGAAGTGGTGGAGGGCTGATCCGATGGCGAAGCTGACGAAGAAGCAGAAGGCTGTGGCCGGTAAGATCGACGCTGTGAAGCTCTACGGCGTTGATGAGGCGATCAAGCTGGTCAAGGAAAACGCCTCGGCGAAGTTCGACGAGACCGTTGAAGTGGCGATCAATCTGGGTGTCGACCCGCGTCACGCCGACCAGATGGTGCGCGGCGTGGTGACCCTGCCCAAGGGCACCGGCAAGACCGTCCGTGTTGCGGTGTTCGCGCGCGGCGACAAGGCGGAAGAGGCCAAGGCGGCCGGCGCGGATATCGTGGGCGCCGAGGATCTTCTGGAGATCGTCCAGGGCGGCAAGATGGATTTCGACCGCTGCATCGCGACCCCGGACATGATGGGTCTGGTCGGCCGCCTCGGCAAGGTGCTGGGCCCCAAGGGCCTGATGCCGAACCCGAAGCTGGGCACGGTGACCCCGAATGTCGGCGAAGCGGTGAAGGCGGCCAAGGGCGGTCAGGTGGAGTTCCGGGTCGAAAAGGCCGGGATCATCCATTCGGGCATCGGCAAGGCGAGCTTCAGCGAGGGCGATCTGCGCGCCAATTTCGACGCGTTCGTCGATGCGATCGTCAAGGCCAAGCCGTCGGGCGCCAAGGGTAAATATGTGGAGAAGATTGCGCTCTCCTCCACCATGGGCCCCGGCCTCAAGGTTGACGTGGCGACGGCTTCGGCCGCCGTCTGATTGAAGGAATTGCCCGGGGTTTCGGCCCCGGGTCAGTGCCGTCCGAGACTGCAGGCGTCCCGAGAAGTCGAGGGACTTAAAAACCGCCTGCATAGACGGGGAACGTTTTTCCGGTGCCGTCCGTGCGATGGGCCACCGGGTCTGCCGGAGGGGATAGCCCTCGAAGGTCAGGCGACCGACCCCTCGGACGGGCCATGTGCCGGCGTATCGGGTGCATGGCTCAAACGGAATCCCGGATGGGCCGGGATTTCGCCCAAGGAGTGAGAAGCATGGATCGAGCTCAAAAATCCGAAGCGGTGGCCGAGCTCAATCGCACCTTTACCGAAACCGAAGTTGTGGTGATCACCCGCAATCTCGGGCTGACAGTGGCGCAGGCCACTGATCTTCGGATGAAGATGCGGGAGGCCGGTGCCAGCTTCAAGGTAGCGAAGAACAAGCTCGCTCGCCGCGCTCTGGTGGGCACGTCCTATGAGGGGTTGAGCGAGATGCTGGTGGGTCCCACCGCGCTTGCGACTTCCTCTGATCCTGTCGCAGCGGCCAAGGTGGCCGTCGCCTTCGCGAAGACCAACGAAAAGTTGGAAATCGTGGGCGGTGCGATGGGCGCGACGATGCTCGACGTGAACGGGGTGAAAGCGCTTGCCGAACTGCCGTCACTCGACGAACTGCGCGCGAAGATCGTGGGTCTGCTCAATGCACCCGCGACCAAGATCGCACAGCTCGCCAACGCGCCGGCTGCGAAGCTCGCACGGGTTTTTGGCGCCTATGGCGCCAAGGAAGCCGCCTGAACCTTATCAACTTGAATTAAGAGGGGCTTTGGCCCCATATGGAGACTATCAATGGCAGACCTTCAGAAGATTGTTGACGACCTTTCAGCCCTGACCGTGCTGGAAGCGGCAGAGCTCGCCAAGATGCTCGAGGAAAAGTGGGGCGTTTCGGCGGCCGCCGCGGTTGCGGTTGCAGGTCCGGCGGCCGGTGGCGCCGGTGGCGCTGCTGCTGCAGAAGAGAAGGACAGCTTCGACGTCGTTCTCACCGGTGACGGTGGCAAGAAGATCAACGTGATCAAGGAAGTCCGTGCGATCACCGGTCTTGGCCTCACCGAAGCCAAGGCGCTGGTCGAAAGCGCGCCCAAGGCCGTCAAGGAAGGCGTGAACAAGGACGAGGCCGAGAAGATCAAGAAGCAGCTTGAGGAAGCCGGCGCGACCGTCGAGCTGAAGTAATTGAGCTGAGCCGCCGTGGCGCACGCCTCTCGCGTGCTGCCGCGGCGGCAACCCTCCCTTCCCCGGGAAACGGTCCATGATTGCGCAGGGACCGAAAGAATTGGGGAATGGGTCAGGTCAAGACGACGCAAGAGGTGTGGTTCCCGAGAGCCCGGGGGCCGCACCCTTTGTCGTCATGGCGCATATGCAAAGGCTCCGTTCCGGCTGGAAGGCCGGCCCGTTTTTTGAGGCGCGAGGCAATTCACATGGCGACCCAGGCAGTTCCGGCGACGGCGCGCAAGCGCATCCGCAAGGTATTCGGCAACATCCACGAAGTGGTGCAGATGCCGAACCTGATCGAGGTTCAACGCGAAAGCTACGAGCAGTTCCTGCGCTCGCGGCCTGAGGACAGCTACGTCTCGGGGCTGGAGAAGACGCTGCGCTCGGTGTTCCCGATTCGCGATTTCGCCGGCACCGCCGAACTCGACTTCGTCTATTACGAGCTGGAAGACCCGAAATACGACACCGAGGAATGCCGTCAGCGCGGCATGACCTATGCGGCGCCGATGCGCGTGACGCTGCGCCTGATCGTGTTCGAGGTCGATCCCGATACCGAAGCCCGCTCCGTGCTCGATATCAAGGAGCAGGACGTCTACATGGGCGACATGCCGCTGATGACGCAGAACGGCACGTTCGTCATCAACGGCACCGAGCGTGTGATCGTCAGTCAGATGCACCGGTCGCCGGGCGTGTTCTTCGATCACGACCGCGGCAAGACCCATAGCTCGGGCAAATATCTGTTTGCTGCGCGGGTGATCCCGTATCGCGGGTCGTGGCTCGATTTCGAATTCGACGCCAAGGACATCGTCAACGTCCGCATCGACCGCAAGCGCAAGCTGCCGGTGACTTCGCTGCTCTATGCGCTGGGGCTGAACGGCGAGGACATCCTCAATCATTTCTACAATCGCGTGACCTGGGTGCGCGGCGATGGCGGCTGGCGCGTGCCTTACGAGCCGGAGCAGTGGCGCGGCAGCAAGCCGACCTTCGACGTCGTCAACGGCGAAACCGGCGAAGTGGTGTTCCCGGCGGGCCAGAAGGTGACGCCGCGCGCCGCCAAGAAGGCGCAGACCGACGGGTTGAAGGATCTGCTGATCCCGACCGAAGAGATCTTCGGGCGCTATTCGGCGTATGACCTGGTCAACGACAAGACCGGCGAGATCTACATCGAGGCGGGCGACGAACTGTCCCCCGAGAACCTCGAAAAGCTCGACAAGGCGGGCATCGACCGCATCGAGCTGCTCGACATCGACCATGTCAATGTTGGTCCCTGGATCCGCAACACGCTGAAGGCCGACAAGGCCGAGGAGCGCGATCAGGCGCTCAGCGACATCTACCGGGTGATGCGCCCGGGCGAGCCGCCGACGCGCGAGACCGCGGAGGCGCTGTTCGCTGGCCTGTTCTTCGATCCGGACCGGTATGACCTGTCGGCGGTCGGCCGCGTGAAGATGAACATGCGTCTCGACCTCGATGCCGAGGACACGGTCACGACGCTGCGCACCGAGGACATTCTTGCGGTGGTCAAGACCCTCGTCGACCTCAAGGACGGCAAGGGCGAGATCGACGACATCGACAATCTCGGCAACCGGCGCGTGCGTTCGGTGGGCGAACTCCTGGAAAACCAGTACCGAGTCGGCCTGCTGCGCATGGAACGCGCGGTCAAGGAGCGGATGAGCTCGGTCGATATCTCGACGGTGATGCCGAACGACCTCATCAACGCCAAGCCGGCGGTGGCGGCGGTGCGTGAATTCTTCGGATCGTCGCAGCTCAGCCAGTTCATGGACCAGACCAACCCGCTGTCCGAAGTGACGCATAAGCGCCGCGTATCGGCGCTTGGGCCGGGAGGTCTGACCCGCGAGCGCGCGGGCTTCGAGGTGCGCGACGTGCATCCGACCCATTATGGCCGGATTTGTCCGATCGAGACGCCGGAAGGGCCGAACATCGGCCTGATCAACAGCCTTGCGACCTTCAGCCGCGTCAACAAATACGGCTTCATCGAGACGCCGTACCGCAAGATCATCGACGGCAAGGTGACCCAGGAAGTGGTCTATCTGTCGGCGATGGAAGAGGCGAAGCACACCATCGCCCAGGCCAATGCCGAACTGGACAGCGAAGGACGCTTCGTCGAGGAGCTGATCTCGGCGCGCGAAGCCGGCGAGTTCCTGATGTCTCCGCGCGAGAATATCACTCTGATGGACGTCAGCCCCAAGCAGCTGGTGTCGGTGGCCGCGTCGCTCATTCCGTTCCTGGAGAATGACGACGCCAACCGCGCGCTGATGGGATCGAACATGCAGCGTCAGGCGGTGCCGTTGATCCGTGCCGAGGCGCCGTTCGTCGGCACCGGCATGGAAGCGACCGTGGCGCGCGATTCGGGCGCGGCGATCGCGGCCAAGCGGGCGGGCATCGTCGACCAGGTCGACGCCACCCGCATCGTCGTGCGCGCGACCGAGGATACCAGCGCCGGCAAGTCGGGCGTTGATATCTACACGCTGATGAAGTTCCAGCGCTCCAACCAGAATACCTGCATCAACCAGCGTCCGCTGGTGAAGGTGGGTGAAATGGTGGAGAAGGGCCAGGTGATCGCCGACGGCCCGTCGACCGAGTTCGGTGAGCTGGCGCTCGGCCGCAACGCGCTCGTCGCGTTCATGCCGTGGAACGGCTACAACTACGAGGACTCCATCCTCATCAGCGAACGCATCGTGAAGGACGACGTCTTCACCTCGATCCACATCGAGGAGTTCGAGGTGATGGCCCGCGACACCAAGCTCGGGCCGGAAGACATCACCCGGGATATTCCGAATGTCGGTGAAGAGGCGCTGCGCAACCTCGACGAGGCAGGCATCGTCTACATCGGCGCCGAAGTGGAGCCGGGCGACATTCTCTGCGGCAAGATCACGCCCAAGGGCGAAAGCCCGATGACGCCGGAAGAGAAGCTGCTGCGCGCGATCTTCGGTGAAAAGGCGTCCGATGTGCGCGACACTTCGCTGCGTCTGCCGCCGGGCGTGGCCGGTACCGTCGTCGAAGTGCGGGTGTTCAACCGCCACGGCATCGACAAGGACGAGCGGGCGATCGCCATCGAGCGCGAAGAAATCGACCGTCTCACCAAGGACCGCGAGGACGAGCGCGCGATTCTGAACCGCGCCACCTACACCAGCCTGCGCGAAGTGCTGCTCGGCCAGATCGCGACCGCGGCGCCGAAGGGCGTCAAGAAGGGCTCGGTGATCGACGAGGCGATGCTGGATGGCCTCGAGAAGCGCGATTGGTGGAAATTCGCTGTCCAGGACGACAAGGTCCAGTCGGACCTTGAAGCCATGCATGGCGTGTGGGACGAGGCGCAGACCAACCTGCAGAAGCGGTTCGAGGACAAGGTCGAAAAGCTGCAGCGCGGTGACGAGCTGCCCCCTGGCGTTCTGAAGATGGTCAAGGTGTTCGTCGCGGTGAAGCGCAAGCTGCAGCCGGGCGACAAGATGGCCGGACGCCACGGCAACAAGGGCGTGATCTCGCGCATCCTGCCGGTCGAGGACATGCCGTTCCTGGAAGACGGCACGCATGTCGATATCGTGCTGAACCCGCTGGGCGTGCCTTCGCGCATGAACGTCGGCCAGATTTTCGAGACCCATCTGGGCTGGGCCGCGCGCGGCCTCGGCAAGCAGATTTCGGAGATGTTGGAGGATATCCACAACAAGGCGCAGGCGCTTGGAGACGTTCGCGACGTGTCCAACGTCCGGGCCAAGGTCAAGGACATCTACGGTCCGAACTATCATGCCGAGCTGGATGCCCAGAGCGACGAGGAAGTGCTGGAGCTGGCGGGCAACATCGTGACCGGGGTGCCGATGGCGACTCCGGTGTTCGACGGCGCACGCGAAGCCGACGTTTCGGACATGCTGAGACTGGCTGGCCTCGACACCAGCGGCCAGGTGGAACTGTTCGACGGACGCACCGGCGACATGTTCGACCGCAAGGTGACCGTCGGCTACATCTACATGCTGAAGCTGCACCACCTGGTCGACGACAAGATCCACGCCCGTTCGATCGGGCCGTACAGCCTCGTCACCCAGCAGCCGCTGGGCGGCAAGGCGCAGTTCGGCGGTCAGCGCTTCGGCGAGATGGAGGTCTGGGCGCTGCAGGCTTATGGCGCGGCCTATACGCTCCAGGAGATGCTGACGGTGAAGTCCGACGACGTGGTCGGCCGCACCAAGGTCTACGAGGCGATCGTCAAGGGCGACGACACCTTCGAGGCCGGCATTCCGGAGAGCTTCAACGTGCTGGTCAAGGAAATGCGGTCGCTCGGCCTGAACGTCGAGTTGACCATGGCCGAACCAGCGGTGAGCGGCGACGGCGAGGCCGAAGCAGCGTGATGAATCTTCCCTCTCCCCGTGCGGGGAGAGGGAATGGAATATGAAAGGGCTTGGGTATGAACCAGGAACTGATGAGCTTCATGAACCCGGTGGCGAAGCCGGAGACCTTCGACCAGATCCAGATCGGGCTTGCCAGCCCGGAGCGGATCCGCAGCTGGTCGTTCGGCGAGATCAAGAAGCCGGAAACGATCAACTACCGGACGTTCAAGCCCGAACGCGACGGCTTGTTCTGCGCGCGCATCTTCGGTCCGATCAAGGATTACGAATGCCTGTGCGGCAAGTACAAACGGATGAAGTACAAGGGCATCGTCTGCGAGAAGTGCGGCGTCGAGGTCACCGTTTCGAAGGTCCGGCGCGAGCGCATGGGTCATATCGAACTGGCCGCGCCGGTTGCCCATATCTGGTTCCTGAAGTCGTTGCCGAGCCGCATCGGCCTGCTGCTCGACATGCAGCTCAAGAATCTCGAGCGCGTGCTCTATTTTGAACAGTACATCGTCATCGAGCCCGGCCTGACGCCGCTGGAGAAATTCCAGCTGCTCACCGAGGACGAGCTGATGGAGGCGCAGGACGAATATGGCGAGGATGCCTTCACCGCAGGCATCGGTGCCGAGGCCGTCCGCAAGCTGCTTGAGGAAATGGACCTTGAGGGCGAGATGGTCGCGCTCAAGGAAGAGCTCGCGACCACCAAGTCCGAACTGAAGCCCAAAAAGATCATCAAGCGGATGAAGGTCGTCGAGAGCTTCCTCGAATCCGGCAACCGTCCGGAATGGATGGTGCTGACCGTGGTTCCGGTGATCCCGCCCGAACTGCGTCCGCTCGTGCCGCTGGATGGCGGCCGTTTCGCGACGTCCGACCTCAACGATCTCTATCGCCGCGTCATCAACCGCAACAACCGTCTGAAGCGGCTGATCGAGCTGCGCGCGCCGGACATCATCGTCCGCAACGAAAAGCGCATGCTGCAGGAATCGGTCGACGCCTTGTTCGACAACGGCCGCCGCGGCCGGACCATCACCGGCGCCAACAAGCGTCCGCTGAAGTCACTGTCCGACATGCTGAAGGGCAAGCAGGGCCGCTTCCGGCAGAACCTGCTCGGCAAGCGCGTCGACTATTCAGGCCGTTCGGTGATCGTGACCGGTCCCGAGCTCAAGCTGCACCAGTGTGGCCTTCCGAAGAAGATGGCGCTCGAGCTGTTCAAGCCGTTCATCTACGCGCGCCTCGACGCCAAGGGTCTTTCCATGACCCTGAAGCAGGCGAAGAAATGGGTGGAGAAAGAGCGCAAGGAAGTCTGGGACATCCTCGATGAAGTGATCCGCGAGCACCCGGTTCTCCTGAACCGCGCGCCGACGCTTCACCGTCTCGGCATCCAGGCGTTCGAGCCCGTGCTGATCGAGGGCAAGGCGATCCAGCTGCATCCTCTGGTCTGCTCGGCCTTCAACGCCGACTTCGACGGCGACCAGATGGCCGTGCACGTTCCGCTGAGCCTTGAGGCGCAGCTGGAAGCGCGCGTGCTGATGATGTCAACCAACAACATCCTGTCGCCCGCCAACGGCAAGCCGATCATCGTGCCGTCACAGGACATGGTGCTGGGCATCTACTATCTTTCGATGGAGAAGCAGGGCGAGCCCGGTGAGGGCATGCTGCTGTCGGATATGGCGGAAGTGCATCAGGCGCTCGCCGCCAAGGCGGTGACGCTGCATTCCAAGATCACCAGCCGGGTCCCGCAGACCGACGAGGACGGCAATACCTACATGAAGCGCGTCGAAACCACGCCGGGCCGCATGCTGCTCGGCGAGACGCTGCCGAAGAACCACAGGGTGCCCTACGAGACGATCAACCGCCTCCTTACCAAGAAGGAGATCGGCGATGTCATCGATACCGTCTATCGCCACACCGGTCAGAAGGAGACGGTGCTGTTCGCCGACGCGATCATGACGCTCGGCTTCCGTCATGCCTTCCAGGCCGGCATTTCCTTCGGCAAGGATGACATGGTCATCCCGGCCGAGAAGGAAGTGATGGTCGAGGAAACCCGCACGCTCGTGAAGGACTACGAGCAGCAATATCAGGATGGCCTGATCACCCAGGGTGAGAAGTACAACAAGGTCGTGGACGCCTGGGCGCGTTGTGGCGACCGGGTTGCCGACGCGATGATGAAGCGCATTTCATCCACCGAGATCGGGAAAGATGGCCGCGAAGCGCCGATCAACTCGATCTACATGATGGCGCATTCGGGTGCCCGTGGTTCGCAGGCGCAGATCAAGCAGCTGGCGGGCATGCGCGGCCTGATGGCCAAGCCTTCCGGCGAAATCATCGAAACGCCGATCATCTCGAACTTCAAGGAAGGCCTGACCGTCCTTGAGTACTTCAACTCGACCCACGGCGCCCGCAAGGGTCTGGCCGATACGGCGCTCAAGACGGCGAACTCGGGTTATCTGACCCGCCGTCTGGTGGACGTCAGCCAGGATTGCGTGGTGATCGAGGAGGATTGCGGCACCGATCGCTATCTTGAAACCCGCGCGATCGTCGAAGGCGGCACGACCATCGTGTCGCTCGGCGAACGTATCCTTGGTCGCACCGCGGCGGAGGATATCGTCGACGCCAAGACCGGTGAGACGATCGTCGCCGCCGGCACCCTTCTCGACGAGGCGATGGTTGCCGCGGTCGAGGCGGTCGGGGTGCAGTCGGTCAAGATCCGCTCGGCACTGATCTGCGAAACCCGTCAGGGCGTCTGCGGCAAATGCTATGGCCGCGATCTCGCACGCGGCACGCCGGTCAATATCGGTGAGGCGGTGGGCGTGATCGCCGCGCAGTCGATCGGTGAACCGGGCACCCAGCTGACGATGCGGACCTTCCACATCGGCGGCGCGGCGCAGGTTTCCGAACAGTCGACGCTGGAAGCTCCGGTCGACGGCAAGATCGAGTATCGCAACATGCCGATGCTCACCGATGCCCGCGGCAAGCGTCTGGCGATGGCCCGAAATGGCGAACTGGCGATCATCGACATGGATGGGCGGGAACGGGCAACCTTCCGCATTTCCTACGGCGCGACGCTGTTGTTCGACGAAGGCCATATCGTTTCGAAGGGCGATCGTATCGCGGAGTGGGATCCTTACACCCTGCCGATCATCACCGATACCACGGGTACGGTGAAGTATCAGGACCTGATCGAGGGCATGAGCCTTGAAGAACAGGTCGACGAGGCCACCGGCATCACCAACAAGGTGGTGATCGACTGGCGGGCGCGGGCCGGCAAGAAGGAAGACCTCAGGCCGCGCATCACTCTGCTCGACGACAAGTCGGGCGAGTCGGCGCGCTATCTGCTGTCGGTCGATTCCATTCTTTCGGTCAATGAAGGCCAGCAGGTCCAGGCCGGCGACGTGATCGCCCGTATCCCGCGGGAAGCTGCCAAGACGCGCGACATCACCGGCGGTCTGCCGCGGGTGGCCGAGCTGTTCGAGGCGCGCAAACCGAAGGATAACGCGGTCATCGCGCGGGTTTCGGGACGGGTCGAATTCGGCAAGGATTACAAGGCGAAGCGCCGCATCATCCTGCGTCCGGAAGATGGTTCCGAGCCGATTGAGTATCTGGTGCCGAAGGGCAAGCACATGACCGTGCAGGAAGGGGATTTCATCCAGCGCGGCGATTACCTGATCGACGGCAATCCCGATCCGCATGATATTCTGGACGTCCTCGGCGTCGAGGCACTGGCTGAATATCTGGTCGCCGAGATCCAGGAAGTCTATCGACTGCAGGGCGTGAAGATCAACGACAAGCACATCGAGGTGATCGTTCGCCAGATGCTGCAGAAGGTTGAGATCATCGAGTCGGGTGATACGACTCTCCTGGTCGGAGAACAGGTCGACTGGGAGGAGATGACCCAGATCAATACCAAGGTTGAGGCCACTGGCGGCAAGCCGGCACAAGGCAAGCCTGTGTTGCTCGGCATCACCAAGGCCTCGCTCCAGACTCGGTCGTTCATCTCGGCGGCGTCCTTCCAGGAAACCACCCGGGTGCTCACCGAGGCCTCGGTGCAGGGCAAGGTCGATACGCTCACCGGTCTCAAGGAGAACGTCATCGTCGGCCGTCTGATCCCGGCCGGGACCGGCGCTGCGCTCAATCGCGTTCGGGTGGCGGCCTCCAGCCGTGACGCCGCCTTGCGGGCCGCGCAACGCAATTACCAGGCAGCTTTGGTCGCACCGAACAATGCTGCCGAGGAGCGTACGGCTGAACTCCTTCAGCCGGTTGAGTCCGATACTGGTGACGACCCGCTGGGCGCTGTCGTCGGTGAAACCTACAGCGAGGAGGGCGGCGAGGAATAAGGTCCCCGCAGTTTCCCCGTTAACTTATTGAAGACCCCGCCGGAGCGATCCGGCGGGTTTTTCATTGAACGCGCTGCTCGAATCACATCGGCATTTTAGTACTGTAATGGGGCTGGCGATCCTCGGTGCCTTGGGATAGCACAAGGCCCAATGCAAATATCCGATCTCCGCATCGCCATATTCACCGGCAATTACAATTACGTCCGCGACGGCGCCAATCAGGCGCTGAACCGGCTGGCCGGCTATTTGCTGGGCAATGACGCCAGCGTTCGAATCTATTCGCCGACGATCCCCAACCCCCCTTTCCCCCCGACGGGCGATTTGGTTCCGGTGCCGGCGCTTCCCTTGCCCGGCCGTTCTGAATATCGCGCACCGATCATGCTGCCGCGCAGGGTGCGGCAGGACATCGAAACCTTCGCTCCGAATATCGTCCACGTCGCGAGTCCAGAGGTGTTGGGCCACAAGGCGATGACCTTCGCGGAACGTCATCGGATTGCGGCAGTCGCTTCGGTGCATACGCGTTTTGAAACATATCCGCGCTATTACGGCTTCGCCTTTATGGAGCCGGTGGTGGAAGCCATGCTGAGGCGTTTTTACCGGCGGTTCGACGCGATTTACGCGCCGTCGGACTCGATGGCGCAGCTTCTGCGCGACCAGCGCATGAGCTACAATGTCGGCATCTGGTCGCGCGGGGTCGATCGCGAGATTTTTGCCCCCGAACAGCGGGACCTGGGCTGGCGGCGATCCCTGGGGATCGAGGACGGCGTTCCGGTCATCGGTTTTGTCGGTCGGCTGGTGATGGAAAAGGGTCTTGATGTCTTCAGCGACACGATCGACGCGCTCTGCCAGCGCGGTGTCCGCCACCGGGTGTTGGTTGTCGGTGAAGGGCCGGCGCGGGAATGGTTCGAGGCTCGGCTGCCGGGCGATGCGGTGTTCGCCGGATTTCAGAAAGGCGCCGATCTTGGCCGCGCTTATGCTTCGATGGAGATGCTATTCAATCCGTCGGTGACGGAAACCTTCGGCAACGTCACGCTGGAGGCGATGGCCTGCGGTCTGCCGGTGGTCGCAGCGATGGCGACCGGCAGTACAAGCCTGGTTACCGATGGCGTTACCGGACGGCTGGTTCGGCCCGGCGCGATCGGACAGTTTGCCGATGCGCTGCAACTTTATTGCGAGAATGTGGAAGCCCGTGCCAGCGCTGGCGATGCCGGACGCGCCGCCAGCGCGCGTTATGGCTGGGAAGCGGTCAATCAGGCGCTTGCGGAAAATTATATCAGCGTCCTCAGATCACGCTCGCGCGGATCGAAACCGCAGCGGACGTCCGCGCCCTGATCTGATCCTCGACAATCCGGGGTCGGCTTCCTATATCTCGTATCGCCAGCTTGCTGGCTATGGCGATAAATGATGCCGTGAAATAGGCACAGCGGACCCGGGGGCGGTACCCGGCGGCTCCACCATCTGCACCGCTTGGCAATGCCAAGCGGTCTAGCTGATGGGGCCGAACTAGGATCGACGTGTGTTGAAAGACGGTATTTTTGCCCGGCCTGAATGCGCCGTAAAACCGTTCAAACCTACAAGTGCCAACGATAACGAGGCGCTCGCGATTGCTGCGTAACTGACGCCCTTCGGGGAAGACGTTACAAGGCTTTAGCGCGGTACGGGCCGCACCGGGCAACAGAAGCGGACACCAGCGGTACGGGGGACACCGGGCAACAGAAGTCCCCCACTTCATTGATTTTTCTTCCACAGCATCATCGCCGGAAAAGTGACTGCGGGGCCGGGCTTGATACCGGCTTGCACGAACAGATCTGTGCATCCCTATAGGCAGCCTAATATCGTGAGACTTTCTAAAGGCTATTGCCTGGGGTCCAAAGGAGCGTGTCCATCCACGCCGCCCGCAGCACGGGCTCAATATCCCGGCTGCGCGCAAACGGCAACCATCAGTCGGGTGGTGATTGCAAGACTCCGCCTTGACCCGTGCGACGTCAACGTCCACCTATGAAGCCATGAGTGACGCACCAGTAGAAAGCCTGATTCCCTATGACGAGATCGTGCAGGAGGCCCTGCGCGCTGTCGTCGGCCGTGTTCTGCGTTCCGTCGAATCGAGCGGATCCCTGCCCGGCAATCACCATTTCTACATCACCTTCCATACCCGCGCCGCCGGGGTGGAGATTCCCAAGCATCTCCTCGATCGCTTCCCGGAGGAAATGACCATCGTTATCCAGAACCGTTATTGGGATCTGCTGGCGGCGGACGATCATTTCGAAGTGGGCCTTTCGTTCAACCAGGTGCCGGCGAAGCTGATCGTGCCCTACGCGGCAGTAACCGCATTCGTCGATCCGTCCGTGAATTTCGCGCTGCAATTTCAGGTGTCCTCCGATCTGATCGCGCCCGAGCCGACCGAATCGGCGGGCAATGACGAGCCATCGGCGCCACCGTCGAGCGACGGCTCCAACGTCGTCGCGGTCGACTTCAAACGGAAAAAATGACCGCAACCCGCATCGAAGCCGATAGTTTCGGCGAGATCGCGGTTCCCGCAGACGCCTATTGGGGCGCACAGACCCAGAGATCGATCGAGAATTTCCCGATCGGCAGCGAACGCATGCCGGAGCCGCTGATCCACGCCTTCGGCCTCATCAAGCTGGCGGCGGCGCAGGTGAACCAGCGGATCGGCGGGCTTGACCCGGTTGCAGCAAAGGCGATCGAGCAGGCCGCGACCGAAGTGGCGGACGGCAAGCATGCCGGCCAGTTTCCGCTGGTCGTCTGGCAGACGGGCTCCGGCACCCAGACCAACATGAACGTCAACGAGGTGATCGCCGGGCGCGCCAACGAAATCCTGACCGGCAAGCGCGGCGGCAAGTCGCCGGTCCACCCCAATGACCATGTGAACAAGGGGCAATCGTCGAACGACAGCATGCCGACCGCGATGCATATCGCCGCGGCGCGCGAGGTGACGGGATCGCTGATCCCGGCGCTCAAGCATCTGCACGATCTGCTTGACGAGCATGCCCGCGCCTGGGACGATATCGTCAAGATCGGCCGCACCCATTTGCAGGACGCGACGCCTTTGACCCTGGGCCAGGAATTTTCGGGCTATGCCCGGCAGGTCGAGGACGGCATCGCGCGGGTGGAGGCGGCGCTGCCCCGGCTCTACCGGCTGGCGCAGGGCGGGACGGCGGTGGGCACCGGGCTCAACGCGCCGCCGGGCTTCGCGGTGGCGATCGCCGTCGAGATTGCGGGGCTGACCGGCCTGCCCTTCCGCCCTGCGCCGAACATGTTCGAGGCGCTGGCGAGCCACGACACGATGGTCGAGCTGTCCGGCGCGCTCAACGTGCTGGCGGTGAGCCTCACCAAGATCGCCAACGACATCCGGCTGCTCGGCTCCGGCCCGCGCTCCGGCCTTGCCGAGCTGTTGCTGCCCGAGAACGAGCCCGGCAGCTCGATCATGCCGGGCAAGGTCAATCCTACCCAGTGCGAGGCGCTGACGATGGTCGCCGCGCAGGTGATGGGCAACCACATGGCCGTCACCATCGGCGGGCTGCAGGGCCATCTGGAACTCAACGTCTTCAAGCCGCTGATCGCCTACAATGTGCTGCAATCGATCCGGCTGCTCGCGGATGGAGCGAGGAGCTTCGCCGACCGCTGCGTGGCCGGGCTGAAGCCGGACCGGGAGCGCATCGCCGAGCTGGTCGAGCGCTCGCTGATGCTGGTGACCGCGCTCGCGCCCGAGATCGGCTATGACAACGCCGCGAGGATCGCCAAGCACGCGCATGAAAACGGGCTGTCGCTGCTGGAGGCCGGCATGGAGCTGGGGCTGGTCGATGAGGAGACCTTCCAGCGGGTGGTGAGACCCGAAAACATGGTGGGGCGATAAGCCGATCAGCGCAGCTTGCTGATTTTCAGACCCTCGATCTTGGCGCGCGCCTGAACCGATTCCTCGCTCCGGATGAGCGCCTTGGCGATCGCCTTGAGCGACATCCCCTTTGCGGCAAGCCGCAGCAGCTTGTCGCGCTCGTCGGACGACCAAGGCTGGCGATGCCGTACGAAATTGTCCTTCATGGTTTTGGTTCATCCCCGGAAGTTTAGAAAGTTTAGGCCCATGGGGAGTCTAAACTTCCGCGCTTGCCGGTGCGGTCAGGCACCGATTCGGACGCAGCATGACATGAACCGGGGGCTGTAGGACAGAGGCCGGGCCAAGCCTTGCAGTTCCTCCCCGCTTGACGGGCCTAGCCGATCTGGCGCACCCAGCGCCATGGCCGAAACGACCCTTCCTTCCCGGCGCGGGCTGATGCTGGTGCTGTCCTCGCCGAGCGGCGCGGGCAAGACCACGATCTCGCGCGCGCTGCTCGCCGCCGATCCGGCAATCCGCATGAGCGTTTCCGCGACCACCCGGCCGATGCGCCCCAAGGAGGTCGAAGGCCGCGATTATTATTTTGTCGACGACGCGCGCTTCGACGCGATGGTCGAGGGCGGCGCGTTCCTCGAATGGGCGCATGTGTTCGGCAAGCGTTACGGAACGCCGCACGCCCCGGTGAACGCGGCGCTGGCCGAGGGCCGCGACGTCCTGTTCGACATCGACTGGCAGGGTACCCAGCAGCTCCATCAGCAGGCGCGCGACGATGTGGTGCGGGTGTTCATCCTGCCGCCGTCGATGGACGAGCTGGAGCGGCGGCTGCGCTCGCGCGGCACCGACAGCGACGCGGTGATCGCCGCGCGCATGGCCCGCGCCGAGGCGGAAATCAGCCACTGGGCCGAATATGATTATGTGCTGGTCAACAGCGACGTCGAGGCCTGCCTCGGCGACGTGCGCACGATCCTCGCCGCGGAGCGGCTGAAGCGCGACCGCCAGCCGGGGCTGGTGGCGTTCGTGCGCGGCCTGACCGGGGCTTGAGCGAGGGGTCTTTCCTTCTTTTGCCCAGCCGTTCGTCCCGAGCAGCGTCGAGCCTGTCGAGACGCGCCTGTCGAGGGGCGTGTCTCGACTGCGGGCCTCGACAAGCTCGGCCCGCGCTCGACACGAACGGTCATTTCTAATTTCAACAAGCTGCGGTCTGCTCTAGGATAGCGGCGCAACAGACGGGGGAGCAGTCATGACTCGCGTTCTTGTCGGAAGCGTCGCAGCCGCCGCGGCCATGTTCCTGATCGGCTTCATCTTTTTCGCGACGCCCTTGAACCTGCTTGCCTATTCGGTGGCGAACGATGCCCAGAATGCGGCGGTGCAGACGGCGCTCGCGGCCAATCTGCACGAGACCGGCACCTATATCATCCCCTGGCCGATGACTTCCGACGGAACCATCCTCTACGGACGCGGACCGGTCGCCACCGTGCATTACAACAGCATGGGATTTTCAACCGCCGACATGAACGCGATGCTGGGCGGCTTCGTGCATATGCTGGTGACCGCGGTGCTGATCGCGGCGACGCTTTCAGGCATTGCCGCGCGGGTGACCGGCTTTGCCGATCGCGCGCGGCTGGTGGTTCTGTTCAGCCTCGCGGCCTCGCTGTTCATGCATCTAGGTGAGCCGATCTGGTATCACCATGACTGGACGCATTTCATCTATCTGTTCGTGGCGGATTTCGTGATGTTCGCGGCCGGCGGGCTGGTGATCGCGAAATGGTTCCTGCCGGCGCCTGCTTTAAGCTAGCTGGATACTGCTCACCCTGAGCTTGTCGAAGGGTGTTTGCACTGCGCCAACAGGCTTCGACAGGCTTAGCCTGAGCGGGTTCAGTAAAGATGGATCAGGCCCTGGCGCGCTGTGATTGGTTTGAACCGTTCGTGTCGAGCGCGGGCCGAGCTTGCCGAGGTCCGCAGTCGAGACATCTCCCTCGACAGGCGCGTCTCGCCAGGCTCGACGCTGCTCGGGACGAACGGTCATATCTGATTCCAGTGAGTCACAGCCTGCTCCAGGCTCAGGACGAGCTTCGCTCGACACGAACGGGATTCAGGAAGGCGGAGAGACGAGCTCCAGAAACCGTGCGCCCGCCTCGAAATCGCGGCGGCGGACGGCGCGGGCCTCGGCGGCGAGGGTGTCCTCGCCCCATAGTTCCGCCTGCCAGAGCTCATCGAGATGACTTGCGGTCCAGGCGGTGTCGGCGTCGATCGCCCGTTCGGCGAGCGCGAGCGCGACGATCACCGATCCCGAAATCGTGACCAGTGGCGACAGGCCGGCGAGATGGAAGGCATCCATCGCCTGCACCGCGGCGCCGAGGCGCTCCAGCGTCTCGGCCGGCTGCGGCTTGTGGATGAGGCCGGCGGTGGTTTCGATGCGGACATCGTAACGCTGGCGCGCCCAATCGAGGATCGGGTCCCAGGCCGCCTGCTGTCGGGCGACGAGCGAGGCGGGGCCTTCGGCGCGATAGGCGAGGCAATCGCTTTCGCCATAGGCGGCGAGGCTTCCAGCGAAGGCCGGCTTGTCGGTGGCGATGCGGTCGATCGCGGCGTTGGCGAGGCCGGTGAGCGGCATCGTCCGGGGATCGATCTTGTCGCCCTGGGCATTCCATTCGGCGGCGATCGCGTCGGCGAGCGGCCGGCTGGGGACGGTGAGGGGGTTGCGCGCCGGGGTGCGGACGGCCTTGCCGTCGAGCACGATGCCATAGCCGTCCTCCGAAGCGGTGACGGCGGCCTGCTCGTAGAAACGTCTCATCGGTCTTCCGGCGGCGTGCGCCAGTGCGCGGCGAGCAAACGGGTGATGACGGTCATGTCGAACAGTCCGGCGGCGATCAGGAAGCCGCCGGTAAAGGGCGCGCCGCCCTTGACCAGAAGATCGCTCTGCCAGGCGAGGACTCCGGCCAGCACCATGAGGATGCCGACAAGCCGGACGAGCTGGAGGATGAGGAAGCGGCGGCGGGCGGGATCGGGCTTCATGCGCGTTCCAGATGGTCCAGCAACTCGGCGGCGTTTTCGAGAACACGCTCGGCCCCGGCGGCCATCAGATCCTCAGCGTCGTGATAGCCCCAGTTGACGCCGATCGCGCGCGCCCCGGCATTGGCCGCGAGCATCATGTCGTAGCTGGTATCCCCGATCATGACGGTGGTCGCGGGCGTTGCCCCGGCCTCGGCGATGGCGGCCTCCAGCATCGCGGGATGGGGCTTGGAGGGGTGGCGGTCGGCGGTCTGCAGTGTGACGAAACGATGCTTGATGCCGTGGCTGTCCAGGCAATAGGCAAGGCCGCGATCCGATTTCCCGGTCGCGACGCCGAGCAGCCAGCCATCGGCGTCGAGCCGGTCGATCAGCTCCGCCATGCCGGGATAGAGCGGTTCTTCGACGCTGCCCGCGCCGCGGAGGTCGTGGAAGGCCCTTTTGTAGCGCTCGGCGAGATCGTGGTGGAGTTCGGTCTCGGCTTTGGGAAGCACCGCGCGCATCGCCTCGACCAGCGACAGGCCGACGACGCGGCGTGTCGCCAGCGGGTCGGGCGCGGCCAGACCGGCATCGATGAAGGCGGATTCCATTGCGCGGACGATGGTTGCCGCGCTGTCGACGAGGGTGCCGTCGCAATCGAAGATGACGAGGCGGTTCATTTTCTGGTCCGCGACCGCCGTTCGCCGCGCCGTTCCTTGCGCTTCGCCTTGGCGGCGGCGCTGGCGAGTTTCTTCTTGCCCTCGGGGGTTTCGCTGAACTTCACCTCATCGAGCGGCAGGCTGTCGCCGAGGGCGATATCGAAGCCGAGATGCTCGAAGCTTTCGGCCATGTGGTGCGGAAGCTCGGCGATGACGTCGAGGACATGGCCGTCGGGATGATCGATGCGCAGGCGGCGGGCGTGGAGGTGCATCTTGCGGCTGATGCCGCCGGTCAGATAGCTCTCCTGCCCGCCATATTTGCCGTCGCCGACGATCGGATGGCCGATCGCCGCCATGTGGACGCGAAGCTGATGGGTGCGGCCGGTGAACGGCTGAAGCTCGACCCAGCAGCAATGGGTTCCGGCCATTTCGATGACACGGTAGCGGGTGCGGGCGGGCAGGCCCTCCTTCTCGTCGACATGCATCTTCTCGCCGCCGGAGCCGGGCTGCTTGGCGAGCGGCAGATCGATATAGCCGTCCTCGACCGAAGGGACGCCGACGACCAGCGCCCAATAAACCTTGCGCGCGGTGCGGCTGGAGAAAGCCTTGGAGAAGAAGGCGGCGGCGCGCGCGGTGCGGGCGAGGAGGAGCACGCCCGAGGTGTCCTTATCGAGCCGGTGGACCAGCTTCGGACGGGTCGGCAGATCGTCCTGCAGCGCATCGAGCAGGCCGTCGACATGCGACTGGGTCTTGGTGCCGCCCTGGGTGGCGAGGCCCGGCGGCTTGTTGATGACGATCGCCTGCGGGTCCGTGTGGATGACCAGCGAGCGGGCGAAGGCGACCTCGTCGGGATTGAGCGGCGGGCGTTCGCGCTTCACCGCCAGCGGCGAGGCGACGGGCTCGGCGGGGGGCACGCGGATCTGCTGGCCCGCCTCGATGCGGTCGCCGGGGGTCGCGCGCTTGCCGTCGACGCGGAGCTGGCCGGTGCGCGCCCAGCGGCTGACGACGTTGAAGCTGGCTTCCGGCAGATGGCGCTTGAACCAGCGGTCGAGCCGGATGCCGTCGTCATCGGGCGCGACGGTGAAGGTGCGGACGTCGCCGGTCATGCGCCGAGCCTCGCCAGCCACAGGCCGAACATCAGGAAAAGCACCGATCCGGCGACCGACGACAGCGCATAGGCCCCCGCCTGGAGGGTCTGACCGCGCGAGATCATGTTGAAGGTCTCCAGGCTGAACGCCGAAAAGGTGGTGAAGCCGCCGAGCACGCCGACGCCGAGGAACAGGCGCAGCGATTCGCCGCCGCTGGCCTCGCGCGCCAGCACGCCGGCCAGCACGCCCATCAGCAAGCCGCCGACCAGATTGACGATCCAGGTGCCCCACGGAAACCCCGGACCCATCTGATGAAGCGCGACGCGGCCGACATGATAGCGGAAGCCCGCGCCGATCGCGCCGCCGAGCATGACAAGAAGAAGATGTGGCATGAGGGCGCTTGTAGCGGGACGCATGCGATTAGACGACCCCGAAAGTCCAGCCCTCGGTGCAGGCGATTTCGGGGGTGAGGCCGGGCGGTGACCAGTAATGCGGATCGGCGGCGATCCGGCGCATGCCCGCGGCGGTGACCATCACGTCGGTCTCGTGATCGCTGGGCACATGGGCAAGCCGGGCCGGGCGCGATCCCAGGGCGGTGAGCGCTTCGTCCAGGGCTTCATTGCTGCGCAGCTTCGTGCCGCGCAGCCCCGCATGGCGGATGAAGGCGCGGGCGTAGATCTCGACGAGCAGCGATCCACGGGCGGCTGGCGCGTCGAACGGCCATACCGGCATGGCGGCGCGGGCGTGGTGGAGCAGCCGCATGCCGGCGAAGCTCGCCTTGGCGACCTGCGACGCGCCGATCGCGTCATAGACCGTCGAGGCCTTGCCGCCGCCGAGCGCGTTGAAGCGCTGCTCGCAGGCGCGGAAGTGGAGATAGTCCGCCTTCCGCCCGTCGGCCTTGCCGAAATAGAAATGCGGGCGGTGGCGCGTTTCGAGGCAAGAGGCGGCGCCAAGATCGGCGTCGTCGCAGACCGCATCGACATAGGCCCAGAAGGAAGGGGCGTCGCTCGGCACCGCTTCGCCGGGAAGATAGCTGCCGCGCGCCGCGAACGGCGGGGCGAAGCTGAAATCCATACCGATCAGCGTCGGTTCGGGTCCGGCGGCGGTGTCCCGCACCCAGTCCAGCACCTCGGTTCGCGACCAGGCATGTCCGGGCCGGACGAGGCGCGGGGCGGCGTCGCCGGCTTCGGCGATGGCGACGGCGATGCCCTTGTGGCGGCTGCCTTTCGCCCCCGACCAGTCGATCGCGGCGAAACGTTCGAACCTGCTCACTTCAGCGCGGCGAGCACTTCGGCGGTGAACTTGCCAATGTCGAAACGCGCACTGGCAGGGTCTTCGCCGCGGCGGACGATGACGATGTTCCGGCTCGGCACGATGACGACATACTGGCCGCGATTGCCGAACGCCGCGTAGGCGTCGGGTGGAACGCCCTCGCTTCTGTTCAGCAGCCAGAAGGTGGCGCCATAGCCGAAGGCGCCATCGGGCTGCGGACCGGACGGCGTGGAGACATATCTGGCCCAGCCTTCGGGAAGCAGGCGCTCGCCGTTCCAGACGCCGTTGTTGAGGTAGAGCAGACCGAAGCGCGCGAGGTCGCGCGCCGTCGTCCAGACCTGCGAGGACAGGATGAAATTCCCCCGCCAGTCGGTCTCGGCGAAGGTGCTGGTCATGCCGATCTTCCAGAACAGCTCGGTGAACGGGAAGGCGAGGGAGCGGGCATCGTCGCCGATCGCGGCCCTGAGGCCATAGACGGCGAGCAATATGTCGTTGTTGGCGTAACGGAAGCGGCTGCCGGGCGCGGCCTCAAGCGGCTCGCCGGGGACGGTCTCGCCGACCGACGTGCCGCCGAAATAGACGGCGTCGGTGCGGTTGCCGGCGAAATCGCTGTGCAGGCCCGAAGCCATGCGCATCAGCTGATCGGTGGTGATGGCGGCGCGCGGATCGCCGGCGGCGCGCCATTCGGGGAGCGGTGCGGGTCTGGCGGGGTCGAGGAGGCCGTGGCGCGCGGCGATGCCGACGAGCGTGCCGGCGATGCTCTTTGCGACCGACCATGTGCGTTGCGGCACATGCGGGCCGAAGCCCTCGGCATAGCGCTCGGCGACGATTTTACCGCGCTGGACGACGATTGCCCCCGTCGTCCGCGCCTTGCTCGCGAAGGCGTCGTCAAGCGCGGCGTTGAGGGCGAGGGCATTGCCCCTAGGCTTCGCCGTCGCACCAACATTGCCATAGGGCCAATCGGGCGCGCGGACGAACCGCGGTGCGGTGACGGCGAGGCGGGGGAGGCTTGCGGCGGACGCGGGGTCGGCACCGATGGGGAGGCCGGTGCAGCCGAGGCTTGGCCGCCATACCGCGACGCGCGGCGGTAGCGCCGGATCGAAGGCGACGGAGACGGTTTTCGCTTCCGTGTCGATCCTGGCTTCGAGCGTGCCGATCAGCGGCTGGAGCTCGGGATAGATGCCGGAAAGCTCATCCTTCCCGATCGCTTCGGGCGAGCGCGCGGCATTGAAGACGCCGCTGCACATCATCTGTGCCTTGTAGCCGGCGGCGAGCGCGCGGGTGTAAGCTGCCGGTTCCGCCGCCATGGCGGGCGCGGCGAGCAAAGCCGCAAAGGCTGCGGCGACGACCAGGCCAGGCCAAGCGCGGCGCGCTTCCAATTTCATCATGTCAGTTCCCCCCATCAAGCGCGGCGTCACTTGCCCTTCCGGCGTTCCTGGCGAAGCCCGTCCCAATAGGCCAGCCGCTCGGCGATCTTCGCCTCGAAGCCGCGCGGCGAGGGGGTGTAGAAGGTCTCGGCCGCCATTTCCTCGGGCCAGTAATCATCGCCCGAAAAGGCGTCGGGCGCGTGATGATCATAGGCATAGTCCGCGCCGTAGCCGATCTGCTTCATCAGCTTGGTCGGGGCGTTGAGGATGGTCTTGGGCGGCATCAGCGAACCGGTGTCGCGCGCCGAGCGTCTGGCGGCCTTCTCGGCGACATAGGCGGCGTTCGATTTGGGCGCGGTGGCGAGATAGAGCGTCGCCTGGACGATGGCGAGCTCGCCCTCGGGCGATCCCAGGAAATCATAGGCGTCCTTGGCGGCGAGGCACTGGACGAGCGCCTGCGGATCGGCGAGGCCGACATCCTCCGACGCGAAGCGCACGAGGCGGCGGAGCAGGTAGAGCGGCTCCTCGCCGGCGACCAGCATCCGTGCGAGATAATAAAGCGCGGCCTGCGGATCGGAGCCGCGCAGGCTTTTGTGCAGCGCCGAGATGAGATTGTAGTGGCCCTCGCGGTCCTTGTCGTAGACTGCGACCCGGCGATGGAGCAGGCCCGAGAGCCCGGCGGGATCCAGCGGTGCCTCGACCTCTATCGAGAACAAAGTCTCCGCCTGGTTGAGCAGGAAGCGGCCATCGCCATCGGCGGTCGCAACCAGCGCGTCGCGGGCGTCGGGGGTGAGCGGCAGGCCGCGCCCCTCGATCGCCTCGGCGCGGTCGAGCAGCTTTTCGAGCGCCGCGCTGTCCAGCCGGTTGAGGATCAGCACCTGGCAGCGCGAGAGCAAAGCGGCGTTCAGTTCGAAACTGGGATTTTCGGTGGTGGCGCCGACCAGCACGACGGTGCCGTCCTCGACATAAGGCAGGAAGCCGTCCTGTTGCGCGCGGTTGAAGCGATGAATCTCGTCGACGAAGAGCAGGGTCTGCTGGCCCATCCGGGCGTGCTCGCGCGCCTCGGCGAAGGCCTTTTTGAGGTCGGCTACCCCTGAGAACACCGCCGAGATCGCATGGAAGCGCAGGCCG
>Ga0153916_10000576_pt1 | contig 25112 bp, 28 predicted proteins | sample Opewatmetagenome_FD_109642 | JGI IMG/M metagenome (GOLD analysis project Ga0153916, IMG submission 109642) | Freshwater wetland microbial communities from Ohio, USA - Open water 3 Core 3 Depth 4 metaG | ecosystem: Environmental > Aquatic > Freshwater > Wetlands | place: USA: Ohio, Lake Erie...
GCACCGGGCGAGATCTTCGTCAATATCTCCAAAGAGGGTTCCACCATCCGCGGGCTGATGGACGCCGTGGCGATGCTGACGTCAGTGGCGCTGCAGTACGGCGTACCGCTGGAGAACCTTGTGGCGAAATTCCGCGGCGTGCACTTCGAGCCCGCCGGGCTGACGGGCAACGCGAAGATCCCGACGGCGTCGTCGCTCGTCGACTACATCTTCCGCTGGCTTGAGCTGCGTTTCCTAGCACCAAAGGAGGCAGCCGCACCGCCCGCGCTGCCGGAGCCCGCGGCGAAGAAGCGCGGGGGCAAGCGCGGTGGACGCGCCGATGAAGCACGAGCGCCGGCCGGCCGAGGCGGCCACGTGGGGCCGCCCTCACAGGTGGCAGCGGCGAGGGGTGAACGTACCGGTGACACCAGCACCGGCATCGGCTGCCCGGACTGCGGCTCGATTCTGGTGTTCTCGGAAGGCTGCCTGGTGTGCCGGAGCTGCGGCTACACGAAGTGCTGAGCCGGCGGCGGGCGCGCGGGCCTGCTGCGGCGGCCGCCGTAGGATGAAGGCGCTCGTCTTCCGCTACAGCCTGCCGCGGCTCGCGATGAGCAAGATCGCGGGAGCCGTATCGCCGGCTGGCTATTTCGGGCCGTGGTCGTCATTGCGCATGGAGGACGTACCGGAGCCGGCGCTGCACGGCGACGGCTGGGCGCTGGTACGCACGCGCATCGCAGGCATCTGCGGCAGCGACGCGAAGCAGGCGTTCCTCCGCGGCGACCGCGACAATCCGCTGACGGCGCTCGTATCGTTCCCGCACATCCTGGGCCACGAGGCGATGGGGGTCGTCGAACGGGCGGGGCCGGCGGGGCGCAACGTCGCGTTGGGGCAGCGCGTGGTGCTCAACCCGTGGCTGTCGTGCGCGCCGCGCGGCATCGACCCGCCGTGCGCGGCATGCCGGACCGGGGACTACCAGCTTTGCGAGCGCTTTACGGAGGGACGGCTGCCGCCGGCGATCCACATCGGCAACTGCGCGTCGGTGGGGGGCGCGTTCGCGCCGTACTTCGCGGCGCACGAGTCGCAGCTTATCACCGTGCCGGACGGCGTCAGCGACGAGCAGGCGGCGCTGGCGGACCCGTTCGCGGTGCAGCTCCATGCCGTGCTGCGCCATCCTCCGCGCGCGGGCGAGGCGGCGCTGGTGTACGGCTGCGGCACGCTGGGGCTGCTGACGGTAGCGATGCTGCGGCGCCTGCACCCGGACCTGCCGGTCTGGGCGGTGGCACGTCACGAGCACCAGGCGCAGGCAGCGCGAGCGCTCGGCGCGGCAGAAGTGCTGGGGCCGGGGCCGCGCGCGCTGATCGAGGGCGTGGCGCGGCTGGCAGGCGTGCGGCCGCTGCGGCCGTGGAGCGGCGTGCCATGGCTGATGCGCGGGGCCGGCGTGGTGTACGACACGGTGGGCTCGCCGGAGAGCGTGGAGACGGCGATGCGGCTCGCGTCGGCGCGGGCCGAGGTCGTGGTCAGTGGTGTCGAGGCGCCGCGGCGCTTCGAGTGGACGCCGTGTTACTTCAAGGAGCTGTCGATCGTCGGCTCCAACGCATTCGCGGTGGAGGAGTTCGAGGGGCAGCGCCGGCACGCGATGGAGATCTACTTCGATCTGGTGCGGCGCGGGCTCGACCTGTCATCGCTGATCACGCACCGCTTCACGCTGGCGGAGTACCGGCGGGCGTTCCTGTCGATGCACGACCACGGCCGTAGCCGTGCGATCAAAGCAGCGTTCGTGTTCGACGGTTAGTAGTCCACAGTCTGCAGTTTGTGTCGACGGCACAGGCAAGGGTGCCTGTGATCAGTGGCCGCAACCGCAGCCATCGCCGCCGCAGGCGCAACCGGCGCCGGACGGCATCGGCATCGGTTCATAGGAGCCGCCGGCGGTTCTTGCGACCGCGGCAAAGACGGAGAGGGTACGCGCGGCGCCGCCGTGGCCCTCCGGGCACGTGGCGGGCTCGTCGGCGCGGGCCATCGGCCGGAGCAACTCGAATTTCGCGGCGCACTTGCGGCAGTAGTATTCGTACAGGGGCACCGGGCTACTCCAGATAGTCCTTGAGTTTCTTGCTGCGCGAGGGGTGGCGCAGCTTGCGGAGCGCCTTCGCCTCGATCTGGCGGATGCGCTCGCGGGTGACGGCGAACTCGCGGCCGACCTCCTCAAGGGTGCGGCTGCGGCCGTCCTCCAGGCCGAAGCGCAATTCCAGCACCTTGCGCTCGCGCGAGGTGAGGCTGTTGAGCACGTCCATCACCTGCTCCTTGAGGAGCTGGTGGGAGGCGGCGTCGGCCGGGGCGAGCGCGGACTCATCGGGCAGGAAGTCGCCAAGGTGGCTGTCTTCCTCCTCGCCGATCGGCGTCTCGAGGGAAACCGGCTCCTGCGACACCTTGATGATCTCGCGGACCTTCTCGGGCGTGACAGGCGGCCCCTGGCGCGGGTCGGTCATGCCGCGCGCGATCTCGTCGCTCGTCGGCTCGCGGCCGTATTCCTGCACGAGCCGGCGCGAGACGCGCACGAGCTTATTGATCGTTTCGACCATGTGGACGGGGATACGGATCGTGCGGGCCTGGTCGGCGATAGCGCGGGTGATGGCCTGGCGGATCCACCAGGTGGCGTAGGTGCTGAACTTGTACCCCTTGCGATAGTCGAATTTCTCGACGGCGCGGATGAGGCCGATGTTGCCTTCCTGAATGAGGTCGAGCAGCGACATGCCGCGGCCGATGTACTTCTTCGCGACGCTGACGACGAGGCGGAGGTTCGCTTCCGTAAGCTGCTTCTCGGCGCGGAAGCCCTCGCGCTTCAGGGTGTCGAAGTGCCCACGCAGCGTCTCCTCTTCCTTGCAGCGGCGGTGGAGGTGCCCCCACGGGGGCGGCAACAGATCCTTCTCGGTGCCGTAGTAGTTGGCGATCGCCTTGACGTGGTCGGGCTGCAGGATGTGGGTGATGATCGAGAGTCGGACGATGGCCTGCTCGGCCTCCATCTGCTCGACGCGCAGGTGCGTGGCAAGGCGGCCAGCAAGTTCGAAGTCCATCTCCGCATCGACGGTGCTGCGCCAGGTCGGGTTGGCAATGACGTCGGAGATCGTGGCGGCCTTGATGCCGATGTCTTTGGTGATGAACTTCACGCACTTGAGGGTCTGGTGGTACTGGTCGATGAGGGTGAGGAGGATCTCCTGGCCGGAAGGGAGACGACGGCGCTCGGCGAGCCAGCGCTTCTCGATCGCGTCGATGTGCTTGGCTTCCTCCATCTGGCGGGCGAGGCGCTTCTCGTCGGCGCCGGAGAGGAGGTAGACCTTGCCGATCTCCCGCAGGTACATTCGTACCGGGTCGTCGATGCCTTCCTGCTCCTCGAGCGGGACGGCCTCTTTCTCGAGTTCGTCCTCCTCGATGTCGGCACGGTCGGGCCCTTCGCCCCAGGGGTCGGCGGCGAGCGTGCCGTTGCGGCTGGCGCCGATCACGACGACGGTGTCGGCGAGGCGGGTGTAGACGTCGCCGGCGATCGGCTCGTCGCCGTCGGGCAGCACGTCGGCCTGGTGATCCGGAGCGTCGCCGTTGAGGGTGGGGGAGACCTGATCCCGGTACTTACTGCTCATTCACCACCTCACCGGGCGGGGCGCTCGGCATTGTGCTGCTCGAGTAACCGCTGGTGGACCTTCAGTCCAACTTCCATGTCGTCGACGAAGGCCGCGGCGGGATCAGCCTCATCTCCGGTGTGGTCGACGGCGCCGCCCGACTGCCAGGCAGCGCGCGCGCGCTCGGCGATCTGCGCGCCGTCGCGCGCGCCGATCTCCGCGATGACAGCGGCGCTCGCGCGCTTCGCGGTGCGCAACCGCTGCTGCTCGATGCGCCGCACGGTGTCGTGCAGCGCCTTGATCACGGTGTCGTCGTCGTATGCAGGAAGAGAGAGATCGATGATCCGCTCGAATTGTGGACGCAAGTCCGGCGTGAGCGACTCCTCAAACGGCTCCCCTGTATCCGCCCAACCGACCCAGGCCTCGAACAGCGCACGGTTCTCGCTGTGGCCGAAGAGATCAGACCCCAGACCGATCGCTTCGCCGCGCGCCACAGGATAGCGGAAAAGCAACGCCAGACAAAATTCTTCGCGTGCGTCCCGGGGCGTGAGTTGACGTCCGGTGAGGGCTGCCGCGGCGGGTGCGCCACCGCCGGGGCGGACGCGGGCCGGCCGCACCTCAAGGCCGAGCGTCGCCTCATCAACCTGCACCATGCGCGCAAGGCGCTGCAAGTAGTTCGCCTGGACGATGCGGTCCGCGGTCACGCTGAGCCACTGCGCGAGGTTCTTGGCGAGCGCCGCGCGGCCCTGAGGCGATGTCAAGTCGTGGCGCGCCGCGCTGGCCTCGAACACGTAGTCAAGCAGAGGCTTCGCCTGGCCGACGAGCGCCGACCAGCCCTCCGGGGCGCCGCGAATCACTTCGTCCGGATCGCGGCCAGCGGGCATCGTCAACACGCGAAGCTCGATTTCAGGCGTCTCCTCCTGGCGCACGACACCGCGCGAGTTCGGCACGGGGCGGCGCGTGAGGTTGTTGTTGACGATCTCGTAGACGCTGCGCAGCGTGGCCTCGCTGCCGGCGTTGTCAGCATCGAGCGCAAGCACGAGCGTCGACGACTGCCGCTTGAGCAGGGTGACCTGGCGCTCGGTGAGTGCGGTACCCATCGACGCGACGACGTTGGCGAAGCCGTGCTCGGGCGCCGCGATGGCGTCCATATATCCTTCGACGATCACCGCGCGGCCCTCGCCGCGGATCGCTTCTTTCGCGCGGTCGAGGCCGTAGAGAATCGTCCCCTTATCAAAGATCGGCGACTGCGGGGTGTTTACGTACTTTGGCTGCGTATCGCCTGCACCGAGCGCCTCGCCGGGCAGCAGCCGCCCGCCGAAGCCGGCGACGCGGCCACGCTCGTCACGGATGGGGAACATCAGGCGGTGGCGGAAGCGGTCGTAGGGGCCGCGGTCGCCCTCGACGGCGAGGCCGGCATCCAGCGCTTCCTGGCGCGAGAAGGCGCGGCCCTCCAGTTGCGAGGTCAACGCCTCCCACGTATTTGGCGCGTAGCCGATCTGGAATGTCTCGACGGACTTCGGAGCGAGCCCACGGGCCGCCAGGTAGTCACGGGCGATCTGTGCCTTCGCGGCATGCGGGCCAGCTTCGTCAAGGAGCATCGCATGGAAGAAGGCGGCAGCGGCCTCGTTGATCTCGTACAGTCGGGCGCGGCGGGCGTCCTCCTGCGAGTCACGATGCTGATCAAGGGCGACGCCGGCGCGCTCGGCGAGCGTGCGCAGCGCCTCACGGAAGTCACAGTCGTCCTTCTTCATGACGAAGGCGAACACGTCACCTCCAGTCCCGCATGCACCGAAGCAGTGCCAGCTCTGGCGCGCGGGACTGACGTGGAACGACGGGGTGCGCTCGGAATGGAACGGGCAGAGCGCCAGGTAGTCGCGCCCGGCCCGCTTGAGCGTCGCGTACTGCGATACGAGGTCGACGATGTCGATGCGCTGCTTGATCTCCTCGACGACGCTCATCTCGTCAACCTACCCCTAGGAACGCCGCGCGAGAGGGATGATTACACGCCCGGTCGAGGGCGCCTGACGGACCAGGCGGGCGATGGCAGCGGCGTGCTCCTCCTCGTGCGAGGCCATCTTGACGGCGACATCGGCGACCGTGACGAGGCCGAGCCGCTCGTGCCGCATCGCGCGGGACAGGGCGGCCTCGTCGCAGCCGGCGAGCAGGTCGTCAAGTTCGCGGCGCGAGGCCTGCATACCGTGGATGATCTGCGGCACGGCGAGCCGCTGCGCGAGGGCCGGGTCATGCTCGTTCTGCACTCTCGTGCTGGGGATCGCCGGCTGGTCCTCAGTGAGCGCACGGCGTGCCCGCTCAGCGAACACGCGCTCGATACGGAGCAGGTGCGCGAGGTGGGCGGCGATGGACCACGTCTCACCCGCGGGCACGTGGCGGAACTGTTCTTCACTGAGACCGCGGATCAGCGCAAACAGCCGCTCACGGCTTCCCTGCAGATCGGACCTCAGTGTTGAAACCGTCATGCTGATCCGGCGATCCTCGCGCGGCGGGCGGAACTCTATACGACTGTCGGTGTTGGAGTTGGCTCATTGTATCCGCCGCCGCCGCGGGCGCCGCAAGGTCGGCCACGGGGCGAAGCTACGGCGGCGGCGTCTCGGCGGGTGGAGCGGCGGGCGTCTCCGACTGGGGGAGAACAGGCGTGGACGTTGGGTTGCCGACGGCGATGGAGACGACGACGCGGTTGTTGGTGTCGGAGGTCTCCGCGATCTCACCGTTGGGGTCAACGATCAGCAGCAACGTCTGGCTCTCCGTCACTTCGTAGCCGGTGCCGACATCGATGCTGCGGCCGGCCTTCAGCGTGAACTTGGGCAGCGTCGCGCCACCAAGCAACTTTGTGCCGTCCTCGTTGAACACAGCGACAACGATGTCGCCGACCGCGTCGCCCTTCCCCTGGTTCACGACGGTGATAAAGAGCTTGCCATCGACGATCGTAGGCGTGGTGCCGATGACGAGGTCAGGCAAGTTGTCTGGCGGCGTGGCGGTCACGGACGGCGTCGCGCCGGCCGTCGGTGTCAGGTCGCGCGCCGCGGCGGTCAGCACCGCGGGCGGCTCCGTCGGCAGCGCGACGACCACCGGCGGCTCCGCCGTGGCGACGACGAGTGACGCGGGATCGCCGGTGATGTCGAGGAACTGGGCGTCGATCCAGCCGTGCAGCTCCGACTGCGGCGGGAAGATGACGCGGTACCACTGCGAGTCGGTGCTGCGGCCATCGATCTCCACGTCGTCGCCCTTCGCCAGCGTGCCCAGCACCTGCGTGCGTGCCCCGGGGGCCGCACGGACGGCAGTGACGGCGTTGGTCGTGCCCGTAACGCCCGACGCGGTCGCGGTCCTGTCGGCGGGCCCCGGCGTGCTGGTGGTAGCGGCAGCCACGACGACGGTCGGTGTGCCGCCCTTGCCGCCGCGGGCGCTGTCCACCACGACGAGCGCACCGGCCGTGATTCCGAGCAGGATGACGACGGCGAAGCCAGCGAGGACGAACGGGTGGCGGAGCACGGCGGCCCGCGTCTCGGGGCCTGGCAGCCAGTTCAAGCGAGGACTCATGCCGGGAACGGGGCGACAATGGTCGTATCCAACTCGGCGGCATTGTACAGCACGGATCCGGCACCGTATGTGCAGTCGCCAACCGACGGCTCGGCATGCCGGTCCGTGGCCCGACATCCAGGAGAACAACGGCGGCAGGCCCTTCGGAACCGGCGCGGGCGTCCGATTGTCTGATTGGGGAGAGCCGCCAACCTTTTCCCCGCCAACCCGAGAAGCCAGCGTCGCCCCGCCACCAGTACCGACGCTGGCTTCTTCGCGTCCGGCGCGACGCGCGGGCGCCATCTACCGGTCCGCCTTGATCGTCCGTCCGCGGTGACGAACACTTCCCTCACCGGGAGAAACGGCAGCGGAGGCGGGATAACAATCAGGCGGGGCGCGCGCCGGCGTTCTGGCGTCCCGCAGGCCTTTACCCTTGCCATCGCGTTTCCAATTATGTGCGGGCGACTGCGTACGCGGCGCCCACCTGTATCACGGAGGTCGAATGAGCAGTTTCGGCGCACTTCGCAGGAACACGCTGTCTTCTCGGGTCATCCCCGACTCGTGGATCTCGAACGTCGTGCTGGTGGCGGCCGGGAGCGCACTGATGGCGCTCTCGGCGCAATTCAGCCACCAGTTCTCATGGAGCACCGTGCCCGTGACCGGGCAGACGTTCGCGGTGGTGCTCATCGGCGCGCTGTACGGCAGCCGACTCGGCTCGGCGACGATGATCGCCTACCTGGCCGAAGGCTCGACCGGAATGCCGGTCTTCGCGCAGGGACACGGCGGCATCGCCGCGATCGCGACGCCGTCGGGCGGCTACCTGTTCGGCTTCATCATGGCGTCGTATGTGGTGGGCTGGTTCGCGGAGCGCGGCTGGGACCGGACGCGCTGGATCGTGCTGCCGATGCTGCTGGGCAACGCCGTCCTGTACGTGCCGGGGATCGTCTGGCTGCACCAACAGTTCGACGTGGTCGGCAAGCCGATCACGTGGAGCACGGCGCTGGACTATGGGCTGTGGCCGTTCATCGCCGGGGACCTGGCGAAGCTCGTTGGGGCTTCGCTAGCGGTGCCGGCGGGATGGTCCGTGGTGGAGAAGCTGCGCGGCGTCTGATCGACCGACGGCAGGGGCCGAACGGCAGGCACGGTAGGGCCGATTCGTCGGCCCTGACAACGCCGTCGGCGGCTACACTGACGCTGACGGAAGGAGGACGTCATGCGCGACAGAGGCCCCATCCTGGTCCCGCTCGACGGTTCGGAGTTGGCCGAGGGGGCGATCGCATACGCGGTCGCGCTTGCGAAGGCTCTCGGCGAGCACGTCGTGCTGATGACCGCGTGGGAAGGCACCGAGAGCGAGCTGGGCGCCAACTTCCCGGCGATGGCGCTGGAGATCGAGCAGAAGGCGAGCTCGTACTACAACACGTACCTGGAGGGCATCCGCGCTCGCGTCGGCACCGGCATCGTCAGCGAGACGAAGGTGGTGGCTGGCGACGCCGCAGAGCAAATCCTACAGGTCGCGGACGACGTCAAGGCGCGGCTGCTGGTGATCGCCACCCACGGGCGCTCGGGCATCGGCCGCTGGCTGTACGGCAGCACGGCCGGACGGCTGCTGCGCACGTCGAAGGTACCGATCGTAGCGGTCGGCCCGCACGCGCTCGAGAAGTCGACGGCCGAGGTGTCGATGAGCCACATCATGGTGCCGCTCGACGGCTCGCCGTTGTCGGAGGCGGCGCTGCCCGTGGCGCGGACGCTGGCGGCGGCGCTGAAGGGGCGCGTCACTCTGGTGCGCGCGGTGCGCTGGGCGGTGCAGACGTACCCGTATTCGCTGCCCGACGCATACATCCCACAAGTCGACGAGGAGCTAGAGGCCGGGGCCAAGGCATACCTGCGCGAGCAGGAAGCGCAGGTCACGGAGGTGCCGGTGGACGCGTTCGTGGTGCGGGGCGCCATCGCGGACGGTCTGATCGACGTCGTCGAGAAGCAGGCCGTCGACCTCGTCGTGATGACGACGCACGCGCGCGGCGGGTTCCTCCGCGCGGCACTGGGCAGCACCGCGGACCGCATGCTCCAGGGGCCGGCGCCGGTGCTGCTGGTGCGACCGGAGGAGTAGGCACAGGTCAAGCCTGTCGGGCGGTCAGTCAGCGTGCGATTCTGTCGGACGGTGATTCTGACTCCCGGCCTGCCGACTTAGCACCGCCTGCCACCTCGCCCTCCTTGACCCGATTCGCTACGCTTCGGCCGATGCGTGTCACTCTTGCCTTGATCGTGTTCTGCACAGCAGCCGTGGCCATGACGGCCTGCGGCGGCGGGTCGAAGACGGCTTCGCCAACGGCGGCGGCGAGCTCGCTGGCCACGAAGGCGGCGGCATCACCGACGACTTCGACGGGCACGACCGCCACGGCGGCCACAGGCAACCAGGAGGCAACCGTCGAGGTTACCGGCATCGTTGGCACGGCGAGCACGAGCACGCGGCTCATCGAAATCGACCGGCTGTCAGGGGCCAACGTCCGGCGCATCTCGGTCGACCCTTCGACGGTGCTCCGGAAAGCCGCGGGCGGCACGACGACGCTGAGCCAGATCCGGGCGTCGAACCGTATCATCGCGCGCGGTACGCTGAACGACCGCGGCGACACGCTGCAGGCGAGCGAGATCACGGTGCAGGACGTTGTCCCCGGCGCCCAGCCCGGCGGCTGATCCCAGCCTGGACGTCGACACGCCTCCCGGGCGGCAAGCAGCCACGATCCGGGTGGAGGCACCCGAATCTCTGACCGCGCCTCGAACGTAAGGGAGTTGGAGCACGTGGACTACACGGGCCTCCGGGACGAGGAGCTGATGGACCGGCTAGCGAGCCGGGACCTCAATGCATTCGAGGCGCTCTACGACCGGTATGCCGACGCGGTGTTCTCCGTGGCTCTGCGTGTCGTGGGCGATACCCACGTCGCGGAGGACGTGACGCAGGACGTGTTTCTGCGCGTGTGGCGCAGGCCGGACCACTTCGACGTCCGGCGCGGGCGGTTCGTGACGTGGCTCCTGAGCGTGACGCGCAACCGCTCGATCGACGAGCGCCGCAGCTACAGCCGGCGGCTCCGGCACGAAGCGCTGCCGTCGGCGGAGGAAGAGGACGACGTACTGCCCAGCACCGACGCGCGCGACGACCCGGCGCTGGCGACCGTCCTGTCGGATGAGAGACAGGCGGTGCGGAGAGCGATGGAGACGCTGCCGCCGGAGCAGCGTCTGGCGATTCAACTCGCGTATTTCGGCGGGCTGACACAACAGGAGATCGCAAACAAATTGGGCCAGCCGCTGGGCACGGTGAAGACCCGGATTCGGCTGGGGATGCAGAAGATGCGGGGAGCGCTCGAGGAGCGCCGGAACAAGGACAGGACCTTTTGACGCAGCTCGACTGCCCGGCCGCACGCGACGACATCGACGCCTACGCGATCGGTGCGCTGGACGCCGAGGAGGCGCGGGCGCTAGAGGCCCACCTCTCGCGCTGCAGCGACTGCTCGCGGCTGGCCGAAGACGCGCGGGAGAGCGGGACAATGGCGGTGGCCATGACCGCGCCGCTCGCGTCGAGCAGCCCGGCGCTGAAGGCGCGCGTGATGGCGTCCGCGGCGGTGCTGACGGACGCGACCTCCCGGCCGCGCCATGGCGCGCGCCGGTGGCAGGCGGCCGCCGCGGCGCTCGTCGCGGCGGTGATCGCCATCTTCGCGTGGGGGATGGTGATGCAGCGGCGCGTCGACCGGCTCGATGAGCGCAACGCCGCGCTCCGCGCCGACGCGACGGCGCAGTCGACCGAGCTGGCGAGGGTGCACACCGAGCTGCAGCAGATGACGGACTTCAACGCGCGTCTCGCGGGCACGGTCGGGACGCAAGACGCCATTCTTGACGTCGTGACGCAGCCGGACGTACGCAGGACGCCGATGACGGGCACGGCGGTAGCCCCGCGTGCGAGCGCGCGGTACCTGTGGAGCCCGGCGCAGGAAGTAGGAGCGCTCATGGCGCAGGACTTGCCTTCACTCGGCGCGGGGCAGACGTACCAGATGTGGGTCGTGTACGCCGACAAATGGGTGAGTGGCGGCAGCTTCTCGGTCGACGCGTCGGGGGCGGGACGGCTGGTCGTGCGCACGGCCGAGCAGGGCGAGCCGGCCGGCGCGGCGCCGTCCTGGTTCTGCGTCACCATCGAGGCCTCGGGCGGCACAACCGGCCACACAGGGGCGATGGTGCTGCGGGGATCGGCGCAGTAGGCCGTCGGCACTTCAGCCCGTGCGCCGCCGATGGCCGCCGCGACCGTGCCCTGCTACCATCCGGCCGGAGGCCGTCGCGGAGGTCATCCTCGCCTCGCCGGAGACCCGCACGCCCCACGAGCCCTGACCGCATGCGCCACCTCTTCACCCTGCTGTTCGCGCTCGCCCCGCTCGTCGCGCTGGCGACCGCCTGTCGTTCCGGTGACGCGGGGCAACAGGTTACGGTCGAGCCACTGGCGACGGCCACCCGCCCGGCGTTCATGGTCCTGGGCGGCAAGCCGGCGACGCCGCCAGCTACGCCAACTGGCGCTAACGTTACGTCAACTGACGTCGTGGACGCGCCCACACAAGATCCCGCGCTCTCGACACCCCCACCGCCGGAGCCGACGACCGCGCCGCGCACCTCGGACGGGAGCCTGCCGCCGACGGAGGGCCGCTGGATCGACGTGGACGTGACGAACTACGTCGTGCGGCTGATGGACGGGACGAACGCCGTGCGCGAAATCGCGCCCGTCGCGGTCGGCGCGCAGATCGACACCGGCGAATACGCATCGACGCAGACAGGGTTGTTCCACGTCTACAACAAGGTCGAGGGGCTGGCGTACGACCCGCCCTACAAGACGTACATCAGCCACTGGGTCGGCTTCGACCCGGACAAGGCGAATGGCTTCCATTCGTTTCTCAAGGACGAGCAGGGCGACGTCGTCGACGCGTCGACGGGACGCGTGTCGAATGGCTGCATCCGCACCGGCGCGCCGGACGCGATCTTCGCGTTCGCGGAGGTAGGGATGCCGGTGTACGTGCATTTCTGAGCCGTCTGTCGCCGCTCAGAACTGTCAGCCGTCGGCCATCACATGTTGGTCAAGCCGCTACGCGCGCGTTTCAATATCGAGACGCCGGCACGAAGAGACGAAGTCCTTGGCGAGTCGAAGCCCCGCAGGAGAAGCTAACTTGAGAACTGCCAGCTGACCGCTACAGCACCGACTGCGCGGCGGCGAACGGGGGGTATGGCGGAAAGAGAGACTCGAGCTCGCGGCGAATGGGATCGTCGGGCGGGAGGTAGCGGCTGAAATCGCCGTCGGGCTCGGGACGCTGGCGCTGGCCGGTGACCTTCGCGTCCATGATCTTGTTCTGGAGCATGATCAGGCCGGTGAGAAGCGACTCGGGCCGCGGCGGGCAGCCCGGCACGTAGACGTCGACGGGGACGAGCAGGTTGACGCCCGGGAGGACGCTGTAGCCGTACGCGAACGGGCCGCCCATGATCGCGCAGCCGCCCATCGAGATGGCCCACTTCGGCTCGGGCATCTGCAACCAGATGCGGCGGATCGCCGGCGCCATCTTCCAGGTACACGTGCCGGAGACGATCATCAGGTCGGACTGGCGGGGCGAGGCACGAAAGATCTCGGCGCCGAAGCGGGCGATGTCGTAGCGCGGCGTCGCCGTCGCGATCATCTCCATGGCGCAACAGGCAAGACCGAACATCGTCGGCCAAAGCGACGAGCTGCGCGCCCAGTTCATGACGGTGTCGACGCCGGTGAGCAGGATATTCTGCTCGACGTCAGCGTCGATGCCCTGCTCCGGCACATGGCCGATGATCGGGATGGTGTCCTGCGTCATGTCATTGCCATTCTGCCCCACCGGGTCACTTTGGGCAATATTTCACAATCAGATTTGGGCGCCGTTCGGAATGAACGGCACCAATCCCGGCACATCGTCCTTAGTCAGAAGAAGCTGCGGCCAGCCTTCTCGCGTAGTTCGCCAGCCTGTGGCATGCCATCGACCATCTCGCGCGGTTCAAGTTTTCGCTCGCAGGACTTGTCCAGCGTCTTCCGGTCGGCGAGGTACTCCATCCTCGGCACAGCGTAGCCGCAAGATGTCTGCACCCTTTCCACGTCGATGAAGAACACTTGCCGCACGTACGGATGCAGGTCGCTCGCGAAGGCGTCCCGATACCGCCGCAGCTCCGGGTCGTCCAGATCAACTCGCCGGCCACGCCCGTACAGCCTCACGATTCCCGCCGTCGGCTCGAAACTACACGCCATCACGGTGATTCGCGCATTTTCGGCCGTATGCTTCGCCGTCTCGTTACCGCTGCCGGGATAGTCGACATAGCCGACGAGATTGGGGCCGAGGACACGGAGGAGGTTGCGGCCCTTGGGGGAGAGGTTGGGGTAGCCGCCATCAGGATCGTTCGGAGCGGTGGCCACGAAGAACATGTGTTGACGCTCGATGAACGCGCGCCGCTCGTCGTCGATGTGGTCGTACCAGTCAGCCATGTCGCCTCCGATCTCCTCTCCGAGTCGTCCATTCTAGCGTGCGGCCGAGGCTCCTATCAGTTAGTTCAGCGGCGTCGTCTTGCAGAAGTGCTCCGGGTCGAAGCGGCAGCTATGCGCCTTGATGAACGATCGCGCTCGGGCGTCGTCGTAGTCAGGAGCGGCAAACGTGTCGACGCGTGTCCAGCTCGCGAGGGCGACCGTGTCGACCTGGAGGTCCGGGTCGGGCGACATGACAACGCGCGCTCCGAGCGACAGTTCCTGCCGGACGAGATCCTTGAGCCGCTCGACCGCCTGGCCGCAGGCGTCGCTGACGCAGTGGTAACCGACGTAGACGCCGGCATGCTCTTCGATGTGCGGGATCGCTTCGCGGGGCACGGCGAAATCGTAAATGTCGGGGTCGGGCGGCATCTTGAGCCGATGGCCCCCCGGCAGCACGACCAACTGCTGGACGGGCAAGTGCAGGCCGGAGGTCGGCGGGTTCGACGCGTAGCACTCGGGCCGCACGGGCCCCGGCTCGCAGAACGGGACGTGGACGTTGAGCGGATACTGGTCGAGGTGCTGGCGTCCCTGCGCGGGCACGAAGCGGCCGGGGAGGCCGGGACTGTCGTCGCGCTCCGCCAGCTCGTCGGGCCGGAGGGCCCGCGGCGTGCCGGCGGTGGGGGCCGTCGCCGTCGGTGAGGCCGGCGGCGCAGGGAGGTCGCGCAGATCGACAGGCCGGTCGGACACGAGCACGCCGCTGTGAAGCACACCGTTCGCCAGGATCAGCAGCGTCACGAGCACGCCAAGCAGGACGTCACCGATGTCGGGGAGCGATCGCACCGGGCGAAGTATAGCGGGAGGGGCGTTCCTTCCCGCGCCATCACGCGGTCATTAGACTGGCAAGTGCATGTCAGGCTTCGTCGCTCACCTCCGGCGGTTGCTGATCCGCACGTGGCCGCTGCTGCTCTCGCTGCTACTGCTCGCCGGGGCGCCGGCGCTGATCAGCGCGACCCGGCACGGCCGAGTGGCCGTCGAAGCGTCGATCTACCTGCCGGACATGGTACTGCAGGCGCCGTCGCCCGGGCCGCTGCGCTATCTCCGCCCGGTCATGTGGATCTCGAGCGCACCGTCGCGCGAGCGGGTGACGATCGGCTACGAGAGCCGCAACGGGCCGCGGTCGATCGACGCCGACCTCTACGTGCCGGCGCACGGGTCGAAGCACGTAGGGGTGGTGTTCTCGATGGGTGCGCCGCCGCTGCCGCTGGACGACCCCCGGTTGCGTCGCATCGCGGAGGACGCGGCGCGCTCCGGCGTCGTCATGCTGGTGCCGTTCTCTGACCGGCTGGACAACTGGAGCATCGAGCCGGAGGAGATCGACGCACTGGTCGCGGAGTTCGAGTACGTGCAGAGGCTGCCGCAGGTTGACCCGGACCGCATCGGCTTCTTCGGGGCGAGCGTGGGCGGGTCGCTGGCGCTGGTGGCCGCGGCGGACCCGCGCATCGCGGACAAGGTGGATCACGTGGTGTCGTTCGGTGGCTATTTCGACGCGCTGGACACGTTCGGCGCAATCGCGACGCGCCGCATCGAGTACGACGGTATAAGCGAGTCGTGGACGCCGCGACTGCACGCCGAGCACATCGTGGCGCAGCAGATCATCAACCACCTAGACGACGCGCAGGACCGCGACATCCTGACGCGCATGTTCATCGATGCTCGGCCGGTGGATCAGGAAAGGGTCGCCGCACTCAGCCCGGGCGGGCGGGACGCCTACGACTTTCTGACGAACCGCGATCCGGCGCGGGTGCAGGCGCTGGTCGAACGGCTGCCGGCGAGCGCGATCGCGGACCTGAACTACCTCTCGCCGAAGACGAGCATCAGCCGCGTGAAGGCGGACCTGTTCATCATCCATGACCGCGCCGACCCGTTCATTCCTTACACGGAGTCACGCAAGCTGAAGGCGGCCGTCGGCAACCGGCGCGGCGCGCACTTCGACGAACTGCGGCTGTTCGAGCACGTACAGCCCAAACTGAACCAGAGCCCGGAAGTGATCGCGCTGGACAGCACGCGGCTGCTCTTCCGCCTGTACCAGTTGCTGCTGCGGTGGGACTGAAGTTCAGTCCTCGACGAGGCCCTGCGAGGCGAGGAACGCCTTCGCATCCTCGACGCTGCTGAAGACACGCGAGCCGAGCGCGTCGAGTGTGTCCACGACGTCGTCATCGGCAGCGTCGTCGTACGCCGCGTCGACGATCTTCGACCGCTCGACGCGGCCCTCGTTGGCGAAGCCGTTCTCGATGTAAGGGGCGACTCTGCTCCACTGGATGGCCATGCCTGCTCCTTGGTCAGTCGGGGAACCCGGCGGAGTATAGCGGCCAGCCGCGCGAAGGAAAACGGGTCAGCCGCCGGAGCCGGCGGTGATGTCGCGGCGGCGGTAGACAACGAAGGCGACGGCGATGAAGGCCACGATGTACAGCGCGAGAATGATCGCGGCGACCTCCGGGGAGTGCAGGCCTTGCGACACGACCTCTCTCCGCGACGGGCCGAAGCGCGGAAGGGGCTCGGGCACGACGTTCTGGAGCGTGATGACCTGGGTGTTGGCGTTGATCAGCCAGTTGGGGATGGACTTCCAGGGATTGCCGCCCAGGCGCATGAGGTTGCTGACAACGGGCTCGAGGAAGGCGACGCCCATGCCGGTGCCGACGCCCGCGAGCGTCGAGCGGCCGAGGACCGCCGCGGCGAAGGCCAGCGACACGTACGGCGCCATGACGAACAGCGTGCGCGCGTAGGCGAAGAACTGCTCTTTCACGAAGCCGGCGGTGAGGAACGAGAAGTCGGAGCCGCCGCTAGTGAGCGTGATGACCGTGCTGTACGCGAGCGCGACCGCCACGGCCAGCAAGGCGCCAGCCGCAATGAGCGCTGAGACGACGACGAGGCGCGCGCTGATCAGGCGCAGGCGGCCGCTCGATGCCGTCGCCATCAGGCGGACGGTGCCCCAGGCGTACTCGCTGCCGACGGCGCCAGCCGCCAGGATGACGGCGAGCAGTGTGCCGAACGTCGACACGATCTCGAGCGAAAACGGCACGGCGCCCTGGAGGAAGAGCGCGCGGCGCAGATCCTCGCCTGTGAAGCGAATGCCGTTCTGGCGATCGCCGAAGAACGTCACGCGGCCGCTGATGTTCCAGAGGACGGAGTAGAGCAGGATGACGAGGCCGACGAGAAGCAGCCCGACGACCCAGGTCATCATGCGCTTGCGGAGCTTGTAGAACTCGACAGCCATCAGCCGCGGCATGTTCACGCGTGCATCTCCTCGCCGGTCAGCTCCAGGAAGACGCTCTCCAGCTCGACCTCCCACGGCGCCAACTCGGCCAGGTAGACGCCGCGCTGCGCCAGTGTCATGTTCAGTTCCGCCGACTTGGCCGTGGGAGCGGCGGCGCGCACATAGCCATCGACGCGGTCGACGGACGTGATCCAGGGGATAGCTGCCAGGGCCTGCGCGAGCGCGTCGTTGTCATCGGCGCGCAGGCGCAGGTACTGGCCACGGCCGAGCAACTCGTTCACCGTGCCCTGCGCGACCATCCGCCCCTTCTTGACGATCGCGACGCGGTCGCTGACGGCCTGCACCTCGTGCAGGAGGTGGCTGCAGAGGAAGACCGTGCGGCCCTGGCGCGCCAGCTCAGGGATCAGCTCGCGCACCTCGCGTGTGCCGGCGGGGTCGAGGCCGTTCGTAGGCTCGTCCAGGATGATCAGCTCCGGGTCACGGAGCAGCGTTGACGCGATGCCGAGCCGCTGCTTCATGCCGAGCGAGTAGGTCTTGTACGCGTCACGCTTGCGTTCATGGAGTCCGACGAGCTCGAGCATTTCGTCGATGCGGGTGTCGGGGATGTCGCCGAGCATGATGGCCAGGGCACGGAGGTTGTCGTAGCCAGAGAGGTAGGGGTAGAAGGCGGGCGTTTCGACGACGGCGCCGATGCGGCGGAGCGCCGGCCAAGGATGTGTGGCCATATCGCTGCCGAACACAAGGGCGCGGCCGTGCGTTGGACGCACAAGACCGAGGACCATGCCGACCGTCGTGCTCTTGCCGGAGCCGTTGGGGCCGAGGAAGCTGAAAACCTCGCCGTCGAACACCTGGAGGTGCATGTCGGCGACGGCCGTGATGCGGCCGTACTGCTTCCACAGCCCCTCGGTGCGCAGGATCTCGCGGCCTTCGGACACCACACCACCTCGTAACGTCCATCTTAACAGTCGTTAGGGCTGGCGGACGGACCCCAGGCGCTACGGAAGCGTTACGGCGAATGATGACGGCGCTTGAAAGTGCCGCTTTGGATTCGCTAGGATGCGCGGGCCGGGCGCGCACCCGGTTGACCTTTCCCCGGTAGCTCAATGGTAGAGCAATCGGCTGTTAACCGATGGGTTGTAGGTTCGAATCCTGCCCGGGGAGCCAGCTTTGAGATTCAGAAGCCGCCGACGAGGCGGCATTCCTGTGTCCGGAGACATCCTCGCTCTTGCCGCAGTGCGCTGCAGACGCGTTTCGGCGCCAGCCATCCCGCCGGCGTAGGCGGCTCAGTGCTCCAGCCGCAGCGGATGGCGGCGGACCTCGACGCCAGCGGCGCTGAAGCGGACGATGTTCACGGTCTTCGCGATCTCGGGCGAGCCGGAGTAGTAGGCCGGCACGGAGCCGTCGCCGACGGGCTGAGGCACGTCCCAATGGCCGAGCGCGACGTAGTCAGCGCCGGTGGCGGCGATCTCGTGGTCGTGGATCAGCCAGCCACGGTGCGCGTCGTGCGGGCCGGTGACCCAGTGACCGTGGGCGACGACAACGTGCCAGGGCATCGACCGCTCCCCCACCGACGCAAGGGGCGACATATCGGCATAGGCGACGTGCGGCAGGCCGGTGACCTCAAGTCCGAGGTGAGGGAAGCGCACCGAGTCGCCGACGCTCACGCCGAGCACGTACACGTTGGGGACATCGGCGATGCCGCGGCGATATACCGCATCGGGCGTGGCGGGGTCGTGGTTGCCGGGGAGGATCACGACGTCGAGCGCCGACGCCGCCAGCATGCGGGCCACGCCCTCGACGACGTGCGCGGGCGCGCGGTGGCTGTCGAAGACGTCGCCGGCAAGGATGAGCGCGTGCGCCTGCGCCTCGTGGGCCGCTTCCAGGACCGCCTCCAGCGTCGCCAGCTCGCCGCGGCCGTGGGTGCGTCCGCCGATGTGGAGGTCGGACGTGTGGGCGAGGACGAGCTCCGGCGGTGAGCCGGAGTGGTGGCCATTGGCGTGGCTGTTCGACATCACACTACATTCTCGCCCGCGGGCGCGCGGCGCGGAAGCGGCGGCGTTTGACCGTTTGCGCGACGGACCGTAAGCACTCGACGGGGGAGAGTGCTAAGGCGATGAGGCGCGCGTTTGATTGACCTTTGTTACTGTTGACCTCACCCCCCGTCCCCCTCTCCACCGTGGTGGCGAGGGGGAGCTTGCCCCGAGATTCCGGACTCAGCAAGAGCGTTGCTCCTCGTGCCGAGACTGTTCGGCACTTTTCGGTTTGCGGAGCTGGCGCTGTCGCCGGGCGTTGCAGCATGACTGTGTGTCCTTGACCGAGACTGTTCGGCAATTTTCGGTTTTTCGACCGCAGGGGCCGCGTCCGACGCGACGGGCGCCGGCGATGGCGGGCAGTCCGAGCGTACGCCGGGCGGAGGTGAAGTCAAAGCGCGCCGGGTCACATGGGCTCCCAGAAGTCCGCGCGTGGCCGAGGCAGCGCCGGGGAGGGACGGCTGGGCTACAATCTCCGCAGCAGCGTCGCAGGCCGCGGCGCCGCAGCGAGAAGGTCTGGGCCATGCGCATCCAGACGGGACAGCTTGTGAGCCTGGGGTACGGGCGCTACGTCCGCTCCGACGAAATCGTGCGGGTCGCTCGTCCGCAGCGGCCGACACACGCCCCGGACCCGCGCACGCCGATCGGCGGACCCCAGCACGAGCGCGAACGCGCCACCGCATGAATTCTTGGGCCCCCACACCCCACAGTACCGCCGGCCCCCAGACGGCTCCGCCGCCGCTACGCGGGGGGTCTGCCGATTCCGACGTGTAGAGCGCATGAAGGAGAGGTAGATACTGCCATCAATAGTATCAGCTTGACATACCGGATAGAATGTATCGTGCATGATCCGCCATCAGCTCACGGCTCGAGAACTCGACGTGCTGCTGCTCGTCGCCCAAGGGCGGACCGATCAGCAGATCGCCGCACAGCTAGGCATCGGCCGACGTACAGTCAGCAGACACGTCTCGGTGGCCCTGGGGAAGCTCGAAGCTGAGACTCGCACAGAAACAGTGCGGATAGCCTTGGCACAGAAGGTGCTCCGTTTCGACGCAGACTCTGAACGGTTCGTGGCTGGCGGTGGGCGGCAAGCCGTGTGAGGCCAACAACCTCCTGCTCGCACTGGCGCACGGAACGCAATCTTTTCATGACCTCCAGCCGCACGCGGTCGCTCTGGGCTTCATCTAGAGTCAAGACCAAGAGCTGACACGTCAGCGGCTAAGGGTTGTTTACCGGAGGCGCAGCAGCGTACAAATTCACGGGCGATGCTCCTATAATTCCTCCCGTCTTTGACTTGAACAGTGTCATAAATTCCTTCTGTTCGTTGGCCGCGAACGGTGCAGGTGCGGGCTTCTGAACCAGGGTGAACACCGCCACGCTGCCGTCCGAGAACAATCTGTCTGACACCATCCATATCGTGGACGGATCGGCGAGTTGCGATTCAGACACGAGCCCCTCGTTGAACAGGTACGCGGCAGCCGCGTTACGCAATGCTACAGCGATCGGCTTATCAGCCAGTTTGTATTCGCACGTGTGGAGCTCCGGATCCGATGCCTGCAGCGCCAACGGCCGCACGCTCTGCACATCATTCGGAAGATCAGTAGGAGCATCGCTGTTCGCGACGAACATTCGGTTTAGACCGACTGCCTCCAGAGCGGAATTGGGTGCCGCTAAGAGTTGAGCGCGGACTCCGTGGGCGCGCGGGTCAGCCGGGGCTGCACCAGGGTTGAGCGTTACAAGGAAACCGGAAGTCGCAGGGTTGTCGAGCGGACAGAGATCCGTCCCAGGCGGAATGTTCTTCGCACTGGCTTGAGTGTTCTCAACACTTCCGCGGGATTCGCCTATCTTCATCATCCCCAGGGCGGCAATGAGAATCACTAGAACTCCGCATCCTACCAGCCAGCGGAAGCGCCTCGTTAGCAGAGCCTCCATGACCGAACCTCCTTAGTCACCTAAATGTTGCGCGACACGGCGATCCACACCGTCTACAAGCCGCGAGTGTGCAGAGAGGCTAATATCCGAAGCCCCCTGCGTACTCAACACGTTCACTACCCGGCCTCTCCGCCATATGGTCTTCATCTGTGTCTCGAACTGCGCCGGATCGGGACCGAGAACGCCGGTGATCGTCGCACTCTCGTCACCCCAGTGAGCGGCGATTTCGCGGAGATTGAAATACTGGCCCTCGCTCGGCTGGGTGTCGCGCGCGTACTCGTCGTGTGCAGCCTGGTCGGTCGAGAACACCAACACCCGGTCATACACTTCGAAGATGCCGGAGTGTGAGGAGACGAAAGTACCGCTTATCGGCAGAAGCGGCAGGGGCTTACCGGACGGATCATATCCGTTCCGACGCGCGACTTCATCGATTTGTGCGCGGCCTTCACCGGTTACGGCAGTCATGGTTACATAGCCGCTCAGGAAGCACTCCTGGGAGGTGTCGCGCTGCTGCGGACTCTCGAGTTCTGGGTGTCGAGTGAGCTCGCACGCGCCCCAGAGGAATCGCTTGAAGCCAGGAAGATCTGATTCAGTCACGACCACCGCTCTCCCCAGTGTCGGCCCGCGTCCAGCTAGACACCCGGACAGCAGCAGAAATAGAATGGATGCCATCCAAGCTAGCCGACGCGCATGCACGAGGAACCCTAACTGCCACCCCAATTCTTGTAGCTGTTATTGGACAACCACTGGACATGCATCGGAGAATTCGCGCAGTCTGAGTTGAAGCCCCAGTTGTACCAGTTCGTACCGTCCGGGCTCCATTGAATGGCAGACCAAGTGGCCGGACCCATCGACCCTGGCTGGTAGACTTCACCTTGCGAATCGCCGGTGCCGTACAGGTTGTAGTTATCGCTGGCCGTCGGCTGCCAGACTTGCGCTCCGTCGCTTCGCGCTGCATATATCTTCGCGTGGAAGGCACTGGAGTGGTTTGCTTTGAAATTGTATGTCGAACCAGGCGTCATGTAGTTCCAAACGTTATCGTGCTCGTTCAGACCATTGTTAACGGTGTAATAGTATTGAAGCCCGGAGCTGAAGCAGCCGCACCCGATTCCATAGCCGCTGTACCAGCCAACTTCCAACGCCCCCTGAGTGGACTCATTGATGACCCACACCGCTTCGTCGCTGAACCCCGTCGGTTGCGTGTTGTACCATCCCGAGCTTGGCGTCGACGATGTGCCGGCAGTTCCATACTGCGTGCCCGTGCCTGACACGGCTCGTGCATACCACCTGTTCTGGTCCGTGAGGCAGTCAGTCTGACCTGCCCCCGGTCTTTGATCCACTTATAGTGCGAGCCCGACCGGGTCCAACTGCTCTGCAGTGGGCCTCGTGAGGGAGGCCCGGAACTCCTCCGGCGTCATGTTGGCGAGCGAGCTGTGTGGCCGCTCGCGATTGTACTCCACCCTCCAGGCCTCGACCTTCTCCCGGGCATCCCAGATCGTCGTGAACCAGTGGAGGTTCAGGCACTCGTCGCGGAACTTGTCGTTGAAGCTCTCGACGAAGCAGTTCTGCACCGGCTTGCCCGGGTCGATGAAGTGCAGCTGCACGCCGCGCGCGTACGCCCACTGGTCGAGCGCCTTGCTCGTCAATTCCGGCCCGTTGTCCATGACGATCGTGCGCGGCGCCCGGCCCCGCTCGCTGATGATCCGCTCGAGCACGCGCGCGACCCGCACGCCGGACAGCGACGTGTCGACCTCGATCGCGAGGGCCTCCCGCGTGCAGACGTCGAGCACGTTCAGCGTCCGCAGCCGCCGGCCCCACCAGAGCTGGTCGTGCACGAAGTCCAGGCTCCACACCTCGTCCGGGCGCTGCGGCCGCGGCGCCGGCGTACGGGCGACGCTGCACGCCCGTTTGCGCTTCTTCCGCCGTATGCTCAGCCCTTCCTCCCGGTAGATCCGCTCGACGCACTTGTGGTTCACCAGCACCCCCTCGCGGCGCAGCAGCACGTGCAACCGCCGGTAGCCGTAGCGCCGTTTCTCCGCCGCCAGCTCGCGCAGCCGCGTGCGCACGGGCGCGTCATCACGCCCGTGGCCCTCGTAGCGCAACGTCGATCGTCCGATCCGGATCAGCCCGCAGGCGCGACGCTCCGAACACGGCCGGTGCTCCTAGACGTGGCGCACCGCCGCTCGCTGCGCCGCGGGCGTCACCAGTTTCGCGACGCGACGTCCTTCAGCGCGGCGATATCGAGCGCCTGGTCGGCGACGATCCGCTTCAACCGTCGATTCTCGTCCTCGAGCTGCTTGAGCCGCTGTGCGTCGCCGACGCTCATCCCGCCGTACTTCGCCTTCCAGCGGTACAGCGTCTGCGGCCCGACGCCGATGCGCCGGCACAGCTCCTGCGTGGGCGTCCCGCCCTCGTGCTCCCTGAGGAAGCCGACGATCTGCTCCTCCGTGAACCGGCTCTTCCGCATTGGTCCTCCTTGCCCCTGACGGGGCCATTATCCCGGAGGACTCGCATCTCGACTGGATCAGTTTTCGGGGGGCAGGTCAAGTCAGCGCGGCACTCGCGGTCCCCCCCAACATGACCGAACCTAACCCCAAGGCAGAAGCCGCTACCAATAGCGCTCTATCTCTGCGAATGACCATCGCCATTTCCTTTCAAGAGCCCAGTACGTGCTTTGTCTACCAGCAATTCCCGGGCATCGTTTTCCACGTCTAGCAAGAAGCGAAAACGATTACGAAGTTGATACCAATCCTCACGCCATAGGGCATAGTTTATGAGATCCCAGAATCGGTCCTGGAAAAAGGTGTGTTCCTTCGCTCGTCCCTCCTCCTTGAACCCCCCGCGTTCCAGCATCTTGCACACCTGAGGGTTGTACTCGAATACCTCAGCATAGACCTTTCTGAACGGAAAGTGATCAAAGAGGTAGTTTAAGAATAATAGCGTGGCCTCTGCTCCGTGGGGTTTATTCTGGTAGGGGCTCGAGAAGTATGCCAAGAAGAGAACCCAGCCGTCGGCCATATTTGCGTTGTAGCCTTGAACGTAACCTATTGCTCGGCGCGACGCAGAGTCTTCCGCGATCAGTGTATTGGTCGTTCTAAGAATGTTTTCAAGTTCCGCGCGGAACTCATCGAACGGTGGCATGCGGCGATTGCCGTGAAGCATCTGGAGCGTCGACGCGTCAGCACGCCACCCGAACAGAAGTCGCGTGTCATCGGGCAAGACCGGCCGCAGATTGACCCAACGTCCCTGAATACCCATTGCTTGTTCCGAGGTACCAGACGGGCTCTCTAATTCGGAACCGATAGCCACCACAAACACCTCTCAGGCAATCCGAAGTCTTGCCGGATCCCGCACTGGACCCGGCCGGCGCAACGAGTCGAATCAACCTTCGCCACGAACGTGCCGGTCACGAGTGCGCCGTCTCCGAAAGCAGTCTTCGCTACGCTCTTGTTGAAAACGACAGACTCCAGATCGAACCGCGCAATCAAGTTATGCGCACGACTGAGTCTAGGACCCACGGATCAATTGTCCCCGCTCAAACCGCCGACCGATAGAGGAATAGTCCGGGGGGATATTTCCCTTCGTCAGCTGAGAGCGATGGCCTTGCGCGCCAAGGAGACAGTACGGCCACGGCTGCGCGTCGACGTAGAGGAACCTACTGAGGCGATTCGGTTACCCGCCCGACCTCCTAGACGAAGCGGTCAAGACCGTACTGCAACAAGCTAAACTGCTGGCTGACGCGTGGGGCTGGGCTACAATCTCCACAGCAGCGTCGCACGCTGCGGGATTGCACCGAGGAGGTCTGGGCCATGCGAATCCAGACGGGGCAGCTCGTGAGCCTGGGCTACGGCCGCTACGTCCGCTCCGACGAGATCGTCGCGGTGGAGCCGATCACGGAGGGACGCGGGCCGGGACGCCGTTGCCTGGTGTGGGTGCGCGGCGTACCGGACCCGATCGTGGCGTCGCGCTCGCAAGCGGCGATCATCGAGGACATGGTGACGCCGGCGGAGCCGGTGGCCGGCGGGGCGGCGGCCATCCGCGGCGTCGTCCCGCGCAGGGGGCGCGCCGCGCCGACGCCGCGCGCCGCGGCGGCGAAGGCGCCAACACGCGCGCGCAAGGCCGCGCCGGCGCGGGCCGGCGGCGGCAAAGGGGCTCCGCGGCGCCGGTGAGCGGGGTCTCGCTGACGGGTTCAAACCAGGCAGGACTCGGCACTCGTCCACCATGTCACACCGGTCTGCTTGCGGCCGTCCGCC
>Ga0153916_10000577_pt1 | contig 25105 bp, 24 predicted proteins | sample Opewatmetagenome_FD_109642 | JGI IMG/M metagenome (GOLD analysis project Ga0153916, IMG submission 109642) | Freshwater wetland microbial communities from Ohio, USA - Open water 3 Core 3 Depth 4 metaG | ecosystem: Environmental > Aquatic > Freshwater > Wetlands | place: USA: Ohio, Lake Erie...
GTCCGGCAGGCCGGTCAGGAAGTCCACCAGGCGCGCCGCGAACGCCGGGTCGAGGTTGGCGGTGGGCTCGTCGAGCAGGAGCACCTTGGGACCCACCGCCATGATGGCGGCGAGCGCCACCCGTTTCTTCTCGCCGCCCGACAGCTCGAAGGGCGGCCGCTCCAGGAACTTGGCGACGTCGAACTCCCGCGCCCACCGTTCCACGCGAGCCTCCACGTCCGGAAGCCCGAGCTGTCGCGGGCCGAAGGCGATCTCGTCCGCCACCGACGGGTTGAAGAGCATGGCGTCCACGTTCTGGAAGAGGAGCCCGACCTCGCCGCGGAAGCGTCGGCGGAAGGCCGCCTGGTCCAGCCGCCGGGCGTCGAGCCGCTCCCCACCGTAGGTGATCCGCCCCGCCGTCGGGAAGAGGAGGCCGTCGAGCAGCTTGAGGAGCGTGGTCTTGCCGCAGCCGTTGACGCCCAGCAGCACCACGCGCTCGCCCGGCGCGACGGAGAAGGAGACGTCGCGCAGCACGTCGCGGCCACCCAACTCGAAGCCGACGCCCTCGACGGCGAAGGTCACCTAGAACCCCCGCGAGCGCATGGCGTCCGAGATGTCCCGCGCGTTCCGGGTCGAGAGGGTGAAGAGGGCGGCCGTGATGCCACCCGCGCCGCGGAGGAGGTCGAGCGGGCCGGGCCGGCGTGGCATCCGGCTCCTCAGCCCCTGGAGCGATTCGGTCGAGAGCAGTCGCAGGGCGTGGATCTGGGCCAGGGTCACGGCCAGCAGGCGGGAGATGGTGGGGAACGGAGCGAGCGCGCGGAGCGCATCGACCCGATCCAGCACCGAGAACGTCACCAGCCCCATCAGGGCGGCGCGCGCGGCCAGCGCCACGAAGGGCTCGAGGGGGGGCCAGGTCCCGCCGATCAGCCGGAGCCAGGCCAGGGAGAGGAAGGAGAGCCCCACCGTCACGGGCACCACTGAGCGCAGGGTGCGGCCGAGATTGCGCCCCAGGCCGCGCCAGAAGAGGAGCGCGGCGAGGGCGCCGGCGCCCGACAGGACCCGGAGGTCCCGGCTGGCGGAGATGGCGAAGAGCGCCGCCAGCCAGGCGACGAGGAGCAGCCGGCTCCGGCCCGGGTCAAGCCGCGACGCCACGAAGGTTGGCCTTTCGCACCAGCGAGAGGGCGAAGAACGTGTAGAGCCCCTCCACCAGGCCCGCCACGGTCAGGCTCGGCACCATCATGGCCGCGAGGGTGACCGCCAGCGGCATCGGGAAGTAGCTCGCGTCGAGCCGATGCTGGAGTCCGAGCGCGCCCGCCACCGACAGGGTGGCCGCCTGCGTGGCCACCCATCCGGCCAGGAAGAGCGCCACCTTCTCGGAGAACCGCCGGAGGAGCCGCCAGACGAGCCAGCCCGCCAGCGGGCCGGCCAGCCCCATGGCGAGCGCGTTGAGCCCGAGCACGGTGATGCCCCCCGCCCCGAAGAAGAGCGCCTGGACGAGGAGCACCAGCGACTCGCACACGAAGGCCACCAGCGGGTGGAAGAGCAACGCCAGCACCATCACGCCCACCAGGTGCGTCGAGGTGCCCCCCGGCACCGGGATCATGATCGTCTGGATGACGAAGGCCAGGGCCGTGAGGGACCCGATGACCGGGAGCGACTCCGCCGCCGCGCGCCCGAAATGGCGGCGCGCCGCCCAGGCCCACAGCGGCGCGGCGACGGCATAGGCGGGGAGGCTGATCTGTGGCGAGACGAAGCCGTCCGGGATGTGCATGGGCAGCTCGCGCCTAGAACCACGTCACGGCGCGGTCCGTTTCCGACGGTACGCCAGGATGAGCGCCGCGAAGACCGCGCCGATGACGGCGAGCCCGGCCAGGGGGCGGAGGACGAAGGCGGCGCTCGACATCCCGCCGGCGGCGGGCGCCGCCGGAGCGCCTGCCGGGCCCCCGGCGTCGATGCCGACGTCGAGCCCGTGGCCATCCTCGTCGATGATCTTGACGCGCCACGTCCCGGGCACGTCGGGCACGAAGGCCACCCAGCCGTTCCGGTCGGTGCGCCCCTGCTGGTGGGGAACCCCGGGATCGGCCGGCGAGTAGACCTCGCAGGCGGCGTGGGCCAGGGCCTCGCCATCCGCGTGGTAGGCCCTGACGGCGATGGCCTTGCCCCGCGCCACCTCGTGGAGCGTCTCGTGAGCCGCGGCCGGGGCCGCCACCAGGACCGCGGCCGCGGCGGCCAGGGCTGTGAGGCGCGGTAGCACGATATGCCCCAGCGTGTTACCGAACCGGCGCCGGCCGGTCAAGCGGATATTGCCGCGTCCCCCGGTGCCGGGCCGCCCCTCTACCTCTTCGCCGGCCGCATCTCCGCCCCGAGGTCCCTGAGCTTCTTCTCCACCGCCGCCCGCTGGCCGGGGCGCTCGCCCTCGATCCCCTGCTCGAAGGCCCTGAGGGCGCGGCGGTAGGTCTTCTCGGCGTCGCCGAGCCGCCGCGAGGAGCGGTAGGCGTCGCCGAGGTGCTCGAGGATGGTCGGCTCCGCTCCGGAGAGAGCGTCGGCCTTCTCCAGGATGGGTATGGCCTTGGCGAAGTCCCCCTGCTTGAAGTAGACCCAGCCCAGAGAGTCCATGAAGAAGGCGTTGTCGGGCTTGAGATCGAGCGCCTTCGACACCATCCGCTCGGCCTCGTCGAGACGCACCCCGGCGTCGGCCCAGCTGTAGCCGATGAAGTTCAGGGCGTCGGCGTGGTCGGGGCTCACCACCAGCAGCGCCTTCATCTGCGCCACCGCCGCCTCGTGGTCCCCCGCCTTCTCGTAGGCCACGCCCAGGGCGTAGAGCAGCGTCTCGTCGCGGGGTTTCACCTCCAGCCCGCGCCTCAGCACCTCGATGCCCTCCTTGAAGCGCCCGAGCTTGGCCAGGCTCGAGGCCAGTGCCTCGCGCAGCTCGGCCGTGCCCTCCAGTCCCTCGGGATCGCCCTTGCGCTCCCCCAGGGCCCTCTGCAGCAGGTTCACCGCCTCGGCGGTCCTGCCTCCGCGCTCCAGGACGTAGGCGAGCATGGTGACGAGCCGGACGTCGCGGGGGCGGGCCCGCAGCGCCGGCTCGATGGCCTTCTCCGCCTCGGCATGCTTCCCGATCTGCGACAGGCAGTAGGCCAGGTTCATGCGCGCGCTGGCGTACAGCTCGGCCTCGGTCGACGGAACCGTCGCGAAGGACTGGGCCGCCTCGCCCCAGCGCTTCCGGTCCTGGAGGGCGAGCCCGAGGACGAAGTGGAGCCGCGGATCGGACCCGTCCGACCGCAGGCCATCCTCCGCGGTCCGCTGCGCCTCCTCCGGGTGCCTGGCCTCGAGCCAGGAGAAGGCCACCCTGAGGCGCGCGTCGACCGCGTCGGGAGCCACCTGCAGCAGCTGTCCGAACCAGGCGCGCGCGGCCGACCGGTCGCCGGCGGCGAGCGCGAGCTTGCCCAGGCCGAGCAACGCCTCGAGGTCGTCGCCGTCCCGCTTCAGCAGCTCCTCGTAGGCCTGGCGCGCCTCCCCGGGGCGCTTCCGCGCCAGGCCCAGCTGCGCCAGCTTGCGCCAGGCCTCGGCGTCGCCAGGGGCTCGCTCCACCGCCCGCCGCAGGTACTTCTCGGCCCGATCGAGATCGCGCTTCTCCAGGTAGTAGCGCCCCATCTCGCGCAGGCCGTCCGCCTCGCCGGGAACGCGCGTCGCCAGGTCCTCGAACGTCCGCGCCGCCGCCTGCTCGTCGCCGGATTCCAGATAGAGCTCCCCCAGCACGCGCCAGGGCTCCGGGTCGGGCGCGACGTCCTCGCCCTCCTTGCGGGCCTCCTCCGCCAGGGCCACCTCGGTGCGGATGGAGGCGCGCGCCTCCTCGATGGCGGCGGCATTCTTGCGCTGGGAGGCGTAGATCCTCCCGAGCAGCAGGTGGGCGTCGGCGGCCGCCGCGCCGTCCGGGTCGGCCTCGACGGCGCGGTGGGCCTCCTCCTCGGCGCGGCCGACCTGCGCCAGCCGGGCCAGCGCCTGGGCCAGCGCCAGGTGCAGCTGGGAACTGCCGGGATCGTGCGCCAGGGCGAGCTGGAGCTCCTCGGCGGCGGTGCGGTAGTCCCCGTCGGCCTCGGCACTGCGGGCGCGCAGGTAGTGGGAGAAGGCGCGGGCGGAGGCGTAGCGGGCCGGAGGGTCGGGGCGCGTCGCCTCCCGCACCGCCTCGGGGTCGGGCGCCGGGCCGGCCCGTCCCGCGGCGCAGGAGGTGGCGGCGAGGACCAGGGCCAGTGCCAGGCGTGCGGTGAGCCTCAATCGGAATCCCGGGCGACGCGGCCGCCCGGGAGCAAGTGTAATGGCGGTCCGGACGGGCTTCAAAGACATCAGCGGCGCCGCCGCGGCTTGACCGCGGCGGGCGAGAGCACCGTCTCGGCGCTGCCGACGAGGACCCCGTCCAGGAGCGGGCGCGCCACCACCAGGGCCGCGCCGGCGGCCTTCAGCCGCGCGCCCCAGTCGCTCGCGCCCACCGCCACCACCGGCACCAGGCCGAGCTCGCGATCGGCGCGGAACCCCTGCAGCGTCTCGCCGCCGTCGGGGACGGCGGCGTGGAGGATCACCACGTCGGGCTGCAGGCGTGCCGCGGCCGCTCCGGCGGCGAAGCCCGGGGAGGCCTGTTCCACGGCGAAGCCCGCCTCGGCGAGCTGCCTCGCGCTCCCCTCGCGCCCGGGCCCGGGCTCCCCGACGACGAGTGCCTTGCGACGCGTGGCGACCGCGTCGTCGAGCTCGTCCGGCAAGGGCATGCCGTGGCGGATCATGAAGGCGCCCAGGTCCTCGCGGGCGATGCGCCGGTGCCCGCCGGGCGTGCGGTGCGCCTTGATTCGCCGGGCCTTGATCCAGTTGACGACGGTGGGAAGCGAGACGCCGAGGAGATGGGCCGCCTCGTAGGTGGTGTAGAACAGCCGCATGTCGCGGGAGGAGTGTACACCAGGCGGCGGTCACCGGAAGGGAGCCGTGACGTCCACGGCCGACGGGGGCTGTGGTAGACGAGGGGGATGGTTCCGTCCTCGTACCTGATGGCCGCCGTGCAGATGACGTCGACGGCCGATCGCCGGAAGAACATGGACACGGCGCTGCGGCTGGTGGGCGAGGCGGCGGAGCTCGGCGCCCGGCTGGTCGGCCTGCCGGAGAACTTCTCCTTCATGGGGCGCGAGGAGGAGCGCATCGCCGGCGCGGAGACGCTGGAGGGTCCCACCGTCTCGGCCCTGCGCGAGGTGGCGCGCTCGCGCGGCCTCCACGTCCTGGCCGGGTCGATCGCCGAGAAGGTGGACGAGCCGGGGAAGACCGCCAACACCAGCGTGCTCATCGCCGACGACGGCGCCATCGTCGCCTCGTATCGGAAGATCCACCTCTTCGACGTCGCCATCCCGGACGGCGCGCGCTATGCCGAGTCGGAGACGGTGCTGCCGGGGGACAAGGTGGTGATCGCGCCGACGGCCCTGGGGCGGGTGGGCCTCACCGTCTGCTACGACCTGCGCTTCCCGGAGCTCTACCGCGCCCTGGCGACCCTGGGGGCCGAGGTCATCACCATCCCCAGCGCCTTCACCCTCTTCACCGGGAAGGACCACTGGGAGGTGCTGGTCCGGGCTCGCGCCATCGAGAACCTGACCTACGTGCTGGCCCCGGCCCAGGTCGGGCGCCATTCCTCGACGCGGGTCACCTTCGGCAACGCCATGATCGTCGATCCGTGGGGCGTGGTGCTGGCCCGCTGCCCCGACGGCGAGGGGGTGTGCCTCGCCCCCTTCAGGCGCGACCGCCTGGAGCAGGTGCGGCGCGAGCTGCCGTCGCTCCAGCACCGCAAGCTGTAGGGGTCCGGCTACAGCTTGACCTGGACCTCGTAGCGGCGGTTCTTCGCCCTCTTCGCGGGCGTGTCGTCGGGCTTCACCAGCGGCTTCTCGGACCCCATCCCCACCGACTCGATGTCCGCCGCCGGCACGCCCTTGGCGATGAGCTGCTTCACCATCACGGCGGCGCGCTCCGCGGAGAGGGTCCTGTTCTTCTCGGCGTCGCCGGTGGAGTCGGTGTGGCCCGAGACCACGAACTTGAAGTTCTGCACGCCGGCGTTGGTCAGCTTCTTCTTGGCGTCGATGAGCGCGCTGGCCAGCTTCTTGGCCTTGCTGTCGCAGCCCTTCTCCAGCTCCGCCGTGCCGCTCTTGAAGGAGCACTGGTTCTTGCGCCCCTCCTCGAGGAGCTTCTTGTTGATCTGCTTCTCCAGACCGCCGGTGGCGGACTTGCCGGCGACCTTCTTGGCGGCGTCCCAGGGTGTCTGAGCGAGGACGACCATCGGTGCGGCGACGAGGACGGTGGCGAGCAGGACGCAACGCATTGTGACCTCCAATGTGAAGAGTGCGCCATCTTCGGCCCGTCCCCCCGGCCGGGACAAGCCCGATCTGCACGGCACCGGATGGGGCGAAGGGCCCTGCTCCGAAGGAGGGACGGGCAGCGCGCCGCGGCGCATCCCAGGCCACCTCCGGCGGCCGCCCGCCGTCGCCGGTCCGCGTCCGCCGATCCCCGCGACATCGCCGCGGCGACCGAAGCCCGTTCCGTCACTTCCCTTCGAACTTGAAGGAGACCTTGAGCTTCACCCGGTAGGCGGTGACCTTGCCGTTCTCGAGGTGCATGTCGAAGGCGCTCGCCTCGGCGACGCGCAGGTCGCGCAGCGATTTCGACGCTCGCGCGACGGCGGTGGCGGCGGCCTTCTCCCACGACTCGGGGCTCGAGCCCACGATCTCGATGACCTTGTAGACGCTGCTGGACATGGCGCTCTCCTCGCCGTCGCTCGACGGACATGACTACGAGGAGGGAAGCGGCCTGGAAAGGCAAGCGCCCGGTTGGGGGCGATCCACGCTCGGGTGGCGCGAGGCGTCCCGGCCGTCAGACCCCTTCGCCGCCGTCGCTCACGTAGACGGCGTCGGGGTGGGCGAGGTCGCGCAGCGGGTGTATCACCACGTCGCGGCGAACCGCCGTCAGCGTGCCGTCGGGCTCGAGGACCACCTGCCGGCAGTCGGAGATCCGCATGATCCCCTGCTTCCTCAGCGCCGATCGCAGCTCGGCCAGCGTCAGCAGCTCGCGCCTCAGGGCTCCCACGTGCACGCGGCCGCCGGTGACGATGCGGACGGGCCTGCCCTGCACGACGCGCTCGGCCCAGCGCCACCTCCAGGTCAGGAAGCCGACCAGCCAGTTCAGCGCCACCAGCGTCACGGCGCTCACCAGGCCTCCCGTCAGGGAGTTGTCCCCGGCGTTGATCGAGTTCTGCACCGCGTTGGAGATGACGAGGAGGAGCACGAGGTCGAAGCTGGTCATCTGCCCCAGCTCGCGCCGTCCGGCGAGCCGGAGCACTGCCAGCAGGAATGCGTAGACGACCACGGCGCGCACGACCAGCGCTGGGATGGACGCTTCCGGAACGAGGAGGTGGGACATGCCGCAGAGGATAGCCGCTCCCGGCAGCCCTCGGGCCACCCCCCCCTCCCCGATGCCCGGCGAGCCGGACCCTCACGCCATCCGCTTGTGGAACCGGGCCGCGGCGAGGCCCAGGATGGCGAGCCCGAAGGCCAGCAGGGCCACGAGCTGGAACCAGACGTCGGCGAACCCGGCCCCCTTGAGCAGGATGGCGCGGGCCGCCTCGGCGAAGTAGCGCAGCGGGTTGAGGTAGGTGACGGCCTGCAGCCAGGCCGGCATGGCGCCGATGGGCGTCATCACGCCCGAGAGCAGGATGGCCGGCAGGGCGAAGAGGAACCCGGCCAGGAAGGACTGCTGCTGGTTCGAGGAGACGGTGGAGATGAGGAGGCCCACGCCCAGCGTGGAGAGCAGGTAGACGAGGGTCCCCGCGAAGAGGACGAGCAGGCTGCCGCGCAGCGGGATGTCGAAGATCCACGAGCCGGCCGTGGTCACCAGGAGCACGTCGAAGAGCCCGATGAAGACGAAGGGGGTCATCTTGGCCGCCAGCAGCCAGAGCGGCTGGATGGGGGTCACCATCACCTGCTCCAGCGTCCCCACCTCCCGCTCCCGCGACAGCCCCATGGCGGTGACGATGGTGGTCACGATCACCAGCAGCATGGAGAGGATGCCCGGCACCATGAACGGGGCGGTCCGCAGGCTCGGGTTGTACCAGAGGCGCGGCGCCACCGTCGGCAGCGCGGGCGAGGGGAGGCCCTGCCGCTCCAGGCGATCCCGCATCATCGACTCGGCCACCTCGCCGAAGTAGCGGGAGACGGCGCCGGCGGCCACGTTGGAGCGGTTGGGGTCACTGCCGTCGAGCACCACCTGGACCTCGGCCGGCCGCCCCGCGGCCAGGTCGGCGCCGAAGCCCGGCGGCAGCACCACCGCCGCCGCCGCGTCCCACCGATCGATGAGCCGCTCGGCCTCGGCGGCGTCGCCCGCCACGGCGGTGCGGCGCAGGGTACCGTCGGCGAGCAGGCGCCGCAGGTGCTCGCGGCTCTCCGGGCTCCGGTCGCGGTCGGCAACCACCGTGGGGATCCGGTCGACGTCGAAGTCGACCGCGAAGCCGAAGAGGATCGTCTGGATGAGCGGCGCGGCGACGAGCATGAACATGACCCGCCGGTCCCGCACCGTCTGCAGCACCTCCTTGCGGACGGTCGCCGCGAACTGCACCCGGGCCAGGCCCGGCCGCCGGCCGCCGATCACGCCAGCCTCCGCTTGAAGCGCCCGGTGGCCACCGCCAGGATGGCCAGGGCCAGGATGGCCATCGCCAGCAGGTCCGGCCAGAGCACGCCGAGCCCGTTCCCCTTGAGCATCACCCCGCGGAGCCCCCGGACCAGGTAGCGGGCGGGGACGACGTACGAGAGCACCCGCAGCGCCAGCGGCATGTTCTCCAGCGGGAAGAGCATGCCGGAGAGGAGCATCGAGGGGAGGAGCGCCGACAGGGCACCGGCCTGGGTGGCGACGAGCTGGTTCTTGGTGACCACGGAGATGAGGAGCCCCTGCCCCAGCATCCCGATGAGGAAGAGGAACCCGAAGGCGAAGACCGCCAGCGGGCTCCCCTGGATGGGAACGTCGAAGACCGCGGTGCCGACGCCGACCACGAGGAGGAGCTGGAGGATGCCGAGCCCCAGATAGGGCAGGAGCTTGCCGAGGATGATGTCGAGGCGCCCCACCGGCGAGGCGAAGAGCTGCTCCATCGAGCCGCGCTCCCACTCGCCGGCCACGGTGAGGGCGGTGAGGAGCACCGCGGCGATGGCCATGAGGTAGGCGGCCAGGCCCGGGACCAGGTACTCGGCCGAGCGCGCCTCGGGATTGTAGAGGGTGTAGACCTTCACCTGGAGCGGCGGCTCGGCCGAAAGGCCGGCCCGCCGCGCGCGCGCCAGGCCGACCGAGCGGACGATGGCGTCGGCCTTGGCGAGGATCTGGTTGGCGGTGACCGGGTCGGCCCCGTCCACCAGGAGCTGCAGCCTCGGCCCGGCGCCGCGCGAGAGGTCGCGCTCGTAGTCCCTGGGGACGACCAGCAGCGCCAGGGCCCGGCCGCGGCGGAAGAGGTCGCCGGCCTCCTCCGGCCCGGCGCGGCGCGCCAGCGCGAACTCGCCCGGGGCCACGAAGGCGTCGACCAGCTCCCGCGAGGCGCGGGTGCCGTCCCGATCGGCCACCGCCAGCGGGATGTGATCCATGTCGAAGGAGACCCCGAAGCCGAAGAGGAGGAGCATCAGCACCGGCATCACCAGCGCCATGTAGAGCGTCCGCGGATCGCGGCGGATGTGGAGCACCTCCTTGGCGGCGATGGCCCCGACGCGGACCAGGAAGTGGCCGAGGCGCCGCTTCACGGCCGTACCTCCGCCGGCGCCGGGCCGGGCCGAGGCCGGCTCACCACCGCCAGGAACACGTCCTCCAGCGAGGGCTCCGCCTCCTCGACCGCCACCTCGGCGGCGCCGCCGGCCGCCAGGGCCGCCTTCACCGAGACGGCGTCCCAGAGCTCGGGCTGCACCCGCAGGTGCAGGCCCGAGCCGAAGGGCTCCACCGCGGCCACGCCCGGCCGGTCCGCCAGCGCCGCCGCGGCGGCCGCCAGGTTCCGGCCGCGGGCCACCAGCACCCGCTCGGGCACCCAGGTCCGCTTCAGGGCCTGCGGGGTGTCGAGGGCCACCAGCCTCCCGTCGGTCATGAGGCCGATCCGCCGGCAGTACTCCGCCTCGTCGAGGTAGTGGGTGGTCACGAAGACCGTCGTCCCCTCCCCCGACAGATCCCTGATGAGCCGCCAGAACTGGCGCCTCGCCACCGGGTCGACGCCGGCGGTCGGCTCGTCGAGGAAGACCACGCCCGGGCGGTGGAGGATGGCGCAGCCCAGCGCCAGCCGCTGCCGGATCCCGCCCGGCAGGGAGCCGGTGGTGGCGGACCGGAGCGCGCGCAGCCCGGTCAGCTCCAGGATCTCCTCGGCCCTCAGCGCCAGCTCCTTGCCCCACAGGCCGTACGCCCCGCCGAAGAAGAGGAGGTTCTCCAGGACCGGCAAGTCGAGGTAGAGCGAGAACTTCTGCGACATGTAGCCGATGGAGGACTTCACCGCCTCCGGGCGCTGGGCCACGTCGAAGCCGGCCACCCTGGCCTCGCCGCTCGAGGGGGCGAGGAGCCCGGTGAGCATGCGGATGGTGGTGGACTTGCCGGCGCCGTTGGCTCCGAGGTAGCCGAAGATCTCGCCGCGGGCGACGTCGAAGGTCACCTGGTCCACCGCGGTGAAGGCGCCGAACCGGCGCGTCAGCCCCACCGCCTCGATGCTCGGGCCGCTCATGCCGCCTCCGCCGCCTGGATGCGCGAGAGGAAGAGCTCCTCGAAGGTCCTCGTCCCCGAGGCCTGGATCAGCTCCCGGGGCCCACCCTCGAGCAGCAGCCGCCCGTGGTGGATGAGCCCGACGCGATCGCAGCGCTCGGCCTCGTCCATGTAGGGCGTCGAGACCAGCACCGCCATGCCGCCGTGGACGAACTCGTGGAGCAGTGCCCAGAGTTCCCGCCGGCTCACCGGGTCGACGCCGTTGGTGGGCTCGTCGAGGAGCAGCGCCTTCGGCTGGTGGAGGAGCGCGCAGGCGAGCGCCAGCTTCTTGTACATGCCTCCGGAGAGGGCATCGGCCCGCCGGTCGAGGAACCTGTCCAGCCGGGTGATGGCGAGGAGCCGCCGGGCGCGCTCCCGGTACACCGCCCGCGGCAGCACGTAGAGCCGGGCGAAGAAGGCCAGGTTCTCGGCCACCGTGAGGTCGCGGTAGAGGCTGTACTGCTGGGGCATGAGTCCGAGCGATTCGCGGACGGCCGAGCCTCCCCTGGCCGGATCCCGCCCCAGCACCCGGGCCGCGCCGCCGTCGAGGTCGATGAGCCCCGCCAGCGACCGGATGGCCGTCGTCTTGCCCGCGCCATCCGGCCCCACCAGCCCGTACAGCTCGCCGGCTCCCACCGAGAACGTGAGACCGGCGAGGGCCTCCACGGCGCCGAAGCGGCGGACCATGTCGCGGGCTTGCAGGGCGGGGGGCGGGGGGCCCGATCCCCTCTCCCCGCTCGCGGGGAGAGGGTCGGGGTGAGGGGAGAGGGAGGAGTTGCCCGGCTCCACCGTCGAGTTCGGGGTCGGTGTGGGCGTGGACATGGCAGTCGATCTCGGCGTCACCGCTCGGTTCCCGGCAGGATCACCTGCACCGGCATGCCCGGCCTGAGCTTCCGCTCCGGGTTCGGGAGCGTCACCTCGATCGGGTAGACGAGCCGGTCGCGGTCGCTCCGGGTCTGGATGTTGCGCGGGGTGAATTCCGCCTTGGCCGCGACGGTGGTGACCACCCCCTCGAAACGCTCCCCGGGCCAGGCGTCGGCGACCACCACCGCCTTGGCCCCGGGCCTGGCCGCGGCCAGCTCGGCATTCGGCAGGTAGAAGGTGGCCTTGGCCGGGTCGAGGGCCACGAGCTTCACCAGGGCCTGACCGGCAGGGACCAGCTCGCCGACCTCGTGGGGCAGGTCGTTCACCACCGCGTCGCGTGGCGCGCGCACCTCGCACTCCGCGACCAGGATGCGGGCACGGGCCAGCGCCGCGTCGCCGGCGCGGATCTGGGCCTCGGCGGCCCGGGTCTGCTGGGTGAGCCCCTCGGCCGCGGCCCGGGTCTGGTCCCGGCTCTGGTAGGAGACGTCGGAGGCCACGGCCTCGAGGCGTCTGGTCTGCCGCTCGGCGGCGTCGCGCTGCGCCACCTGCGCCGCCGCCTGGGCCCGCGCCGCGGCCAGCCGCGCCTCGGCCTCGGCGAGCTGTGCCTGCGGATCGGAGCAGTCGAGCAGGAGGAGGAGGGCGCCGCTCTTCACCTCGTCGCCCTTCTTGATCCGCACCTCGACCACCCGGGCGGTGACGCGCGAGGAAAGGTCGATGTCGGTCCCCTCGATCTCGCCCGAGCCTCCGGAGGGGGCGCTCTGGATCGCCGCCTGGACCCGCAACCGGTAGGCGAGCAGTCCGGCGAGCACGGCGACGACGGCGACCAGGAAGACGATCATGCGGCGCATGCTGGAGGCTCCTTGGCCCGCCGGCCCGCGGCGGCCGCGAGAGCCGATTGCCAGCGCCGTGCCGACTCGCCCCCGCGAGGCGCTGGCGGGTTTCCCCGGTGAAGGGCGCGGATTCCCGCCGGGAGGGGAGGTCGGCCGGCCCCGACCGGGGCGTGACCTCCGTCAGGAGATCCGAACGCCGCGTTCGGAACTCCTGACACCGCACCGGCGCGATCCGCTCGGAAGGGGCCGTATTTCCCTCGGCCGCGCCCGGCACCGTCCTTGCTCAGTCTCGCGGGGCGCGCGCTGCGCAGGAGACGCCAATGGTGATCGCCGTCGTGCTCGGAGTCGTCGTCGCCGCCACCGCCCCCTCGCCAGGGCAGGACGCCCCTCACCGCGACCCCCTCCCCGCAAGCGGGGAGACGGGGAAGGGCGCCTCGACCGCGACCCCGACGACGACCGCGATCCCTGCCGCGATCGCCGGGCGCCCGGCCGTGAGGACAGTGTCCCTCGACGACGCCCTTCGCGAGCTCGACGCGCAGAACCTCACGCTGGTCCAGGCCCGAAGCCGGGCCGAGCAGGCGCGGGCGGTGGTGCGCGAGGCGCGCGCGCCGGTCCTCCCGACGCTCACCGCCACCGGGAGCTACGCGCGCAACAGCGACCAGGCGCGGGTGGCCATCGCCGACCTCGTCCGGGCGCTCAATCCGGCCGCCCCGACGCAGGGGCTTCCGCCCCCGCTCGTCATCCAGCCTCTCGAGGCCTGGACCGGGGCGGCGGCGCTGCGGGTGCCCATCCTCGCGCCGAGCGCCTGGTTCGACCTCTCCGCGGCCGGCCAGGCCGCCGAGGCCAGCGCCGCCTCCGAGGACACCGCGCGCCTGCAGATCCGGTCGGCCTTCGTGCAGGCGGCCTGGCTCGCCGCCATGGGCGAGGAGGTCGTGGCGGCCTCGGAGCGGGCGGTGGAGACGGCCCGGGATCAGGAGCGGACCTCGCGGCGGGCGGTCTCCGCCGGCACGGCGGCCCCACTCTCCATCCTGCAGGCGCAGACCGAGACCACGCGCCGGCAGGGAGATCTGGTCCGGGCCCGATCCGATCAGGATCGGGCCGAGCTGGCGCTGGGAGTCTTCCTGGGACGAGCCGATCCCGTGCGCGTGGTCCTTCCCGCCTCCGCCGTCCCGGCGAGCCTCGACGCCGACGCGCTCGCCGCCGAGGCCCTGGCTCGGCGTCCCGAGCTGCGGGCGCAGGAGGCGCAGGTGCTGGCCGCGGATCGGCAGCTGGCCTCGGCGCGGTGGCGCTATGCCCCGCAGCTCTCGGCCACCGGCTCGGCCTTCGCCTCCGACGTCCCCTACCCGACCGGCAAGAAGGAGGGCTGGCGCGTCACCGTGGACCTGACCTGGCCCCTCTACGACGGCGGCTTCCGCTACGGCAAGGCGGACGAGGCCGCGGCGGCGCTCTCGGGAGCGGAGGCCGCCCGGCAGCAGCAGCGTCTCGAGGTGGCGCAGCAGGTGAAGGACGCGGCCCGCGACGTGGCCGTAGCGCGGGAGCGGCTGGCGCTGGCCGAGCGGCAGAGGGCCTTCGCCGCCGAGGCGGCCGCCTCGGCCAGGCGCGGCTTCGAGGCGGGCGTCGCCGGCTCCATCGACGTGCTCGACGCCAACGACCGGCTCTACCAGGCCGAGGTGGGCCTGGCGAGCACCCGGGCGCAGCTCGGAGTGGCGCTGGCGGCGCTCGAACGGGCCGTGGGCCGCTGAGACCCGAGGAGCGAGGGGTAGAATGCGGACACGCTGCACGAGCCCGGAGATGCCCACCCCGCCACCCCCGCCCGGCTTCGAGGAGATCCAGCGCCAGGAGCTCTCCAGGCTCTACGGGCGCCTGGTGGTGGCGCGCCTGGTGGTCGTGCCGCTGATCCTGACGCTGGCCCTCGCCCTGGCCGTCCACGACCCTGCCGGCTGGCGCCGCCTGCTCATCTCCTCGACGGCCGCGATCCTCATCGCCTTCTTCATCGTCGAGTACCTGCGCTACCGCCGCCTCGGGGCGCCGAAGCTCAGCGTGCCCCTCAACCTCGGCGTCGCGGCGGTGGGTCAGTCCGTCATCGCCCTGGCGACGGGTGGCCTCTCGAGCCCGTTCGCCATGATGGCGGTCCTGATGGCCTTCGTGTTCGGCCTGCACCTCAGGCCGCGCTTCCTCCTGCTGGTGATCGGCTACCAGGCGCTGACCGTGGCCGCCTTCGTGGCGCTCGGCCTGGGTGGCGCCATCCCGGACCTCAACCCTGCGATCTTCGGCGGCGGAGCGGCGGCGGCCAACGCCTCGCACGTGGTGGCGGATGGAGCGACGCTGATGGTGTTGCTGGTCCTCGGAGCCGGCGCCGGACGGGGCATGCGCCAGATCTTCGACGGCATGGTGCGAAAGGCACTGGTCGCCCAGGAGGAGTCGCTGCGGTCGCACCGCGAGCGGGTCGAGGAGCTCTCCGCCCTCTCCGCCGAGATCGCCCACGAGCTCAAGAACCCCCTCGCCAGCGTCAAGGGGCTGGCGGGCCTGCTGGCGCAGGAGCCCGGAGGGACCAGGGCGTCCGAGCGCCTGGCGGTGTTGCGGCGCGAGGTGGACCGGATGCAGGGGATCCTCGACGAGTTCCTCAACTTCTCCCGGCCGCTGGTGCCGCTGGCGCTGGGGCGCGTCGACCTGGGCGCGCTCTGCCAGGAGGTGGCCACGCTGCACGAGGGGATGGCGCAGGAGCGCGGACTCTCCCTGTCGGTGCGGGCCGCCGGCGCCGCGCGCTGCGACCCGCGCAAGGTGAAGCAGGTGCTCATCAACCTGGTCCAGAACGCCATCGACGCCAGCCCTCCGGGAACGCCGGTGGAGATCGAGGCGACGGAGGGGGCGGACGGGGAGGCCCGCATCCGAGTCCTGGACCGCGGCCGGGGAGTCGATCCGGCCCTGGGCGAGAAGGTGTTCGAGCCCGGCGTCACCACCAAGGCGCGCGGCTCCGGCATCGGGCTGACGGTGGCCCGGGCCCTGGCCCGCCAGCACGGCGGAGACCTGGTGCTGGCGGAGCGGCCGGGCGGCGGCTGCGCCGCCGAGCTGAGCCTGCCCGCGCCGCCGCAGGCGCGCCCCGGGGAGGCCGCGTGAGCGACCGGCCGCGCGTCCTGATCGTCGACGACGACGCCGGCGTCCGCTACACGCTGCGCGAGATCCTGGAGTCGCAGGGGCTGGAGGTGACCGAGGCCGGCGACGGGGCGGAGGCCCTGGAGCGCTTCGAGGCGGCCCCCGCCGCCCTGGTCGTCACCGACCTGCGCATGCCGCGCATGGACGGCATGGAGCTCCTGCGGCGCCTGGCGGCCCGCGCCCCGGCGCCGCGCGTGGTGGTCATCACCGCCCATGGCTCGGAGCGGCAGGCGGTCGAGGCCATCAAGGCCGGCGCCTACGACTACTTCCGCAAGCCCTTCGAGGTCGACGAGCTGCTCGGCGCGGTGCGGCGCGCGGTGGAGGCGCTGCGGCTCGCCGCCGAGAACGAGCGGCTCTCGGGCGAGCTGGCGCTCTCGCGCACCATGGTCTTCGCCTCGCCCGCCATGGGCCACCTGGCGACGCTGGTGGCGCGGGTGGCCCCGCGCGACGTCACCGTGCTCATCACCGGCGAGAGCGGGACCGGCAAGGAGCGGGTGGCCGAGGCCATCGTCCGCGCCTCCCGGCGCGCCGACCGGCCCTTCGTCCGCTTCAACTGCGCCGCCCTCACCCCCGAGCTGGCGGAGGCCGAGCTCTTCGGTCACGCCCGCGGCGCCTTCACCGGCGCCCTCCGGGCCCGCCCCGGCCTCTTCGGCGAGGCCGACGGCGGCACCATCCTGCTCGACGAGGTGGGAGAGCTCTCCCCGTCCAACCAGGGGAAGCTCCTGCGCGTGCTGCAGGAGGGAGAGGTCCGGCCGGTGGGGGAAGAGCGGGCGCACCAGGTCGACGTGCGCGTGCTGGCGGCCACCCATCGCGACCTCAAGGAGCGGGTGGCGCGCGGCGCCTTCCGCGAGGACCTGTACTGGCGGCTCGACGTGGTTCATCTCGAGGTCCCGCCCCTGCGCGCCCGGCCCGAGGACATCCCGGTGCTGGCGCGCCACTTCCTGGCCCGCTTCGCCGATCGCTTCGGCGTCGCCCCGCTCCACGTGCCCGACGGGCTCGTCCCCCGGCTCCTGGCGCACGGCTGGCCCGGGAACGTGCGCGAGCTGGAGAACGCCCTCGAGAACCTGGTGGCCCTCTCGGAGGGCGGAGAGCTCGACCTCTCGCTCCTCCCCTCCCCGGGTCCCTCGGAGCCGGAGCCGACCATGCTGCTCAAGCCCCGGATGGAGGCCTACGAGCGCGGCCTGGTCGTCGATGCGCTTCGCGCCGCGGGCGGGAGGCGAACCGAGGCGGCGCGCCTGCTCGGCATCTCCCGGGTGACGCTCCACGAGAAGCTCCACAAGTACGGCCTGGCGCGGGGCGAGGAGCGCGGGGAGGAGGAGTGAGGGGGCGGGTCAGCCGAGCAGGAGCCTGCGGTGCTCCTGGTCCTGCCGGGCCAGCTGCTCGAAGAAGGCGCGGACGGGCGCCACCGCTCCCTCGCAGAGCACGTGGGCGTGCGCCGCCCCGAAGCGGTCCTCGATCTCGGCCAGCTCCTGCTTCACCACCTCGAGGCTCGCGCTCCACTCGCCCCGGGCGATGGCGGCGACGGTCTCCTGGGCCTCGCGGACGACGGCGTCGAGGTTGGCGGAGGTGAGGTCGGCGTTCTCGAAGAGCCTGGCGTCGTGGCGGTAGCGTGCCTTGAGGAGGCGGATGCGGGTGGCGTGCTGCAGCTCTTCCTCCATGAGGCGCGTGAAGACGTCGCTCGCCGCCGGCTCGCCCCGGAAGCGCTCCGCCAGGAGGCGGTAGATCTCGGCGGACAGCATCTCCAGCCGCTCCGCCTTGTCGAAGATCTCGTAGCTGGACGGCACCTCGAACCCCCGGCGGAGGGTTAGCACCGGCCCGTCGCCGCCTCAACCACCAAGCGGGGAGGGGCACGCGCCGCCGGCCGTGCCCGCGGCGCGGAGCCTCGCTATGCTTCCGGCCCGGAGGTCGCCCATGTCGAACGCCCGCGCCCACGTCCCCGAGCCACGCAACGAGCCGGTCCTCGCCCATGGGCCGGGTTCCCCCGAGAAGAAGGCGCTCAAGGCGCGGCTCGCCGAGCTGCGCGGGGAGGAGATCGAGATCCCCCTCCTCATCGGCGGCCGGGAGGTCCGCACCGGGCGCATGGGCGAGGCGCGCCTCCCGCACCGGCACGGTCACCGCCTGGCGCGCTTCCACCAGGCGGGGCCCGCGGAAGTCGAGGCGGCCATCCGGGCGGCCCGCGAGGCGCGGCCGGCGTGGGCCGCGCTCGACCCGTCCGAACGCGCCGCCGTCTTCCTGCGAGCGGCCGACCTGCTCTCGGGTCCGTGGCGGGCCACGCTCGACGCCGCCACCATGCTGGGCCAGTCGAAGACCTGCTTCCAGGCGGAGATCGACGCCGCCTGCGAGACCTGCGACTTCTGGCGCTTCAACGTCCGCTGGGCCGAGGAGATCCACGCCCAGCAACCCATCTCGCCGCCGGGACAGTGGAACCGCGTCGAGCACCGGCCCCTGGAGGGCTTCGTCTTCGCGGTCACGCCCTTCAACTTCACCTCGATCGCCGCCAACCTCCCCACCGCCCCGGCCATCATGGGGAACACCGTGGTCTGGAAGCCGGCCTCGAGCGCCGTCTTCTCGGGCTACTGGCTCATGAAGCTCCTCGAGGCCGCGGGGATGCCGCCCGGGGTGGTGAGCTTCGTCCCCGGGCCGGGGCGCGCCGTCGGCGAACCGGTGCTGCAGAGCCCGGAGCTCGCCGGCCTGCACTTCACCGGCTCCACCGCCACCTTCCAGGAGATGTGGCGCGTCATCGCCGAGAACCTCCCCCGCTACCGGACCTATCCGCGCATCGTGGGCGAGACCGGCGGCAAGGACTTCGTCTTCGCCCATGCCTCCGCCGACGTGGGGGCGCTGGCCGCGGCGCTCGTCCGCGGCGCCTTCGAGTACCAGGGCCAGAAGTGCTCGGCCGCCTCCCGCGCCTACGTGCCGGAGAGCCTGTGGCCCCGGCTCGAGGAGCGGCTGCTCGCCATGGTGGCCGAGATCGGGATGGGCGACGTCGAGGACTTCACGAACTTCATGGGGGCGGTCATCGACCGGGGGGCCTTCGAGAGCATCGGCCGGTACCTCGAGCACGCTCGCTCCTCGCCGGAGGCCCGGATCCTGGCCGGCGGCACGTGCGACCCATCGGTGGGCTGGTTCATCGAGCCCACGGTGGTGCTCACCACCAACCCTCGCTTCAAGCTGATGGAGGAGGAGATCTTCGGTCCGGTGCTGACGATCTTCGTCTACCCCGACGCCAGGCTGGAGGAGACCCTCCGCCTCTGCGACGAGACCTCCCCCTACGCGCTCACCGGCGCGGTCTTCGCCACCGACCGGCTGGCCATCGCCCGCATCGCCCGGGCGCTGGAGAACGCCGCCGGGAACTTCTACGTCAACGACAAGCCGACCGGCGCGGTGGTGGGGCAGCAGCCCTTCGGGGGCGCCCGCAAGAGCGGCACCAACGACAAGGCCGGGAGCCTCGCCAACCTCATGCGCTGGGTCTCGCAGCGGACCATCAAGGAGACCTTCGTCCCGCCGACGCGATTCGACTACCCGTTCATGCTGGAGAAGTGAAGCGATCGGGGTCGGGGTCGAGTCGTGGCCGGCGGAATCGGTCAGGCAGCGGGAATCCTGAAGCGAACCGTCGTCCCCTGTCCCGGCGCGCTCTCGACCGAGATGCTGCCGCCGTGGGCCTCGGCGATCCGTCTCGCCAGGGCCAGCCCGAGGCCGACGCCGCCGGTGCCGCGGGCGCGGCTGCGATCGGTGCGGAAGAACGGGGTGAAGAGGCGCGGCAGGTCGGCCGCCTCGATCCCGATGCCGCGGTCGCGCACCTCCACCACCAGCGCGCCCGCCTCCGCCCGCGCCACCACCTCGATCGGCTCCTGTCGCTCCGAGTACTTGCGTGCGTTGTCGAGGAGGTTCTCCAGCAGCCGCCGCAGCAGGACGGCGTGGCCCTCGAGCGCCGGGAGCGCCCCCTCCACCTTCAGATCGAGGACCCGGTCCGGGTGGGCGGACCGGAACCGCTCGGCCGCGTGGGAGAGGAGCTCCGCCGCGTCCACCGGATCCCGGCGCAGCGGCAGCCCGCCGTCGTGCCGCACCTCGGAGGTATCGAGCCAGGCGGCGGTGAGGATGTCCTTCACCAGCAGCTCCAGCTCCCAGAGGTCGGTGCCGATCTCGGAGAGGTAGCGGCGCGCCTCCGGCAGATCCCCTTCGGCGGCCAGGTCCAGCGCCACGCGGATGCGGGCCATGGGGGTCCTGAGCTCGTGCGAGACGTTGGCCAGGAGCTCGCGCTCTCCCTTGACGAGCTTCTCGACGCGCTCCGCCATCTCGTCGAAGGCGCGGGCCAGCTCGCCCACCTCCCCGGGCGCCCGCACCCCCGATCGGACGGCGAGATCGCCCTGCCCCAGGGCCCGGGCGGCGGCGGTGAGCCTCTCCAGCGGCGAGGCGATGGCCCGGGCGAGCGGGATCGACCCCAGGGCCAGGGCCAGCAGCACCGCGGCGATGGGGACGGCGGTGCGCGAGAAGGAGAAGGGCTGGACGGCCGTGGAGAGCACCACGTAGGCGGGCGGCTCCCCGGTCAGCGGGGCGGCCAGGATCCAGCGGTGCCCGGAGAGCCGGAACGGCCCTCCGTCGAGCCTGGCGAGGTCGTGCGGGCCAAGCGCCGGCAGGGGCGGATCGACGTTGCTCGCCAGGCGGGCGTTGGCGCGGGAGTAGACGGTGATCTCGGCCCCGAAGTCCTCGCGGGCGCGCAGGAGCTCCTCCGCCAGCCGCTCCGGATCGGTGCGCGACTCGGCGAGATGCCTGGCGGCCAGGCTGGCGAGGCGCTCCGGGTTCCGCAGGAAGTGGCCACGGCCCATGATCACCCCGGCGACCACCAGGGCCCCCGAGACCAGCGCCAGGAGCAGCAGGCCGTTCAGGTAGACGCGCCAGAAGAGGCGGTGGCGCCGCCGGCCGGGGCAGTGCTCCCTCACGCCATCACGCTCCGCCCTCCGCCGAGAGCACGTATCCGGCGCCGCGCACGGTCTTGAGGAGTCGAGGGTGCTTCGGGTCGTCGCCCAGCTTGTGGCGCAGCCGCGACACGTGCACGTCCACGGAGCGGTCGAACGACTCCTCGGAGTTGCCGCCGGCCAGCTCGATGAGCTGCTCGCGCGAGAGCACCCGCCCGGCCCGGGAGGCCAGGGCGTAGAGGAGCGTGAACTCGTAGCTGGTGAGGGGAAGCTCCTTCCCGGCGAGGGCCGCGCGCCGGGCGCCCGGATCGAGGGAGAGCTTCCCGACGCGGACCACCTCCAGCACCGGCCCGGCCTGCCCGCGAGCCCGGCGCACCACCGCGCGGATGCGCGCCAGCAGCTCCCGCGGCGAGAAGGGCTTGCCGACGTAGTCGTCGGCGCCGAGCTCGAGCCCCATCACCCGGTCGGCCTCCTCGCCCCGGGCGGTGAGGACGATGATGGGCACGTCGGAGCGGGCGCGCAGCTCGCGGCAGACGTCGAGTCCCCCCTTCTCCGGGAGCATGAGGTCGAGGAGCACCACGTCGAAGCGGCGGCGCAGCGCCTCCTCGAGTCCCACGCGGCCGTCGGCGGCCCGCGTCACCACGACCCCGTGGCCCTGCAGGTACTCGGCGGTGAGGGCCGCGAGGCGTGCGTCGTCCTCGACGAGGAGAGCGGTGAGGATGGCGTCGCCGGTGGCCAACTCGTCCATCATAGCGGCCTCCGGAGCGCGCGCGAGCCCGGCGCCCGACGCGACCCCGCCCCCCAGCCCCACCCCCATCCCGAGCCCCAGCCCGAGCCCGACCCCGAGGTCCACCTCGAACTCGATCCCGGCCGCGGACGGACCCTACTTGTCATCCATCCGCCGGTGGATCTTCTTCGACACCTTGGCCCTCTGCTCCGGCGTGAGGATGCCGTGCAACTCCAGGCCGGCGTCCGCCGCCTCATGGGCGAAGGCGCGAATGGCGTCGATGCGGGCGTCGACCAGGGCGTGGACCTTGGCGGCGTCGGGCCGGTCCGAGTCCCACTGGGCGACGAGCTCCTTGCGGGCGTCGCGCTGGCCCTGGTGGAGGGCGGCGCCGTCCTTGAGGAGCTTGTCCTTCAGCTCGTGGACCCTGGCGCGCTGCGGGGCGGTGGCATCGAGATCGTCGAGGGCGTCGTCCAGGTGGGCGGTGACGAAGCGGTCGACTCGTGCCGGGTCGGCGTGTCCGTGGTGCCGGCCGCAGCCGGTGGGAATGGCGAGCAGTGCGGCGACCGCCACCAGCGCGACGGGCAAGGCGCTCTTCTTGGTCATGGCTTCTCTCCTCGGGCGCCTCGCTTCCCGGGGGGATTCCCCCGCTCGGACGCCGTCGACCTGGAGGCTGCTCCCGCGCCCTTGCCCCCGCTTGTTCCCGCAATGAAGAAACGTTAAGAGGGGCCCCTCCCCGTGAGCCTCGTCGCCGCCAGCGGCCTCTCCCTGGTCTTCGGACCGAAGGTCCTCTTCCGGAACGCCTCGTTCGCGATCTCGCGGGGCGACCGGGTCGGGCTGGTGGGCCCGAACGGCTCTGGCAAGTCGTCCCTTCTCCGGATCCTGGCGGGAGAGCGGTCACCGGACTCGGGCACGCTCACCTGGACGCGTGGAGCCCGCGCCGGCTACCTGCCGCAGGACGTGACCGCGCTCCCGGACGGCCCGCTGCTCGAGACCGTGCTCGGCTCCGTCCCCGGCCGCTCCGCGCTGGAGGGGCGGCTGGCGGCGACCGAGGCCTCGCTGGCGGCGGCGCCCGATCGGGAGGCGCAGCTCGAGCTCTCGCAGACGCTGGCCGATCTCCACGCCGAGCTGGATCACTTCGAGGAGCACTACGGCCGCCACCGCGCCGAGCGGATCCTGGCCGGGCTGGGCTTCCACGAGGAGCGGCTCTCGCGGCCGACCGCCGAGCTCTCGGGCGGGTGGCGCATGCGCGCCGCGCTGGCCGGGCTCCTCCTCCAGGACCCCGACCTCCTGCTGCTCGACGAGCCCACCAACCATCTCGACGTGCCGACCCTCGAATGGTTCGAGGCCTTCCTGCGCTCCACCGGGAAGGCCCTGCTCCTCATCAGCCACGACCGCCAGTTCCTGAACCGCCAGATCGACCGGGTGCTGTCGCTCGAGCCGGAGGGGCTGCGCGGCTACGCCGGCAGCTACGACGACTACCGGCGCCAGCGGGCCGAGGAGGAGGAGCGGCTGGAGGCCCAGGCGCGGCGACAGGAGGCGCGGCGCGCCGAGCTGGAGACCTTCATCGAGCGGTTCGGCGCCAAGGCCACCAAAGCTCGCCAGGCCAAGTCGAAGCAGAAGATGCTCGACCGCATGGAGACGGTGGAGGTGCACCTGAAGAGGGCCACGCTCCGCTTCCAGTTCCCGCCGGGACCGCGATCGGGGCGGGAGGCCCTCCGCTTCCAGGGCGTCGGCAAGGCCTGGGGCGACCACGTCGTCTACCGGTCGCTCGATGCCACGGTCCTCCGCGGGGAACGGGTGGCGGTCATCGGGCCGAACGGCGCCGGGAAGACGACGCTCCTGAGGCTCGCGGCCGGGGAGCTGCCGCCCGACTCGGGGGAGGTGCGCCTGGGGAACGGCGTGCTGGCCGGGTACTACGCCCAGCACCACTTCGAGAAGGCGGAGCACGAGATGGCCGGGGCGCGCACCTTCGGCGCGCTCGACCCCGACCGGACGGTGATCGACACCCTGTGGGACCTCGTGCCCGATCGGAACGAGGCCTACGTGAGGAGCGTCGCCGGCGCCTTCCTCTTCTCGGGGGACGACGCCGACAAGCGCGTGGCCGTCCTCTCGGGAGGCGAGCGGGCACGGGTGGCGCTGGCGAAGCTGCTCCTCGTCCCCTCCAACCTGCTCCTGCTCGACGAGCCGACGAACCACCTCGACCTGGAGTCCTCCGAGGCGCTCATCGAGGCGCTGCGGGCCTACCAGGGGACGCTCCTCTTCGTCTCGCACAACAAGAGCTTCGTGAACCAGCTCGCCACCCTGATCTGGGAGGTGAAGGACGCCGGGATCCTCCCCTTCCCCGGCAACCTCGACGACTGGCTCTACCACCAGCGCCAGCTCGCCGAGCGCACCCCGTCGGCCCGTCCCGAGCTCGCCAGCGGACGGGAGGAACGCGGCGCCCGCGGGAACGACCGGGAGCGTCGGCGACTCGAGGCCGAGGCCCGCAACGCCCGCTACGCCCGCGAGAGGCCCATCCGCGACGTCATCGCCGGCCTCGAGGCGCGCATCGAGTCCCTGGAACGGGAAGAGCGGGAGGCGGCGGCCGCCCTGGCCGACCCGTCCGTCTACCAGGACTTCGCCCGGGCGCGCCCGCACGTCGACGCCCAGGCACGGGCCAGGGCCGAGCTGGACCGGCTCTACGCCGAGTGGGAGGAGCAGCACGCCCTCCTCGCCCGGATGGGCGAAGGCTAGGCGGCTGCCACCATCCCCAAGTGGAGGCCCCTGGCGGGACGACTTCACGGCCCCACTCGGATTAGACTCGCCCCCCATGAGTCAGGGAAGCGGAGCCGACGGGCACGGCAAGGGCGTGGCGCTCCGGGAGCGCGTCCGCCTGGCCGGCGGCGCGGCCGACGCCAGCCTCGACGAGGTGGTGGTCGAGGAGCCGCTCGAGATCCGCGTCGACGGCGAGACGGTGGCCGTCACCATGCGCACGCCCGGGCAGGACGCCGACCTGGCGCTCGGGTTCCTGCTCGCCGAGGGGATCCTCGCGGGTGCCACCGACGTCGGGAGCGCCGCCCACTGCGGCCGCCCCGGCGCCGAGGGCTACGGCAACGTCATCGACGTCCGCTCCGCCGGCGGCATGCGCATCGACCCGGACCGGGTCCTCGAGGGCCGCCGCTGGAACGTCACCAGCGCCTCCTGCGGTGTCTGCGGGCGCAGGAGCGTCGCCGGGCTCCTCGAGCGCATCGGGCGCGTCGAGGCCCCGACCCGCCTCTCCGAGGCGACGATCCACGAGTGCATCGAGCAGTTGCAGCGGGCGCAGCCCATCTTCGCCCGCACCGGCGGGCTTCACGCCGCGGCCCTCTTCTCCGCCGAGGGCAGGCTCCTGGCCGCGGCCGAGGACGTGGGGCGTCACAACGCCGTCGACAAGGTGGTGGGCTCTCTGCTGCGCCAGGGACTGGTCGGCCAGCTCCCCGCCTCCGCCTCGCATGGCCGGGGCGGTCCGGCAGAGGGCGGTCCCGGGAAGGTTCCGGCGCTCCTGGCCGTGAGCGGCCGCACCAGCTTCGAGATCGTCCAGAAGGCGGCGGCGGCCAGGGTACCGTTCGTCGCCTCGGTCTCCGCGCCCAGCTCGCTCGCGGTCGACCTGGCCGGGCAGGCCGGCATCGCGCTGCTCGGCTTCGTCCGCAGCGGGCGGATCAACGTCTACGCCAGCGCCTGGCGCCTGGAGAGGCAGGGCGCAGCGCTCGCCTCGAGGGGGTCGGAGGAACCGTGGCCATCGCCCCGCAGCCCCTGAAGGACGGCCAGGGGCGTGTCATCGCCTACCTGCGCCTCTCCCTCACCGATCGCTGCAACTTCCGCTGCGACTACTGCTCGCCGTCCGACTACGAGGA
>Ga0153916_10000578_pt1 | contig 25095 bp, 25 predicted proteins | sample Opewatmetagenome_FD_109642 | JGI IMG/M metagenome (GOLD analysis project Ga0153916, IMG submission 109642) | Freshwater wetland microbial communities from Ohio, USA - Open water 3 Core 3 Depth 4 metaG | ecosystem: Environmental > Aquatic > Freshwater > Wetlands | place: USA: Ohio, Lake Erie...
AAAGAACCTCGGGTGGAACGTTATCTTCACTTTTGATCCTGGAGATAAATGTTCCATGAAAATTATTCATCAGCCGTCTACAGCTGAGTTTCAATACGAAATTGTGGTCAATGACCAAGCGCACCTAAATTATATGATATCTGGAATGACACTGAACCCAGGACATACCATCGCAGAAGTAGAAGAATATATTCGTTTGAATCCTAACACTAGAGTACCACCACCCATGATGACGATGCAATTATATAATGTTGTAAATCCGATGAGCACGACTTTGAATATTGTGACTTATACTGGGGATCCTATCTACTTTTCATGCCTTACAGAAGGTCCGGATGCGCACCAAGTGATCGCAGATTTTGATCCCCTGGTGATGCCCACGAAATAAGAAGTATTCGCAGATTGAGGTGCAATCATAGTTGGTCCGTCCATTATGCAACCTTATGTATATACCGTGCGAGGGATGCATGATTAATCACTACAAAAGATCCTGAGTGCTAGCGGATCAGTGAGAAAGGTGACTGCACCGATCCTGTAGAAAATATAACCGAAGGTGCATTACCAGGCAGATAAGGGAAGCCTGGTCAGGGTATTACCAGGCTTTCCCGGCTTGCCTATACAAAACAATCCACCGCTCATGATGGATACAATATGGGCTGCGAACGGACATGAAGACATGACCACAAAGGAAATGGGGTACCGTTCTTTCCTGCTGCGCCTGTGGTGTGTGAAGCGCAATAGCGAACATACCTTACGTGCATCGCTAGAGGACCCGCGCAGTGGGCAGAAGTATTTTTTCACCAATATGGAAACGTTGAATGAATTCCTGGCTAACCTGGTACAGGTTTTAGAAGGCGAGGCAGCGAAGCAAGGCGGGTAATCTGTGATACACATTTACCATATCAGCCTGGTGGATGCTCAAATTTTCCTCGCCAAGATCAGCTCTACCGGTAACCCCCACATGTTATTTACCAGTCGTTTTTCCACGCTAAATCCTGCCGCCTGGATCATGGCTTCAGCATCGATCGGGCGGTAGTCGACATAGGAGGGGAAGTGTGCGTGAAACCATTCGTATAGCCGAACAATCCGTCCTGGGTGTTCGGTTTTCAACATAGCGACGAGACCTAATCGTCCCCCAGGCTGAAGCACCCGCCAACACTCCTCCAGCACATGGGGGATCTCCGATGTGTCGAACAGCTCGAGGGTGAAGCTCATGAACAGGGCAGAGAAGGTCTGATTCGCATAAGGTAGCGCAGCCCCATCCCCGCTCAGCAGGCGGACTCGACCCTCAAAACCAGCTTTCACCAGCCTTACCTGTGCCATTTGCAACATGCCTGGCGATAAGTCCAATCCGTATACCTTTTTCGCTTGATAACCCAGCTCCACTAATGCCTTGCCAGTGCCCGAACCGATCTCCAGGACCGTTTCTCCTGACTTGACAGCCAGCATTTCTACACCCAAGTGCATAAACTGGGTCTCGCTCGAGCCTGCCAGCAAGTCATAAACACGGCTCAGGCGGTTGTACGCTCTTTTGGCAGCGCTTTTCGATCTATTCACTCGGCTGATCTGCAATGTTATGAACCTCTCGCTGGATATCCCTATCTATCATACTATAATACCCATTTACCAAGGATATCCAATGGTAATCGGCTTTTAGTGTTGTAAATCGCAATTTGCCCCTGTGTAGTCCGCTAAGGCGAGGTTATAGGAACCAAGAAATTGATTCTAGCGTCTAAATGGCGAAGGAGTTGTAGAAAAAGGGTCCAGTAATAAACGGGAGGGATTTTATGAGACTCGTAACCTATTTCCTGGTTTTGGTTTTGCTAGCTGTTCCTTTGCAGTCAGCATCCGCTCAAAGTCTGTCGAAAAATGTGGTAACACTTACTGCAGGGGAGGTGGACAGTGCAGATGATATTGAGGTAGCCATCATAAAGGCAACCTTGAGTGGTACCCGTCCAGGTATCGTCATTCTGGATGGGCAAAATGGAGCATTTTTATTCACTGGTGATGACCGGTCGCTGAATATATTTGTCTCATCCCTGACACTCCAGGGTGTGAACCAGGCTATGATTGAAAATTGCGACGACGGATTGTTCTTTGATGATTTTCCACTCAAACACATCCTGGTTGAAGGGATTACCTTTCTGTGCACTGGAGATGGAATCGAGGCTACCGGAGCATTCCAAGACGTCACCTTACGTAATAACATCTTTCTCGCCAGGAATAACGGGATCGGTACGGCCGGCCATTCCACCGAATGGCTAATACAAGACAACTTGATCCAGGCTGACGGGGATGGGATCCGAATGATGGGAGCTGAAAATGCTGTGATTGCCAACAATTATCTTTCAGGTAACTCCGGGATCATCCTGCTGGGATGTTCTCAATTCCAGGTACGTCGCAATACAATCCAGGCAGCATTTCAAGGTGTATTGCTCGCGCAGGAATCATGGGAAAATATGGTGCATGCGAATACCATCCTGGGAGTGAATGCAGCTGGAATTGCCCTCGAACATGGTGTGGTAAATAATCGTGTCCTGGCAAACAGGGTCATGTGTGCACCTGGGATGACCTGCTTGACCATTGATGTGCTGCCTGAAGTAGCTAAAAGTAACAAGATTGCTGGGAACAAGCCGTGAGGAGCAAAACTCTTAAGTCCGTTTTTCCAGATTAATTTCTGCTGCCTGAAGGCGAGTTGCAAACAGCTAACTGCTCACCTGTCCGGTTCGCTCTTGACCCGGATTGCTACTCTTTCCGATCTCAATCCTATTCCGACCACCGCGCTTAGCACGGTACATGGCAACATCAGCCCGCTCGATGAACTTCGCCAAGCTGTCTCCATCCTGATATTCGCTAGCCCCCAGGCTGATGGTCAGATGTTTACAATGTGGGAAGATGTGACTATTAACTAAGCTGCGCAGCTTCTCTGCTAAATTGACTGCCCCGGGTAGGGTGGTATCAGTGAGCAGCAGGATGAGCTCATCTCCACCCCATCTCCCCAGATAGTCAGTGGAGCGCTTGCTGGAATTCAATAATTGGGCGAGCCTGATCAAGGCTGCATCTCCGGTGTTGTGCCCGAAGTTGTCGTTGATCTGCTTGAAGAAATCCACATCGATCATGATCAGAGATAATGGATTTTTGGAGCGCTTGGAGCGATTGATGGCATCGCCAATCAGCTGCTCCATGAAAGCGTGGTTGAACATACCTGTCATGCCATCTTTGACCGCCAGGCTTTTTAATTGTTCATTCGACCGTTGGGACTGCAGCTCGTGCTGCATGGTATAACTTTGCATATATAACACACAACCTGCCAATCCCGCGTATTGAAGCACAGATAGCACTGAAAAAAGCCCATGGCTTAAGCCCGTGATACTCTCTTCCTGGAATGTTCCCACCCTCATGCTGCCAACATTATATAACAGGAAGATAAGCACGCAAGTCCCCACGACCCCCAATACTTTCTGACGGTCCTCGAAACCGAAAATCAAAATGGGGATTAAGAGCGCAAAGCACAAGCCCTGGCGTGCCAGGAGATAATTTAGGGGATGATCAAGGGTACCCGAAGACAGCTCGAGCAAGCTATAAATTTGGATGATGACCGCAGGGGCATAGGCGAACAGTGTTTTCGACCATTCGACGCATCTGGCTCCGTTCAATCCAAGGATCAGACAGGCTGTCAACACTCCGATGACCAGCAAGCTGAACGGATGACCAAAACCCATCACGATAAGTAAGAATGTTCCTGGTAGTGCCAGCAGAAGGCTGAAGAAAGACACCCGGTTGATCAGAGCTAGGTTTTTCTTTTGATAGAACGGCATCTTAGGGCTGATGCCCAGCTCGAACACCCAGCCAATACACGCATGCATTACATTCAGGCTGGAGGATAATCCGGTTGAGATTTGCTTCATCATGGGTGTAGGATTCAGGTCTTCTGCGGAAATATTGTGGTTAATATTATTGCTCCATTCCATGCTAAAGGTTATCAAGTTTAGAACTGATTTGACCACAGGCTGCTCCATGCTCCCCTGGCATCATGGAGCACTCCCGTGGTCCAGTAGGGACGATGCAAGAACTATGCTAAGTGGATTTGGTTGGGAATAAAAAAGCTGCGCGCCAAAGCTTCTCTCGCACAGGAATATTGGACGTTCAATCACATGGACTTATCTGTTTAGCAATTTAGGAAGACAATAATATCTACGAACAGGAAACCATTCACTCACCATGTTGGGTGCCGAGTAATTATTCACTATCGATCATCATCTGGCGCTTTCGGCGGTATTCGATCACGGGTGTATCTCCTGGGATGAGCTTTTCACCCATACGCAGGTCCGAGCGGAATGAGCGTTGCGTGACCACTACTCGCCGGTCCTGCCTTTCGATTAAGATGTTGGTAAGGTTGCTGAAGAAATCGAAAATCTGGTGAACTATGGGGGTTTTTACTACATGGTAGGTACGCAGGTAAAGCTTACAATTCTCTCCATCGATGGGGGTAAAGCCGAGGAACAGGTGGAAGGTATCCCCCAGCCAGTTATGCCAGATATGGGGAATGATGATGACCTAGATCAACAGCACAAGATATAAGGACAGGTGGATAATGTGTAGAAAATTGCCTGTACTGACTAACCATAAACTCGATAATCACCTATTTTCCTAATTCGATTAGTGGTAGAAATGTTCTGAGTAAACATCGCTCGACATGTATGACGATCCGGTTTGACTCGACCCGGTTTATATGCTATTATCGATTCGAATAAACCAGCCAATAAATTAAATAAAAAAGCTCACTTCATTACAGATGCCTCAAGATTTGGGGGTGGTCAGTGGATTTAATATTTTGATGATTCCACTGACAACCTGAACAGCATGGATCTTCCATTGCAAATTAAAAAGATGAGGATAATTGCCAATCGGGAGGATATTTACCTTGAAATCGCTAAAACGGATATCTCAGATAACAGTTTTGGTGATGCTTTTTCTGGGGGTAATGAATGCCCCAGCTTATGCGAATCCAATAATACCTATGGCGAAGGAACAGGATGTGCCTGCAGGTCTGATGAGTGAGAATGTGGAGTACATTGGGCAGCTTGGTGGGTACACCCGGTCTGTGTCAATACAGGGTAGCTATGCTTATGTAGGCGTTGGTCCACGCCTGGTGGTGCTGGATATCAGCAATCCCGGCGCACTCCAAGTGATTGGTAAAACCCTACCGATGTCAGGTGCCGTATTAGGGGTTGCCGTCTCGGGAAACTATGCCTACTTGGCGGCAGGCAACGACCCTGACTTACGTGTGATAAACGTCACGAACCCCGCCAGACCATTTGAGGTCGGCTCCCTAGATACCGAAGGATTTGGTATAGACGTGGCAATCTCGGGTAGCTATGCCTATATGATGGATGGTTATGAGGCTATGCGAGTAGTGGATATCTCGAACCCTACCAACCCATTCGAAGCCGGCGCTTATTATCCACCTGGAGATGCCATCGGTGTGGCGGTTTCAGGCAGATACGCTTATGTGGCGAATGGATCTTCTGGTCTGCGAGTTGTGGATATCTCTGCCATCCCTTTCGAGGCCGGTTTCTTGAATACCCCCGGGTATGCCGAAGATGTAGCCGTCTCGGGCCGCTATGCCTTTGTCGCGGATACGGGGAATGGATTGCATATAGTGAATGTCTCGAACCCCGGCAGCCCATACGAGACCGGGTACTATGATACTCCCGGGGATGCCATTGGTGTGGCGGTTTCAGGCAACTACGTTTATGTGGCGGATGGTTATTCTGGTCTGCGAGTAGTGAATATCTCGAACCCTGCCAGCCCGTTCGAGGCTGGTTTCTTGGATACTCCGGGGTATGCCGAAGATGTAGCAGTTTCGGGCAGCTATGCCTATGTGGCGGATGGCGCTGGTCTACGTGTGATCGATGTCTCGAACCCTGCTAGCCCATTTGAGGCTGGCACCTTTGGTGCCCCTGGGGATGCGGTAAGCGTAGCGGTCTCAGGCAGCTACATCTATGTGGCGGATCAGTCGTTTGGTTTGCGCGTGGTGAACATCTCGAACAAGGCTAATCCATTCGAGGTCGCCTCGCTGGATACCCCCGGGTATGCCTCCGACGTGGCAATCTCGGGCGAATATGCCTATATGGCAGATTTTGAGTATGGTGGTTTACGGGTGATTAATGTCTCGGACCCTGCCAGCCCATTCGAGGCTGGTTACTATGATACCCCCGGGGATGCCAACGGTGTGGTGGTCTTAGGCAGCTATGCCTATGTGGCGGATGGTTATTGGGGTCTGCGAGTAGTGGATATCTTGAACCCCGCCAGCCCGTTCGAGGTCGGCTCCCTGGATACATCTGGTTTTGCCAGAGACGTAGCAGTCTCTGGCAACTATGCCTATGTGGCGGAGGGATATTATGGTCTACGGGTGATTGATGTCTCGAACCCCAGCAGCCCATTCGAGGTCGACTCCTCCTATGATGGTGTTTCTATCAACCGTTTAACGGTCTCGGGCAACTACGCTTATGTGGCAACATATGATATTGGTTTGCGCGTGATGGATATATCGAATCCTGCCAGTCCGGTCGAGGTTGGTTCTTTTACTAACCCTTTTCATCATCCTTACGACGTCACGGTCTCGGATAACTACGCCTATGTGACGGATGATTTTAATTATTTGTGGGTTGTGGACGTCTCGAACCCTACCAGCCCTGTTTGGGCTGGCAACCATGGTATCCCATATGATCCCGTCGGAGTGGCGGCTTCGGACACATTTGCTTATGTGGCGGATAGACATGGTGGGTTATGGATATTGAGGTTCACAGGCAATTTGGATCAAGTCTTTTTACCTGGAATTAGCAGGTAATTCCATCATCCGACAATCTCATATCCGAACAACGATGGCAGTTTTCGGAACTTTTGCCTAATTGCCTTCTATCAACGCTTGCCGTCTACGGCGATATTCGATCACCGGTGCATCACCTGGGATGAGTTTTTCGCCCATGCGCAGCTCTGAGCGGAATGGACGTTGAGTGACCACCACTCTTCGATCTTGCCGTTCGATGTAGATATTGCCCAGGTTGCTGAAGAAATCGAAAACCTGGCGCACAATGGGGGTTTTTATAGCATGATAGGTACGCAGGTAAAGCTTGGTATTCTCTCCATCGATGGGGGCAAAACCAAGGAACAGGTGGAAGGTATCCCCCAGCCAGTTATGCCAGATGTTGGGAAAGCGGAATTGGATTTGTGGGTGTTTCTCAGTGGGTAGCATTTCGTTTGGTTTAAGAGGAGTCTGCCCCTGCTCGACCTCATTATCAAACCATACGCTGATCAGGTCGTGCCTTCCCGGGAATTCGTCCACCTTATACCGCGGACCCTGTACCACAGTCTTGTTACTGCGCCCAATCGTGCTGGCGTGCACGAAGGGTAGATGAACAACATCCAGCTGGTTCTCGATGGCACGCGAGTAATGAGAATTCCATAAATCGGTGGCAGAGGTGTACACGAGATGGGGGTCGCGCATGTAGTCAAAGTCGGGTAGGGGAGGATATTCATCGCGTGGTTCACCCCACCAAATGTAGATGAGATCATGCATCTCACACGCCGGGTAGGCCTTGGCTTTAAAGACCTTGGGCACCTCAGCATTACACCCGTTGGCTGGGATAAGTGTGCAGCGACCATTGGAGTCGAACTCGAAGCCATGGAAGGGGCATTGGATACAATCCCCCACCACTTTGCCAACGCTAAAAGCCACACCGCGGTGTGGGCATTGGTCCGCGGCACACGCGATCTTACCTTGTGAGTCGCGCCAAAAAACCATTTTCTCGCCCAGGCGGGTGACACCTACGGGTTTGCCTTTGCGGACTTCTTTAGATTCGAGGACGACGTACCATTGGTTGGGGATCATAAGAAAGCTCCGAGAGAAGAGGGAATGAGGTAATTATAACCGGCGAGATGTAGATAAGGTTCGAGGGGTACTTGACTAAGCATTTTATTGGTGTATAGTATGAACCAAGAAGGGCAGGTCAGGGTCATTACAAAGCCCAGAAGGGAGAAATTAAAATGCCTTATACAAAAATTCTTGGATATGCCGCAATGGGGGTGGGTCAAATGCTTGTCCCGTTTACTTATGACCCACCTGAAGTGGGAGCGAACGAGGTCCGGGTTTCCATCACTCACTGCGGTATATGTCACAGTGACATCCAGGCTATTGATGAGTTCTATGATATTGACTACAAGTATCCATTTGTTCCTGGTCATGAAATTGTCGGATATATTTCACAAGTGGGCAGCGGAGTATCCAACCTGAAAGTAGGCGATCGGGTGGGTATTGGGTGGCAGGGTCGATCGTGCATGAAATGCGAGTGGTGCCTGAAGGGTGAGGAACAGCTGTGCCTTGATATCGTCAATTCAGCAACATGGTACCCCTATGGGGGCTTCTCAACTTCTGTTGTGGTGGACCATCGTTTTGCATATCCACTACCAGAGGCAATGCTCTCAGAAGTTGCAGCCGTGCTCATGTGCGCCGGGATAACGGTTTACTCCCCATTAAGTGCATACTCAGGGCAACCCTCGCAGAAGTTAGCTATTATGGGTGTAGGAGGACTAGGTCATCTTGCAATCCAGTTTGCCCACGCGCTCAATTACGAAGTTACCGTCTTTTCCTCCTCGCCAAATAAGCAGGGACAGGCACTTGCATGGGGTGCCGATGCCTTTTACCTTTCGAGCGATCGAGACGGATTTCGGAAACACATTTTCTACTTTGACCTTGTGCTATGCACCGCTACGGGTCAGATCGATTGGAATATACTGCTAAATATCCCGAAGAAGGCAGGGAGAATTGTCCTGGTTAGCTTCCCAGACATATCAATGAACCCAACAGACTTGGTGGCGCATAATTTATCAATTACTGGATCATTCATTGGGAATCGAGCAACCATGCGGGAGATGCTGGCATTTGCACAAGCAAATCATATCTCACCTATGATCGAGACCATGCCCATGACGCAAATTAATCAGGCAATACAACGGGTAAGGGAGAATAAGGCGCGCTACCGGATTGTACTCGTGAATGAGCTGGCTCGGGGTTAAACTCGATTTGACTGTTTGCTGAGATCAATAAATCCAATCCAGTATCCTATGCCATAAACCGATCAACGGTAGGAACCAGGGTTTGCCGTTGTACAATCCCAGTGGTGCGGTGGGGAAAGCATACGTGTTGTAAGGCAGTTCTTGCACTGTACCATCCAGGATGGCGTTCGCCATTCGTACACCCAGGTGAGTGCCGAGCGCCACGCCATGACCCGCAAATCCGAGGGCGTAGTAAATGCCATCCAGCTGACCCGCGTGCGGCATCTGGTCGAAGGCAAAGTCCAGCGTTCCACCCCATGCATACTCCACTTCCGCATCCTTTAGCTGCGGGAAAACGTGGATCATTTCTCTACGTAGGATGTCTGCACTCGTGCGAATGGTCGAAGCAGTTTCCGGGAAGAATGCTGCCCGACCCCCGAAAACCATCCGGTTATCGGCCGAAAAGCGGAAGTAGTTGAGGAAATGCTTGTAATCGAAGACCATCCGGTTATGTGGGATAAGCTGGTGAGCCAGGCTTTCAGATAGGGTTTGGGTGGCAATGATAAAGGATCCAATCGGGATGATGCGGCGTTGCAATTTGGGTGTAGCTGCTCCGGTATAACCACCCGTAGTCACTAAAACTTGCCCGGCAACCAGCTCTCCGCGTTGGGTCTTGAGCTTATAACCACCAATGATTTTCTCTATCTGGAGCAAACGGGTGCGAGGGTAAAGAACGACTCCAGCTCTAACTCCCGCTCTTGCCAACCCAACCACGTACTGAGCCGGGTTCAACCCACCGCTAATCTCGTCCACCAGACCACCATAATACACATCCGAGCCAATCTCGCTTTGGAGCTCGCGTTTGGGGATGGGGCGGGTTTCATGATTGAAATGTTGAGCGTACCATTCTGCCTCACGCTGGAGGGCTTCGTAGTGGGCAGGTTTATTTGCCACCAGTAGGTGACCAGTGCGGGTGAAACCGCAGTCAATCTGCTCCCGATTGATGATTTGCTCCACCGTCGAGAGTGAGGCCAGTGAATCATCAAATAGCTGGCGAGTCAGGTCGCGACCATACCTGGCCTCAACCACCTCGGCATCCAGCTTGAGACCCGTGAGAGCCATGCCCCCATTGCGCGAGCTCGCTCCCCATCCGATGGTCTCTGCTTCCAGCACTGCCACGCTCATGCCGCGTCTGGCGAGCTGGCGTGCGGCTGCCAATCCCGGGATACCTGCCCCAACCACAACCATATCCACTCTTGGTAGCAAGGCGCTCAAGTTCTCAGCTATTGGCATTTCTATCGTATCATGCCAAAATACCTTTTCTTTTATGGTCATCCCCGATTCTCCTCTAGAAAATATGATCCTTTATTCCATGCCATATAATTGATCATCGATGGAATATCTTGACTGTGAAACACCACACACATATTCTACTTGACAAACATCTGAAAGGCAAAATTACAATTTCTGGGCAGATTCCCACAGTTTATCCGCAAAGCTAACGATCATGTCCAGCTTTGCCAGCTTCAAGCGCCACTCACTTGGGATGCCTTCTTCACCATAATACGCCCCCGCCAGCTGCCCATAGATGGCAGATGTTGTATCAGCATCATCCCCCAGATTGGCTGCCATCAAGACGCCTTGCCTGAATGAGGTGGAATGGTGGAATGCCCACAAGGCAGCTTCCATCCCACGGACGACGTAACCATTGCCCTGGATATAGGGAGGTTCTTTTTGTACGAAAGAGCCGTTGACTACTTCTAAAATGCCAGGCTCGAGTTGCGCAAGTAACTTAGTTGTTTCCGCACCCACGAATTCCCATGTCTGGGGTGGTGATAGTAACACTTCCTTGGACTGCCCATGCAATGCCCCAAACAACAGGGCACCATAGTAGCGGCAGGCATCAACAGCTTGCCGGCTGGCATGAGTGGTGCGGGAGGAATCAGCGCATTTTTCGAGCACGAGCTCCGGGTGATGGGCATAGAACATGGGCACGGGCGCCAGGCGCATCAACGAACCGCTGCCTGATGTATGGGGAGCGTCGGACCCAGGGTAGGGTTCATGGGTGCGTTCGAAGCGGTGTAACGCGTCACAGGTGGTGATGCCAATATCAAAACAACGACCATTGGAAGAGAGGTAACCCGTACGGTACCAACGGAGGTAGCGCTCAAGCTGGTCGATTGGGTCAAATTCTCCGTTTTTGATCAGGCTTTCTGCCAAGCAAAGTGCCATGGAGGTATCGTCGGTCCACTCACCAGCTGCCAGGTTGAACTTGCCTCCACCGACCATATCGGTTAGCGCGGTAAAGGATCCTGGTGACATGAACTCAACCGTCGTGCCCAGCGCGTCTCCCACTGCCAATCCAAGCAAACAACCGCGGAAGCGGGAACGGGATAATTGAGAACTTAATTCTTCATGCAAAACTGATGCAACCTTTCAGGGTTATGAGCGTTAATAATATAGCTGATTTAAGCAATAGTTGGATAAGGAGAAAGATTATGGCACCCGAATCAAAAAAACTTTATCGTAGCCGCAATAACCGCATGATTGCCGGGGTATGTTCCGGACTTGCAGAGTTCTTTGGGATTGACACAACCGTCGTCCGTTTGGTGTTCGCCGCTGGAGCATTACTTGGGTTCGGCTCATTCATCCTCGTATATCTGGTCATGTTCGTTGTCGTCCCAGAAGAACCTATATAACCACACTTAGCTGGTTTTCTGTAACATCCGCATTCCATTTAACGTAACGAGTAAAGACGCACCCATATCGGCAAACACTGCCATCCAGAGCGTCGCCCAACCAGGTAAGGTCAGCAGCAGGAAGGCTGCCTTGAGTGCCAGGCTGAAGGCGATGTTCTGTTTAATGATCATCTGAGTCCGACGGGCGGTGCGAACTGTTTCAGGCAGATGGGTCAGGTCATCCTGCATCAATACTACATCAGCAGTTTCCATAGCCTGGGCTGTGCCTGCCCCACCCATGGCAATGCCCACGTCTGCAGCGGCCAAAGCCGGGGCATCATTCACTCCATCTCCAACCATCACTACTAGCCCATGCGTACCTTGTAAGGCACGCACTGCATCCAACTTATCCTCGGGCAAGAGGCCTGCACGTATCTCATCCAGGCTTCCTAATGAGGCGGCGACTTTGTCTGCCACCGACGGATTATCCCCGGTCAACATGACCGTATGGATATGTGGATCGATGGCTTTCAGTTGCCGCAGCGCTTCAGCACTCGTCGGGCGGGCAGTATCAGCAACAGTCACAAATCCAAGCAAGGTTTCATCTTTTCCAACTAACATCACCGTTTGACCTTCATCAACTGCAGTTTGGATATCTGCATGTAATTCCTTGTCGATTAAATCATCCTGGGCATGGAACATGTCATGACTGCCCACCAGGATGCGGCTTCCATTCGAGAATCCCTGCACGCCCTGACCCGCCAGGGATTGGACTGATTCTGCTGCCGGGTATGAGTGAGTGAGCTGGCGGGCTTTGGCTTCAGCCATTATGGCTTGCGCCAGGGGGTGCTCCGACCGACTCTCCACTGAAGCTGCCAGTGCTAACATATCATCACATGCTGGGCAACGCCATGCGTCTGGTACGCAATCCACTGACCTGGCTTGGGTGACGGTGGGGTGACCGATGGTGAGTGTGCCGGTCTTGTCAAACGCAAACACACGTGCCCGCGCCAGTACATCCAGAAAAGCGCCCCCCTTAACCAACACGCCACGACTTGCCAGGGAGGTCAGCGAGCTGACCATGGTGACCGGGGTGCTGATAACCAGCGCACATGGGCAGGCGATAATCAGCAAAGCCAATGCCCGGTATAGCCATCCATGAACCCCGTCTGTATCCAAAAATGGGGCATGGAAGAAGAGAGGTGGAATAATCGCCACGAATAATGCCAGGAAGACGACTGCTGGGGTATACCAGGCAGCGAACCGGTCTATAAATCGCTCGACTGGTGCTCGTTGGGCTTGGGCTTGCTCTACAAGGCGAACGATGCGGCTGATGGTCGAGTTAGTTGACAGCTGGGAGACCGAAACCTCAAGGGCACAATCACCGTTGAGAGTGCCAGCATAGACCTTATCTCCGGGGGCTTTGCTGACCGGGATCGATTCACCCGTCACGGGTGCTTGATTAACCAGCGAATCGCCGCTGATGATGTGACCATCGACCGGAATGCGTTCACCGGGACGTACAATGACTCGCTCGCCGATGGAGACCTGGTCGACAGGTAGTGTGGCCTCGTGCTCACCACAAATGGGGCAGGGACCACCAGTGTAATCCCCTTGCCCTATATGCTCATCACAATCGATGCATGCGCGCATCACATGTGCTACTTCGGGCTTCAAGGCCAGCAGGTTGCTGAGAGAGTTGCGTGCCCGTTCAGCTGTGTAACCTTCCAGGGCTTCCCCGATCGCAAATAGCATGATCACCGTTGAGGCTTCGCCCGTCTCCCCAATCATCAGGGCACCCACTGTAGCAATGATCATCAACAGGTCAATGGTGATTTGCCGGCCAATTACCAATGCCCTCACACCCCGGTTAGCAATTGGGTATCCCGCAAGGCATGCAGCTGCCAGCTGCAGACCAATTTTAATCCCCTGGTTGAGGACAGTCACTGGGGGAAATGAAAGCGGGATGGACAGTAAGAGCAGAATGGCACCCAATAGAGCCAAGCGGGTCTGCATGGATGCATAAAGGTAACCGAGAAAGCCCGGTAGCTTTAATTTGCTATCTACAGTTTCTGAAACCATCCTGGTGGATTCGTTCTCACTCAATTGGCCAGGAATCTCTGCCTTATATCCCAGGGCTTCTACGCGTTGGATGAGGTCCTGGGGATTAAACGAGCCATGGGCTTCGAGTAAACCAGTGGTATAGTTGACATTAACCTGCTCAACCCCCTGAATCTGTGCCAGGCTACGTTCCAGGCTCCGGGCACAATCGGCGCAGTCCATCCCTTGGATGGAATATTTTACTTCTTGTGGGTTTGCTTGCATCAATAATAAACCTTCCAACCAGCAATCGCCAATAAAATCGCGCGCATCAGCCAGGCATCTTCGTGTGCCCGTCGAAAAGCGATGATTTCAATATCGATCCCCAAAATGCGGGCTGCTTCTTCAAGTGAATAGGTTTGCAGTACTCCGGTGCGAGGATCGCGTATGTTTCTGTAACGGGAAAACAAGTCCATCAGATTAATAAAATTATTTGTATCCAGAACCCAGCGATTATGGTTATTCTGATAAGAATTTTGCAACGCTAACAACTCACTGGAAGCGTCATAAACGCACACGATTTTCCTTATCAGAAGCTCTTCGATCTCGGGCAGGATTTCTGCCCATCGAGGGGCAGAATCAACCATCTCATCGGTAATGCCGTGTACCTGGGTGGCATCAGGACGTATATGACGTTTAGGCTTCACCAGCGCATCGATCAGCGGATTGCCAGCGCTATCCAGGATGGCAATCTCAACCACTTCCGATAGCTCGGCTGCACCAGTGGTCTTGCTATGCAGGAACAATGGACTAAGCTGGAGTAGGTTGCGCGCCTCGAGTTGAGTTTCTAGTAAGCTCATAGATCAGTAATCAGTAGTTAGTGGTTATCAGTTAGCAGTTGGTCTCAAGTCCTGGTTGATAAACAAAAATATCATACACTTTCAGCCATATGGTGCAATAGTGCCCGGGTCAGCAGGCAATCATCCACCGCACGGTGCGCATTGGGCAACCGGATTCCACATTGCCTCCCAGCTATTTCCAATGATTGGTAGCGGAAAGATTTATGGTAGGGATCCCAATCGCCAAAAAACCGGGCATACAGCTTCATAATATCGAAAAAATTCCCATCGGGTAATGCCCAGTTCATCCAGGAACGGTTGTGCGACTGCTTGATCAAACGCAGGTCGAACTCAACATTATACACCCCAATCTTTCTATCTAAAAGCACGGCTTCTGCCTGTGGCCAGACTTGTTCCCATGTGGGTGCACCAGCAAGCATCTCGTAGGTAATTCCATGAATACGCCCTGCGGCGGGATCAATCTTCCCGCGTGGGCGGATCAGCTGGTCAAAAAGCACTTCTCCCTGGTCATCAATAATGCCGATCTCGATCACCTCAGCGGAGAAATGCATCCCGGTAGTCTCTGTATCGAGATAAACGGGGTCGGTATTAATCAGCGCTCGGGCTTCCTGGATGGCATTTCTGCGATAGCTGGTGTCCATTGATGAATCGATCCTATTCATAGCGGTTTAGCTGAATACCAGCGGAGGTTGGATCTCTCGCATAGCATTATTTGCCAGGAGGTCTTTCAAGCGTGGATGTTCTGTATATATACCACGATACGATTCAGGCAGTTCAGCTGCGATGCGGCACATGATCTCTTCAGTATAATCCGTAAGCTGTTCGTCACGCGTCTTAGGGTCTAGCGGCGGTAGGGTGAATGTTGGGCCAATCCTGACTGTCACCTGAAGTCGTTTGAAATGCTTCAGGCGGTCCACCACTTCTTTATCCCCACTACCTGTGATACCTACAGGCAGGATGGGTAAGCCGGCCTTGGCAGCGATGTAACTGGCACCATCCCATCCCTGGATCAGCGAGCTGGTCGGGCTACGGGTTCCCTCTGGGGCAACGACCGCCACGCCACCCTTTTTGATCCGGCGAAGCACCTCACGCATGGCGTTCAGGTCAGCATTATAGCGGTCCACGAAGATGCCGTTGACCGCTTGTGCCAGCAGGCGGGACCAGGTGTGCTCCTTATATTTTTCGGCCACCAGCATGATGATATCCTTGCGTTTGAAGTGACAATAAACGAATGCAGGATCTAGCCGGCCGATGTGGTTGGACACAACAACATAAGTGGTATTGTTTGGGGGAATATTTTCCGGCCTATATATAGTAACGCGAGCGATGACTCGCAGGATCGCTCGCAGGAAAAAGGTAACCAGGGAATACAGCATCGATTAATTTTACCGCAATCCACGCGTAGGGGCAGGTCGCGACCCGCTCTTACACATGAAATTGACAGGTTTCTGAGGTAATGGGGCCGATTATTGTTACGAATCCCGGATAGAGGGTTTAATTCTGCCAACCGATGGTTTCCAACCCCCAGCGATTGCAGGGACAGTGAAATGCGGGTATGATTCAATCACACATGCCTGGCAGATATTTTTAGTCTTACGAACTATTACCTTATAGCTAATGGAAGGCACGATGTCTCGATGACCAACGATAATCCCCAAAACCAATGGGACGAAGAGACCTCCAAACGCTACCTTGACTACGGGCGTTACTTCATACCCGCCCGCGAGCAGCAGATGCGCATCATGGTCGACTTGCTCAAAGGGCTACACCAACCCAGCCTGATCCTCGAGCTGTGTTGTGGTGAAGGTCTGCTGGCTGAAATGTTGTTGGATACGATCCCCGGCTCAAGCTATCGAGGTATGGATGGCTCTGCTATCATGCTCGAAAAGGCAGGACAAAGACTATCCCGCTTTGGTGAAAGAGTCAAGCTAGGTAGCTTCGATCTGGTGGATAGGACCTGGCGCAAAATGGCAGGATCTGTTCAGGCGGTCATCTCTTCGCTGGCCATCCACCATCTGGATAGGGGTGGGAAACAGCTGCTATTCCAGGATGTATACGCCATGCTTACAAATGAAGGTGCCTTCATTGTTGCAGATATGGTAGACCCTGCCACCACCCCTGGCAGGAATGTGGCTGCAGATGCCTGGGATGAGGTGGTACGCCAGCGAGCCTTGGAGCTGGATGGGACCACCGCCGGTTTGGATTTCTTTCAACGGGAAGGCTGGAATACTTATCGCTATCTCGACCCGGATGACATCGACCATCCCAGTCTGCTGTTCGACCAATTGAAATGGCTCGAACAGGTGGGTTTTGTGAGTATCGATGTGCACTTCATGCAAGCTGGGCATGCCTTGTTCAGCGGGTGGAAATTAGCTGGCATCAGGAAAAGGGAATAGGAAAAAACACACAGGTTGATCAGATGACATCCCTAAGCAGGCGACTGAAAATTGTCATTGCCGGTGCTGTTGCTGTTCTGTTCGTCGTGCTGGTGATGGTGGGATTACGATTTGTTAACCTACCTGGAGAAAATAGGAATGGGCTACTGGTCACACCCATCGCAGGCGCGAATCCAGGAGGAATTACAGTTGAACCTCCTTTTACGCCAGTCGCAGGGTCTGCACCCGGGTGGGTGGTTTATGGATTTGTACGAGATAAGAGTGGTGTTGGTATGGAAGGTGTCTCTATCTACCGTAGTTATGCCAGTTATGCGGGGGTTGTGATTGCCACGACAGACGCCAATGGTTATTACCAATCGGATTTTTCCGCTATCCCTGGGGATGAGATGATCACGGTCTGGGCTGATCGATCAGGGCTGAAATTTAACCCAGAAAATTATCGTTGGAGACACTATTATGGGTATGAACAGACAGAATGCGACTTCCTGGTAAACTTTCCATAGCTAAAATATTTCCCCTTATTAGCCAACCATTGATTTCCAGGCCTTCTCAAGTAAAGCTCAGAAAGTATTGGCCGGAAAATTCATTTCCGGATGACCTCTCCACTGTGAATGACCATCTTAACCTGGGTGAGTGCTGACAGGTCATTCAACGGATCGCCATTGATAATGAGGATATCCGCCAGCTTGCCCACCTCCAGGGTACCCAGCTCATCCTCCAGTCCACACACGTGGGCTGCGTTGAGGGTGGCTGCCACGATGATCTGCAAGGGGGTCATGCCAGCTTCGCTCATGCGGATGATCTCATGCATCGGCATGCCCAGGTCGAAATGGTCATAGTTGTTCTGGGGGATAAAGGTGTAATCATTCCCCAGGGCGATCTTCACGCCTGCTTCCACGAACTTGCCCAGATTGTAGGACGATCCTTTGAGTCCGCCATAGGCTTCAAATACAGTGAGCGTGGGTACCACATAAACATCCTGCTTGACCAGCTGTTTAATCAACGCTTCCAGGACAAGATCATTTGGGATGTGAGCAAGGTCATCCACACCTGCTTCCAACAATGGCTCCAGGAACTTGACCTCGGTGATGTGAGCTGTGACCAGCTTACCGCGTGTATGCGCTGCCTCGACGATGGCTGAAAGTTCCTCTGCTGTGAAGTTTGGTAGGTTAGTCACTCCTGCGTAGCCAGATTCCATTGCTAGTTTGATTACATTTACACCAGCGTCCAATTCCATGTTTACTTGCTCGCGGGCGTCGTCAGCTGAGGTCACATCCAGCTGCCCATAGCCGCCTGGAACCGAGAGCATATAACCTGTTGATACCAAACGAGCATATTGGGGGGAATTTGCCAATTGGTCACGCAGACCGACCAGATTGGTGAGCTGACCTGAACCAGAAATGATGCCTTCATCACGGACGGTCGTCACGCCTGATTGTGCCCAGGCTTCCAGTCGACCTTCATTATATGCATCATGTACATGGGCGTTGATGAAACCGGGTAAAATGGTTGCCCCATCCAGGTCTATCACTTCCACTCCAGATGGGATAGTCACTTGGGAAGCAGGACCCACAGCCAGGATGCGGTCGCCACCCATCACCAAAGAGGCATTGGGGATGGGGTCACTGCTGGTGCCATCGATCAGGATGCCATTAGTGAGCACCAGGGTTGCCTGGGAGAAGTCAAGTGTGGATGTGGGAGTAGGGTTCGCACAGGCGGAGATAATGATACTTAGGGATAACCATAAAACAATCCAGGGTTTCATGCGCGTCTCCTTAGGGGGTTGGAAGAGGATTGTTGGAGCGGATGGCTTCTAAAAAGCCGATCAGCAAATCAGTCAGTTGACCACCGTACTCGGTATTGAACAGATTGGTGCCGTGGGCAGAGGCTTGATAGACCTGGATCAGTTTTGGTTCAGGGGCAAACTCGGATATTATTTTCATATCGATCACGACCGCTGGAACTTCATTCCCAGCATAAACCAATAATTTCGGCAGGGTCAGTTGCTGCAGATCGTAGACACTGACTTGGTTTGGCTTGCCATTGCTCATCACGCTGGCAATCACACCCAAACCGGCTAGATCATGATCTAGTGCCGCTCGCATGCAAGCCGTACCCCCCATGCTGGCACCAATACAGACGATTCGCTCATACCCCCGATCCTGAAGGAATTGGATCGCAGCATAGATATCAAAGGGTAATGTATTGTATACCGGATTGCCTTCAGATTTACCCCTACCACGGAAATCAAAGGTGAGAGCAGTAAAATCTCGTTCAGCCAATAATCGGGCGAATGGTTGCCAGGATCGCTGGTCCACATCCGGCATGCCCATATGCGCCAGGATGACTGCCAGCTCTCCTTCTCCAAATAAAGTGCCTGCCAGTTTGATGTTATCCTGGGTGATGAAATTGACGAGCTCGATCTTTACATCTGGCGTGGCTGAGGGGGGAATGGGACTGGGGGGAGCCGTGGGAGTTGCGGATGGCTGTGGGGTTTTGGTGGGTGATGCTGATGGGGTCAATGGTTTGCTGGAGAGGGTAGGTGTAAACACAAGGTCGCCTGTTTGTAGGGGGGATAACCCTGTCTGGATACCGGGTTTTTGAGGGGTGCAAGCAGTTGTGCATATTGCCAGTATAAAAATTACCGCGAATATATCTTTCATAAATTTCCATCCTTTGAGGCTGTCGTGGGCAAGAGAGTGTGTCTTTATTTATACCAACAACCGTGGATGAAGGTTCTACAATAATATGATTAAATTCACAATCAAGTGTATGTAGTATGATTATATAAGGGAGCGCTAAGTTTTTCTTCCCATACTCGGTAGAGGGATATTCAATGGACACCCACCAAGAAATTGTCATCGATGCTACCTCTCAGGTTGAGATCGTTCACAGCCTCACTCAGAAACTAAAGGCTTGCTATGTTTTCCCCGATATCGCCGAGCAAATCGCGTTAAGCCTCCATAAACACCTCGAGGATGGCGATTACGCTGGAATCTCAGAGGGTGAATTTTTCGCCTTAGCTTTGACCTTGCATTTGCAGGAAGTAAATCACGACGAACACCTGTGGGTCAGGTGGCATCCGGAAACCTTACCGGAAGACGAGGGTCCATTACGCCTGAATCACGCCTGGCAGGAGGAACAGCAGCTGGAAGCCGGGCTGGATAATTTTGGAATCCACAAGCTGGAAAGGTTACCCGGTGATTTCGGTTACATCGATATTCACTATTTCCATCGACCAGCCTGGGGAGGTGATACGGTCGTCGCGGCGATGAGCTATTTAGCCCAGACACAGGCATTGATCATCGACCTGCGACAATGCACGGGTGGCTTTCCAGGCATGATCGCCTTGATCTGCAGCTATCTATTTGGAGAAGAGCCCGTACACCTGATCAGTATTTATTGGAGGGATGAGGATATCACCCAGCAATATTGGGCACTGCCTTATGTTCCTGGCAAACGAATAGTCGATAATCCCATATTTGTGCTCACCAGCAGAGTTACTTTTTCCGGTGGGGAGATGTTTGCTTATATTCTTCAAAACCACCAGCGTGCCACATTGATTGGTGAGAAGACAGATGGGGGTGCACACGCGGGTGCTTCATACCGATTGCACCCGCACTTTGAGGTATTCATCCCGATTGGACGTTCCATTAACCCCCTCACTGGAACAGATTGGGAGGGCAGTGGAGTCACCCCTGGTGTTTTAGTCCCGCAAGAGCAAGCATTCAAAGTCGCATACCGAATGGCGCTCAAGTCTATCCTGGCAAGCTTGGATGAGGCACCAACTGGTACGTACAAGGTTTTAGCTGAAGAAGCACAGAAAGCTATCAATGGTTTAGGTGATTGAGTAGTTTATTCCCCCAAATCGATGCACTCCGAGTTAAGTTTTATTCACTGACACCGCTGGCTTGAATTTGAGAGCGCAGGTAATCCCGCTCAGCCATTTTGCGCGCCACCTTGTATTGCAGATTCGCTGCCATCTCGTTCAGGAGGTCACGCCCCTGATGCCTCGCCAGCTTGACCTCCAGGCTCAGCTTTACTATAGTGAGGCTACTCAACCGGTTGATTTGGCGACGTACCTTTTTCAATTTCTGCTCGATCTGCTCTAGCTCTGATAAAGATTCATTAATAAGCTTAACTGGCTGTGATGGGGGGTGTTTTAAATCCACCCCGTACGGGATGCTTATGCCTGCCAGTTTCATTAATACTGACAGATCTCCTGCGTTGTACGCCCGATTGATCTCGGTCATCTGCTCATTTGACGAAGCCCGATCAACATCACTGCGTGCCAGGTCTGGGTGATACCGACGAGCTAGTTTTCGATACAGAACTTTGATATCTGGGAGGTTCACATCAGGTGACGTGAGGGAACTGTCAACTGTCCCGTGGATCGCCTTCCAATGGGCTAATCCCGATGGAGGCAGGCTGGTAAGATCAGGCGGGCGAGATGGTTGGGGTGCTCCATCCAGGTAGCGCATCAAGTCTGTGCCAAATAAACGCTCCTCCCGGATGTGCCTTAGCTTGGCATCCAGTGCGGTGGTTTCAGCATTCAGCTCACTCAATTGGTCGAGCAGGTTTCCCAAACGTGTGTCCACCACAGCCTCGAATGTTCGTAGCTGTTGGGTCAGCTCATCCAGCTCAGCTTCGGCTGATTGCAGCTCGTGGTTGGCAGCTTTTAGTTCCTGGTCTACCCGGGGACTCATGACATAAATTATACATCCGGCTATTATTTATCAACTATCTTCTTGTAAAATCCAAATTTCTGACTATAATTCGGACATATTTAAGCGGTCGCCAACCCAATTCGTCCAGGAGGAAGAGCCATGCAGACAATACGGAAGATCTTAAGTGAAAAGGGGAGTGATATTTGGAGTACTTCACCAGGTGCTACTGTTTACGAAGCCCTACAGCTCATGGCAGAGAAAGATGTTGGAGCCTTACCGGTGTTGGATCAAGAAAAGCTGGTAGGAATCTTCTCTGAACGCGACTATGCCCGCAAGGTTATCTTGTTGGGGAAATCCTCCAAGAAGACTTTTGTCAGGGAGATTATGACTCCGCATGTGATCTATGCCACTCCTGATATGACCAACGATCAAGGCCTGGCGCTCATGTCTGCCAAGCGCATCCGTCACCTGCCGGTGGTTGATGGAGAGGACATGGTGGGCATGATCTCGATTGGTGACCTGGTGCGCTCGATCATCTCGGAGCAAAAGGAGATGATCTCTCAGCTCGAGCAGTACATCTTGCACTACACGAGCATCACATAGACATATTTTATTTCCATATATCGTAATTATATTTTGGACCCATATTCTAAACCAAATGTCGTAGGATAAGCCCGGAAGATCAAGTCACCGTAATAAGATTAGCTCCTCCCCTAAATACCATCAAATGGGAGAGGGGTATTTATGAACTCCAAATCTTCAACGATTAGTCATGCTCCTCACCCAAAAAACCTGTTAGCTTTGTCAGTTTTTGTGGGGGGTTAGGAAGGGGGTGGGATTAACTCGCTTGTATCCACCATAAATCTATGCCATACTTGAGGTGATATGGGATTCGTTCATGGCGATAGAAAATGATCATTACTCTCAATTAAACCCAAACACGGTCACATCTGTGTTTAGAGCACTGTTCGACCTGGCTGACCCGGCTAGCTTGCGCTGTTTTGCGGTGCTGGATGGTCAAGCAGCTGGGCGTATTTTCACCGATCACCCCGCTCAACCTAGCTATGGTGTGGTGCAGGAGGCAGCGTTTGGATCCCTCTACCTGGGTGGTGATGTAAAGCAAACCATGCTGCAGCAGCTGGTCACGCTCCTCCGCCAGGATGGAGAGGTGCTCATTGGCCTATGGCCGGACGATCCTCGCTGGTCGCTCCTGCCTCCCGCGCCTGATTATTCAGGCTATACGTTGGAACTTACCGACCGTAACACGGGTCAATCTTTGCCAGCGGTACCCAAAGGATGTGAGTTACGCCCCTTGGACCAATCGCTCATCAAAGAAATCCTTGGAAGGAACCTGCTCATCCACATGTATGGTAGCGTTCAGGAAGCTTTAAAATGGGGTGATGGCTTATGCCTGACCCGCAATGGGGAGATTTTGTGCGAAGCCTATGCCGGGCCAGCTGCCAACGGCGTCATTGAGATTGGCGTCGAGACCCATCCACACCACATGCAAAGGGGTTATGCCGCCCTTACCTGTGCTCACCTCATCCATGAGATGGAACGGCAGGGCTATCGAACCTACTGGAACTGTGCCAAACAAAATCAGGCTTCCATCGCCCTGGCACACAAGCTGGGCTATTGCACAGAGAAAGAGTACCGCCTCCTGGCGTGGTTCAAAAACGAATCCAGGTAAATGATCCTGGGATTCCTTAAGAGCTATTTCTCATTAAACTGAATTATATCCATGATAGTTAGGCTTCATCGGTCTTTGAGATTTGGGAGGCCTTGAGGTTTTGAAGGTTTGTTGCACCAAAGATAACGAATGTTCTGTAGTGGTGTTAGTCATATAATGGGATAACTAATAAATTCTATGGAAGGTGTTGGGGTATGGCAGCAAACATTGAGATCAGGCAAGTCACCTCCCGAGGCGAGCGCGCTGCGTTTGTCAAATTCCCTTGGCGCGTCTATAAGGTGGACCCCAATTGGGTGCCACCCCTGATTTCTGACCAGCTTGAATATCTGGATCCCATAAAAAACAAATTTTTCAGCCAGGCGGAAGTAGTCCTTTTTTCTGCTCAACGTAATGGGGAGGTCGTTGGCACGATCGCTGCCTTTGTCGATCACCGGCTCATTGAAAACACTGGCGAGCAGGTGGGGGGGTTCGGCTTTTTTGAGGTGATCAACTCTTATGAGGTTGCTAAAGCTTTGCTCGATGCTGCCTGTGAATGGCTGCGGGAGCTGGGCATGCCTCTTCTGCGTGGTCCGACCAACTTCACCGAGAATGACAACCCGGGCGTGCTTATTGAAGGCGCTACCTGCCCACCCGTAATGTTGGAAGCTCATACTCCCCCGTATTACAAGGATTTTCTGGAGCAATATGGGTTCGAGAAAGACCACGACCTGTATGCCTGGCGCGCTTTCCGTTCGCAGATTGGGGAGGAGCTCAAGAATATCCCCGCTGATCTGGCTCGGGTGGCTGATATGGCTCGTAAGGCAGCTAAAGTCACCATCCGCAAGATCCGCATGGACCATTGGGAAGAGGAGCTCAATATTGCATTGCAGCTCTTCAACGCCACATTGAAAAACCTCCCGGGGTTCAATCCGATGTCGCTATCCGACTTTCAGCGCTTGGCAGGACGGATGCGTGCATTTATCGATCCCGACCTGGCACTTTTCGCCGAAGCGGAAGGTAAACCAATCGGCTTTTGCGTCGCCATACCCGATGTCAACCAGGTGCTCATTCACCTGAATGGCAGGCTGTTCCCCATTAATTGGATCCGGGTTAAGTACCTGATCCGAAAAATTGATGTTGCCTCCTTCAAGCTCATGGGTTTGCTGGAAGAATATCGCCATCGTGGGATTGATGCCATCCTTTACCTGGAGGCGGTGAAAGCCATCTTTGATAAGGGATACGCCTGGATGGATGGTTCTATCACCTCCGAATATAACCCGGCGATAAATCTGCTTGCCAACCGTCTGGGTGCGGAACGCTATAAGCATTACCGTATCTATCAGATAAAACTCTAGCTTCGATTCTGACTGCGAAATGTTAGACACACACATGACTATGGCGGAAGCCTTTCATCAGGTGGCGGAACCTCGCCGCGGACAAATCGCACTTGTGTATGAAGAGCAGCGGTTCACATATGGCGATCTATTGGATCGCACTAATCGCCTGGCCTGGGGATTGCACAACCTTGGCATCAGCAAGGGGGATCGCGTGGCAGCTTTTCTCTCCCCCGGAGCTGATTATGCCTGTCTATTCTTTGCCCTGGCCGAGATTGGCGGTGTTTTTATCCCATTGAATCCCCAATTGCGTTCACGCAGCTTGAACCAGGTGCTGCAAGACGCCGACCCGGTGATGCTGGTGGTGGAACAATCATTTGAGGAAGGCTCATTT